>Ga0105355_10000031_pt1 | contig 116713 bp, 104 predicted proteins | sample GOMGulsemesocosm_2_FD_83508 | JGI IMG/M metagenome (GOLD analysis project Ga0105355, IMG submission 83508) | Methane-oxidizing microbial communities from mesocosms in the Gulf of Mexico - GOM9C Gulf of Mexico | ecosystem: Environmental > Aquatic > Marine > Cold seeps | place: Gulf of Mexico...
AAAGGTTGTGCCACTCTCGCCGGTGTTCCCCGGTGAGAGAGCGCGCATTATACGTAGAAAGCTTGATCGCACAAGCGCTATTTTCAGTAATCACTAATTAATTACAAAAGTGATCAAGGAACACTCTAATTGTCGGTTAATCACCCATTAAAGGCCCTTTAAGCTAGAGCTTCTAGGCACGCGCCGAACCGGTGGCAGCTACGCTGCTACGAATAGGTGGTACTTCTTTTTGCCCAGCTTCACCAAGAAAAAACCGCCGCACAACGCTTTACTACTATCAAAACATGATTCGGCTCTCATATTGTCAGCGCTGCCTATTACCTCGCCGTTAATAAACACGGCATTTCTAGCCAGCGCATCCTTCACCTGCTTGCCCGAGGCAGCCATTCCACAGTCAGTTAATAGCTGCATTACCGATGTCTCACCCAGAGGCACTGCCGACAAGCTACTAGAGGGCAGCCCGTCCAACGACAACTGCTCAAAATCCTGTTGCGACAACTCCTTGAGATCACCACTAAACAGCGACGCGGTAATCCGCCGGGCAGCCAGCAGCCCCTCCTTGCCGTGAATAAGCTCAGTCACCTGCTCCGCCAGAACCGTCTGCCCCCGAGGTCGCCCCTGGGCTTCAAGGTCTTCAGCCTCGATCACCTCAATGTCGGCAACCGACAAGAAGGTAAAGTAGCGCAAAAATTTATAGACGTCAGCATCAGCGCTATTAAGCCAGAACTGGTAAAAGGCGTAGGGCGAAGTCTTGCCTGCGTCCAACCAGATCGTACCGCTTTCGGTCTTGCCAAATTTGGTACCGTCGGACTTGGTCACCAACGGTAGGGTAAGCCCATAAACCTGCCCCCCATCACGGCGCCGGGTCAATTCTACGCCCCCGGTTATATTGCCCCACTGATCGGACCCTCCTATTTGCAGGGTGCACTGTTGGGACCGGTACAATTCAGAGAAGTCCAGGGACTGTAAAATCATATAGGAAAATTCGGTAAAAGAGATGCCGTCACCGTCGCGGTCAATACGCTGCTTGACCGACTCTTTTTTAACCATTTGATTAACGGGGAAATGCTTGCCTATATCCCGCAGAAAGCTAAGCACGTCCATGCCGGCTGTCCAGTCCAGATTGTTGACTACTAAAGCGCTGCTCTGCCCACAGTCGAAGTCAATCAGCGGGGCGACCTGGGCGGCCAATTTGTCCACCCAGCTGGCAACAACATCTGGAGTATTTAACTTGCGCTCTTCCGCTTTAAAAGACGGGTCGCCAATCAAGCCTGTTGCACCACCGACTAAGGCCAGAGGCCGATGGCCCGCCAACTGAAAGCGACGCAGCGTCAGTAGCGGAACTAAGCTGCCAATATGCAGGCTATCAGCGGTGGGGTCGAAGCCACAATAGAGAGTGCGACAAGCCCCAGACAAATGTTGTTCCAGCTCGGCATCGGCGGTGGCCTGAGCGATAAGACCCCGCGCCCGCAAATCGTCAAGCAGTGCTTTTCCGTCGGTCGACATGGTATCCCCTAATCCCGGTAGTATAGTAATGATAGTGTGGCGCGCAATGGTCAAAACCAGCGCTGCAAAGAGCGGGAAAGATACAACAACCCACTGCAATTGCAAGCCACAGCTCGGGCAAAGTGGCAAATGCTACTGATTTTTCGATATTTTGTTATAATGTTTGTGCTGACACCGCAACGCGAGACTATTAATAGGCAATAGCCACCACCACTTGTTATAGTGTTTTACTATAGCAACAGCGCCTAGCCAATCGAGGTAGACCACCGTGCCTATGACTTCAAAACAGATAATACGATAATTATGCGCCACGCAAACAAAACACCCGTTACTCCCTTCAGCCATACCCTAGCTGAATTTCCCCGTCGACACCTGCTATTAGCGGCTGCCGCCATCACTCTCGTGTTTTTCTTTCTACTACTGTCACCGACTAGTGCCGTAACCGCAAAACGCACCAGCCAGCCGCTGGAATTGCAGCTAAATAATGTGGTCAGCTCACCACAGCTCCCCAAAAAAACAACCGAGCAGCCCTGGCTAGAAATGACCGTAGGCAACGGTGACAACTTGTCATTGCTTTTCCAGCGGGCAAAATTATCCCCCGCGGCGGTTCACGACATCGTCAGCAACAGTGACGATCCCAGCAGCCTGCTCAATCTATACCCCGGACAAAAGCTGACCTTGCAAATAGACGATGCGGGTACGCTGCAGGCGCTGCAACATATTCGAAGTGAAATGGACTCATCCCTGTTTGAGCGCGACGGTGATAAATTTGTCACTACCCTGGTTCAGCGGGAGCCAGAAATTCGACATAACTACAGCAGCGCAACGATTAATTCCTCCCTATATATGGCCGCTCAGGGTGCCGGACTATCTCAAAACCTGATCATGGAATTTGCCAATATTTTTGGTGGCGTAGTCGACTTTGTCTACGATGTACGAGCCGGAGACAGTTTCACCTTATTATACGAAGAACATTATTTAGACGATGTTAAACGTGGCAACGGAGCCATACTCGCGGCCCAGTTTCGCAATCGGGGCGAGACCTTTACCGCATATCGCTACGTTTACCAGGACGGTAGCGTTGGCTATTTTAATGGCAAGGGAGTCAGTATGCGCAAGGCATTTCTACGCGCACCACTGGATTTTCGGCGCATCAGCTCCAGCTTCAATTTAAAGCGCCTGCACCCCATTTTCAAGACCAACAAGCCTCACCGAGGTATTGACTATGCAGCTGATAGAGGCACCCCTGTATACGCTGCCGGCGACGGCAGAGTTTCCAAAGCCGGCTACAGCAAAGCCAACGGCAATTATGTTTTTATCACTCACGGCACCCAGTACCAGACCAAGTACTTGCATCTGCACAAACGCGCGGTAAAAAAAGGGCAACGTATCAAACAACAGCAGATTATCGGCTCGGTCGGATCAACCGGTTACGCCACCGGCCCCCACTTACATTACGAATTCCTGGTCAATGGTGTACACCGCAACCCCCGTACCATACTGAAAAAGCTACCCAAGGCAAAAAGTATTGCCGCCGCAGACAAACAGAAATTCCTTGATCAAATAGGCGGCCTGCGCATGCAATTGGCCGCCTATAACAATCAGCAAAAATTCGCCGCCGCCGCCCAACTCACCGACACCAATACACTGTAGGCAGGCCCGACATCAACAACAATAATAACAGCGACAGCCATCTGTACATCGGTCTAATGTCCGGTACCAGCCTCGACAGTATCGATGCCGCCCTAGTACGAATCGACGGTGACAGCTGTGAGCTGCTCGCCAGTCTCGACCACCCCATTCCCGCCCTACTAAGGCGCAAACTTGTCGACTTGTGCCAACCCGGAGACAACGAAATAGACCGTATGGGTGAAGCGGATAGCGAATTGGGCAAAGAATTTGCCAGCGCTGTCATCGCCCTACTAAAGACCGCGGAACTAGCCTCTGAGGCCATCGCGGCAATCGGCAGCCATGGCCAGACTATTCGCCATCGACCCGCGTATACACACCCTTTTACCCTGCAAATTGGCGACCCCAACACCATTGCCCAGCGCACCCAAATAACCACGGTGGCGGATTTTCGCCGTCGTGACATCACGGTTGGCGGCCAAGGTGCGCCCCTGGCACCCGCGTTTCACCGCGCCCACTTCGGCTCACCCGACTATAACCGCGCCATTATCAATATAGGCGGCATCGCCAATATCACCTACCTGGGCCGAGAGGGCGACTATCTCGGCTTCGACACTGGCCCCGGCAACAGCTTGCTGGATGCATGGATAACTCAAAACCTAGATCGTCCCTTCGATGCTAACGGCGACTGGGCAAGCTCCGGCAAAGCTATCCCCGGGCTGCTGGCGCCACTGCTAAAACATCCCTACTTTTCGCAGCCTCTACCAAAAAGCACCGGCCGGGAAGATTTCAACCTCAGCTGGCTACAATCAATTCTCGGCGACGCCACCCTCACCAACGAACAATATCGTGCGGAGGACGTACAGGCGACTCTATTAGAACTGAGCGCACAGTCGATCATGGAGGAAGTGATGCAGTTACCAGCACCCATTGACGAGATATTTATTTGTGGTGGCGGCGCCTACAACGGTGAATTGATGGCGCGTCTACAAGCATTAGCGCCGTCTATACCAGTGGCTGATACCAGCGCATTGGGCATTGCGCCGGAATGGGTAGAAGCCGCCGCGTTTGCCTGGCTTGCCAGCCAAACACTCACCGGCAGACCCGGTAATTTACGCCAGGCCACAGGTGCCAGCAGCGAGGTAGTTCTCGGCGCTATTTTCCCAGTTTAGCGCCCTGGTTTAGTGGCCCAGGCAGCGCTGTGTCTATACTGAAAAGGAGGAACCACAACCGCAAGTGGTGTCGGCATTGGGGTTGCCAACCACAAAACGGGAGCCTTCCAAGCCCTCTTTATAGTCAACTTCGGCACCGACTAAATATTGATAACTCATTGGATCGATCAGCGCGGCAACACCATCTTTCTCCACCACGGTGTCATCTTCATCGACAATCTCATCGAAGGTAAAACCGTATGAAAATCCGGCGCAGCCACCACCGGTCACAAACACCCTCAACTTTAACTCGTCATTGGCCTCGGCGACGATAAGGCTCTTCAACTTGGCGACCGCCTGCTCTGAAAGAATCAGTGCCGGCGGTGTATAGTGCTCTGCAACTGACATAGTTAATACCTCGATGAACGCGCTGCCATTGAGCGCTACTGTAAACGACTAAATACGGTAGTGCATTAGTGTACGACGAAGCCATTATCCTAAAACTTGACTGATTTAGTCAACTGTTCGGTTATAAAACTAATACCGGGGCCGCGCTAGCTGCCGGCGGCCTGGCTTTTCCCATTGAGTGACTCCGCCGCAACAGTTTTTTGTTCAGCACCGGCATACATCAACTTGCCGTTGATCTGTGAACCTTTCACCATTTCAATCAGCTTGTAGTAAACATCACCATCGACAGTGGCCTTAGCAGCCAATTCAACATGCTCGGTGCAGTGCACATCGCCCAATACTTTACCGTTCACAATCACTTTGGGCGCGTGTATTTCGCCCTCGACACAACCCCCTTCTACGACTCGAACTGTGGCACTGCTATCTGGAATAGCGCAAATACTGCCACGCACAACTCCCTGTACCTCGAGGTCGCCACTGAAGCGAATATCCCCCACAATCTCGGTATCCTTAGAGATAAGAGTAGTTGAATTGACGTTCTGAAATGCCATTATTGCCGCTCCACAATGTTGATTTTCAGCACTGTTATTGTTCGTTAGTGCTGGCTAAGCCAGGGAAATTGCTTCTCTACTTGTACCTTCTTCGGTTTGCTGGCCCGGGCAACAATATCGACCCGCTCCGGAACAAAGTCGGCCGGAAGTTCCAGTTCACCCTCGACATACTGAAAATATTTAAAGCGTAGATCGATCTGCGGCCCGTCAATTTGCGGCGACAGACTGTGCAGCGGCAGTTTAGTCACAACCCCTGCCACTGTCCCCACTAATTCAACCGTTACCGTGCCGCGTAACAGTAAATGTTTTACTGCCAGTTGCTGCAGAATAAGCTTAAATTGAAAACGCTGGGGGTCGAGGCCGTTATAGAGCTCCCAGCTGCGTATACCTAACCCACGCTCGAGGTCGGTGGGAGACATCAAACCCTTGTAAAAGCTGATTTCCTCGTTGCGTTCGGCAATGGTCTGCCGGTGCTCCCGCACGGTAGCGCGAACGTCCTCCAGCGCCTGACGATCAATCTCAGCACCAACCACTGAGTTGGTCAAATTCTGACTATCACCGCGGCGCTTTAGCTCCAGCTCCGCCAGCTGCAAGACAGCATGATCGCGCTCGACCCGCAACTGTTTATAGTCCGCTACCATCGCCAACCCACCCAGCCAGTAGGCCGTCGCCGCCACCACTAGCAGCGCCAGAACCAGCGCGGCACGCAGGCGTTTAACCGGCTGCACCTTGACCACCACCGACCGGTATTGCTCACTGCCAACCACGGTCACCGCAGTACCGCCGAGTTCCGGCAGCAAAGCCTACAACAACTGAAATCCACAACCAGCATCAACTTAAGGTAACAGCGCAAGAGTATTCAGACCGGCCCGCTCATCGAGACCTAACATGATATTCATATTTTGAATGGCCTGCCCCGAGGCCCCTTTTACTAAATTGTCGATCACCGATAGTATCACGATGGTATCGCGACCCTGGGGCCGATGAATGGCCAAACGGCAAGTATTGGCCCCTTTGACAGTACGGGTTTGCGGGTGACTACCCGGCGGCAATACATCGACGAAGGGCTCGTCTGCATAGCGCTCTTCGTACAGGTTTTGCAGCTCCTCCAGGGAGATCGCAGTGTCCACCAGCTCCGCGTATAGCGTTGAATGCATACCGCGAACCATCGGCACCAAGTGGGGAGTGAAGGTTAAATTAACCGGTTCACCACCGATATCACCCAGACCCTGCTCGATTTCAGGTAGATGCCGATGCCCTGGAATACCATAAGCTTTGAAGCTATCGCTAACCTCTGCATATAGATTGTCAATTTTAGCCTGACGACCGGCGCCGCTAACCCCGGAGGCAGCATTGGCGATCAGTCGCTGGCTATCCACCAGCTGATTTTCAATCACCGGTAAATAACCCAGCTGCACTGACGTCGGGTAGCAGCCTGGACAGGCAACTAGCTGCGCCTCAGCAATAGCTTGGCGATTAAATTCAGGCAGCCCGTAGACTGCCTCCGACAGTAGCTGAGGGCAGGCGTGGGGCTCTCCGTACCACTGAGACCACAACTGCGGGTCGCGAATTCGAAAGTCGGCGGACAGGTCGATCACCCGAGTGTCGAGATCCAATAAGGCAGGCATCATATTCATGGCAACATTGTGCGGCGTGGCAAAAAACACCACATCGCAGCGCGCCAGCACATCGACATCTGGCGGTGAAAACCGGATATTCAGATAGCCACGCAAACTAGGGTACAACGCATCGACCCGCAACCCCGCTTCCGCCCGAGATGTAATAACCACTACCTCGGCTTCGGGGTGATTAACCAGCATGCGTAATAACTCGACGCCGGTGTAACCCGTACCACCCACAATACCTACTTTAATCACCTGTTTATCCCACCTAACCAATTAATAGCAATGGCTTAAGGTCTCGTTAACCAAGCCTTAGTCACCCCCAAACCTTTCAATAACCTGTCAGCCGCCTTAATATTGGCACCTTATAACTCACGGGGTGCGACGGCGGCTCACAACACCTATAATAAATGAATTAAAACACTAGGTAATTATAAACCTTAAGGATCGTGCATTATTTCACTGACAGATCACATTTTTGCCAGACCTCATCACGAGCACAGCTAATGATCCACTCGTGGTTACACAGCTTTCGACGGCGCCTCGCCAACAACGACTCACTGATCCATTTTTCGGTGCTGGGGGTATTGGCGGGGCTAGGCACAGCGTTGGTCTGCCTCGCCTTTCGATTTTTGATCGAGTGGCCCGCCGGCCAGTGGCTGCCCAGTGGCGACCCGGAGGGTTTTGAGTCACTACCGCGCTGGATGTATTTTGCCCTACCCTTTACCGGCGCCCTAATTCTTGGCCTGATCTTTCGTACCCTGCACAAAGACACCCTGCGCACAGGGGTCACCCATGTGATTACTCACCTGCATGCCGACGACGGCCACCTGCCGGTAAAAAATGCGCTACTGCAGTTTTTGGCCGGCGCCTTTGCCCTGGGTACCGGGCAATCTGGGGGCCGTGAGGGGCCCGCCGTGCACCTCGGCGCCGCTGTCAGTAGCGTAATCGGTCAAGCCCTTGTTCTACCCAATAACAGTATTCGGGTATTGGTCGGCTGCGGTACCGCCGCCGCCATCGCCGCGTCTTTTAATACTCCCATCGCCGGCGTTATTTTTGCCATGGAGGTAGTAATGATGGAGTATTCGATCGCTGGTTTTACCCCGGTAGTCCTGGCGACCATCACCGCCACTGCCGTCACCCGCGCGGTATATGGGGCCGATGCCAGCTTTGTCATCCCCAGCGTGCAGATGAGCTCCCTATGGGAGCTGCCTTATATCGCCCTGCTGGGCTTATTAATTGGAGCCTGCGCGGCGCTATTTATTATAATTATTAAGTTGGGTATGCGGCTTTCGCAGCGCCCTGTGTTACAGCGAATGGCACTGGCGGGCTTTGTCACTGGCTGCTGCGCGCTAATCGCGCCACAGATTTTGGGGGCCGGCTACGACTCCCTCAACGCGCTGTTATCTGGCAATGTGGCACTGCCTGTTTTACTGGCTCTGATTGCCACCAAACTGGTGGCCTCCGCCCTCAGCAGTGGCCTGGGCATGCCAATCGGGCTGATCGGCCCTTGCCTGTTGATCGGGGCCTGTATCGGCGCCGTAATGGCGGCGCTGGGTTCCGGCATGTTTCCCGAATTGGCCAGCGACGGCAGTTTCTACGTGATGCTGGGCATGGGCGCGATGATGGGGGCAGTACTCAACGCTCCGCTGGCGGCACTGATGACACTGCTGGAGCTCACCCAAAACTCAGCCATCATATTCCCAGGCATGCTCGCCATCACCATTGCCACCATCACCAATAGCGAAATTTTTAAACAGCGCTCAGCCCACCAGACCGTAATCAATTATTTACAGCTGTCACTGCCCACCGACCCCAACAGCTTGGCACTGCAACGCACCGGTGTCGCTACCCTTATGCAGCGTAACGTCTGCCTCACCGAGTCTCGCCCGAGTCTGCAGCAGTGCCAGATGCTATTGGCCAAGCCCTATCAGGCCTATGTCGTAAGCGAGCCCGATAGCTCGGCGCTGCGGCTAATTCATCGCGCCGATCTCGCCCCGCAACTGGACCGCGCTTTGGGCGAAGGCGGTGCCGAGTCGCTGTCGTTACTGGAACTGTGCAGCAACAGTCAAGCTATCACCCCGTTACACATTCAGGCCACCCTGCGAGAGGCCCTGGCCACCATGGAACGCGCGCAGACCCAGGCCGTGTACATTGCCGGTTATATCTCCGGGCGCTACCCCGACCGCGGCATCGTCACTCGGAAAGATATCGAGCGCCACCATGCAACACCACAAAAATAATCGCAGCGAATATTTTTGTTCGCTGCGATCAACCCTTGGAGTTTGTCCCCGTCATGCTTTGGATTAAAGCCTTCCACATTATCGCCGTCGTCTGCTGGTTTTCCGGCATTTTTTATCTGCCGCGATTGTTTGTCAATCACGCCATGGCAGAGCAACAGGCCACCCGGGATCATCTTGCGATAATGGAGCAGAAACTGTACCGTTTTATGGGCATGTTTGTCGTCATGACCTACGGCTTCGGCCTATGGCTAGTGAGCTACAACTGGGCCTACTACAGCCAGGCCAACTGGTTTTACTGCAAGATAGCCCTGGTTCTACTACTAACCGTGTATCACTGGGCCTGCGGTCAACATATTGTGCAGTTACGTGAGGGTCGCAGCGATCACGGCCATGTGTATTTTCGTTGGTTCAATGAATTACCGGTTTTTGTGCTTTTTACCGTGGTGATTCTAGTGGTAGTAAAACCGTTTTAACACCATCGCTGAATGAAACAGCACTGGCAGTCCGGTATTTCACATAAACAGCTCACCGAGCAAGCTATTAACCTCTAGATAACACACAGCTCGCCACGGGCAAGCGATGCTGGTGTCGACGACTATTAGCAGCACACTCAATTAGCGTCAGTTTTTACTTTCCTGATTTACGCTAAGCCCTGATAATACCCACTCTTGGCGCAATGCTTTACTAACTATCAGCTTGGCCGACCCTAAAACCTTTTTAACGACAACCGGAATTCCTATGAGCACATCTGCAGAGCTGTTCGAACAAGCCAAACGCTATATCCCGGGAGGTGTCAATTCACCAGTACGTGCTTTTCGCGCCGTCGGCGGCACCCCGGTATTTATCGAACGCGCCACCGGAGCCTATATCTACGACTGTGAGGACAAGCGCTACATCGATTACGTGCTGTCCTGGGGGCCGATGATATTGGGCCACAGCCACCCAGCCATTCTCGCCGCAGTACAAGAAAAACTAAAATCGGGGCTCAGTTTTGGCGCTCCAACCGCCATCGAAACAGAGCTAGCCAAGACCCTATGCGAAATAATGCCCAATATGGACCTAGTACGCATGGTCAACTCTGGCACCGAGGCCACCATGAGCGCCCTACGCCTAGCTAGGGGCTATACCGGTCGCGATAAAATCGTCAAATTTGAAGGCTGTTATCACGGTCACAGTGACTCGCTGTTAATCAAGGCGGGCTCCGGCGCGCTGACCCTTGGTGTGCCGAGCTCCCCTGGAGTTCCCGCTGCATTAGCCGAGCACACCATCACCCTCAACTACAATGACAGCGAAGGCGTTAAAGAGCTCTTTAGCCAGATCGGCGAGCAAATTGCAGCCGTTATCGTCGAACCAGTAGCGGGTAATATGAACTGTGTGCCACCGCTGCCGGGATTTTTACAGGCTATCAGAGAGCAGTGCAGCCAATATGGCAGTGTTTTTATCATCGACGAAGTTATGACCGGCTTTCGTTTGGGCCTCACCGGCGCACAGGGACATTATAATATCGAGGCTGATCTCACTACCCTGGGCAAGGTCATCGGCGGAGGCATGCCGGTCGGCGCCTTCGGCGGCAAGAGGGAGATCATGGAGCAGATCGCGCCGCTGGGACCGATCTATCAGGCCGGCACGCTGTCGGGCAACCCCATCGCCATGGCTGCGGGGCTGGCACAGCTGCAGGTACTATCGGAGCCGGGCTTTTATCCGTCGCTATTTGCCAAGACCACCACCCTGGTCAAGGGCCTGGAACAGGGTGCCGCAGCAGCGGGCATCCCCTTTACCAGCAACCATGTCGGCTCTATGTTCGGCGGTTTTTTTGTCGATGACAGCTTTCCTCCCGGCGACACCATCAGCAACTTTCAGCAGGTCATGGCCTGTAATAGCGAGCGTTTCAGCCGGTTTTTCCACGGCTTATTAGCAGAAGGGGTCTATCTGGCACCGGCTGCCTACGAGGCTGGTTTTATGTCCGCGGCCCATACAGACAGTGATATTCAATACACCATAGAGGCGGCAAAACGCGTGTTTGCTACACTCTAGCCCAAATGCCAGCATCGTTGTTTTTCGTAAAATGGCAGCGATCTACCCACTATTTAATTTGAGAGTCAGGCCATGTCCAAGTCCTTACACCGGGGAGCCTTCCCCAATACCCGTATGCGTAGAATGCGCGCCAACGACTTTTCTCGGCGCATGATGCGCGAAAACACACTTACCGTCGACGACTTGATCTACCCAGTATTTGTGATCGAGGGCAGCGGCCAGCGAGAGCCCATCGCCTCGATGCCCGGTATCGAGCGCCTCAGTATCGACCTACTGGTGTTGGAGGCGAAATTAATAGCCAGCTTAGGCATACCGGCGATCGCACTGTTCCCCGTTACTCCGGCCAGCGCCAAATCAGAATTTGCCGAACAGGCCTACAGCCCCGATGGCTTAGCGCAGCGAGCTGTCAGCGCGATCAAGGATGCAGTGCCACAACTGGGGATTATTACCGACGTCGCGCTAGATCCGTTCACCATTCACGGACAGGATGGCATACTTGATGAAAACGGCTATGTGCTCAATGACCGCACCACGCAAACTCTGATCAAGCAAGCCCTGTCACACGCCCGGGCAGGGGTCGATATCGTCGCCCCCTCGGATATGATGGACGGTCGCATCGGCGCGATCAGAGCTGCGCTGGAGGCCGACGGCCAGGTTAACTGTAAAATATTGGCGTACTCAGCAAAATATGCCTCTAGTTATTACGGGCCGTTCCGCGACGCGGTGGGTTCCGCCGACAACCTAAAAGGGGCGGACAAGTACAGTTATCAGATGGATCCCGCCAACAGCGACGAAGCCCTGCACGAGTGTGCGCTAGATTTGGCCGAGGGCGCCGATATGATTATGATTAAGCCGGGCATGCCCTATCTTGATATTATACGGCGAGTTAAAGACGAACTTGCCGCGCCCACCTTTGCCTATCAGGTCAGCGGCGAATACGCGATGCATATGGCTGCCTTCGCTCAGGGTTGGCTGGAAAAAGACGCAGTGATGCTAGAGTCACTAATGGCCTTCAAACGCGCAGGGGCCGACGGTATTCTCAGCTACTTTGCCAAAGACGTCGCCAAACTATTGCAGCGTTAACACCGATATACACAATACAAATATTCCCGGGTCAGCCCGGGCCTTGAGAGAATTACCTATGCGCAGCTCGTTAGTAGTTATAACCCTTATTTTCACCCTAGCTGGCAGTGTAGCCATTCGGGCCGACACCCTCGGCGTGCGCCTCGGCGCCTATCGCTGGTCTCAGGACTACAGCGGTGACATTCGATCCAGCCAGTCCAGCGCCGACAGCCTACAACTGGCCAGCGAGCTGGGGTTTTCTGACGACAGCGGCAGCACGGTTTACGCGGTGCTGGAACACCCAATTCCCCTAATCCCCAATATCATGTTGCGTAAAAGCACACTGGAGATTAACGCCAAGGGCAGCCCCGGGCAAGAATTCAACTTCGGCGGCGAGCCCTTTGCCCAGGGGCAATCAATAGCCAGTTCCAGCGATTTGTCGCACCAGGATATCGTGCTGTACTACGAAGTGTTAGACAATTGGCTGTCCCTAGATATTGGCATCGCTGCCCGCAGCTTCGATCATGGTATTACGCTTGTGGCCGGAGACGGCACCCATAGTGACATGGACATCGACGACACTGTTGCCATGGTTTATCTCGGCGCCAGGGCCGAACTGCCGCTGACCGGCCTGTATTTACAGGGAGAATTGAATAGCAGCGCCTATGGCGACGTTTCACTACTCGACTACCAGCTGGGACTGGGCTATGAGTCTGACCTGGGGCTGGGGCTGGAGGCTGGCCTGCGCCGCTTCGAACTGGATTATAAGCACAGTAATGAGCGCGCCGACCTGGCAATTGACGGGGTTTTTGTCGGTGTCTACTACCACTTTTAACAGGCTTTACAAGCGCCGCATTCGCTACACAGTGGGGCCGGCAGTGAGCTGCCCGCTACCGTTTCGCTACTGCCTCCATATTGTAGTGGCGACCGGGTTATTGCTGATCAGTAGCGTGTACTCAACGGTACTGGCGCAACCACCTGCGCAGTGCCAGTGTATTTGGCAGGGGTCTTTTAACCAAGTCAGCGGCCAGTCCGACTTAATAGTCAGCGGTACTGTGCTGTCCCACAAAGGCAATTCAATGGACATTGCCATCGACCGCACCCTGCTCGACGCCGGGCTTAACGGCCGCGAATACGAGCAGCATATTCGTATCTGGGGGGACTACGACAACGAGTGTCGCCCCGCTGTCAGTACCTTTGCCGTTGCCAGCGATTGGCTATTCGCGCTAAAAAAAATCACTCTCGAGCCCGCCGAAGGCTTTAACCCCACCACTCCCAACATCAGCTATGGTCGTAAAAATGACTACTACTTGTCCATGTGCGGCGCCTACTGGCTCAGCGCACGGCAAGCATATGTCACCGGCAACCTGATCGAGGGGCCTCGCTGGCAGTGGCACAACAACACTATGAACCCGGTGTTAATCGACCTAGTCGAGGCCTATGTCAACAACAAGCTACCGCCTTCGGTACTGCTAAAGGCCGCTCAGGTAGACCCGGCCTCTAAGCAGCTGATGTCTGAAACTCTAGACTTTATCGATCGCAGTGCACTGACGGAGCTCAATCCCAGCGAGCTCGAAATCAAACTGGAACTGTATATCAACCCCTCTAAACGCTAACTTGTTCCAGTACAGCGCAGGTACCTATACAAGCTTAGGCTTTTTCCTGCCAGCGCTGCCATCACTTGCAGCAATAGAGTATTATCGGCCCCCATTTTGGCAGGCTAAATAACATGATTATACAGTTCGAACAGGTTTGGGCAGCTTACCGGATTGAGCCGGTGCTGCGAGATATTGACTGGCAGTGGCACAGCGATCAGCAGTGGGCTATTCTCGGCGGCAATGGCGCCGGTAAAAGCGCGTTAGCGCAGTTAATTACCGACCATCTGCGGCCGCAGCGAGGAACTGTCGACGTCGACCCCAGTATCGCCGGCAACATCCTGCACCTGAGTTTTGAGCTGCAACGCAAGCTGATAGATCACGATCTACGCTACGACGACAGTGAGTCTCGCGACGATGCCTTTGATGTCGGTACCACCGTAGCGCAAATTGTCCTGCAAAAACACGCGCCGACCCCGCGCTTTCACCAGCTTGCTAAACAATGTGGTATCGCCCATATTCTTGATCGTGGCATCCGCTTTGTTTCCACCGGCGAGAGCCGCAAAGCCCTGCTGGCCCGAGCACTTTTGAGCGAACCTAAGCTGTTAATTCTGGACAACCCATTCGAGGGTCTGGATTTGCAGTCCCAAACAGATCTGCGGGCACTGATTAATCAGCTACTGCATTCACCGCTCAAGCTATTACTACTGATCAAACAAATCGACGAAATACCGGAAAATATTAGCCATGTACTGCAGCTCGAAGCGGGCAACGTCATCGCCGCAGGGCCCCTCCGGCGGATCGTTGTCGACGATCACGTTGATTCACCGCGGTCCGCTGCGATAGCAGAGCTGCCCCAGGCGCTGGAGCGCCACTACCAAATCGATAGGCATAAACCACTACTGGCACTCAAAGATGTCGCCGTTAGCTATAACGATCAAGCCATTTTGCGGAACATTGACTGGCAGCTGCACTGGGGGCAGCACTGCGTTATTAGCGGACCCAACGGCGCCGGTAAGTCGACATTGTTGAGCCTGATCTGCGGTGACAACCACAAGGCCTACGGCCAGAATATCAGCCTGTTCGGCCAGCGCAGGGGCAGCGGCGAGAGTATTTGGGATATTAAGGAAAAGTTTGGCGTGGTTAGCACCGCCGCGCAACTCAATCATATTAGCCGTATGCGAACCGCAGAAGTAGTGGCCTCAGGCCTGCAAGACACGGTTGGTCTGTACCGCGACTGCCGCGGCCGGGAGCGGGATATTGCACTGCAGTGGTTGGCTGTTGTGGGCCTGACAGACTGCGCCCGCAGCCCCTTCGGTCAACTGTCCTTCGGCCAGCAGCGACTCGCGATGCTGGCCAGGGCAATGGTTAAATCACCGCTTATTCTAATACTCGACGAACCCTGCATCGGCTTGGACCAGGCCCATCGCAACCATATCTTGGCCCTAGTTGACGCCATTGCTGCACGGGGCGACTGCCATATACTCTATGTCAGCCACAGTGCCGGCGAGTTGCCCGGCTGTATCAACCAGCGACTCAATCTGGTGTCGGCTGCAGAGGGTGGCTATCGCGCCGAGCTCAGCACAGTACCCTAACTAGCGGCGAAAGAGGTTCTTAAACCACCGCCATACCCCCGGCGCCGTTGCCACGCAATTGGCCTTGGTGCTCGGTGCGGTGCCAGCGAGGAAAGGCATATAGCGGGCCCCCTTGCAGCGCTCGGCACTGAGTAGGCCACTGCTCTGGTCAACCCAACGATAGACGACCCCCTCTGGCACACTGAAATCCAGTGGGCTGTGACTGGCGCGATTGATGAATTCTGTCCATACCTTCAATGCGCCGCTGCTACCGGTCAAATTGACGCTGCTATTGTCATCTCTGCCCAGCCACACTACCGACAAATAGTCACCGGCATAACCGGCAAACCAGGAGTCCCGCAGCCTATTAGTGGTACCCGTTTTCCCCGCCACGGAGAAATTTTCTGGCAGCTGGGCATAGGCGCTCTTGCCAGTGCCCTCGCGCACCACTTCAAACAAAGCATAGTGCATTAGGTGCATCACCGCAGGGCTTACCGCGGTATTTTGCACCAGTGGATAACGCGCCAACGGCCGCATCAAATGGTCGGCGACAGATACAATACTACGCAGCGGCGAGCGAATACCCGACGCGGCAATGGTCTGATACATGGCCGCCACTTCCAGCGGTGACAGCGCACCGGAGCCCAGTAACACCGACGGTACCACCGGCAGCGGCCGTGATACCCCCAGCCGCTTGACCATTGCCAGCACCGACTCTAGACCCAGCTCCATACCCAACCGTGCCGCGCTCAGATTATAGGAGCGGGACAGGGCCCGGTGCAGCAGCACGTCGCCGTGCTCTAAGCGATCAAAATTGCGCGGCTGCCACAATTTGCCATCGCCCCCCTTTACGGATACTGCAACATCCCTGATCGGCGCCGCCAGGGTATAGTCAGCAGGCCGCTCCAACGCTACTAAATAAATAGCCGGCTTTATCAGCGAACCTACCGGCCGCACTGCGTCTAGAGCACGATTGAAACCGGCATAGCGCATATTGCGCCCCCCCACCACCGCTACCACATCGCCGCTGCTCACATCGGTGACCACCATTGCGCCCTCGACCGCCGCCGGTTTGTTCACCAGCACGTCGGCCAAACTCTGCTCGGCGTGATGCTGTACCACCGGGTCGAAGCTGGTGAAGATGTTCATGCCCTCAGATTGTAAATTGGCGGCGCTATAGTCCCGCCGCAACTGCCGGCGCACTAGGTCCAAATAGGCAGGATAGACCCCCGCCACTGCATGGGTCTTCGCCAGCCCTAAATCCTGTTGCTGTAGTCGCTCCAGCTGCTGGGCAGTGATAACCTCGTGCTGTGCCATCAGCTGTAACACCGTGTCGCGACGAGCCCGGGTGCGCTCGGGATGACGCCAGGGATTGTAGTAAATAGGTCCCTTAATCATTCCCACTAAGGTGGCAATCTGCCCTGTCGTCAGCTCCGCCAAGGGCCGATTAAAGTAGTGTTTACTGGCCAGGGCAAAGCCGTGAATAGAGCGAGCCCCCTCCTGTCCTAAATACACTTCGTTGATATAAGATTCGAGAATCGCATTTTTGCTAAAGTGCAGTTCCACTAACAGCGCCATCAGCGCCTCAACCGCTTTTCTCCAGATTGTCTGAGCTCGACTGAGGAAGACATTTTTCACCAACTGCTGGGTTATAGTGCTGCCACCTTGCACGGTTCTGCCGGCCTTGATATTGGCCATTAGCGCGCGCCCAATGGCCCGCGGTGACAGCCCGAGGTGCTGATAAAATTGCCGGTCTTCGACCAGTAATAGTGCCGCAGGCAACAGCGGCGGCGTACTTTCTAAGGCAATTAATATGCGGTCTTCCCGGTGCCGGGGGTAAATACTACCGATCTCCAACGGCTCCAGCTTTACCGATTCCAGGGCCTGTCGATCACCGCCAAAAGCCTCCAATAGCACAACTGACCCGGACTCGATAACCAAGTGGAAGCGCTGCGCCACTAGCGCCCCAGCAGGGGATTGATAACCGCGACTGTAGACCCAAAACGTATTGCCGCTGCGCCGAAAAGTACCCGGACGCTGCAAATTTACAGCCGCTTGGTAACCCAGTAGGCCCAACTCCAACGCTAATTCATCGGCCTGCAGCGGCTTGCCGACGTGCAGCGTCTGGGCCCGGGCATACACCCTAGCGGGCAGTTGCCACTGGCGATCGTTGAGCGTGTAGCGAACTTTGGCATCGAGATAGATCAATGCCGCCAATAGTAATACTGTGACAACAATAGTGAGCTTTAACCAAAACCGATGGGGCCGAACCCGATCGCGAGACTGACTGTGCTTAATAGAGTTCATTTCCGATATTGTGGATAGTACCGCCGGTGCGGGCCATTGTCGTGCCGCCAGCGCCGGCACAAAGTACCATTGCAATCACCGCCGCAACAGGGATAATACCCTGCAACCACAGCTTTCTCACTAAACCCTTCAATAAAAGAAACTAAGCCATGAAAAAATACCACGTCTACGGCATAGGCGCCGCCCTGGTCGACACTGAGATTCAAGTTAACGACCAAGACCTCAAAGACATGGCGGTGGAAAAAGGCCTTATGACCCTAGTCGATGAAGCTAGGCAGGCAGAACTAACCGAGCTTTTAGCAGGTCACGCCGTATATGCCAAACAGGCCAGCGGCGGCAGCGTTTGCAACAGTATTTTTGCCGCCAGTTGTTTTGGTGCCAGCGCATTCTTTTCAGGCAAAGTCGCCGACGATGACAACGGCCGCTTTTTCCTCAGCGATTTGCAGGCTGCCGGCGTTGATTGTGTCGACCAGAACCACGGCGATATGGGTATAACCGGTAAGTGTTTAATCCTTATCACCCCCGACGCCGAACGCAGTATGAACACGAACCTCGCCATCAGCGAGTCGCTATCGGTACAGCAGGTAGACAAACAAGCCATTGCAGACTCGCAATACCTCTACATCGAGGGTTATTTAGTGACCTCCGACAGCGGCCGCGCCGCCGCCATTACCGCCCGGCAGACGGCTGAAAGCCAGGGTATAAAAACCGCTATCAGCTTGTCCGACCCCGGTATGGTCGAGTTTTTTCGGGCCGGGCTCGAAGCAATGATTGGCGATGGCGTCGACCTGCTGTTTTGCAATGAAGACGAGGCCAAGGGCTGGGCCGACACCGATAACATCGATACCGCCATTGCCAAAATCAAACAAATAGCCAAGACTTTTGCCATCACCCTCGGCGCCAACGGATCCATGGTATTCGACGGCGAGCAGCTGATTCAGATAGCGCCACAACATGTTCAAACCATCGACAGCAACGGCGCCGGCGATATGTATGCCGGGGCATTTTTATACGCCATCAGCAACGGCCACAGCTACCGACAGGCCGGAGCCCTAGCCGGACTAGCCTCAGCCACCGTGGTAACTCAATACGGCCCGCGATTAATGCCACAACAGCACGGTCCACTACTCAGCGCCGCGTTCCCTGACTAAACAGTAAAAACACTGCCTCAGGGCGTTCCGACAATTGTTTTAGAAGCTGTGCTGAAATGACCGCAAAGCAACAAAGAATCCAACTATTGCAAGCCATGCCCTTTTTCGGCGCGGTCAGCGACAATACCGTTTCATTGATTCTGGATTTATCGCAAACCTTAGTGACTGAGGCTGGACAGTATTTTTTTTCCGAGGGCGACGAAGGGGACTCGCTCTACATCCTCGAGCGCGGGCAGGCAGTTGTGTTTAAGCTCTGGGGAGAGAGTGAATATGTACTGCGCCGGGCCAAAACCGGCGACTGCTTTGGAGAACTAGCCCTGATTGCCATGGAGTCTCGCTACGCTTCGGTTCGCGCGGAACTCGACTGCCAAGCAATCAAAATACCCTCCTCAGCACTACACAACCTATACCAACAGGATCCCGAACAATTTCTTATTGTGCAGATGAACATGGGCCGAGAGGTCGGCCGACGACTGCGCTTGGCCGATGAGCGCTGGTTCGAACTTCAACGTACAGCAAAGCCGTCGCCACTGAACGACTAGGCCCGAAGCACAGCACCAAGCTAGCACAGGGTTTTCTACAGCGACAATCGATGCGTCCCAGGAATGAGCTGCCGCTCCCTGACCTCGAGCTGATCTGCCAGCACGATTCGCGCCGGGTTAATTACTGCCCGGTAGGCCAAGATTTCCACTCCCGCCGCCAACGCCTGCCGAAAGGTCTGCCCGTATTTCGGGTCGATGAAATCCGCCGGGGCCACCCACTCGATGGCACTGTGTAACACGCAGAACAACAACACCGCCCGGTGGCCCAGCGCTTTCATTGCCATTAATTCACGCAGGTGCTTGCGCCCGCGATCACTGACCGCGTCGGGAAACACCCCTTGCCCCGCAGCATCTATCGGCAGTGTTACGCTCTTCACCTCAACATAACACAGCCCCTGGTCACCCTCTAACAATATATCTATACGGCTTTTTTCGTCGCCGTAGGCTACCTCCTGGCGCAGGTTTCGATAATCCTTAAGAGCGGTGATAACGCCACTTTCAATCGCCTCACGGGCAATGGCATTTGCCCGCGCTGAGTGAATACAAATCATCTGGCCCTGCGCGTTTCTAGCCAACTCCCAGCTATGGCGATATTTACGTTTGGGATTGCTCGAAATCGACAGCCACACTCGCGACCCTGCTTCGGCACAGCCAGTCATCGCACCGGTATTGGGGCAGTGCACCGTTATCAGCTCGCCACTGTCGAGTTCAACGTCGGCGAGAAAGCGTTTGTAACGCTTTAGCAATGTCGCTTCAATAAGCACTGGAAGTTCCATGATCGTCCCTATTCGGTATTAATTTTGCTGGTGCGCTGCCCTGGGCTCAGCGAGTAATTCGTCCAACCGCCGCACCGCCTCACGCAGTCGGTCCATGCTAGCGGTATAGGCAAAGCGCACATAGTCTGTGCCCAGACTGTCGCCAAAATCTACCCCTGGCGTAATTGCCAGACCGTGGTTTTCCAGTAACAGCTGGCAAAATTCTTCGCTATTGTTGGAAAACGCTTTGATCCCTGCATAAATATAGAAAGCCCCTGCGGGCACATGGGGAATATCAAATCCGAGCCGTCGCAGCTCCCGCAAAAGATAGTCCCGGCGCCGACCGAACTCATCGCGACGGCAATCCAGTATCGCCCTGGTGCCCGGTTCGAAGGCGGCCAACGCCCCGTATTGCCCGAACGTAGACATGGAGATAAACAAATTTTGAGCCAGCCGTTCCAACGCTGGCACCGCCTGTTGCGGCGCCACCAGCCAACCCAGACGCCAACCAGTCATACCGAAGTATTTCGAAAAGCTGTTGATCACAAAAGCTTGCTCGGTGACTGCCAAAATCGAAGGCGCCGGCGCACCGTAACTAAGTCCGTGGTAGATTTCATCCACCACCAGATGCCCATTCTTGCGCTGGCACAACTGCCACAGTGCAGACAGTTGTGCTGCGCTCAATACTTCACCGGTAGGATTGGCCGGCGACGCCACCATCACCCCGACGGTGCTAGCTTGCCAATACTGCTCGGCCCGATCCGCCTGCAACGCAAAGCGATGCTCTGGCCCCACCGGCACCAGCTGACCGCAGCCCTCCACCAAACGTAGAAAATTGCGATTGCAGGGGTAGCCGGGGTCGCTCATCAACATCCCATCGCCGGGATTTATCAGCAGCGCCGCAACCAGCAGCAACGCGCCGGAGGCGCCTGGGGTGATCATGATTCGACTGGCATCGACGTGCAAACCGTAGTCATCTAGATAGTACTGGGACAAAGCTTGCCTCAGCTCGGGAATACCCGCCGCCGGACTGTATTGAGTCTGCCCCCGCGCTAGCGACTGCCGCCCCGCTTCGATGATGGGTGCGGCGGTGGCGAAATCGGGCTCCCCAACTTCCAAGTGAACAATATCCCGGCCCTGCTGCTCCAGCTCCTTCGCTCGAGCCAACACCTCCACCACCCGAAAGGGCTTGATATCCCGTACTCGTCGAGAAAAACCTCTATTCACACCGCCGCCCTTATAACCATAGAGTATTAACAACCTGAAATTCTACCACTACACACACACTATAATTAATAGCAGTGGCGAGCCGGTGCAAAACATGGTATTTTCGCAGGCTTAATCTTGTTTGCGCTTTTCTATCTACTCTGTATCGGGTTTATCCACGTCGCTAGCAATAACCCGGCTTACGATAAAAACGCATGCTATCAAGCTCTTAGCCTCGTTAGTGACGGTAGCACCGGCAATCAAGCAAAGCAATTGCCAGCGGGCAGTCGGGGCAAGCGCTATATCGCCGCCGGCCTCAAGCTCTTAGGCTGGCGGTGCGTAGCCACCGATTAATAACGTTCGACAGCGGGCACCCACTGATAACAAGTGTCTGCTGTCAGCTCGATATAACCGGCAATAAAATAGCCGCGACGCCCTAGCAAGTGTCGCAAGAAGAACATTCTAGCAACAAGTGAGATCGAGCAATGCCTAAGAAAAAGCCAGCCACGGCAAGCAATTTCAAAAACTTCACTCCCTATAAAGCCAAGAAGGGAGAGGAATACATGAACGAGAAGCAGCTGGAGCATTTTCGTCAAATCCTGCTGCACTGGAAATCAGAGCTAATGGAAGAAGTAGATCGCACCGTCACCCATATGAAAGACGACGCGGCCAATTTCCCCGATCCCGCTGACCGCGCCACCCAAGAGGAAGAGTTTAGCCTCGAGCTACGCACCCGGGATCGCGAGCGCAAACTGATCAAAAAAATTGACTCGACCATTAATCTGATTGACGCCGATGACTACGGCTTTTGTGACGCCTGCGGTGTAGAAATCGGTATCCAGCGTCTCGAAGCGCGGCCAACTGCGACTCAGTGCATCGACTGCAAGACCCTTGATGAAATTAAGGAGCGGCAACAAGTCGGCTAGACACTGATCGCCCGAAATGATGCCCCGCGCAAAATGCGACAGCTATTTGCGCGCGGTGATCGGAATACAGCCATCGAAGCGGACTGTGTAACAGCTGACCCGGTCGCCGCCAGCCCATGCCCATGCCCCCACAGCACCAAAAAACCCCTTACCGAGGCCGCTTTGCCCCCTCCCCCACCGGACAACTACACCTGGGCTCGCTGGTAGCCGCCCTCGCCAGCTACCTTGACGCCAGGGCCAACAACGGCAGTTGGTTTATTCGCATGGAAGATCTCGATCCGCCCAGGGAACAAGCCGGTGCCGCGGAGGCAATACTAACCAGCCTCGCGGCCCATGGCCTGCACTCGGACCAACCCGTGCTGTGGCAGAGCCAGCGCCGGCAACAGTATCTACAGGCACTGACCCAACTGCTCGATCAGGGCGATGCCTTCCATTGCCAATGCTCCCGTAGCGAGCTGAATCGTCGGGGCGGAGGTCACCGGGGTCGCTGTCACAGCAACAGCACGGAGCCCGCCGCCGTTCGTGTACTGGCCGGTAATATACCCATCAGTTTCGAGGACACCATCCAGGGGCACTATAGCCAGAGCTTGGCGGAGCCTGGCGGTGACTTTATCGTGCGGCGCAGGGACAAATTGTTTGCCTACCAACTGGCAGTGGTAGTCGACGATGCGGAGCAGGGCATCAGCCATATTATTCGTGGCTCGGACTTGCTGGACTCCACCCCGCGGCAGATATTTTTGCAACAGCGCCTGCAGCTGCCAGTACTCAACTACGGGCACATCCCGGTGGTCAGCAATGAGCAGGGCCAAAAACTCAGCAAACAAAATTACGCGCAACCCCTGTGTCACCGCAACCCCCAAGCCAATATCGTTCGGGCCCTAGCATTTTTGCAGCAGCCCCTACTCGCCAACCCACTCACTAGAACAGTAGATGAACTATTAACCTGGGCGGTGCAGCATTGGACGCCAGGGTTTATCCCCCGCCAACTGAGCGCCCCCGAACCAGCATAACCCTATTAGCAAGCCCTGCCCGGACAGTGACCACTACCCAACACCTTTGCAAGTTCTGCGCGGCTTGCGTACTATCCTAGACCGCCGCCCACCCACCATGTCTTATATCATGCAAATAAATCCTAGCCTTATTCTCTTTATGTTAGCGCTGTCGGTGTTTATGCCCTCTATACAGGACTGGGCTACCCAGGGCGGAACCGCCTGGTACCGCCCCTATGCACTGTCGCTGCTGGTTATTGCCTTTGTTTATTGGGGCCAGCAGCAGCGCCATAAAAAGCGGCGAAAGCTGCACCAAGAACAGGATAGCACCAGTAATGACGCTTGAAGCAGGCCAGCTATACACCCTTGCCGGTGCCTATTTTTTTCTGCTGTTTAGCATTGCCCATGCCACTGAAAAAGGCTGGCTGCCCGCCGCCGCGGTCAAACATCCCGCTACCTACGTGCTCTCACTGGGAGTCTTCGCGGGTGCCTGGGCCGTATACGGTGTGGTGGGACTGGCCAGTCAAAGCGGCTACGGTTTTCTTGCCTACTATGCGGGCATGGCCATCGCGTTTATTTTCGCGCCGCTACTGCTGCTACCACTACTGAGAATCTGTCGCACCTATATGCTAAGTTCGCTGGCTGACCTGCTGAGCTTCCGCTATCACTCCCAATGGGTCGGCACCTTGGCTACCGTATTTATGCTGCTGGCGGTCTGCCCGCTACTAGCGCTGCAAATACAAGCCGTTTCTGACAGCCTTCACATCCTTACCGCCGATGGCAATTACCAACTGCTGTCCCAGCATCGCCACGATATTCCCGCCCTGCTGTTTTGCGCCGGAATCGCTCTGCTGACCATTAATTTTGGAGCCAAACGCTTGACGGCTCATCAACAGGACCGCGGGCTGGTGACGGCGATGGCCTTCGAGTCAGCGATCAAGCTGATCGCCATGCTAGCACTGGGATTGACTGCTATCACGGTGGTATTCGATGGTTTCAACGGCCTGGAACAGTGGTTATTAAACAATCCTCACTACCTAGAGCTACTCAATAACGCGCCGAGCCAGGACACCTCCCGCGCCTACCTGCTGGTATTTTTTTCCACTGCCGTAGCCATGCCCCATATGTTTCATATGATCTTTGCGGAAAACCCGAATATCAAGGCGATGCATATTGCCAGCTGGGGGCTACCGCTATTTCTGTTTTTAATGAGCCTACCTATCCTACCCATTATGTGGGCCGGTTTTAACCTGCAAACATCGCTACCGGCTGACTACTTCAGCCTCGCCATTGGCCTGGAGCTGCACTCCCCGCTACTTACCGCTCTCACCTTTGTCGGCGGGGTATCGGCGGCTAGCGGCGTCATTATTGTTACCACCTTGGCACTGGCCTCAATGTGCCTAAAACATTTAGTGCTTCCCGTTTACCGGCCCGGCGCGCACCGTGACATATATCGCTGGATGCGCTGGATACGGCGGCTTTTTATTATTCTTATCATCGGCACCGGCTACACCTTCTTCCGCTTTATTGACAGTCGCGAAACGCTGTCGGACCTCGGCCTCACAGCCTTTATTGCTACCCTACAATTTCTACCCGGCATTTTTGCCACGCTGTACTGGCAGCGGGCTAACCACAAGGGTTTTATTTGCGGACTGGCAGCGGGCTGCCTGGTTTGGCTGGCCGCGCTACTGCTACCACTGATCGGCGTGATCGACCTAGACACGTTGCCACAACTTTACTTCGACACCAGCAATAGCGATCGTTGGAGTGCGATCACCATCGCTTCTTTGGGGGCCAACGTATTGATCTTTGCGCTGACCTCGCGGCTGACAAAAAGCAGCGAAAACGAGCGAGCGGCGGCGCAAATGTGCTCGATGGATGACCTCAACAGGCCCACACGCCGTATCTTAAGTGTTAAAAACCCCGACCAGATGAAAGAGCAACTAGCCTCTAGCCTTGGGCAGCGGGCAGCACAGCGGGAAGTTGACCGAGTACTCAGAGAACTGAATATCGACAGCAATGAAAATAGACCCTTCGCCCTGCGCCGACTGCGCCGCCGATTGGAGACCAACCTCTCAGCGATGATGGGTCCCGCGGTTGCCTACCAGATGGTCAATCAATTACTGCCCTATGAGGTCGACGACAATGCCGCTAGCGGCGAAGACATCAGCCTGATCGAAGGTCAGCTAGAATACTACCAGACTGACCTCACCGGACTGGCGGCCGATCTAGACAACTTGCGCCGCTATCATCGCCAGACGCTGCGGGACCTGCCGGTAGGGGTTTGCTCGATTGGCCGGGACCGGGAGATACTGATGTGGAATCACTCTATTGAAAAGCTCACGGGTATTAACATTTTTGAAGTAACAGGATCCTACCTGAAAACCCTGCCACAGCCTTGGGGAACACTGCTGAATGACTTTGTTGACCAACCCCAGGCGCACCTCTACAAACAACGGGTCGAAATAGATACCAACACCCTGTGGATTAATCTGCACAAAACCAGCGGCGCCAGCGCCAACCAAGCCGATGATAACAACGGTCAGGTTATCGTACTGGAGGACGCCACCGAGCTGCATTTATTGGAAGACGAGCTGCTGCACAGTGAGCGTCTCGCCTCCATAGGACGCCTCGCGGCGGGGGTGGCGCACGAAATCGGCAACCCCATCACAGGCATTGCCTGCTTAGCGCAAAACTTGCGGTACGACACCAATAACCCCGAAAGCCTAGAGACCGGCAGGGAAATCTTGGTACAGACCGAACGCGTGTCAAAAATTGTGCAGACCCTGGTTAATTTTGCCCACAGCGGCAGTAGCAACAACAGCCCGCTAGAGCGGGTACGCCTGCAGCCTTGCATCGACGAGGCCGTCCACCTGCTATATCTCAACCGCAATGCCCGAGAGGTGATCTTTGACAATTGCTGTGACGCCGCTGCAGTGGCCCTGGCTGACACCCAGCGACTGCTGCAGGTCATTGTCAACTTGCTCAGCAACGCTCGTGATGCCAGCCCCGAGGGCAGTCTGGTCAGCATTAATTGCGAGCCACAGGGGGAACATATACTGATTCACGTAACCGACCAAGGCAGCGGTATTAGCAGCCATATTCAGGACCAAATTTTCGATCCGTTTTTTACCACCAAAGAGCCCGGCGAAGGAACAGGGCTGGGCCTATCCTTGGCCTACAGTATTATCAACGATATGGGCGGCAGTATTAGTGTGCAAAGCCCGGCACAGCAAGGGGGCACCCGGTTCACCATTAAACTGGGCCACTAGTTCCTGCGACGGATAAAAATTTCACCGCCGCAGTTACAAATTTGTAATATTTATCAATTACTTACACCACAGCGTAAAAAATAGTCGCGACTCGAGCAGTGTTACCGGGGCACACGGCTGGAATAATCCGCCTAAACGCGGTATGTTACCGAGCTACTCAGTCGTACAAAACTTTAACCCGCAGCTTGGAAGAATTCGATCCATGGAAAAAATTCTTATTGTCGAAGACGAACCGGTTATCCGCAGCGCTCTGCGCAAATTGTTAGAGCGCCACGACTACAAAGTCTGCGAAGCCGGATCGGTAAAACAGGCCCTGGACCAGCTCGATGCAGGCAACTTCAACCTCATTATTAGCGACCTGCGACTACCCGGGGCACCGGGCACCGACTTAATCAAAGCCGCAGGAGAGGTGCCGGTACTGATAATGACCAGCTATGCCAGTTTGCGCTCCGCGGTGGACTCCATGAAAAGCGGCGCGGTCGATTACATCGCCAAACCCTTCGATCACGACGAGATGATAGACTCCGTCAGCGCAATCTTGGCTAAACAACCCGCGCAAAACAGCGACGGGAAAAGGCCAAAATTAGGTAAGCGCGGCATCCCCCAACTGGGCGAGATGATCGGTTGCTGCCCGCCAATGGTCAAAATTTATAGCGATACACGCAAGGTCGCACCCACCGACTCCACCGTATTAATTCACGGCGAAACCGGTACCGGCAAAGAACTGATCGCCAAAGCTATTCATGCCTACAGTAGTCGCACCAATCAACCCTTGATAAGCGTTAACTGCGCCGCTATTCCCGACACTCTGATTGAGTCCGAGCTGTTTGGTTACGAAAAAGGGGCGTTTACCGGCGCCAATACCAATCGCATGGGCCTGATAGAAGCCGCCGACGGGGGCACCTTATTCCTCGACGAAATTGGCGAGCTGCCACTGGAAGCCCAGGCCCGACTACTTCGAGTTATTCAGGAAAACGAAATTCGACGCATTGGCTCGATCGAGTCGCGCAAGGTCAATGTCAGACTAGTCAGTGCCACCCACCGCAATCTAAAGGCGCTGTCAGAGGAAGGGCTTTTTCGCAAGGACTTATACTACCGTATCAATGTGATTCAACTAGTGCTGCCACCACTGCGGGAACGGGGCAAGGATATTCTGGAAATCGCCGAAGCTATACTAGAGCGCCGCTGCGGCAAAAACAGAAAGCAACCTATGACGTTTTCACCCAAAGCGATCCAGGCAATCACCACTTACAACTGGCCAGGGAATATTCGAGAACTTGAAAACGTTATCGAGCGCTCAGTGATCCTGGCTGACGGCAGTATTATCGGCGACGAGTTACTCGATATTGATCTGGAACTGATCAACGTCACCCAGATTCGCAACAGAGCAGGCCACCCGCCCAACAACAGCCTTAACGCCGCCACCACCTTTGCCGCCGCCGACAACAACGACGACCTCTCTCTCGAAGACTACTTCCAACGCTTTGTACTCGAACACCAGGACTCCATGAGCGAAACTGAATTAGCCAGGAAACTGGGGGTAAGCCGGAAATGCCTGTGGGAACGTCGCCAGCGCCTGGGCATACCGCGTAAAAAAAGCGCCAAGCCCGCCTAACACCGTCAATAACACGGTAGCTAGGGGGTTTATGACTGATAGTTATACTTTTTTCGCCATAGCTACATCCACTTATCAAAATTTCTCATAAACCTGCTTGGTTACTTTTCTTTTGTTACCACTATTGCATTCTAGTAACGTTGGCCGAGTTAATTAGTAACATGGAGCGTCAATTAATCGGGCATTTTCACCAGCAATTAGCGTAAGCAACTGATTTATAAAGGATTAAATAAGTTGGCACACGAAATGCTTTAGTATAAGCACAATAAAAATAATAGTACAAAACCATAATAATAAGAAACGAACAGAGACCTGGATGGGGAAGAGCGATCTTCCTTCATCTATTTTTTTTGTCTCAAATTAAGTGCTACACCTGCTGTAATTAAGCGCCACACCTACTTCTATTTAGTGTTACAACTACGACTCCGTACCCGCGCTTGACTTGCTGGTACTGCACGCCAAAAACATAGCCGAACCCTCCGCCAGCCATACTCTACTGGTGCCGCCCCGCGATGGCTGCATCGTCGAATTGAATCGCGATTCAATTGTTGCCTCACACCTTTGCAACAGTGATTAACCTGCCCTTGAACTCTGCGGGCATTATCTCCTGCCTACCCATTTACTGCTTGCTAAAAATTCCTTGTACTTAAACTCGCCACCTCTATTTCGGGACCCACAATCACTTTGCTCGCCAATTAATAATATGCGGCATTGGCCAAGAATAAAGAGAAGTAAACCCAGTGTGCAATTGCCCAGTTTACCAGCTCTCTGAGCCACCACGCCCCTCGATGCTGCAGTTCGCTTTCCGACAATATCGACTATGTACTCAAACTCCGATCAGTCTACCTGAGTAAGCAACAAACCCAGCGAGCCAATGCCACTACCCTTTATCAAAATTACTGCAGCCAATACCCCCGCCACAATTGAATGCTTATCGGTTGTAACCACCCTTCCCGGCGAAGCAGTTATCGCAACAGCTGTTACCCAGCACTGCGTTTAGTAACGCATTCCGTGAGAAAACGTAACAGAAGTCGTGATATTGCGTTTCGCAATAAAAAGCAATTACGGTAAGTCCTTGTTATTATTAGCAATAATAACCTGGCACGATAGCTGCTATATCCTTTGTATAATAAAAAAAATGATACAATAATAAAAAAAGAGAATGAGACCTGGATGGGGGAAAACGTTGTTTTCCCTACATCGTTCCTACCTTATATCTATTTAGCCCCACCTCCTACTCGTGACGTCCTGCCTCAATTTTATACAATTCCGATAAATGTGGTACTATCCGCGTTTTTATACGCTCGCACAATACACAGCCGCGGGCATAATGGTGTAGCGAAGACTATGGGTTTGTTTGGGTTCTTTAAAAAGTCCGGTGCGGGGAAAAAATCTGCCGCCAAAAAAGATAAAGTGCCGCCAGCGCCGAAGATCATTCCCCGTAGCGAGCACAGTATTTCGCGCAGAAATATCAGCAAGGCTGCACTCAATGTGATCGCCGGCTTACACCAGGGCGGCTTCGAGGGCTTTCTGGTGGGGGGCGGTGTTCGCGATCTGCTACTGGATCAGCGACCCAAAGATTTTGACGTCGCTACCGACGCCACCCCCGAGCAAGTCCAAAAGCTGTTTCGCAATTCTCGCATTATCGGCCGACGCTTTCGCATTGTGCATGTGCGCTTTGGCCGGGAAGTGATAGAGGTAACCACCTTTCGCGGCAGCCACGACGCCCCACTGGGTGACGGCCAACGCAAACCAGACAACCAGCAATCGGCTCGATCCAATAACGGTATGTTGCTGCGCGACAATGTCTACGGCACCGTCGGTGAAGACGCGGTGCGTCGAGACTTCACCATTAATGCCCTGTACTACACTACTGCAGATTTTTCTGTGCACGATTTCACCAACGGAGTACGGGATTTAGAACAAAAAACCATCCGCATCATCGGCGATGCCGCCACCCGCTACAGAGAGGACCCGGTGAGGATGTTGCGCGCCGTTCGCTTTGCGGCAAAACTCGATTTCAGTATCGATGCCGACACTGCCGCTCCAATTATTGAGCTAGCACCATCGCTAGGTGATATCTCCCCGGCGCGCATGTTTGACGAAACACTGAAACTGTTTATGTCTGGACAGGGCCTGGCAACCTACCAACTGATGCGCCAGTATCAATTGTTTGCTCCGCTATTCCCGCAGACCGAACGCTGCCTGGACGAGCTTCATAGCAGCACCCTAGTGGAACAGGCGATGATCAATACCGACCTGCGCATTCAGGCGGGTAAGCCGGTTACCCCTGCCTTTATATTTGCCGCGCTGCTGTGGCCTGCGACCAGTAAGCGCCAACAACAATTACACGCCGAAGGCATGCCGGAGATTCCCGCCATGCATCAGGCGGCCCAGGAGGTCGCCGGCGGGCAACAACAACATACCTCGGTGCCGAAGCGTTTCGGTATGCCGATGCGGGAGATATGGGACCTGCAATTGCGCCTGCCCAATCGCAGCGGCAACCGCGCGGCGCAACTCTTTGAGAACCGACGGTTTCGAGCCGCCTATGACTTTTTACTATTGCGCGAACAAGCCGGCGAAGACACCGGCGGCCTGGGGCAATGGTGGACTGATTATCAGGAGTGCAGCCCAGAGCAGAGAATAGAAATGAGCAGTGCGGTGAAGACCAGTAATGCACGTAAACGCTCACGTAAACCCCACGGCCGACGCGGCGGCAGCGGCAAGCGGGTACCCGAAGGCTGAGCCGCTATGAGCCAGGTATTTATCGCCTTGGGCAGCAATTTACAGCAGCCCAACAGTCAAATTGAACAAGCCCTCACCGCTCTGGCGACACTAGCCGACTGCACCCCGCTGGGGGTGTCCCGCTGGTATCGCAGTACCGCGGTGGGACCTGGCACTCAGCCTGATTATATTAACGGCGCCGCCGCCCTCCAGTGGCACTCGAGCCCCCAACAACTACTGCAGGCCCTGCAGTCGATAGAAAATCAACAGGGGAGGACACGTAGTGTTCGTTGGGGACCGAGAACTCTGGACTTGGATATTTTGCTGTTCGACGACAACACTATCGACACTGCAACCCTGACGGTACCCCACCCACGACTGGCACAGCGCAATTTTGTCCTCTATCCACTCAGCGACCTCGCTCCGGAATTAATACTGCCGGGTCAAACAGCCCTCAAAACCCTACTACAATACAGCAGCTGGGACGGGCTTAGCCTGATCAGCCCGCCATCCTCCCCTACCATACCAGCAGCCTGGGCGGAGCCACCTAGCCACAGCTGTTAGCCCACTGAGGCCCCGATCACAATGTTTGGAGACCACTATTGAATCACCTCACCGCGACCGCAACCATCGATTTAGACAATCGTGCACCGCCTCACTATATAGCCGTCGAAGGTCCTATCGGCGTTGGCAAGACAACCCTGGCAAGGCAGCTGGCCGATAGCTTTAACTATCAAACACTGCTGGAGAAATCCGAAGAAAACCCCTTCCTAGAGCGCTTTTATCAAAATCAGAAAAATGCAGCCCTTGCCACGCAATTGTTTTTCCTCTTTCAGCGCAGCCAACAGATTGAAAGCCTGTGCCAGGATCAGTTGTTTGAGCCCATTCGCGTGGCCGATTTTTTGATTGAGAAAGACCGTCTATTTGCCAAACTAACCCTCGATCAAGACGAATATTTATTGTATGACAAGGTCTATCAGCAGCTAAGCCTCAATACACCCAAACCCGACCTGGTAATTTATCTACAGGCTTCACCAGAAATATTGAGCTCCCGAATCCACAGTCGCGGGGTCGATTTTGAACAGCGAATTTCGCCCCAGTACCTCAAGTCGATTAACGAGGCCTACAGCGAGTTCTTTTTATACTATGACGACGCGCCGCTACTGATCGTCAATGCCGAAGAGCTAGACCTGGTAAACCGAGAGCAGGATTACCAGCAACTGCTTGAATACCTGCTCACTATTCGCAGCGGCCGCCATTATTTTAATCCCACCATGTTGTGAGCAGACTTTTGTGAAATGGTTGTTATAGAATACAGCCATTGAACGGCCGAACACAGACCTCTACAGCGGCCAGAGAAATTTGACAAGGGGCATTACTGCGCTCCGGAGAGCACTATGAGCAACGCCAAAAAAATCACTATCCATACCCTTCGAGAACACAAACTAGCAGGGCAAAAGTTTTCCATGGTGGCAGCCTACGACGCGACCTGCGCCGCGTTAATTGAACAGGCTGGGGTCGAAGTTATTCTCGTTGGCGACTCCCTGGGCATGGTGCTGCAGGGCAACGACAGCACTCTGCCTGTATCGGTGGCGGATATCGCCTACCACACCCGCTGCGTCAGCCGCGGCGCCTCTCGGGCACTAATTATCGGCGACCTACCTTTCGGTAGCTATCACAACCGCGAGCAGACCCTAGCCAATGCCGTCACCCTCATGCAAGCTGGTGCCCATATGGTCAAGCTGGAGGGCGGACACTGGCTACTCGACAGTATTAAAGCGATGTGCGAGCGCGGTATTCCGGTGTGCGCACACCTGGGGCTGACTCCGCAATCGGTTAATACGCTCGGCGGCTTCAAGGTACAGGGCCGGGATACCGACAGCGCACAGGTGATTTTGTCTGAGGCTCGACAAGTAGAGGCGGCCGGTGCCAGTTTATTGGTACTGGAGTGCATCCCCCGCGCTTTGGCTGCGACTATCAGCGCCACCCTGAGCATACCGGTAATCGGCATCGGTGCCGGTGCCGACACCGATGCCCAAGTGCTGGTACTGCACGACATGCTCGGCATGAGCCGCAGCAGTCCGCGCTTTGTGCGCAATTTCCTGGCCGAGAACAATGATGTACAAGGCGCGCTGGCAGCCTTTAACAGCGCCGTAATAGACGGCTCCTTTCCCGCCTCAGAGCATGGGTTCGACTGAGCGGCAGCTGCGTTTTTGCCCTCTTTTAGCGCATTTGAATAAGTGTAAAAAAACGACTTTTTTACCATTGATCCCACCAATTGATTGAGGCATACTTGCCCGCCCCAACGCGGGGCCGCGGCGGTAGCGGGTGCTTTCCGCTTCATCTTATTTTAATGGCCCACAGGCATGTGACTCATTGACGAGCAGGTATCGGTTGCAGTGAAAACATTCAGCAGAAGCAAACAACTTCGGGTTACTCTTACCCTGGACCGCAGAAGCGGTCAGCGCATTGCCTTTGTGCCGACAATGGGCAATTTACACGACGGTCACATTCAACTGGTCCGCCGAGCCAAGCATATCGCCGACAAGGTGGTAGTCAGCATCTTTGTAAATCCACTGCAGTTTGGCGCCAACGAAGATCTCTCCAGCTACCCCCGCACTTTAGCCGCCGATAAGCAAAAACTTCAGGCGGAGGGAGTAGACTATTTACTATACCCCGATGTCGAGGAGATTTACCCTGAAGGCATGGACAAACAAACGCTAGTAGTCGTTCCAGAACTGGCCGACACCCTGTGTGGAGCCACCCGGCCGGGTCATTTTTCCGGGGTATCGACCGTGGTGACCAAGCTGTTTCAAATAGTACAGCCCGACATTGCCCTTTTCGGCAAGAAAGATTTTCAGCAGCTGGCCATAATCGAAAAAATGGTCAAAGACCTGTGTATGCCCATTGAAATTCTCGGCGTCGAGACCGCCCGCGATGTCGATGGCCTAGCGCTGAGCTCCCGCAATGGCTTTCTCACCGAGCAGGAACGTCTAATTGCACCAAAATTACACAAAGTACTGCAGGAGTGCCGCAATGCGATAGCCTGTGGCTTTGACAGCTACCGCGAACTGGAGCAGTACTGTACTGGCAAGCTCAAGAGTGAGGGTTTCGACCCAGATTATTTTTCGGTACGGGACGCCGAAACCCTGCACGATGTCACCGCCGCAACTGAACAACTGGTTATATTGGCGGCTGCCAAACTGGGCCGGCCCAGGCTTATTGACAATGTGACGCTAACGCTAGACCCAAAAAAAGACTGGGGCATGCTCTCCGCGCACTGAGCCATCAACCATCCGCTCCACCTCGTCATCACAGCCCTTGCAACAATAATAGCTATTCCACCGCTTAGGGCTTTGAGCTATGCTTTGGCACTAGCTGCGTGGTCAGTTGTCAAAGCCGCCAATCGCGCTTCCAAATTATGGGAAAGAGCAACAATCCCCAATATCGAACAGTACAGGACCCCCCTATGAACGAGCGCAAACTCTATCCAGTTCCCGCTGAGGTTCTGGCCACCACCCACGTTACCCAGGAACAATACCTGAGTTTGTACCGGGACTCTATCGAGCAGCCCGATCAGTTCTGGGCCACCCAGGCCAAGCAGTTTTTAACCCTGGACAAACCCTGGGACAAAATCAGCGAGAGCAACTTTCTCAAGGCTGAAGCAGCCTGGCTGATAGGGGCCAAACTCAACGTCAGCAGCAATTGTATCGACCGCCATCTGCCGACCCGCAGCGAGCAGACCGCGATCATCTGGGAGGGGGACGACCCCACCGAGAGCTTAACTATTAGCTACCGCGAACTACACCAACAGGTCTGTAAACTAGCGAATGTATTACGCGCCAGGGGGGTAAAAAAGGGCGATCGTGTTTGCATCTATATGCCAATGGTAGTGGAGGCGAGTTACGCCATGCTGGCCTGTGCCCGCATAGGTGCCGTGCACTCCGTGGTCTTCGGTGGCTTTTCACCGGAGGCACTCAAGGATCGTATTCTCGACTCCAATTGCCAAACCGTAATCACCGCTGACCAGGGTCTACGCGGTGGTAAGGCGGTGCCGCTAAAAGCCAATGCGGACCGCGCCCTTGCCAACTGCCCCGAGGTTCACACGGTAATCACCCTGCGGCGCACCGGTGGCGATGTCGACTGGTTCCCCGATCGCGATATTTGGTACCATGAGTCGGTGGCCGAGGCAGCCAGTGAGTGTCTGCCGGAGCTGATGGACAGCGAAGACCCACTATTTATCCTTTATACTTCGGGCTCCACTGGCAAACCCAAAGGTGTTCTGCACACCACCGGGGGCTATTTACTGCAGGTGGCAATGACCTTTAAGTACACCTTCGACTACCAGGAGGGCGACGTATTTTGGTGTACAGCCGACGTCGGCTGGATTACTGGCCACAGTTATTGCGTCTACGGACCGCTGGCCAACGGCGGTATAACACTGTTGTTTGAAGGTGTTCCCACATACCCCGACGCCTCCCGTTGCTGGCAGGTCTGCGACAAACACCAGGTCAACATCTTTTACACCGCCCCCACGGCTATCCGGGCACTGATGGCGGTGGGTGACGAGTTTGTTACTAAAACCTCCCGCAGCTCGTTAAAATTACTGGGCACCGTCGGCGAACCGATTAACCCGGAAGCCTGGCAGTGGTATTACCAAGTGGTGGGCAACAGCCGCCTGCCGATCGTCGACACCTGGTGGCAAACTGAGACGGGCGGCCATATGATGACGCCCCTACCCGGCGCGACCGCATTAAAACCCGGCTCTGCCTGTCAGCCCGTATTCGGCGTGCTACCGGTACTAATAGATGCCGAAGGCCGTGAAATCGAGGGTGCCGGCGAGGGTAATCTGGCGATAAAGACCAGCTGGCCCGGACAGATTCGCAGTGTCTATGGCGATCATCAACGCTGTATCGACACCTATTTTTCAACTTACCCGGGCTACTATTTTACCGGCGACGGCGCCCGCCGTGACGAGGACGGCTACTACTGGATTACCGGCCGAGTCGACGACGTGCTCAACGTATCGGGGCACCGTATGGGTACGGCGGAGGTCGAGAGTGCGCTGGTACTACACGACGCCGTAGCGGAGGCCGCGGTAGTGGGCTACCCCCACGATATAAAGGGTCAGGGTATTTATGCCTATGTGACGCTGATGGACGGACAAAGTCCCAGTGATGCATTGAAAAAAGAGCTGATTGCCTGCTGTGTTCAGGAAATAGGACCCATCGCTAAACCCGATTTGATCCAGTGGGCTCCGGGTTTACCAAAGACACGCTCGGCAAAAATCATGCGTCGTATCCTGCGCAAAATCGCCGCCAACGAACTGGACAATATGGGAGATACTTCGACCCTGGCCGATCCTTCGGTAGTGGCGCAGTTAATTGAAAGTCGGCACAACCGCTAGCGAGCAGGTGAACCACGGTACTGAGGGCTTGGCGAAACGTATACTGCTAAATAGCAGGGCCGGAGATTGCCGAACCGGGAACAACACCGCCCCGGTCACGCATTTACTATAGCGGGACGGCTCAGAGGTGACCGTAGACAACTGCTTTCTCACGCCGTGCTGCGGGGGGCACCGCCCCCGCCCCGACCTCAACAAGGCAGGCCAGCCGCAGAAATTCGGACATCGGCATGCGGATGATTTCCGAGTGGGTACCGGCATTAAAGGCGATCATTCGGCTGCGCTGAAATACCGGAATCATAAAGGCGTCGAGGCCATATAAATGGCCAAAAGGCGGCATCGCGCCGATCTCGCAACGGGGAAAACGGTAGCCAAACTCCCGCTCCGTCGCCAGCGAAATATGATTGACGCCCAATGTGTATGTCAACTGCTCTAAATCGACCAGGTAGTGCGCCGGCAGTACCACCATCGCCAACTCCGCCTCCACCTTGACCATCACCACCTTGGCGAAGGTATTACCCGCGACATGGCTTTGCTCGGCAATTTCTGGCGCTGTATAGGCAATGTGGTGACGGTGCAAGCTGTAGTCGGCGCGCCTACGATCGAGATACTCAATTAATAGTTGACCAGACATCCTAAAAGCCTCCTACGACAAGGGATAGCAATCGCCCCAAGTTAATACAAGAGCCTCTGGGATGCAGCTATTTCTTAGGAATATTTTTTCATAAGTATTGCGATCAACAAGTTATTGAAGAGACTCAGTAAAACGCTTGAAGTGTGGTACTTTTATCCTTGATAAATAAAAGGAAAAGTGGGAAGCCCCAGCTCAATTGACGGGTATCCCTGGGCTTTAACAACCCCACTATTTACACACAACCGTACTGACGGCAGCATTAGCAATGCATTACTGCTGAGTCGATATGGCTGTGATGGAGTCACCGTGCAGTGACCCTATTATTGAGTGTGGCGATACTCAGCCCTCAGGTTTGAGCGTCGCCGGCAGTCTCACCTAACACACGCCAACAACAATCTTTCTGCACGCCACGTACGGTTAAATTACGACCTACCCCCTAGGGAAAACCTAACCGAACAATCCCAACTGCTGATCGGTGATGGCCGCCAGTGAATCCTCGACAAAATACAAAATACTATCCGCCACCGGCGCCAGCTGCCGATCGATATAGTGCTGGTAGTCCAACAATGAGTGCACCGCGGTCAGCGGTTCCGCCCCACTAACAGTCATCACATAGGCAATCCAGTCACCGGACCGGATGCGCTCGCCCGCCGCCTCGGCCTTTCTGGCAGCCTGCACATGGGGCGGACTGTTGCGTTGATAGTCAGCAAGCTTTCTGCGCAGCCGTTTGCGGTAGACCAACTGCTCGTCACAGCGACCGGCGAGTACCTGCGCAACGGTCTCTTTGATGTAGTCCCGGTAGGGCTGATGAAAAAAGATGCGACGATACAGCTCCAGTTGAAAATCCCTGGCCAGCTTAGTCCAGTCGGTGCGCACATTTTCCAGTCCTTTGAACACCAGTTGCTGCTGCCCCTCTTTTAACACCACACCGGCATAGCGTTTTTTACTGCCCTGGTCAGAGCCCCTCACCGTCGGCATTAAAAAACGCTGATAGTGGGTCTCAAACTCAATTTCCAGAAAACTGTCGAGATCGTACTCGTCCCGCAGCCGCCGAGTCCACCAGCGATTGAGTTGCAGCGCCAGTTGTCGACCCTGCACCAGCGCTTGGCCATCGCCATCGACATCATTTAGCCAGACAAATACCGAATCAGTATCGCCGTAAATCACCTCACAGCTACCGGCCAAGTCACTGTCTTTTTCGATAAAGGCAGCGGTCTGCTGGATAATTTGATGACCACGACGGGTTATTGAACTGGCCAGTCTGGAATCAAAAAAGCGGCAACCGCCGGCACCCATTACACCGTAAAAAGAGTTCATCAGTATTTTAATCGCCTGAGACAAGGCGCTGTCGTTACTGGACTTGGCGCTATCTCGAGACTTCCACAAATCGGCAATAATGTCAGGTAACAGGCTATTGTTTTTGGCAAACCACGCGCCTTTAAAACCCGGTACCAATTCACTCTGATCCAACTCTTCACCCAGGCCGATGGCCATCGCCAGTGGATCAATTTTAAAGCTGCGGATAATACTGGGGTACAGGCTCTTGAAATCCAATACCAATACGTGGTCAAAAATACCCGGTTTGGAGTTCATCACAAAGCCACCGGGACTGTGCTCCACCTCCAAGTCTAAATGACCATTGGGTGCCACATAGTTACGGCGGTGCAACAGCGGTAAATAGCGGAAGTCGAAGGCGGCCACCGACCCGCCGACCCGGTCCAGGGCCAAGCCGGTGAGCTGACTGCGGGCAATGGCAAATTCGAGCAAGCCGGTTTTCTCGAATATAGCCGACACCAGTTTGCAGTCCTGAATATTGTAATCCACCAGCTGTTGCTTGTGGTGTACAAACAATTCGGAAATTTTTTCGCCACGATCGCTGCCCGTTAACAGCTTGCCGTCGCCCAGTAAGGTATTGGCAACATTGTTCAGTGAAAAACTTTCGAAGCGATAGGCCGCCATTTTCAATAATTCGATACCGTCCAATACCACCCGACCCGGAACCGTAATCGCCCGCCGCTCTCGCTCTTCATCGACAACCCGCCAGCGGGCATTGGCGCGGCCGCGGCCGAGGCGAAAAGGTAGCCGGTGTTTTTCACAGCAGCGCTGTAAATACCACATATCAAAGTTGACGATATTCCAACCGATAATCACATCGGGATCGTACTGCGCCAACCAGTCCAAAAAAGCGATCAGTAGCTGTTTTTCATCCTGATAACAGTAGGCATTGTCACTCAGGCCACCGTCGTTGGGACTGCTACCGTCAGCACTGACTGAGTCTGCGGCAACGATAAACACCCGGGAAAACTCGACACCGTCGGCGCAGGCATACACGCCGATAGAATACAGCGACAGCTCCGTCATTGCCGTCTCAATATCCAGCGACAATACTTTGAACTGCGGTTGGTAAGAACTACTCTTGACCCCCGGCGCGTGAATTTTTCTATTACCGCCAGCTGTTTTTGCCGCAGTAGTCGATGCCGTTTCCCCGCCGCGACCACTGTGGGCCACCGGTTCGCGAAAACACAGAGAGCCGCGAATAAAACGCTCCATTAAAAATCGATCACAGGGATTGATATCGGCTTCCAGCGGCGACAGACCTCCGGCCTGCAATAGCTCCCGGGCTGCGCGCAGGGTGCGCTGCGCTGCGAAATAGTAGGCATCGACCGGCTGCTGGGAAAAATCGCGCAGGGCTACCGGCTTGCGCTGCCAACCGTTGATGCTCTGTAACAACTCCCCGGCTTTAACACTAGCTGCAACGGGCAAGAAAAAAACCACCTGCTGCTGCTCAAACACCAATTGCACGGCGCCATTAGCCGTGGCCAGCCAAAAATCCAGTTGCAGACCCTGCCTGCTATCTCGCCACTGGCGGCTGAGTATAAAACCTTGTTCATCTTGCATAACACATCACAATACATTCCACCTGCGCAAGCTATAGCCCCGCTAACGACGGTTATATATTGCTGAGAAACGCCTTCAATTTTGGGTCTTCAAACAGCCGCCGCAACGTCGCAGACAGCAGCTCGTTGACAATCTTCTCATTTTTTTTCATGCTAGGTGTCACCACAGTCGGGTGCTCGCTCTCGGTGTGGTATTGGCCAGTGTACGTGGCGCCACCAGAACTCGCCTGCACGCGCAGTGAGGCCGCCAGCAAGACTTTTTTTACCATGTTATCCACGGGCACATCGTAGCTGAGCTTATCAATAATAATCTTAATCGTTGCCGGTTGCCCAGCCAGCGAATTGACCACAAAACCCTGAGTGGCAAACTTTGCGGTGGCGGCCCGACCAACGGACTGCTCGAGACTGTTGGCGAGAGTGATCACACTGGTCTGCTCATAGACACCACCACGAGTACCCAGTGTCTTTTCGCTGCGCTGGTCCTCTACCACTATCGCCACCGCACGGCTATTGCCGTAGGGTTCATCAAACCCACCGATAGTCGGGTTCAGGGTCAACTGCTGTGGGCTATAGGCACAGGCCTCTAGCAGCGACAACAACACCAGCGCAGTTAGCGAATAAGGTCTCAGCGCGGACGATTTCGACATATTTTATCTCCAATCTATTTTTGCCCCCACTACCCCTGGGACAGTAAATCACGCAAATCGATAATAGCCGCATTGGCCCGTGAAATATAAGAGGCCATCACTAACGAGTGGTTAGTGAGCACACCGTAGCCGCTGCCGTTGAGAATAACGGGGCTGTAAACCGTTTGCTGCGCGCCCTCCAGTTCGCGAATGATTTGCCGCAGACTAACCTGGGCATTTTTCTTCTCCAGCACGTCGGAAAAATCGATCTGTGCCGCCCGCAAAAATTGAGACAGTGCCCAGGCACTACCCCGGGATTCATAGAACACATTATCGAGTTCGTTCCAGGGGGTTTTTACTTCCAATTCCGACGGCGCCGCCGTAGATTGCCGGGCCGCGCTATCGCCGGCCAGGTCGGTATTAAGACGTGGTTTGCCAACACTGGCGCTAAGGCGCTGAGACAGGCTGCCCAACCGTGACTCGACGATGGCCAACCAGTAGCTAAGATTATCGGCTCGGGCATAGAATTGCGACTGGGAACTGCTTTTATCACCAAGCCGCTGTAAATAGCGCTGCAACAACTCAATCGCTTTGTTGTATTCGTTCTCAGTGGCGGGAATCGCCCAACTGTCGCTGGAAAAATTGAGACTTGGCTCCGCCTTACCTAAATCGCCGTCTTCCTGGGATTGGGACTGCGAGCGGCTGAAGCTCTCCCGCAGTGCCCGGGTCAGGTCTCGGGACTGAATTAACACCCCGTATTCCCAGCTGGGCACATTGTCCAGCCACACTCCGGGGGGCAGGACATCGTTGCTAAGAAAGCCTCCTCGTTTCTCCAGCAATACCCTCAGCGTGCTTATTAATGCAGCGGTGGTGGTGGTGCCAACCACCACCCGCTGGTCGTTGTTGCCGGAGGCTGAACGGGCGTATTGACTAACGTCGACAGGCCCAGGCAGCACCGACCAGTAGGCACCGACCAGCCCAGAGCCGAGTAGATAAATACCTAATAGCCACAACCCCAGCTTGGGTAGCACCGGGAAACCCTCGTTATCGGGGTCACGCGCAAAACGTTCTTTTATTGATTGCCAATCCATATCGACCTCACAAAAACTGTTAGGGTAATCTTACTTAGGTAGTTGCGGCGGGGCGCCGGCTAGTACCGATGCTCGTTCAAAACACTGCGAACCGGCAGAGTCACCGTCAACTGCTGCCCGCCCTCTAACTGCAGCGTCAACTCGGCGCTGTCACCCTCGCGCAATGGCGCGGTCAGATTAATGAGCATTAAGTGCACCCCCCCGGGCTCGAGCACCAACTCGCCCCGCGCCGGCACGACTACCGCGGCGAGCGCTTCCATGCTCATCATGCCATTGCTGTGACTGCTGCGGTGGAACTCTGCCCGCTCCGCGGCAGGACTGCTAGCACTTTGGATACGAATGACTTGCCCAGCGCTGTTGAACAACCGCATAAACGCCGCGGTAGTCATCTGCCCAGGTGGCAGGCCCCTGATATAACCCTCGGTAACAGTTATTTCAGCCTGCAGCTGCCCGCAGAACAACGCCGCGAACAACAACAATCCTATGGGTTTAATCACCAGTCACTCCAGCGCTAATCAAAGAGTGGTCACTATAACGTAAATTAGAGGCTGAAAATAATCGCGCCGGTAATATATGCCATTTAACACCCTTTTCGTCTTAGCAAGCCCTAGCCCGCCTCCAAATCAATCAGAATAATTCGTGGCCGCGGTCCAACTTTTATATCGCCCCGCAGTCTGTGGCCGCCGGCCAACTGTCGCATCTGCTGATAGAGCCAGCGCCCCTCGGCGTCATTTCGTGCGACAATCAGCAACCTCGAATCTGCAGCCAGCAATTTGTCGGTCAGCACCTGTAAATAGTTCAACAGTGCGCTACCCCGGGCATCAAGCTGGCCTAATTGTAGTAAAAATTCATTGCTCGCCAGAACCGGGGCTCGGTAGCGCAGGCGCAGCACCTCAATCTCATCGGCGGGGGTTGATACCCGGCTGGCACCGGTCAACATACGCTGAGCCCGGTTATAAGCGCCCTGTTGAAAGGCCTGCTGCGCCAATTGTAAGTATCGGGTATTGATAGCCGCCATACCCTCCAGCGCCTGGGCGTTGCCCTCTTCTAGCCGCAGCACCTGCCAAAAGTAGTGGTGAGCGCTGTCTCCCGCCGGAACCATCAAACGATCTCGGCTCAGCCGCTGTGCCGCTTTCGCTAGTAACTGAGCCAGCTGGCGGCGATACTTCAACTGTTGCTCGCTGACCACCACCACCGGTTCGGTGGTGGCACTATCGGTATTACTCACCGGCGCCTGCTGGGCGCAGGCTGACAGCAACAGCGCCAACGACAAGATTGTAATCCCGAACTGCGGGAGACTAGCGACGACGTTCAAATGTATTGCACTCCTTACACTGGCCGCGATCTGGTTACCGCAACCTCCTAAGCTGTTGAACTAAAGTGAAATTGTAGCTCCAAATTGCGCTACAATCAGCACTCTTTGCACGCTAGTGTAACAAGCTGACCGGAACAAGTAACCGAGCACACTTTATGACAGCTATTCGACTATTGATGGCCACGGCACTGCTACTATTGTGCCAGGCCCCGCTCTATGCGCAGTTAACCCAGGGCGATCCGCTGGGTAGCCCCGCTGCACCCTTCGACCAACAAATAGACTTTCTACCGGTGGACCAGGCTTATATTCTCAATGTGCAATGGCCCGAGGCTGATAGCACGGTGCGAATCAATTGGCAGGTAGCCAATGACTATTACCTCTATCGCCACAGTTTAAAATTTCTGCTGCTCGATGCAAACAACAATGAAAGCAGCTTCGAGACTATAATTCCAGAGGGACTGAAAAAAGAAGACGAGTATTTTGGCAAGGTAGAAGTGTATTACCACAACCTCGATGTCTTGCTTAAAAACCTACCCGCCAACGAGCCCATGACCCTGGCCATCACCTACCAAGGCTGTGCCGACGCAGGGCTTTGTTATCCCCCGCAAACGCGCCACTATCGTCTTGGAGGCGACGGTGCCAGCCCATTAGTTCCCGATCCTGACAGCACCCTGAGCACCGCCTCTGCGCAGAGCCCTGAACCGCAGACTCAGGCAAGCCTACCACTGATGCTGCTGCTGGCCCTACTGGGCGGTACCATACTCAATTTGATGCCCTGCGTATTTCCGGTATTGAGTTTAAAAGTACTGTCTTTTGCCACTCACAGCGAGCAGTCTCAGGGTACCCATGGTCTGGTTTACAGCGCCGGGGTCATCCTCAGCTTCGTCGCCGTAGCGGCGTTGCTGATCACCCTGCAAAGTGCCGGCGAGGCTATCGGCTGGGGCTTTCAACTGCAGTCGCCCTGGTTTGTCGCCGCCTTGTGTTATCTGTTTTTCACCCTCGGTCTAAGCCTCTCGGGGCTGATCGAGTTTGGCGGCCAGTGGATGAACACCGGCAATCGGCTGGCCAGCCAATCCGGTTACAGCGGCAGCTTTTTTACCGGCACCCTCGCCGCCGTGGTCGCTAGCCCCTGTACGGCTCCGTTAATGGGTACTGCACTGGGCTTTGCGGCGACCCAACCGGCGGTTATTGCGCTGAGTATTTTTGCTGCACTGGGTCTGGGTATGGCACTGCCGGTGCTCATTTTGAGCTATTCCCCGAGACTATTGGCCGCGATCCCCAAGCCGGGGCCTTGGATGGAAACCCTCAAACAGTTTTTAGCCTTTCCTCTGTACGCCACTGCGGTGTGGCTCAGTTGGATCGTCGGTAATCAGGCCGGCGTCAACGGCATGGCGTTACTACTACTGGGCTGTGTTGGTATCGCTCTGGCGCTGTGGCTGTGGAGCTATCGCAGCCGGTGGTGGCGAGCTGTCAGCCTATCTCTGGCGGCGCTGGCACTGAGTGCACTGGCTAGCCCGCTGCTCGATACCACCGCCGCCGAGGATGCGCCGAACAACTGGCAGCGCTATAGTCCCGACACTCTCAGTCAATTGCGCAGCGAGGGTAAACCAGTGTTTGTGAATATTACCGCCGACTGGTGTATTACCTGCTTGGCCAACGAGCGGGTGGCGCTGGCCACCGATGCGGTCAAAGAAGCCTTTGCCAGCTCCCAGGTGGTCTATCTAAAAGGCGACTGGACCAATCCCGACGACGACATCGCAGCGCTGGTAAAATCCCAGGGCCGGGACAGTATTCCGCTCTACCTGCTATATCACGCCGACGGAAACCAGGTCGAACTACTGCCGCAATTCTTAACCCCTGGTCTACTGGTGGCGGCATTCGATCGTGCCAAATAGCCCTTGGGCAGGAGTGGTGTCGTAAACAGCGGCGAAAATGGCGCTAACGTCATTGAATTTCGATAAAAACACGCTACTATAATCGGCGACAGAACTCTCTGGCCAGCGCGCCAGCAGGGACTTGCCACACCAACGCAATGGAAAGAGAGCAGCGACCATGGCTTCAATACTTGTTCTGCACGGCCCCAACCTTAATCTACTAGGCAGCCGCGAGCCAGATATCTACGGTGCCGACACCCTCGATAGTATTAACAGTTCGCTGACCGAGCTCGCTATCGCCGGCGGCCACCACCTACTGGCGATGCAAAGCAATGCCGAATACGAGCTGATCGAACGCATCCACGAAGCCCGCCAGGAGGGTATTAACTACATCCTGTTCAATCCCGCGGCCTTCACCCATACCAGCGTTGCTCTGCGCGATGCCCTGTTAGGCGTCGACATTCCCTTTATTGAGGTCCATTTGTCCAACGTGCACCAGCGGGAAGACTTTCGCAAACACTCGTATTTTTCCGATATCGCCAGCGGTGTTATCTGTGGCTTTGGCGGCCACAGTTATACCCTAGCGCTGAATGCGGCACTGGCGGCACTGAACAAGCCGGCAGACTAATAGCCGCGCGGAACCTCACGGCACCTTTAGAGACAGAGTATGGATATACGCAAGGTTAAAAAGCTGATCGAGCTGGTAGAAGAGTCGACCATCGATGAAATTGAGATCAAAGAGGGCGATGAATATGTGCGTATCAGTCGCCGCAGCCCAGCGACCGTTGCAGCAACACCAATGGCGACTGCCACTCCGGTACAACCGCCACAGCTAACAATTGATTCGCCGATGGTAGGTACTTTCTATCAGGGTGCATCGGCGCAGGCACAGCCTTTTGTCAAAGTCGGCCAGCGGATAGAAGTCGGCGACACGCTGTGCATTGTCGAGGCGATGAAGATGATGAACCCGATTGTGGCGGACCGACCCGGGCGGGTGCAGGAAATTTTGGTCGCGGACGGCCAGTCGGTCGAGTTTGGCCAAACTCTGTTAACCCTTGTCTAGAGTCCCGGCACGGGCGGTGGCTCGGTGAGCCCGCAGCGCGGAAAAATGGCGATTGCCAATCGCGGTGAGATCGCCCTCAGAATTGTTCGCGCCTGCAAGGTACTGGGCATCCCCACTGTGGTCTTGTACTCCCAGGCCGACCGCGACTCATTGGCGGTAACCCTGGCGGACGAGTCCCTCTGCATTGGCCCCGCCGCCGCCGTCGACAGTTATCTCAACAGCGATGCCATCATCAGCGCGGCGACGATAAGCGGGGCCCAATCGATTCATCCGGGCTATGGATTTCTCGCCGAAAATGCGGCTTTTGCCGATCGAGTTGAGGCCTCTGGCTTCACTTTTATTGGTCCCAGTGCCCGTACCATTACCCTAATGGGAGACAAAATCTCCGCCCTGGCAGCCATGACCCAAGCCTGCGTGCCAACACTACCGGGCTCAGCTGGCGCGCTGCCGCTGGATCAGCCCGATTTATGCCTGACGGTGGCCGCGGACATCGGTTATCCCGTTATCATCAAGGCCGCCGCCGGCGGTGGCGGCCGCGGTATGCGTGTCGTCGAGGATGCCGCAACATTAATGCACAGCATTCATGTCACCCGGGCCGAGGCCGCCGCAGCCTTCGGCGACGGCCGGGTCTATCTGGAAAAGTATCTAACCCATCCCCGCCATGTAGAGGTACAGATTCTCGGCGATGGTCAGGGCCGCGCGGTACACCTGTTCAGCCGCGACTGTTCGCTACAGCGCCGCCAGCAAAAAGTGCTAGAAGAGGCGCCGGCGACAGGCATTGCCGAAGCCGACAGCGCCGCCTTGTACCAAGTTTGTATCGAGGCGGCCATCGCCATAAATTATCGCGGGGCCGGTACCTTCGAATTTTTATACCAGGATCAACAATTTTATTTTATCGAAATGAACACTCGCATCCAGGTGGAACACCCGGTCACTGAAATGATCACCGGTATCGACCTTGTTGAACAGCAAATTAATCTCTGCAGCGGCGCGACATTGACCCTGCAACAGCACGATATCAAGCTGCGCGGCCACGCCCTGGAGTGCCGTATCAACGCCGAAGACCCAACCACTTTCCTGCCCAGTCCCGGCACGGTCACCCGTTTTCAAGCACCCGGTGGACCCGGGGTAAGGGTCGACTCCCATTTGTTCAGCGGCTACCGAGTGCCACCTCATTACGACTCGCTAATCGGCAAAATTATCTGCTGGTCTGATACCCGCGCAATGGCTTTCGAGCGCATGATCTGTGCCCTGGAGGAAACGGTCATAGAAGGCATCGGCAGCAATATCCCCCTGCACTTAATGTTGCTTAAAGATAGCGATGTCCGACGGGGAGCGGTCACAATTCACTACCTGGAAGATCGCCTGAACGCGATATAATAGAGACAACAGAACCGACCGCCGTGCAACCAGGGCGTTTATTTTTTGCAACATCACCGACAAGACAATCATTATGAGCTGGCTTCAACTTCGTATTAGTAGTACCCGAGCACACTCTGGCGCCATCGAACAGGCGCTACTGGAAGTGGGGGCGATGTCTATCACTATGGAAGACAACGCCGACCAACCCATCTTGGAACCGGCGCTGGGGGAAACCCCGCTGTGGAATGAGACCCGTATTACCGGCCTGTTTAACGCCAACATCGATACAGTTGCCACCCTGGCCGCCGCCGAGTCCCTTTGCGGCGAGCCACTTGCTGCCAGCCGCTGGGAAATTCTAGAGGACAAGGATTGGGAACGTGCCTGGATGGACAATTTCAAACCGATGCAATTTGGCCGGCGGCTGTGGATTTGTCCCAGCTGGATGCAGCCGCCGGACCCAACCGCCGCCAACTTAATGTTAGATCCGGGACTGGCCTTCGGCACCGGCACCCACCCAACCACTGCGCTGTGCCTGGCCTGGCTAGACGGCTGTGCACTACAGGACAAGGTGGTGGTGGATTACGGCTGTGGCTCAGGTATTTTAGGTATTGCTGCGCTGTTGCTCGGAGCCCGCAGAGTTATCGCCGTAGACAATGACCCCCAGGCACTGATCGCCACGGCGGAAAATGCCCGCCGCAACGCTATAGCCAGCGAACGTATCAGCACCTACCTGCCCGGGGACGTACCCGCAGACATCCAGGCAGAGGTGGTGGTCGCCAATATTCTGGCCGGGCCACTGGCAGAGCTGGCACCGTTACTCAATACGCTGTGTGCCGAAGGCGGGGAGCTGGCGCTGTCCGGTATTCTGTCAAATCAGTCGGACACCCTGATCGCGCGTTATAATCAATGGTTTTCGATGGCGCCGGCAACCCTGCAGGAAGACTGGGTTCGACTCAATGGCCGCAAGAGGGTCGGTGTCGCCTAAGAGTGCAACCGATAAGGACTCGTTTTTTCTGAGAAAAACGATACACTTATTGGCAACGCAAGCCGCCCGTAGCCGGTGTAAAAGCGCGGCGCTGGGCCGCCACCGACAGCCATAGCGTGTTGCCACTACCTATTACCACAATGGTCCCACTCTAATGATCACCCAATGCCCCAAGTGTATGACCTCTTTTCGCGCCACTGACGCGCAGTTGACGATCGCCGGTGGATCGGTACGCTGTGGCTCCTGTTTGCATGTTTTTAACGCCTCTGCTCAGACACTGGCCGCCGACGATCAACCTTTTATTACAGCCGCGTCATCAGCTGATAATAGCCAACACCCAGACTTGGATGGCAGCGCGTTCGATCGTATCTTTGACGACGACCCCGTACAGCAGGAACAGCAATCAGAGGCGACGGAACCCTGGACACTCCCTGTTGATAAGCTTGGTAACAGCAGCGCCGCAGAGGACAATCAGCATTATATTAACAACAGTGCTTCCAGCCTCGATGGGGAGTTCGAGTTTGAAGACCTTACCGAGGACTTAGCGGCGCCAGCAGCAGTACTGGAGTCTGCACGGGCATCAGTAAATCGGACCGAGGAGGCTTTTAGCGAAGGGGTTTTGGACCTACATTATTCTAAGCACGACACTGCGCCGCAACCGCCCAGTGTTAGTGAGCATCTCGATGAAGAGCCCCACAACCCGATCGCGCCACCCGACGACCAGCCCAGTGAACCGGTCGAACCGGAGTTCATTTTTGACAGTGAATCCATAGTGGCAGGAGAGCGTATAGGCCACCCGACCAGCGACTACATCGCCCATATCGAGCCGGTGCCGGTGGAAATAGCTCAGCAGCTACAGCACAGTCCCTGGATTGCCCGCAGCTGGCTGGCCGCCATTGTTCTTGCTCTGCTAACACTGCTGGCGCAGGCTATTTATTTTAATATTGATACCCTAGCCCGGGGCGACTCACGAGCCGCACTGGTCCGGGTCTGTGCCGTACTGGGCTGCGCGGTGCCAATACAGCACGATATAGAGCAGATCCGCTCCAGCAAACTGATGGTACGCAGCCACCCTGACACCGCCAACGCATTGGTGGTCGATGCCATCATCAACAACGGCGCCGCTTTTAAACAGCACTTTCCCGCTGTTGAGCTGCTGTTTTCCACTATCGACGGCAGCCCCGTAGCCCGGCGGGTCTTTGCCCCAGCAGAATATCTTCACGGCGAGTTGTCGGGATCGACTATTATGCCCAGCCGACAACCGGTTTATATTGCCTTTGAGATCGTCGACCCAGGACCCAGTGCCAGTAATTACCAGCTTCTATTCCACGCCAATTAATTCAACACGAGCTGCCGTCATTTGACCGCTGGTTAGTCACGTGGTGAAAGCGCTAACGTCGCTAAGCCAATAGTATTGTGTTAGCGTTCCGGCTTTCATAACCGGCCGGAGTACCATAATTGCAAAGCAATAATAACGGGGCGCTTGCACGCTACCTTCAATTAGCCGTCATCATCGCTGCTGCCGGTGCTATATATCCTTTGCTGTACCTGCGACAAAATTTTGAAGTCTCCATTCTCCAGTCCTTCGGTATTAGCCTGAGCCAGCTGAGTCAGTGTTATGCCATGCTGGGCGTTATCTTTGTAATAACCTATTTACCCAGCGGCTGGCTCGCCGACCGTATTTCACCGCGGTTGCTACTGACCGGCTCGCTGGTGGCCACCGGCCTGCTGGGACTGTGGTTTGCCACTATGCCCGGATTTGCCGAACTGCAGCTAATTTTCGCCGGCTGGGGGCTGGCCACCGGCTTAACCTTCTGGTCGGCCCATATCAAAGCGGTGGCGCTGCTGGCACAAAAACAGGAACAGGGGCGGTTTTTCGGTATTCTCGACGGCGGCCGCGGCCTGTTTGAGGCCCTGCTCGCCACTATAGCTGTGGCCTGGTTTGCCTACGCTCTGGACGCCCCCGGGGGCTCCACCAAACAGGCACTGTTAGAAGTGATCTACCTTTATGTTGCAGTGTTATTACTGATCGCCCCGCTAGTGTTTTTTTTCCTGGGCCATCACAGTGCCACCGATGAGCGCGATAAGAGCAAAACATTTTATGCCGATTTGTTACTGGTTTTGCGCTGCCCCGAGATATGGCTCTGCGCCACGATTATTATCTGCGGTTACCAGTTGTTTTGGGCAACCTATTCATTCTCGGGATATTTACAGAATATTCTCGCTTTGCCAGCGGTAACCGTGGCCTCGATTACCGTGGCTAAGTTGTGGATGCGACCGATCGGCGCCGCCACTGCGGGATTTGCCGGCGACTTTCTCGACCGCCAGCATGTGTTAACAGTATTGATTTTTCTCGCATCACTGGCGCTAGCGGGAATGGCGTTTTTACCCAGCAGCGCCGCCCCAGGGCTGATGCTGGCGGTGGTATTATTGGTCGGGATATTGACCTACGCGGTGCGCGGAATCTATTGGGCAACACTGGAGAGCTGCGATGTACCCGCTCGCATTAAGGGGCTGGCAATCGGGCTAATATCACTGCTGGGCTATTCCCCGGATATCTACCTACCGCTGTATAACAGCGCCCTGTTGGAGGCCTATCCCGGGCGCAGTGGTTATACGATTTATTTCCTCAGCCTGGCCGCCACCGGACTGGTAGGTGTGATTGCCGCTCATCAGCTGGGACGGCGGCTGCGGCGATTCAAAAAAGATTTGAGTTAACCTTGGTAGTTATCCACTGATTAATCGCAGACGATAATATCGCCGCGCTCATTTTCGCGGACCACCGGTGCCCGGGGCAGCTTACAGGACTGACCGGACATACAGCGACCACTGCGAATATCAAATTGGTAGCCGTGCCAAGGGCATTCCACCACGCCATTAATTACATCGGCCGTCCCCAATGGACCCAGCTGGTGTGGACACGTGGTCGCGTGGACGATCAATTCGCCACCGTCATCGAGCAGACGAAACTCGCGATCATTATGTTTGAACCGCAGCGGCAACTGCCCTCTTAGTTGCGCCATTGAGCCCAACAGCCACTCGCCTTTCCCCGACAACGTAGTGCGAAGCCCAGTGGCGCTAGACAGCGAGTTGCGATCTAGTTGACGCTGGCGCTCAACCATCATCGCCTCGTCCTCATCATACAGCTGGGCGTAGAGGCTCTGGTAGTAGCTGCCCATGCGCTCCCGTTCAATGGCGCTGTTAGTGGGGATAAAAAAATCCACCAGCACCTCGATGTCGCCGCCATCTAGGTCGAAAGCATGCGTCCAAATTTCGCTGCCGGCACCGGGCCCAGCAAGGGTAGAGCTGATCCAGCGGTGGCGTTTTCGGTCAAGATGTAGCTGTAATACAATAAAGTTATCGCGCTTAGCCCCACCTTTCGTTCCAAGACCAACTTTGGCCCGCCAGCCCCAGTCCCCTCCCTCGATCAATTCAATCCAGGAAAAAGCACCGCTATGTAAATGGGGTAAATGTTCCCAGTCCAGCGCATTTTCATACATACGCTCCAGCGATACCGACATACGGCGGCTATAGCTGCCCACTTGCAGCCCCCTGGCACTTAGACCCTCGATTGGGCCAACTGGCCCACCGTGCACGTCGGTCATCTGCAAAGCTCCGTGTTGTCGAGACTAGCGTTCGGTTACCAACTTCCACACATCGCCGTCGCTGTGAATATAACCTGCGCTGGGACTGGCAAAGTGGGTACCTATAATCAGCGTATCGCCGTCGGCTGCGCCGGCAAATTCTCGAAGCCGGGTCGCAGTGCTCTGCTGCGCATCGGTATCGACCGCCGCCGCCCAGTGGGGGCGCGCCAACTGGCAGGGATGGTGAACGAAGTCGCCAGTAATCAGCGCTTTTTCTCCCTTCGATTGTATTTGAATACTAACATGTCCCGGGGTGTGCCCATGGGTGGGCAATAGACTAATTTCGTCGCAAATCTGTGCGTCGGTGGCCACCAAATCAATCAGCCCAGCGGCGTCAATAGGCGCCACTGAATCAGCCATCACTTGGCGTTGTTCGCTGTCGCCTTCGGCGGACCAATGGGCATACTCTTGCTCCGCCACCAGATAGCGTGCGTTTTCGAAGGTTGGTAGCCACTGGCCATCGACTAGCATGGTGTTCCAGCCGACATGATCGACATGTAAGTGTGTACACAGCACCGTGTCGATCGACTCCCGTGCAAAACCCTCCGCCGCCAGATCCTGCAGAAAGTGGGTCTGTAGATTGCTCCAATCGGCGAAAGCCCGCTGTTTGTCGTTGCCGATACAGGTGTCGACGATTATGCGCCGCCCCGGGGCCTCTACGACTAAGGCGTGGATCGACATTTTCAACTTGCCGCTGTCAGTGGCAAAAAGAGGGCTCAGCCAATCGATAGCCTGAACTTCCTCAGGGCTTGCCTGGGGCAGTAAAAACCGCGTACCACCGGTGGTTTCCATCTCTACAATACGGGTGATCGTGACATCCCCGACCGTCCATTTACCTCCATTCATCGGTTTTTCCTCTGTTAGTGACACCGCTCGTTCAGCGGCTAGTGACCCCCAGCCGCTGAACGAGCGGCAGGGACGCCGCCAGACCAGTTTTGCTGGACCTCTAGTCGTAGAGTATAACGCCTCGGGCGTTGACGTTAGCTTCCATATCAGCGAAGGCCTGGACCGCATCATCGATGGAATAGGTGGTGGAGACCATATCGTCCAAATTTAACTTTCCAGATTGGTATAATTCCAGCAACTTTGGAAAGTCTACCGGTGGATTGGCATCCCCATACATGCTGCCCTTGAGGGTCTTGCCACTCAGTGAAATCATCAGCGCATTGAGCGATACACTGTCGGTAAGTTTACCGACCCCGACTACCACCGCAGTACCGGCACGGCGCACTGCCGCATAGGCCTGCTCCATTAATACCGGCACGCCGACCGCTTCAAAGGCGTAGTCGGCCCCGCCAGCGGTAAGCGCATGCACTGCTGCTACCGCGTCCTCATTACCACCGTTAATGGTATGGGTCGCGCCAAATTTTTTCGCCATTTCAAGCTTGTTGTCGGACAGGTCTACCGCAATAATTTTTCCGGCTCCGGCCAGACGTGCACCTTGAATAACCGACAGGCCAACACCGCCGCAGCCAAATACCGCAACACTTGAGCCGGGCTCGACATTGGCGGTATTGATCGCCGCACCAACACCGGTCATCACCCCACAACCCACCAAGGCGGCTTTGTCTAGGGGAATATCTTTAGCGATTTTTACCGCACTGATAGCGGGACAAACCACGTACTCGGCCATACAACCAAGCAGCGTCATTACTTGCAGGTCTTCTTCACCACGGTGTACCCGGCTGCTACCATCGAGCATGCGGCCCCCGGCGGCGGAACCGGCAGTGCACATATTGGGGCGGTGATTATGGCAGTCATTACACTCGCCACAGAACGGGACAAAAGACAGAATTACGTGATCACCTACTGCAAACTGGTTGAGCCCCTCTCCTACCTGCTCGACAATACCAGCCCCTTCGTGACCGATAACACAGGGTAAGGGCATTGGAATAGTGCCGCTGATAACCGACAAATCAGAGCGACAGACCCCAGTGGCTTTCATCTTGACCAGTAGTTCACCCGCTTTCGGCGCATCTATACTGACAGTCTGGGTACTGTATTGATTGAGCTCATCGACCACCACGGCCTTCATTGTTTTCATACTGCAACTCCTGTTAATTCATGTTTTTGTTGTAGAAATAGTTCTTCGACATTACCAGCGTAAATAGCTAGATGGCATAACGCCTCGTCACTGCTGGTAATAAATCAATTAGCGCGACAATATGCCATAGCTTTGACTATCGTCACAAGCAAATTGAACAGCGCTACTGCCCGCTACTCAAGCTTTTTTCAACGCCGGTGTAATCACCCCCAAGTCCAGCAGCGAATTTACCGTGTCTCGCAACGTGTCACGGACATGGTGGGGGCTTAAACCCAACTCAGTAATCGCCTTGCCACAGCGAGCCCGCAATCGCGTGTCGCTGTTCGTCGGCTGAAAGTCTCTAGCCACGTCAATAGTGGGGAAAAGTTGCCCCAGGGTATCGAGCAACTCGCGAGTATTAGGCTCGCCGGACTCATCATGGGCTACCATTAAATAACGCGAACCGTTAACCGCCACCGCACTAGTCGCCAACAGCCGTTGGGTCTCTGCGATATCGCGCACATCGATAATATTCCAATCCTGACCCTGGCCGCTAAAACCACCGTTGCCGCCCTCCATAAACTGGCCAATACGCTGTTGCCATACCGAATTGTGGGGCGCGCCCATCAGCGGTCCCAATACGTGACAGGGGCACACCGATACCACGTCAATACCGCTTTGCTCGCCAAACTGATAGGCAAATTTCTCGGCGTCCAACTTGCCCTTAGCGTAGGCTGAGCGCTCGACATTCCAGTTTTCAAAAACCTCTCCCTTGCGGTTGGTCGCGGTATAACGCTCGGCCAAGCTCTCATAGGTGCCCCCGGCCCAGTCGTCTTCGCTATAGATATGATCGGCCAACCGGTCCGCAGCACCGGGCCCCATAACCGCCGCAGAAGAGGAGGTATAAACGACCCGTTGCACAGTTTTAGCGCGTTCGCAGGAAGCCAGTACGCCGGCGGTGGCGGCAAGTAAGCTGTCGTAGGTCATCTGCGCCGTCGGAGGGCCGTATTTGGGATCAGTACCCAGATCTGCCGCCACGTGGAATACTGCCGCACAGCCGGTAAACACCTGGTCGTAGGCGCCGTTGGCGGCCTCTAACAAGTCACAACTAAATAGTTCAACCGTACCGGGGCCGCCCTCGCCGATCGCCAACAAATAGGCCATCTTGTCGCTACGACTGGCATCACGGACACAGGCGCGAACACGATAACCTGCTTCGACTAAATTTTTTACCACATGGGAGCCGATAAAACCCGAGGCACCGGTTACTGCCACAGGCCCCGCGTCGGGGCCAGTAATTGCTGTCATAATAAAATCCTTATTGCCGACAGGGCTCAGGGCCCGGCCGCCATTGCGTTGAATATTGACCCAGTACTTTTGTTAATACCATGGTTTTTAGCGTTTTCGATTATAGCTTGCAGGCCTAAATCAGAGCGAATAGTCAGGATTGGAAAATACTATTCACCGTATTTAGGCCTACCATAAATACCACCAAAGTAATGAGCGGCTAGGGGATTAATGTCACCCGGCCCAATGCCTGGCGACTCTCGATAAAGGCGTGGGCGGCAGCGGCCTCAGACAACGGGAATTGTCTATCCAATACTACCTTCAAATCACCGGCATCAATGTCGAGAATAAGCTGCTTGATCATGCCCTGAACCCGGTCAGTGCGAATTTCGGCACCGAGAAACACCCCGTTAACACTCTGGTTGCCGCCCATCAAACCAGCTAAATCATACTTAATAACCTCGCGACCTGCCCCCCCTACTGTCGACAGCCGGCCGCGGTAGGCCAGAGAGTAAATACTTTTTTGCATAGTCGGTCCACCTACCGGATCGACAATAACGTTGGCGCCCTTGCCAGCGGTGATATTTTTCACTTCTTTGACCAGATCGCTGTCCACATAGTTAATACCGTAGTCCATGCCCAGCGCTTCCAACGCCGCCAGCTTGGCACTACTGGAGGCGGTGGCGATCACCGTCGCCCCAGCCCGCTTTGCCAGTTGAATAGCCGCCAGTCCCACCGCACTGCCACCAGCTTGCACCAACACAGTCTCACCGGCTTGCAGCCGACCGTATTCAAATAGACAGTCATGGGCAGTGCCAAAGGGCACCGGGATGGCAGAACCAGTCTGAAAGGACATTTGATCGGGAATCTTCCATGCGGAACTCATGTGCACGGCCCGCAGCTCGGCGTGAGAGCCGTCTCCCATCACCGTGGTAACACGATCGCCCAGCTGGTGGCCGGTAACCTCCGCGCCCATTTCGATAATTTCTCCGGCGGCCTGATAACCCACAACATGGGGATGGGTACGCAGTGGGCCCCCAAGCCTATTGAGGGTGTCGCCACCCTCAATACTGACACAATGCACCCGGATCAAAATGTCTTTGGCCTTGATCACCGGATCCGGCACCTCTTCATATTGCAATACCTCTGGGGCACCGTTCTGGTAATATACTGCAGCTTTCATGTTTATATCCTCTGCTATTGTGTGAGCCTGCGACAGCGAAGCTGAAATCGGAATTATCGAACCCGGCGAATAACAGATCCTTTCCAACAACTCTACGACGAGCAGCGGCCAACTGACAATGCCTTCTGACCGATTAAAAAAATGGATTACTACCCGCTGTTTACCCGGATTTCTTATTCGCCCGCAATCGCCATAACCGCGGCTAGAGCATACAGATTTTCGCCGCTTTTGCCATTACATCCTGTCAATGCTGGAGAGGAACTTGAAAAATTACAGCGGCACCTTCACCTCCATGCAACGCCCACTAACGCTGCGCCTATTTAATCGTCTACCGGGGCGACCACTGACCCTCGGCGCCGTATTGCTGGCCACCTTGTTTAGCACATTTTTTGTCGGCCGCTATGTCAGTGCCGGCGATACATTGAGCAACTCCGGAGACTATAGTCTCACCATTATTCATATGCTGTTAACGGCCTACAGTGTTTGCGCCTATCTTTATTTATTGAAAGCCACCGAAAGGGCCGCCTCTGAACTGCAAGCCGTGCTGACGCAACAGTCCGTTGAAATTGAACGCGTTGGCAAACACTACTGGTGGGCGCTGGTACTGGCCGGAATGCTGGGTATCGCTGTGCAGACCTATTTCACTGTAGTCACCACAGTTGACTCCGACCCCTGGGACTGGCTCCAATCCAGCTACGATACACGCTGGATGCGGGTACTCGGGCCGCTATTCAGCGCCTGGATAAGCTGTTTGTTATACGTGCTGGTAGTGGAGTCGTTGCGGCTGTCGCGGCTGTCGGCCAGTATTCAAGCCCTCGACCTATTGGAGCTGGGGCCGTATCGACCGCTGGTACGCCAAGGACTGTGCAATGCGTTGCTGGTGGCCGGCTTTGCCTCGATGTTATCGCTGTTTTTGTTGGTACCGGATTTTGACGTATTAGTCATTCCCATCGGCGCGCTGATGGTGGTATTTGCCGGGCTGGGCCTAATGCTACCATTGAGCGGTATTCGAGGAAAAATCAAGCGGGCAAAACAACAGGAATTGGCCTGGTGTCAGACGCGCCTACAAAAGGCCCGCGACCAATTGAAGGACGGGGCGATAAGTGAGTGCGGCATTGCCGACATCCATGCCTATAAAATTACTATCGAAAGCATTCGCAACTGGCCCTTCGACAGCCCCACCCTCACCCGTTTTGCACTGTATCTGTTAATCCCTCTAGGCTCGATGCTGGGGGGCGCAGTATTCGAGCGGGCACTAGAACTGCTGCTCAATGGCTGAAGCCCCGTCAATCGCCAATACCGGTCTAAGCCAGTGTTATAATTCTCCCAGGAAAAAAGCGATATCCGCAGCGGTCGACCGGGATATATCGGGACAACACATCGGAAAGATCTCGGTGCCATGGATCGTGCCCATGACCTGCCGACATTTCGCCTCTACCCCGGCGCGCAACAATAGCCGATAAAAGCCCAGCCCCTCGTCGCGCAACGGATCGCACTCGTTAACCGAAATAACCACCGGCGGCAGTCCTTTAACATCCTCTTCACTGGCAAAACTGGGCCAGGCCAGTGGGTTTTTTTCATTAAAGGCTTCGATACCATACGTCATGGCACCGTTATTATTGTGCAGGTCCAACAAAATGCCGTTGTTTTCAACCGAGGAGGGATTCTCAGCTCGTGGCCACTGGCCGGCGATGTAGGGGCATAGGGCGTATAGCCCCTTGATCAGCGCAATATCACCGTCTCGCAATAACTTGAGGCCGGTCGCCAGGGTCAAATTACCACCGCCACTCTCACCGGCGACGATGATTTTATCGGCGTCAATATTGAGCGCTTGAGCATTGGCATGGGCCCATTTCAGGCCGGCGACACAGTCATTCAAACCGGCCGGGAAAGGCGCTACTTCCGGCACCGATGAAGCGGTTAGAGCGTTGCGGAAATCGACCATCACTACCGCCACCCCTCTGGCCGCAATAATTTTACCCCAGGCCCGGTAATTTCCATCGTAACAGGACATCGACGCCATGCCTCCACCATGGATGTAATAGACACAGGGCAGAGTCTCGCTGGTATCCGGGCGAATAATCTGAATATTAATACTGTTGCCATCGGGCTCGGAGCGGATAGACTGACGACTCAGCACCAACCCTTCGCTGGGTGCGATCGCTTCGGTATCACACATTTCCATCAAACCGATTAATCCCTCTCGCTGCGCCACCGCAGCACTGCTGCTTGCCGCAGCCAACAGCTGCTCGCGGTTTTCCACATCGCTACCCGCACCCAGCTCCATCGCACCCAATACTGCCTTAATACGGGGATCGATACGCGCATCTTCCATCATTTTATTTGCCATGGTGTGTACCCTATTCATTATTATTGAGCTTTTTACCATACGTTACCGCCCAGCACTTTTCAATAATCTCTCCTGCAGCACGGCCGCGAATAGGCAACAGCTCTAGGCACGTCGCCGGCGATGAGAAGACAGACTCGTATGAACGATTATAATCCCGGCCTGCAAGTCCCTAAACTGACAGCACTCAGGCCTATCAGCAGCCAGCTGCCAATACCACCACCTGAGTTCGGTCTCGGCAGCGTTTTACAGATGAGGCCAGCGGGATTTAACTCTATTTCTGGCTGCCCGCTACCCATACAGGCACGAAACGTTGGCTTACTGCAGTTGCCTCAGCAACCCTGCTGCGCCATCGAGCTGCTCGCGGAAGCCTTGTAACCCCGGTTAAACTGGGTTCTGAGCGACCACCGCTGCCCCTGAGGCGCTTCGACAATGGCTCCAAAGCACAGCTCACCCCCGCAACAGCGTAATCCGAGGGTGATGGCCACAGACAAAAAAATTGTACAAAACTTGTCCGCAAGGCTTTTAACGGACAACACTTTTGACTATGATAGCGCCCTCTTTTCAGTGGCCCCAATCGAGCCCAATTTGCCCGGGAAATATCGTGTTTCAGATCGGCCCCCACAGGCTCACCAACCAGGTTGTTCTCGCCCCTATGGCGGGTGTCACCGACCTGCCATTTCGCCAATTGTGTCGGCGTCTGGGAGCGGGATTGGTGGTATCAGAAATGGTCACCAGCGACACTCGCCTGTGGCATAGCCGCAAATCGCGGCTGCGCCTCGATCACAGCGACGAACTAGAGCCGCGTTCGGTGCAAATTGCCGGCAGCGACCCCGCCATGATGGCCCATGCTGCACGCAAGAATGTTGAGCTGGGGGCACAGATAATCGATATCAATATGGGGTGCCCGGCGAAAAAAGTCTGCCGCAAAGCGGCTGGTTCAGCACTGATGAAAGATGAATCCCTAGTTGCTGCTATTTTGGAGGCAGTGGTCGCGGCGGTGGATGTACCCGTCACACTGAAAACCCGCACGGGCTGGGCCGCGGATCAAAAAAATGCCCTCAGCATTGCTAGGATCGCCGAGTCCAGTGGTATTGCGGCCCTGGCCATCCACGGCCGCACCCGGGCCTGCGCTTTTAAAGGGCAAGCGGAATACGACACCATTGCCGAGGTCAAATCAGCGCTGTCGATACCCATTATAGCCAACGGCGACATCGACTCGGCGATCAAAGCCCTGCAAGTATTGCGCTATACCGGTGCCGACGCAATTATGGTCGGTCGTGCCGCCCAGGGCAGGCCCTGGTTATGCCGAGAGATCGCTCATTTCTTAAGCACGGGCGAGCAGCTGCTACCACCTACACTTGAACTGCAACAACAGATAATCCAGGAACATATCCAGGCCCTGCACAACTTTTACGGCGAACTGATGGGGGTAAGAATTGCCCGCAAACATCTGCGCTGGTATCTGCAACAGCACTCCAGCGATGCCGAGCAGTTTCGCCAAGCTTTTAATCAGCTACAACAAGCTAAGCTGCAACTCGCGGCGATCAATCACTATTTCGACAACCCCCTACAGGCGGTATCAATCACTCAACAGCTGGCCGCCGGTGGCGACAATATCGCCCCCGCTACAGCTACCGACAGACCTGACAACAGTAACGATGTCGGGGACGCGCACAGACTTGGCAAACCGACAACACACCATCAAGAGGTAATAGCAGCATGAAAATAAGTGACACTCTACCGAGTAGCGCAGCCACACCCGTCGCCGACTCAGTGTCCGATCACCAACATGATCACAACCAGCAAGACCAAAGCCCCCTGGACCAGAAACAACACTTGACCAATGCACCGGTCTCCCAGGCACAGACACTGAGAGACAGTGTCTCGGTCGCCCTCAATAATTATTTTGCCCACCTGGACGGCCAGGCGGTAACCGATGTCTACGAGATGGTATTGTCCGAAGTCGAAGCACCGCTGTTGGAAGAGGTGATGAAATACACCCGCAACAATCAAACCAAGGCATCGACCCTGCTGGGGCTCAACCGCGGTACCCTGCGGAAAAAATTAAAGCAATACGATTTACTGTAAATGCGATCGACACCGCGCATGGAGGGGTGATTTGTCGCCCCTTTTTTTATTCCCGGTTAGGTTTATTCCCAGTCATAACTTATTCACCAGCAGAGGTAGAATTTCATCATGAGCAACGATAATTTCCTAACGATTAAACGCGCACTGATTAGTGTTTCCGATAAATCCGGCATTGTTGCGTTCGCCCAGTCCCTGCAGGCCGCCGGCGTCGAAATTCTATCTACCGGTGGTACCTACAAGCTGCTACGGGACAACAATGTTGCCGCCGTTGAAGTCTCTGACTACACGGGTTTTCCGGAGATGATGGACGGGCGAGTAAAAACCCTACACCCCAAAGTTCACGGCGGTATTCTCGGACGACGCGGTCAGGACGACGCGGTGATGGCCGAGCACGGTATTGATGCCATCGATATGGTGGTGGTCAACCTCTATCCCTTCGAGAACACCGTCGCCGACCCCAATTGCTCCCTAGAAGACGCGATTGAAAATATCGACATCGGTGGCCCCACCATGGTTCGCGCCGCGGCAAAAAACAACGCCTTTGTTAACATTGTTGTCAACGCGAGCGACTACGCCACTATCCTTGAAGAGATGACGGCTAATGGCGGCGCTACCTGCCAGGCCACCCGCTTTGATCTAGCAATCAAGGCCTATGAGCACACCGCGGCCTACGACGGTGCCATCGCCAACTACTTTGGCCACCGGGTCAGCGGCGGCAACGAACACTTCCCCCGCACTTTTAATAGCCAGTTCAGCAAGACTCAGGATATGCGCTACGGTGAGAACTCGCATCAAAAATCCGCCTTCTACGTTGAGAAAAACCCCGCCCCTGGCTCTATCGCCACAGCGAAGCAATTACAGGGCAAGGAACTGTCCCACAACAATATCGCCGACACCGACGCCGCGCTGGAGTGTGTTAAACAATTCAGCCAGCCGGCCTGTGTGATTGTCAAACACGCCAACCCCTGTGGTGTCGCCATCGCCGATACCATCAGTGCGGCCTACGACCTAGCCTTTGCCACCGATACCGAGTCGGCCTTCGGCGGTATTATCGCCTTTAACCGGGAGCTCGATGGCGCCACCGCCACCGCCATTTGCGAACGCCAGTTTGTCGAAGTGATTATTGCCCCCTCAGTCAGCGCCGAGGCAGTGGCAGTGGTTACCGCCAAGAAAAATGTGCGCCTGTTAGCCTGTGGCCAATGGGGTGAAGCGCGTTCCGATTTCGACTTCAAGCGGGTCAACGGCGGCATGTTGGTACAAGACCGGGACATGGCAATGATCACCGCCGCCGATTTGAAAATTGTCTCCAAACGCCAACCCAGTGAAGACGAGATTCGCGATTTGTTATTTACCTGGAAAGTAGCCAAATTTGTGAAGTCCAATGCTATTGTCTTTGGCAGCAAGGGCCAGACTGTCGGTGTTGGTGCCGGCCAGATGAGCCGAATTAATTCCGCCCGAATTGCCGGTATTAAGGCCGAACATGCTGGCCTCGCGGTAACCGGCTCAGTAATGGCCTCCGACGCCTTTTTCCCGTTCAGGGACGGTATAGACAATGCAGCTAGCATGGGTATTGCCTGTGTCATTCAACCCGGAGGCTCTATTCGCGACGACGAAGTTATCGCCGCCGCGGACGAGGCCAATATGGCTATGGTATTTACCGGCATGCGCCACTTCAGGCACTAACAGTAATGCAGTAGCGAGCTGCGGCTACGGCCCCAACTCGCCAACCCTAAACCACTTGGACCACACTCATGAATGTACTCGTTATTGGCTCGGGAGGCCGCGAACACGCGCTGGCCTGGAAGTCGGCGCAATCAACCTTAGTCAACACGGTCTATGTCGCCCCCGGCAATGCTGGCACCGCCCTGGAGCCCGGTTGCGATAATGTCGATATCGACACGATGGACTTTGCCGCACTGGCAGCCTTCGCTATGGACAACGAGGTCGGTCTCACTATCGTCGGCCCCGAGGCGCCCCTCGTTGAGGGTGTGGTCGATTATTTTTCTGAGCGCGGCCTGCCCTGTTTTGGCCCCAGTAAGGGCGCCGCACAACTGGAGGGTTCCAAATCCTTTACCAAGGACTTTTTGGCCCGCCACAATATTCCCAGTTCCAGCTATCAAACCTTTACCGAAACGGGGCCGGCGATCGACTATATTAAACAACAGGGCGCCCCCATAGTGGTCAAGGCCGACGGACTAGCGGCGGGTAAAGGGGTTATTGTCGCCATGAACACTGCTGAGGCAATTGCCGCAGTTGAAGATATGCTGGCGGGTAATGCCTTTGGCGAGGCCGGTCACCGAGTTGTGGTCGAAAGCTTTCTGGAAGGTGAAGAGGCCAGCTTTATTGTTATGGTCGATGGCAAAAATATACTGCCGATGGCTACCAGCCAGGACCACAAACGGGTGGGCGATGGCGACAGCGGTCCCAACACCGGCGGTATGGGTGCCTATTCACCGGCACCAGTAGTCAGCGATGAGATTCACCAGCGTATTATGCGGGAGGTTATCGAGCCCACCGTCGCCGGTATGGCCGCCGAAGGCAATCACTACACCGGTTTTCTATATGCCGGTTTAATGATTAATGCCGCCGGCGAACCCCGGGTCATCGAGTACAATTGTCGCTTCGGCGACCCTGAAACCCAGCCCATTATGATGCGTTTACTCGGTGACTTAGTGGCCATGTGCAGCGCCGCAGTAGCCGGAGAATTGGATAGTATTGATGCTCAATGGGACAGCCGCAGCGCGGTTGGCGTGGTACTGGCCGCCGGTGGTTACCCGGGTGACTATGCAAAAAATGACGTCATCAGCGGGCTGGAAAGCGCAGGCAATAGCGATGATAGCTGCAAGGTATTTCACGCCGGCACTCGGCTAGACGGGGAGCAGGTGGTGACCAGCGGCGGTCGTATTTTATGCGCCACAGCACTGGGGAACTCGGTGACCGAGGCCCAGCAAAAAGCCTACGCTCAAGTGCGGGCCCTACACTGGGACAAAGTCTACTACCGCAGCGATATCGGCTACCGAGCCATTGCGCGAGAAAACAGCACCGATAGCGATTCATAAGCAGCGGAGGATTTATGCCAGCAGTCCAACAACAGCGCGCACTGTCTTTTATTGACAAGATTATCGTCAGTGGCGATCGCGCCCTGCGCACGTTGGTTCCCAGTGCGGCAACGGCCTCTAGGCCCAGCCCCGCCGACAGCAAAACGGCGCCAGAGCAACCCTTGTCCCCAGCCCAGATTAAACACGTCGGCGGATTAATGCGGGTCAATCACAGCGGTGAAGTCTGCGCCCAAGCGCTATACCAGGGGCAGGCCTTGACTGCCCAATTACCAACAGTTAGAGCAGAAATGGAACAGGCCGCCATCGAAGAGGTCGACCACCTGGTCTGGTGTGAACAGCGTCTAAGCCAACTGGACAGCCGTACCAGTGTGTTAAATCCGCTGCTCTACGCCGCCTCATTCTCCCTCGGCGCCCTGGCGGGTCTGGCCGGTGACCGCTGGAGTTTGGGATTTGTCGCCGCCACCGAAGAGCAAGTCTGTGAACACCTACAACAGCATTTGACCGAGCTTCCCGATCAGGATGAACAGAGCAGGGCTGTGCTGGAGCAGATGCTGGTCGATGAACGGGCCCACGGCAGTCACGCGCTGGCGGCGGGGGGGCAAGTGTTTCCAGAAAAGGTGAAAAGTGCGATGACCGCGATATCAAAACTGATGACTGCGAGCAGCTACCGGCTATAGATCGGTTTTAACCCGGCAAGCTACTTCGCGTTATACACCTAGTAATTGTAATACCCGACGGCTGTCGGCATTGGCCTGCGTTTGCAGGGCCAAGCCTACTTGCTGGGCAATACCTGCGCTGATATTGTTGCTAGACTCCTTGGCAATATCGGCATCCTGTAGCCTGCTTCTGGCCTGCTCGCTGTTGATAGAGCTCGCGTACAAAGTATTCACTGCGGAGTCGATACGACCATTGATACCACCCAGTTCGCCCTGGCGACTATCGATATTCTGCACCAGCTCGTCGACCGAATTCAATGCCGCGCCGGCGCCCTCGGCGGTGCTGATATCTAAGCTTTTCAAAGTCTCTACCGCAGCGGAAAAGTCGCGGCCACCGAGCTCAATAACATCGTTGTCAGCTAACTGAACAGCCCCAGCCTCTGCACCTTCGAATAGTTTGCGGCCATTAAATTCGGCGTCTTCTAGCTGGCCGCTAATGCCCTGCTGCAGCTGTTGCACCTCAGATTGCAAAGTACTGCGATCGCGATCAGTCAAGATACCGTTGGCTGATTGTAACGACAACTCGCGGATACGCTGTAATGCATCCCCAATCGAGGACAATACTGCACCCTCCTGCTGTACTCGAGAAATACCGTCAACGGCGTTGCTAATAGCCCGCTGAAAGCCATTGCCTTGACTCTGCAGTCGGTTGGCAATGGCCAGCCCCGCTGCGTTGTCGCCAGCGCTGTTAAGTGCACTACCCGAACTGATGCGCTCCGCCGCCGTCTCCCGATTAGACTGCGCTCGCTGCAAACTGCTGGCCAGCCCAGGCACCACTCCACCAATAGCCATACGTTTATCCCCTACGACCCACTGGGTCCGCTGTCACCATAACCTGCTGCGAGTCTAACACTCTGCCGAGTTGTTGCATTAGATCACTTAGCAGCTAACAGAGCCCCCATATAACTTTTCGACTCAGTTACAATTGCGCACTGAGTGCCAATTGCTCGGTCTGCTGGTAGGTTTGCTGCAAAATAAGGGCATCATTACTGGCCCGATGGCGCCTGAAGTCACTGTTCGCAACAATATTGTCCTTGGTCTGGTGCCACCAATGCAGTTGCTGCTCAGACAACAGTCCCCGCAGTGATTCCAGTTTAAACTGTTGTCTTTGCCCGGCGGCGTCAAATAGCAGTGCCAACCAGCTACTGTCATTACCCCAGGCATCACTATAGACCCGCTGATCTCCAAGCCAGTCGTTCAAACGGGCGGCAACCTCAGCCGCCGGACAGCCGTAACGCTGTAGTTTTTCCCGGCTGATACCGTGTAATTGCTCTGCATTATCGTCCCAGTGGCTCCATTCGAATTCCGGGCGAATAAGCATGCAATGACTGACACCGTCAGCCATTACCACACCGACTTCTATCGGGTAACTGCCGCGGCCGAAACCCGACGCCTCTACATCGATGATCAATGGCAACATAATTTTTATTATCCCTCACCATGCCGTAAAGTGTAGCAACGAAAAGACCAAAATCGATTGCAGTGCTCGCTAACGACTTAGCTGTTCGAGTAAGTCACCGATAGATTGCAGCCGATCGAGTGGCTCATCCATGATCAGCAATTGATACTTCAACCTATTGTCGATGGGCAATAACTGCGACAGAAGATATCCCAGTGTTGCCGCATCAACGATGTCCAGGTCGTAGTTTAGCAGCTGTACCTGTGGGTGCCTGCCAAGCTGAGATAACAGCGATTGTAACTCGCCGCAATCCGCAGGGGCGGCCTCTGCCCGCTCCGGTGCAATCCATTCAATTTCTGCTCGATACAGATTGTCTGTCTGCTGGTAACTGGACAGCAACCGGAATTTTTTAATACCCTCAACTGTCACCGCCAAGCGGTTGTTGGGCAAGCTATTCCAGTCGATTACTTTTACATAAGTGCCGACAGTGGTGAACGAAGGCGGCAATTGTGGCCGCTGGCTGACAACTTCCGTGCCCTGTAGAAGACAGACTACGCCAAAACCGGAATCATTTTTTAGGCTGGCACTGATCAGATCGATGTAGCGCGGCTCAAAAATTTGCAGCGGCAAGCGCCCACCGGGAAAGAGCACGGTGGACAATGGGAATAGCGCTATGGTTTCCAATACATCAGCCCTCTAACTATTACACTACCACCGACGAGGCGCATGCCGTTGAAATTTCCAGCACTGCAATTAGCTCCAGCGCCTGCTCTGCGCTGTCGCCACACAGGTCTTGTTCCGGCATAAAGGCATGGCACAGCGCCGGTCGCAAAGGGCTACCATACAGAAGGCAGCGATTGTCGCTGTCCAATTGCACACAGCGGTGTCCTGCGGGTTTCCCCTCGGGCATGCCCTCTATAGGGCCGACAATAGAGGGCGCAATACAACAGGCCCCGCAATTTATTCGACATTCCATAACACACTCTATTAGCCGGCTCGCCTCACTATAAAAAGCCTTATTGCGGTGATGATGCCTTATTATTTGCCAATAGGCGATTGGGTCCCAACGGTTTGAAGGTCACCAGCAGCTGTGGCAGCAACAATAGCGCACCCAGCAGCGCGGCAAACATCGCGGTACCCGTCAACAGGCCAAAATAGATACTGGGGGTGAAATTTGATAGCGCCAGAATAGAAAAGCCAATAATCACGGTAATCGAGGTGTAGAACATGGCCTTGCCGATAGAACCGTGGCAGCGGTACATGGTGGCTATGTAGTTGTGATCTTGCACAAATTCCGCTCGAAATCGGTGTACATAGTGAATGGTGTTATCCACCGCAATGCCCACCGATATAGCGGCTATGGTGACGGTCATGATATCCAGTGGAATACCCGTCAGGCCCATACCGCCCAGTACAATAGCGGCGGCCAACAGGTTGGGGGCAATGGCTATTAGCGCGATAGAAAGAGATTGGAACAACACGATAAACATCAGCACGATAGCAATAAAAACCGCGCCAATGGTCAAAATTTGCGAGCGATAGAGACTTTGCAGCATATTATTATACAGCACTAACGTACCCGTTAAGTGGATCTGCTCAGGCTGAAAACCCAGTTTCTGCACCAACTGCTGCTCTATCTCCACCAGTAAATCGGCGCGGCGCAGATCACGACTGGTCTCCATTACCCGGGCAGTAATTCTGATCTGATCGATGTCTTCGTCTAAATAGGGTGCGATCAATACGTCGTCGATTTCCGCTGGCAAGCTGCTCTGCATCAGTGCCAATTGAATGTCGTCGACATCGTCGCTCAGCCGCCGCAGCACCTTATAGGGGGTTGCCAGGGACATCACTTTGCCGGTTTGTTCCAGTGAATCGATATAGTCGTGCACTTGCTCAATACGTTCCAGGCCATTGCGATTGAACCAATAGCTCAGCGCTGCGACGCCTTCGCCGCCAAAATCATCTTCGAAGTCGTCCTCGAAATCGTCACCAAAATCATCATCGATATCGTCAACATCACTGAACTCAGAGACAGCAGCCAGCAACACAGGCTCGGCCTCAAGTTCAACCCGCGGGTCGATAATAATTTCCAAAGGGATAGTCCCGCCCAAGCTGGCATCAATCGTCTCCATACCACGATAGATCTCGGTGTCCTCACTGAAATAGTCTATAAAGCGATTTTCCACCTCTAGTAGGCTAACGCCGTAAAGGCTGATCACGGTCAACAGCGCCGTGGTCCACAAAATCATCGTACCGTGGCGCTCGGTAAAAGCCGCAAAACGCAGCGTAGTCGCTGCACCGTCAGACTGCGCGGCGACACCGACGGGTTTTTTTAGCAGTAACAACATACTCGGCATAATGATAAATACAATGATAAGCGCCGCGGTCACTCCAACCGTCATCATCCAACCAAAGTCGATAACTGGCCTAATCCCACTCACTACCAGTGATGCAAAGGCGACAATTGTGGTAAGCGCGGTATAGATACAGGGTTTTATCATTAAATAGGTGGTTTGCCTGACCAACTGGAATTGATCCATATCTGCATTGGCCGCCAGCAACTCCCGATAGCGTACCAGCAGGTGAATGGTAATCGACAGGGTGATGATCAGCAGCAGCGCAACAAAATTGGAGGAGATAACCGTCATTTGCCAGTCCAGCCAGGTTATCAATCCCAACATAAATGTCGTCGACAAGACACAGCTGACGAGCGGTAGTAAAACCCAGGCCACACGCCGAAATATAAGCGCCAATACAATGATGATAAAGCTGACAATACCGCTGCCAAATACCATTAAATCACTTTTCACAAAGCTGACCATATCCGCAGCTATCATCGGCACTCCACCCAAGAACATTTCTGCACCGCCACGATAGCGCTCGATAATTGCCCGCACAGTCGCCACTAGCTGCTCCCGCTGTGCGTTGACTTGGGCAGCGTAATCACGGTAGTTTTGCTCGGCATCGGCCAGCGCCTCATGCTCACTAAAGTCCGCAACAAGCGCCTGTTTTCGCAAAAGTTCCCGCTGCGCGAACAGTGCTTCTAAGGTATCATCCCTGGCCAAATTGATTTGCACCGCGGTGGTTTTACCGTCGCTGCTGATGATTAGATTGCGATAAAGCGGACTTGTGGTTAACTCTGTTAATACCATTTCTCGGTCTATACCGACTGTCTTCAATGTGCGCAGCTCACCGCCGCTGGCAATGTCAGTAAGTGTTACCAGCGGACTTTCCAATAGCGGTACATTAAGGATACTGGTAGTCGTAGACACGCCCTCTAACACCGCCAGCTCAGCTTGTAATTGCTCAAGCTGAGTCAACGACCTATCTGACAGCAGGGCTTGATGAGGCTTATAGGTCACCAACAAGAAATCTTCCGAGTCAAAACGCTGGGTAATTTCCCGGGAATATTGCAACGCTTGGTCGCCTTCTAACACTAACGAATCAGCGGAAGCGTCCAACTTAAAACTGGGAATGTAGGTGGAAAGCCCAGCTATCAATAACAACATCAACGCCAGTGAAGCCCGGGGATTGTTCAGAATAACGCGTTCGTAGAGCGAAAAAAGCTGGGATTTCATAGATCTAATAATCCTGAGATATCAATGGTGGCTGGTGTTTAAAGCTGCTAACAACTGCTGATGAATACCGGAAAAACCGCCGTTGCTCATAATCACAATACTGTCGCCCGGCCCCGACTCGGCTTTGAGTGTGGCGACGATATGCTCAATCGATGAGTCGATCGTAGCGCGGCCAGCACTTTCTTGTACCACAGACTCCAGCGACCAATGTAACCCCGGTGGCTGATACCAGATTACCTGATCTGCATCGCGGCTAGACTGTGCCAGTTTACCTAGATGTGATCCGAGGCGCATGGTATTGGAGCGTGGCTCGATTACAGCAGTGATCTTACCTTCGCCCACCTTCGCTCGAAGACCTGCCAGGGTGCTGGCTATCGCGGTTGGATGATGGGCAAAATCATCATAAACCGCAACCCCCCCCGGCACACCCAACAATTCCATTCGGCGTTTGACGCCGGCAAAAGAACACAACGCTTCTACCGCCAATGCTGGCACCACACCCACATGTCTGGCAGCGGCAATAGCCACTAGCGCATTGTTGACATTGTGCTGCCCGGTTAGCTGCCAATTCACCTCCCCAACAGTAGTGATACTGCCGTCCACCGCCCGGCACTGCACCGAGAACTCACTGCCGTCTGGCTTCAGCGTTTGTGCCAGCCAAGTGGCGTTGCTGTCTTGCTCTGTCGCGCTCAATTCGAGCTCCGACCACAATCCTTGCTGCAATACTTCGGCAATATTACTATCCGAAGCCGGTGCTATAACCCGCCCCGTCGCCGGTACGGTCCTCAGTAAATGATGAAATTGGCGTTGAATCGCCGCTAGGTCGGCAAAAATATCGGCGTGATCAAACTCGAGGTTATTTAGGATAGCGGTGCGCGGTCGGTAGTGAACAAATTTCGAACGCTTGTCGAAAAATGCGCTGTCGTATTCATCCGCTTCGATGACAAAAAACGCCGAGTCACCCACACTGGCCGACAACTCAAAATTACCGGGAACTCCGCCGATTAAGTAGCCGGGTTTCATGCCGGCAAAAGCCAGAATCCAGGCCAGCATACTACTGGTCGTGGTCTTGCCGTGAGTACCCGCCACCGCCAGTACCCAGCGCTCGCGCAACAGATTTTCAAACAGCCACTGGGGACCAGAGGTATAGGGCAGCCCGCGATCTAACATCGCCTCGACAGCGGGGTTACCCCGGCTCATGGCATTACCGACAACAATCATATCAGGGGCCGGCTCCAACTGAGAGGGGTCGTAGCCCTCAACAAGGCTAATGCCCTCGGCCCGCAATTGGGTACTCATCGGCGGGTAGACATTGGCATCGGAGCCGGTAACGGTGTGACCCAACTGCCGGGCCAAAACGGCCAAGCCACCCATAAACGTACCGCAAATACCCAATATGTGGATATGCATGTCTTATCCTGTATCGTCCTATTAAGGCGCGATAATAACATAGCCCATGGGGCAACCCTAGAAACCGAGTCGCGCTGAGCCGATGGCGACGAAACGAAGATATAACAATAGCTCGCGCGGTTACAGGGAAAACCATTACAGCCGACAGCACAGAGTATGACCGCAGGATCAGCAGCTATGCCTTATTCCTATTCAAACGCCAGACCTATGCCCTTATCGTCGGATCGTACAACACGCATTGTCACCTCCGGCGCGTCGCCACCTCCCATACCCTGCACTTGCACAACAACCAACTCATCAATTCCCGGCGGCTCATTACCTGCGGTCAATATATAGGCACCGGAGTCCGATATATCGCCGGTGTGCAAATCTAACTTGCCAGCTGTAGAGTGCGATAATTTCACCCCTGCTCGTAGGGCGGTACGAACTGCGCGGCGCTTGTCTACCGTCATATTACGTCCTTATAATAAAAAATATTAGTGTAACACAGTGATTTTCGCAGTAGCAGTTGCGGACGCGACACCAGTAAACCACCGCGCTGCAAAACACGGTGACGACTGCAAAGCGGCAGCGATTCAACCGGTAACGGTATCGACATTACACTCTCGATGAGCATGACATTACCGCTGCGCACATGCCGATGAGTCTAGCGCTGGCGCTACACAACACCTAATAGACTTCCATCCGAGTAAGCAGCTCTCACAAACCCAACAACAGCAAGGCTAAAATGGCCAATATAAAGCCCGCCGAAGCCGCGTTTCTTTTGCCGTATAAATGTAGCTCCCCCGTAGTGAATTGCGGTAAAACCTCCACTAACTGGCCGCGACCAGGAGAGACATCGGTGAATGACCTGATATCGAGTCTTGCAATGAATGTAGCTCAGCGTTATTGACTTACCTCATGGCCGATGGCCGAAGATGTGCTAGCATATATATCGATTGAACTACGCACTAGTAAGCAGCCCGACTTTATGTTCACCCGCCCACCAGCTTAAGAGGATCTATTATGAGCCTTCACGACGTTCCCTCCGGTAAGAGCTTGCCAGATGACATGAATGTTATTATCGAAATCCCCCTGAATGGCGATCCTATTAAATACGAAGTGGATAAAGATTCCGGCGCCATCTTTGTCGACCGCATGCTGGGTACGGCCATGTACTACCCCTGTAACTATGGCTACGTGCCGCACACACTATGCGGTGACGGCGACCCCGTTGACGTTTTAGTCCTTATGCCAATGGCCCTCATTCCAGGGTCTGTGATTCGCTGTCGCCCTATAGGCGTGCTGAAAATGACCGATGAGTCCGGCGAAGATGCAAAAATATTGGCAGTACCGATCGACAAGGTCACCACGCTATACAGCAGTGTCAGATCATCCGACGATCTACCGACGATCACCCTGGAGCAAATTGGTCATTTCTTCGAGCACTATAAAGACCTAGAAGCGGGCAAATGGGTAAAGATTGAAGGCTGGGAAGGACCGGAAGCGGCGCGCAAAGAACTTATGGATTCTGTGGAACGCTTCGAGCAGCAAGTAAACTAGACATCAATCTAGACATGCTGCATGTCTCGGCCCATGCACTGGACCGGGACACTTTAAGTTAGACACGACTCTAAACAGCAACCGCAACAACTGTCACTTCTTCAGGCTTTCCTGCCAGCTTTAACGGCGACAAGGCTTTTCCTTATCGGTCCAGACCGACTCTGGGCCGCGGCCACTTTTTTCTTGCCGGTGACGGTTTTATTACCAACAGCTTTTTTTACCGCTTTAACCTTAGGTATAGAGGCCTTAAGTTTCTTATACAGCTTGGAGTTTTTACCGATAACTTTGTGCTTGGCATACGCTTCCACCGCTTTATCCCAGGCTAGATCCTTGCCATGGGCATTGAGCGAAAAGCTGGTGCAGACTATTTTACTTTCTAGTTCGGAGGCAATACCCACTTGGAAAATTGGCGTTACCGTGCCGCTTTTTTCGGTTTTTAATAAATAACTTATTCCCTTTACTGATCCATCAGTATTAAAACAGCGGATTGCCTTAAGTTGCTTTTTAACCCGTTTCTGCTCTTCCCTCAACACTTCATCTCTAGCGATGGCTTCCTGCTCAACCGCACGCCCGAGTTTTGGCCCCAAGCGCTTGCCTGCTCTCTTTAGCGAGTAATACTCTTGATAAAGTTTTCCATTAACCGTACGACGTACGCGATATCCATAAAACGCTTCGTTATCTAGTAATTTTACACTCACGTTAACACCTCTCTCTGGCCTTAGACCTCACCAGTTTTTTTAGCTACAATAATTAATCCCTCAACTACCGCCAGAAATAGTATCGTAAAATGCTGCGAAATAACATAGTTTATGTTGCGCGAAAGCGTGATTTTTGCTCTAAATCGAAGCAAAACTGCCCTCAACTAGCTATGTCGACAGATAAATGAATCGATAATAAATTTCTTCCAGGTTTTCCAGTACTGTAGATTTCAATGCTATCGGCTTATCAGATAGAAATTCTCGTAAATTTGCCTCGCTGACACCCGCCTGATAAGCACTCGCCAGTGGCTGGTAACTCAAATGCCAGCGCTCCGGCGCCACTTCATTGTTATCTCCACAATAGGGCCGGAAAAAATCGCTGTCTGCAGTAGCAAGGACCCGATCTAACCATTGGTGTAAGGGCCAAAACGGCCCACCCTTACTCACCTCCGCCACCGACAACTGCACAGTATCAGCGGCGCTCAGCGCCGCCCGATCATAGATATCTATGTCGGTGCCCCAATGATGCCGCGATGTTCCAGGCAGTGCCGACCAGCGTAAAATTGCTTGCACTTGTTGCCAGGGGGTCAATATTGACATATCAATTGGCTGCTCATTGCTGTCATAAACAGTGCGTAAACCCTCCACTTTTTCGTTCCAGATAACAAGCTGGCGATTGAAATCTCGGTAGCCACTTGCGATAGCCAAATCATAGCCATTGAGCAAAGCCTCAGCCCGCAACGCATTAAACGGTTTTACAATACCTCTATGGACGGGTACGGTGAGTGAACTGCGATCGATTGCCCCGTCGTCGACACCAAATATGCGACCAGCCGATTCATCGGACTTGCTCTTACCTGAGGGCATGTTAGACTCCAGAGTTAGTAATATCAGAAAAATTAAAAATAACGATAAATGATAGCGCAAGAAAACATTATTACTCATTGATATTAATGAACAGCCTTGCTTAAAAACAATAAAATAAAAACAATAGAAAGAGATCAGCAATGCAAAGCGACTTACTAGATCTGAAGAATCTAGGTAACACCTCTGTTAATTGGTTGCACACTATAGGCGTAAACAGCCGCGAAGAGCTACTTATTATGGGGCCTGTTGTTGCCTACCTAGAAATAAAACAGCGCGGCATTCGAGTTTCGAAGGTATTACTGTATGCCCTGCATGGTGCGCTCAATGATACCCAGTGGAGCCACCTTGACAGCGCTACCAAGCAGGAACTAGTCCAACAGGCATCGGCACAACAGGGTTTAGTACAACAGCTATCGGCGCAACCGGGAGGACATTCCCTGGAGTCGATCTAGCCCTGCCGGGCAGTGGGCTCGCTGCGATACTGTGCTACTATCGCGCGTCCACCCACTCAAGGCCCCGCAACATGACCCTACTGTGCCATATAAATGACATCGACGACGACAGCTCCAAGGGTTTCAACCTGGGAGAGGATAGTCTGTTCGCGGTTAAAAAGGGCGGCAGTGTTTTCATCTACCGCAACAAGTGCCCACACCTAGGTGTTGAACTGAACTGGCTCGAACACCAGTTCCTTGATAGCGAGCAGGCTCTTATTCACTGCACTACCCACGGCGCACTATTTTTAATTGAAGACGGGGCCTGTGTCGCCGGCCCCTGCCTGGGGAAATCACTGGAGGCAGTGAGCTTCGACCTCATCGACGGCCAGATACACCTGCGTTAAAGTGCAGTAAATCCGGGGCAAAAAAAAGAGAGCCAATAGGCTCTCTCTTTTTATCCAGACCGAGCTTATTCGGCCCCTTCACCACCTGTTGCAGAGGCCTCTTCAAGCTCCTTCATCGACAGCTTAATACGACCGCGCTGATCGACATCCAGCACCTTAACCTTGATCATTTGGCCTTCCGCCAAATAATCACTCACTTTCTCAACTCGTTCAGTGGAAATTTGTGAGATGTGTACAAGGCCGTCTTTACCGGGCAATATATTAACAAAAGCTCCGAAGTCGACGATACGCGCCACTTTACCTTCGTAAATAGCTCCTATTTCAGCTTCGGCTGTAATCTCTTCAACCTTGGCTACCGCCGCATCCCGCGACGCCGCGTCTGAGCCGTAGATCCGAATAGTGCCGTCGTCGTCAATATCGACGGTAGCACCAGTCTCTTCAGTAATAGAGCGAATAGTTGCGCCGCCCTTACCAATAACATCACGAATCTTATCGGAATCAATTTTGAAGGTGGCCATACTCGGCGCATTGTCGGAAACCGCTGTGCGGGACTCGCTAAGCACCTCATTCATCTGACCGAGAATGTGCAGCCGCGCCTCCAATGCCTGACCGAGCGCAATATCCATGATCTGCTCGTTAATGCCTTCGATCTTGATATCCATTTGCAGTGCAGTTATACCGTTAGCAGTACCCGCTACCTTAAAGTCCATATCACCGAGATGATCTTCATCACCAAGGATATCGGTTAACACAGCAAAGCGCTCACCTTCTTTAACCAGACCCATAGCAATACCCGCAACAGGGGCCTTCAACGGTACACCCGCTTCCATCATCGACAAACTGGCGACACAGGCGCTGGCCATAGAACTGGAACCATTGGACTCGGTAATTTCAGACACCACTCGAATGGTGTAAGGAAAATCTTCCGGGCTAGGCAGCACCGCGGCAACACCGCGGCGGGCCAGACGACCGTGACCGACTTCGCGGCGGCTAGTGAAACCAATGCGACCACACTCACCCACCGAGTAGGGAGGGAAGTTATAGTGCAGCATAAAGTTATCTTCACGCTTACCTTCAAGGGCATCAATCAACTGCGCATCGCGGGTAGTACCCAATGTGGTCACACCAATGGCCTGTGTTTCGCCTCGGGTAAACAACGCAGAACCATGGGCTTTAGCTAACACTCCCACTTCGACATTGATCGGGCGCACGGTGCTACTGTCGCGACCATCGATACGCGGATCACCATTAAGGATACGCTGGCGAACAATAGACTTCTCCAGTTTCTTAAATATGTCACCGATATCACCGGCACTGTACTGCTCACCCAGCTGCTCCACCGCCTGAGCTTTCAAACCGCTCAAGAGGCTGTAGCGCTCGGCTTTATCGATAGTACGATAGGCTTCGCCGATACCCTGCTTAAAACCGTTGGCAACAGCGGCCAACAGCGCAGTATCGTCTTCTTCAGACTGCCAGTCCCAACGGGGCTTGGCAACTTCAGCGGCCAATTCGGCAATCACCTTGATCACAGTCTGCATTTCCTGGTGGGCGTAAAGTACCGCTCCAAGCATCTGATCTTCGTTTAACTCCTGGGCCTCTGACTCAACCATCAGTACGGCGTCGGCGGTTCCCGCCACGACCATGTCCAGTGCACTTTCTTTCAACTGACTGTAACTAGGATTGAGAATATAACCGTCTTCAGCGGTAAAACCGACTCGCGCACCGCCAACAGGTCCACTAAAGGGGATACCTGAAATAGCCAGCGCAGCGGAAGTACCAATCAGCGCCGCGATATCGGGATCAGTGTTCTTATCGGCGGACATAACGGTACAGACAACCTGTACCTCATTCTTAAAGCCGGAGGGGAACAACGGACGGATAGGACGATCGATTAAGCGCGAGGTCAGCGTCTCTTTTTCTGAGGGACGAGCTTCACGCTTGAAAAATCCACCTGGAATTTTTCCTACAGCGTAGGCTTTTTCTTGGTAGTGGACGCCCAGCGGGAAAAAATCCATTCCCTCTTTGGCAAATTTAGCCCCAACTACAGTACACAACACCTGTACTTCACCCATGGTTACCAGCACTGCGCCGGTGGCTTGACGGGCAATACGCCCAGTCTCAAACGTGACCTGATGATCACCGTACTGAAATGTCTTTTTAACTGGATTCACTGGTGAAATCCTCCCTTATTGGGATTAACTATAAGAGCCCTGGAAACCTATTTCGCCGGGGCCCCACTCTTTAGTCTTACATTTACCGCTCTCTACCTTCATCGCTGCTTTATACACAGCAACCACTGCTACTTAACGGCGCAGGCCTAAACGCTTAATCAAGCTGGTATAGCGCTCAACTTTTTTGCCTTTCAAGTAATCCAGCAACTTACGACGCTGATTAACCATGCGGATCAAACCGCGACGGGAGTGGTGATCGTGCTTGTGATCACCAAAGTGACCCTGTAATTTTAGAATATTGACAGTTAGTAGTGCCACCTGTACTTCCGGTGAACCGGTATCGCCTTCAGCGGTTTGATATTCTTTAACGACTTCTGATTTTTCTGCAGCTGATAATGCCATGATGTAATCCTCATTAATGTAAATATGCAATTAGTGAACTGCAAGCTAACTTCCAGCTCTTCACTATTCAGCCTGACCACGCATATTTATAGACAGGCTATCTCGATTCAAAAAATGTTATTTCGAATCTATTTATAACAACCCAAACGGCTTGCCATGTGATTTTTGCGGGGTCCGCCGCGCGCTATCAATTAGTTGCTATCAAACGCTTAGGACCAACCCGGCCATCTTCTAAAACTTCACCGATACCAATAAACTCTCGATCTTCGGTATACAATCTAACTATGCCCTCAAGTGGCAAACCGGCCGCTTGAACGGGGTTGCCTCGCAGCATATAAAACTCCGAGGCAGACTCTAACACCACCGAACTGAAGTCTTGCAGCGCTGCATCGACTGGCTGTAATAGCGCATCGATAGCTTCCAAATCGTCCGCCGCTCGCAGCGATTCAAGCTGCTCCAGGGTTACCGCTCGACTCTCATCAAAAGGCCCGGCCTGAACCCGGTGCAGGGCCTTGACGTGAGCTCCACAACCCAACGCCAAACCTAGATCTTCGGCAATCGAACGCACATAAGTACCCTTGCTACAGCGTATATAAACATCCGCTTCGGGACAGCCATCAATACCAACAGCTGGACGAAATGCCTCGAGATAAATCTCGAACACAGTCACCTGTCTGACTTTGCGCTCTACCTCTATACCCTTGCGGGCCAGTTTATATAGTGGCTGGCCTTGATGCTTAAGCGCCGAAAACATCGACGGCACCTGCTCAATCTCACCGCTAAAGGCCTGCAAGCCACTAACGATGGCCGCCTCAATAATACCCGTGGTCGCCCTGCGTTCTAGCACCTCACCATCGGCATCGCCACTGGCAGTAATCACCCCAAACTGGAAGGTGCTACGGTAGGCTTTGTCCGCATCCAGTAAAAAGCCTGCGAACTTGGTGGCCTCGCCAAAGCACAGTGGTAACACACCAGTGGCCAGTGGATCCAAACTGCCGGTGTGCCCGGCTTTCTGGGCATTGTAAAGGCGCTTGGCGATCTGCAATGAGCGATTAGAGCTCTGGCCCGCGGGCTTGTGCAGCACCAAAATACCGTTGACCGCCCGGCCCCGTCGATTTTTTGCCACCGACGCTATTCCGCTTCGCTATCGCCAGCGGCGTTTTTATCCTGGGCCAACGCCTGCTCGATTAGAGTAGACAAATGCTGGCCCCGGGCGACACTGGCGTCAAAGTAAAAGTGCAATCGAGGCGTCGTGCGAGCATTGCTATTGCGAGCCAGCTGCGTGCGAAGGAATCCTGCAGCCCGGTTAAGTACTACCATCGACTCCTCGGCCTCGGCCTTACTCTCTTTGCCCAACACCGTGGTATACACCTTGGCATGAGACATGTCGCGACTCACTTCAACACCGGTAATACTTACCATGCCGAGGCGCGGGTCGCGCACCTCGAGTTGAATTAAGCTGGCTAACTCCTGTTTTAGGAAGTCACCTACGCGCTGTGATCGAGTATATTCTCTTGCCATCGCCGCTTGCCGCTAACGCCTAATCTGTTGAGATTAGAGCGTCCGCGCCACCTCTCTAACTTGGTAAACTTCAATTTTGTCGCCGGGCTTAACATCGTTATAGTTCTTAACACCAATACCACATTCGGTACCGTTACGAACTTCATTAACGTCATCTTTAAAGCGCCGCAGTGATTCGAGCTCGCCCTCGTAAATAACCACATCGTCGCGCAAAACACGAATGGGATTGTTCTTGAGTAGAGTGCCTTCAATAACCATACAGCCGGCGATAGCGCCAAACTTCGGCGATCTAAACACATCGCGAACCTCCGCCGTGCCGTTGATCTCTTCGCGCAGCTCAGGGCTCAACATGCCAGACAGTGCCTGTTTCACGTCGTCTATCAAATCGTAAATAACACTGTAATAACGCAGATCAACGCCTTCCTCGTCAATGACTTTACGCGCACTGACGTCGGCTCGAACATTGAAACCAAACACCACCGCATTGGAGGTCATCGCCAGGCTCATATCGGTACCGGAAATACCACCGACACCGGAGGAGACAATATTTACCTGTACTTCTTCGTTGCCTAAATCGAGCAGCGACGACTGAATCGCCTCCAGTGAACCACGCACATCGGCTTTGATCACTACGTTGAGCAATTTGCTCTCCGCTGCGCCCATGTTGGCAAACATATTTTCCAACTTGGCTGCCTGTTGGCGCTTCTGGCGATCGGCGCGGTCTTTTTCCTGACGAAAGCCGGCCATTTCCCGAGCATGCTTTTCACTATCCAATACAGTGAAAGAGTCACCGGCATCAGGAGTGCCATCCAAACCGAGAATTTCCACCGGTATAGAGGGGCCTGCACTCTTAATGGTGTTACCGTCTTCGTCAAACAGCGCACGAACACGACCGTAGTTGTGTCCAGCTAAAACAATATCACCCTGGCGCAAGGTACCGTTTTGTACCAATAGCGAGGCCACTGATCCGCGACCCTTGTCCAGACGCGATTCAATAACAATTCCGTTGCCGGGAATGTCGGCGGGGGCCTGCAGCTCCAGTAATTCTGCCTGCAGTAATACCGCCTCCAGTAGGGCATCAATACCCTCGCCACTATGGGCGGATACATTGATAAACTGTACATCGCCACCCCAGTCTTCCGGGATAACATCTTTAGCAGCCAACTCGTTGCGCACACGATCGGGATCTGCCCCGTCTTTATCCATCTTGTTGACAGCGACCACCAATGGCACACCGGCGGCTCTGGCGTGAAGTACCGCCTCTTCAGTTTGCGGCATAACGCCGTCGTCCGCAGCCACAACTAGAATAACGATATCGGTACTCTTGGCGCCACGGGCCCGCATGGCGGTAAATGCAGCGTGTCCCGGGGTATCGAGAAAGGTAATCATGCCCTTGTCAGTCTCAACATGGTAGGCGCCGATATGCTGGGTGATACCTCCAGCCTCACCGCTAGCCACATGGGCCTTGCGGATATGATCCAGTAGCGATGTCTTACCGTGGTCGACATGCCCCATAACGGTAACCACTGGCGAACGCGGTTGCGCAGTACCTTCGTGCTGACTGATTGTTTCCACCAGCGCCTCCTCCAGCTCGTCACCGCTAACCAGTTTGGCGGTGTGCCCCAGCTCTTCGACAACCAACTGAGCCGTCTCCTGATCGAGGACCTGATTGATAGTCACCATAGTACCCTGTTTCATTAACTCTCTTACCACAACCACACCCTTGATATTCATTTGCAGGGCTAGCTCGGCAACAGTAATTTCTTCAGGAATGGAAACTTCGTGCACAGTTTTTCCGGTTGGCCGGGCGAAACTGTGTGACTTAGCGCCCTCCGGCAACTTCAATACCTTCTGCCGGCGGCGACCGCGGCTATCCACGCCGTCATCACCCATAGAATCAACATTCTTAATATTGTGACCGCGATTTTTACCTCGGACCTTGGCCGCAACTTTACCACGGCTCTTAGGCGGTTTTTTCTCGTTGCCATCGTCGTCAGTGGTTTTTACTGGTAATTCGTGGCGGCGACCACGAACAACCTTCTCTTCTTTGGCCGGGGCCGAAACCGGTGCCGGGGCTCTGACCGCAGACTTGAGCGCCTGAGCTGCACGCTCGCTCTCTATGCGCTTAGCCGCCAGTGCCTCTTGCTGCTGCTCGAGATCTTTCGCCTCTTTCTCCCGTCGCTTGGCCGCCGCCAGTTGCCGCAGAACTTCCGGATCCATTTTCGACTTGTCGAGCATTTCGATATCGGCAACGGCTTTTTCAGCCACAGCCACAGCTTCAACGGCCACTTCGACAGCGACGACTTCAGGTGTTGCCGGTATTTCTACCGCCGCAACTTCTTCCACCAACTCGCCCGAGTCATCGGATTGCAGCTCGGCTGCGTCGCGCTTAACGTAGGTGCGCTTCTTGCGCACCTCAATATTGACCGTGCGCTTACCCTGGCTGCCACTGGATTTCAGCGTGCTCAAAGTCTTGCGCTTCAGGGTGATTTTTTTCGGCGCGGCAACTTCCTCGCCATGGCTGCTTTTCAAAAAAACCAGCAGCGCCTGCTTGTCATCGTCCGATACCGTCTCTTCAGCGGCGGTATGTTTTAAGCCTGCCTGCTTCATCTGTGCTAACAGACGTTCAACTGGCGCACCGACTACATCGGCGAGTTGGCTTACTGTAACTTCTGCCATTCAGTTTTCTCCCGTACCTTTCTTTAGTGTCTTACATTAGTACGTATTTACAAAACCACTACGAAACCGTTACCAAGCCATTATCAAAGCATGACACAGACTAATGCCTATTGTTTATCCTGCTCAGCTTCCGCCTCGGCAAACCAGGGCGCGCGCGCGGTCAAAATTAATTCACCTGCGCGCTTTTCATCAAGCCCTTCTATATCGACTATATCTTCGATCGCCTGCTCCGCCAAATCCTCCATGGTGACAATACCGCGACTGGCCAGTAAAAATGCCAGGTGACGATCCATACCATCCATAGTCAACAAGTCTTCGGCGGGCTCGGCCTCACCCAACTTTTCTTCGCTGGCAATTTCTTGAGTCAGCAATGCATCTTTTGCCCGGGACCGAAGTTCCTCTGCAATATCTTCATCAAAGCCATCGATAGCCATCATCTCTTCGAGTGGCACATAGGCCACCTCTTCCAGCGAGGCGAATCCCTCTTCGACCAATACGTCGGCGATGTCCTGGTCGATATCGAGCGCCTCCATAAACACATCGATGATGGCACCTGATTCCTGCTCGTGTTTCTCAGCAGCATCGTCCACGCTCATCACATTGATGGTCCAACCGGTCAACTCGCTTGCCAGACGTACATTTTGTCCGCTGCGACCAATAGATCTAGCCAGATTTTCTTCGGCAACCGCCACATCCATTGAGCGTGAATCCTCGTCGACAACAATCGACTCCACTTCTGCCGGTGCCATCGCGTTGATTACCAACTGAGCAGGATTGTCATCCCACAAAACAATGTCGACACGCTCATTACTCAGCTCGCCCGAAACCGCCTGCACCCTCGACCCGCGCATGCCTACACAAGCACCTACCGGGTCGATCCGACCGTCATTGGTCTTGACCGCGATTTTTGCACGAAAACCCGGATCACGCGCCGCGCCACGGATCTCGATCACTTCTTCGGAAATTTCAGGCACTTCAATTTTAAATAGCTCGATTAGCATTTCCGGACAAGCACGGCTTAAGAACAGCTGTGGGCCACGGACCTCTGGGCGCACATCTTGCAAAATAGCCCGCACTCGATCACTCATGCGAAAAACTTCCCTACCGACCAGCTCTTCCCGTGGCAGTGAAGCCTCAGCGTTATTCCCCAGGTCGACAATGATGTTCTCACGGGTAACTTTTTTTACTGTGCCGCTAATCAATTCGCCTACACGGCCTTCGTACTCTTCAACGATTTGCGCACGTTCCGCTTCGCGAACCTTTTGCACGATAACCTGCTTGGCTGTTTGCGCAGCAATGCGGCCAAAACCGACATTCTCTACCTGCTCTTGATAGACATCACCAACCTGCAAACTATCGTCTTTTTCGTGTGCTTCTTCAACTGTGAACTGGGGACCTAACAGGGCCATCACATCGTCGCTCATAACCTCCCAGCGCCGAAAGGTTTCATAGTCACCCGTCTCACGATCAATCGTTACTGCAATATCTGCGTCTTCGTCGTAACGTTTTTTCGTAGCTGAGGCTAGAGCCTGCTCGATGGCCTCAAAGATAACGCTCTGATCAACACCTTTCTCATTGGAAACCGCTTCAGCCACCAACAATATCTCTTTACTCATTGTTTGCCTCGTCTCAACATAAACTCACCAGTTTAAAATCTGTTTTTAGCCACAATATTTTGTTGCCCACGGCGCCCTATCAGAAACGCGGCGTGATATTTGCCTTGTCGATCATATCGAAAGGCAATAAGTACTCGTGATCGTCGATAGCCACCACGACATCCTCGGCCTCCACACTCCTGAGCTGTCCCGCAAATTTCCTGCGACCCTCATAGGGTGAACGCAGTCGCACTGTAACATTCTCACCGATGTAGCGGTTGTATTGCTCCAGTTTAAATAACGGTCTATCCATGCCCGGCGACGACACCTCGAGACTATATTCGCCAGCGATAGGCTCCTCGACATCAAATACGCTACCCACCTGCCGACTCACACTGGCGCAGTCGTCGACGCCAATACCCTCGGCGCTGTCTATATATATGCGCACTAATTTCTGCTTGCTGTGGGACATATATTCAATCCCCCACAACTCAAAGCCCAGCTCTTCAGCTACAGGCTGCACCAATTCTGTCAGCCGCGTATCTATACCCGCCATCGCCTACCTTTAAAAAATAAACTGCAATTCAGCAACATTGAAAGAGCCGCCTGCGATAAAAGACCGGTGACAACCCTTCGCGCCAGGACCAACAACAGCGTACCGAAAGCAATAGCCACCAACAAAAAATGGGCACAAGGCCCACTTTAGTAGATTAGCTGCCGACAACAATCAATTCGCCAACTAAAAAAAAACCCCTAAAAAGGGGTTTTTATTTTTGCTGCACAATGACCGGGACTACATCACCTAGACACTGTCAACAAGATATTTGGTAGCGGGGGCCAGATTTGAACTGACGACCTTCGGGTTATGAGCCCGACGAGCTACCAGACTGCTCCACCCCGCATCAAAAGATCAAAAACTGCTTGATCTACGATATGCCCCTTCCGACATATCAGCGCAAACTTCGCCTTAGAAACAAGACCAAATTTGAGTTCGCGAATTATAGGGATCGTACAGCCCGCGGTCAACAACTTCGTGGAAATAGTTTGCTAAAAAGCGCTTTTTTTCACTATTTTACAAAGAACCGAAGACACTCACTAAAAACGATCAAACATTAAGCAAATAAGCCCTAACCAACGCAGCAACTCGACCAAAACCCGACTCGAGACCAACCAAGCAATCGACGACACCCTACCTGAAAAACTGCACCAGCCGGACCTACCCTGCGCAAGCGGCTGCCAACATTCCCGCCGACGGAATGAAAACAGCCATTACATACTCGCGCATATGCGACACCCACACACCTGCAAAAGCGCGGCACTCAATCGCCAGGCCAAAAAAATCAAACGCCAACGCGAAGATAGACATGGACTTTGCAACACTCGCTACAACCACCGTACATAGCCCCCATAAACCACCGACTACCGCATACGTGATGACCGCCACGCACCAATTTGGCAACAACGACCCGACGCAGGGTACCGACCGCAAAAAACCAATAAAGCCTCAGCAACCCACAAGCATAGCAACCGGCACCCAACTCGACGACACAGCCCTTAACAGCGACTGCGGAAATATGTTAGCCCAGCCACAGAAAAGAAAGTCTCTTCCAGCCTCAAACAAAGAACTGCAATGACTGATCGCGAAGCCAATACAGCCATGCCTACAAACCTGGCAACTTACCCCCCAATTAAGCCGCGACCGGATTTGACGTGACTTAAGAAAAGCATAGAACTGAAGCGACCAAGCGCTGACCAAAACTTGTCAGCGCAGGGCAACTAAGCCAAGGGGGCCTGAGAGCCCCACCTAACCGCTTGGCTTGATACATCTAACAGGGTAGCTTGCACTATTTCGGACCGACAACTCTTACCCCGCACCCCCCGCCAAAGCGCAAAGAAGACTAACAACACCCCCCATTATTCTGCCACCTACACACTACCGGGCAACAGATAGTCACTATTAACCACTGGCAATCATTGAAAAAGGTGAAGCAGAGGGACTTAACGAGCACCCCCTACTCCGCACCGCCTTACAAGCACTGACTGAAGGGCTTTAATGCTGAACTTCTCTGGAGGCCAGAAAAAGAAAAGGCCCCGAATATAGGGGCCTTTAGGTCTTTACCAGCTCACGCTGGATTTCAATATGGTGCCGAAGGCGGGACTTGAACCCGCACGAGCATAGCTCACCACCCCCTCAAGATGGCGTGTCTACCAATTCCACCACTTCGGCTAATTACTACCGGACTCTATTCCGGAATATCGCCCCCCAGAGACAATCCGGGATCAACCGGGATGTCTGCGGCGGGACTGGCGGCAGGGACATCCAAACCGACATCCACCGCGCCCTGCGCTTCCTGCTCGATCACCGGTAGGTCGCTATTAGCAACAGGCAAGGGTGACTCCACCAGGGCGGGAGTGGGTAAATCCACCAAGCCACCACTGACGGACATGTTTTTTGCCACTACGGCAAGACCAAAGCTAGTGGCAAAAAACAAAGCCACCAACAGCGCTGTCGCCTTAGTCAGGGCATTGCCGCTGCCACTACTACCAAACAGTGTCTGCGAGGCACCAGAACCGAAAGAGGCACCCATGTCGGCACCCTTGCCCTGCTGCAACATTATAAGACCAATAATGGCCAACGCTGCAAGCACGTGAAAAATAAGTATGAGTTGTGCCATGTTAACTACCGTTTCAAACTGTTAATAATTTCAGCGCCTTAATTGGCGCTGCAGGCGGCCGTTACAATGGCCGCAAATTCCCGTGCCTTTAGCGACGCCCCACCCACCAGCGCCCCATCTATATCTTCGCTACCTAATAACTCGGCGGCATTGGCGGCATTAACACTGCCACCGTAAACAATCTGTAATCCCGCCGCAACCTGCGCACTAGCACTGGCAAAAAGCGCCCGGATGTGGCCGTGCACTTGCCGCACCTGCTCCGGCGCCGCGGTTTTTCCGGTACCAATCGCCCAGACCGGTTCATAGGCAATAACCGCACCAGCGATCGCATCAATACCGACGCGATCGATCAATACCTGCAGCTGCGACGCTATAGTACTCAGCGCTGCACCAGCCTCGCGCTGGGCCAAAGTTTCACCCACGCAAAATATCGGCGTGAGCCCAACACGCTGAGCCGCAACAAACTTCTCCACCAATTGCGCATCGCTCTCGGCAAACAGGGATCGTCGCTCCGAATGCCCCACAATCGCATACTGGCAATCAAATTCTGCCAACATGGCACCCGAAATTTCGCCAGTGAAGGCACCCTGCTCATGCTCGCTAATAGTCTGCGCGCCCCAGGCAATAGAGCCATCACTCAAGGCCGCCCCTACCTGCGGTAGAAACACACAAGGAGGGCAAACCACCACATCAACTAAAGCGCCTTCAGCGACGCCCAAAGAGAGTGCATTGCCAACCAAGGACTGCAGGCCCGACAGTAAAACGTCGATACTCGCCCGGGAGCCGTGCATTTTCCAATTACCAATTACCAGCTTGCGCCGCATTGAGGCTCCTTTAGGGCTGCCAACGTTCACGCGAGTACCACTGTGCGTAAAACGGCGGCCAATCTTACCCAAACTGCCCACAACATACAACAGTTACTACAGGCATTTTGTTATACCGCTCAGACTACTGCCTCTTCGACAATCGCAGCTATCTCTGCCGCTAGCGACGCCACTAGATCACCCTCCTCGCCCTCGACCATTACCCTGACTACCGGTTCGGTTCCCGAGGGCCGCAGCAACACTCTGCCGCGACCCGCCAGCCGACTCTCAGCGGAGGCCACCGCCTGCTCGATCTCGGCATTCCCCACCAGTTTGGCCCGGTCACTGAGGGTGACATTAATCATATGCTGAGGGAATAACTGCATGCCTTGGCACAGCTCAGCCAGGGATTTACCGCTATCGACCACTGCAAACAACACCTTGAGAGCCGCCACTAGCCCATCACCAGTAGTGGTGACGTCGGCACAGATAATATGCCCTGAATTTTCTCCACCCAGCAGCCAACCCTTAGCCTTCATCATTTCATTAACATAGCGATCGCCGACATTAGCTCGATCAAAGGGCACGCCCAACTCACCCAGTGCCAATTCAAACCCCAAGTTTGACATCAAGGTACCCACCACACCACTACAGGCACCGGTAGTGCGAATTTGGTCCCGAGCAATGATATAGAGCAGCTCATCACCATCGATTAACTGACCATTACCATCGACAAAGGCCAGACGATCTCCATCACCATCGAAGGCAATACCAAGATCCGCGCCCTGCTCTAGCACCGTCTGCTGTAGCAGCTGCGGCTTGGTAGAGCCTACCCCCTCATTAATATTAATACCGTTGGGGCTTGCGCCAATCAACACCAGCTCCGCACCCAGTTCATCGAAAACCGCCGGCGCCACGTGGTAAGTCGCCCCGTGGGCGCAGTCAACGACAATTTTTAAGCCCCGCAAACTAAAGGACGAAGGCACAGTACTCTTGCAGAATTCGATATAGCGACCGGCAGCATCATTGATACGAGTCACCTTGCCCAAACCGGAGGAATCGGCGGTGGTCATCGGCTCCGACAACTGCCGCTCGATAGCGTACTCGATCTCGTCGGGTAGCTTGCCACCATCACCGGAAAAAAACTTAATACCATTGTCGTGATAGGGATTGTGGGAGGCACTGATAACAATGCCGGCCTGGGCGTGAAATGTTCGTGTAAGATAGGCGATCGCCGGCGTCGGCATCGGCCCCAGCATACACACATCAACACCTGCGGCGACCAGGCCCGCCTCCAGCGCCGATTCGAACATATAGCCGGAGATACGGGTATCTTTGCCAATAATCAGCTTGCTGCGCCCCTCTCGGGCAAAGACCTTGCCCGCAGCCCAACCCAGCTTCAATACAAACTCGGGGTTTATATGCCCCGCACCTACTCGCCCCCTAATGCCATCGGTACCAAAGTATTGTCTCGCCATATTTTTTTCCTCGTTATAGGGTACTAGCTCAATACACCGGGTACCGACTCGGCCCCCACAGCTGCCGCCATCGTCACCGCATCCACCGTCTGCTGAATATCGTGCGCCCGAATAATAGCTGCTCCGCGATCAACTGCAAGTACCGCCAACGACAAACTGCCCGCCAGCCGCTCCCCCACATCCCGAGCCAGCACCTGACCGATGATAGACTTGCGGGACAGCCCCACCAGCAGCGGATAGCCTAACGCCGCCAACTGTGGCAGACGGTTGAGCAGCGATAGGTTGTGCTGTGCAGATTTGCCAAAACCGAAACCAGGGTCCAGCAGCACTTTGCTGCCATCAATCCCCTCCGCCGCGCAGCAATCAATTCGCCCAAGTAAGTAGGCACTTACTTGCCCCAATACATCGCTATAACAGGGCGCCTGCTGCATGGTCTGGGGCTGCCCCTGCATATGCATGAGACACACCGGCAAACCCGTGGCCGCCGCCGCCTTTAGCGCTCCAGTTCGCTCCAGCGCCCGCACATCGTTAATCAATCCGGCACCCGCCGCTGCGGCAGCTGTAATGACTTTGGCGCTACTGGTATCCACAGAAACAATAGTATCAAAGCGTGTGCTAATGGCCTCGACAACCGGAATGACACGATCCAACTCCTGCTGCACAGCCACCGGAACCGCCCCGGGGCGGGTCGACTCACCGCCCACGTCTATTATTGCCGCGCCCTCGGCCAACATCTGTGCACAGCGTGCCAGCGCCTTGTCGATATTGAGGCGCCCAGCCGCATGCAGCTTACCGCCATCGAAAAAGGAATCGGGGGTGACATTCAACACCCCCATTACACAGGGCTGCGAAAAGTCCAGGGCCCGACTGCCGCATTGCAGCAATCGAGACCCAGAGAGGGAAGAACTCGAAGTGGTCATCGCAGCGAATTAGTGCTCGCCAGCGGGACCGCCGATAGAGGAATCTCTACTGTCAGCTTTAGTTTCCGAGCCAGGTTTGTCAGCCGACTCCGAATCGCCGACAGTCTTGCCGCCACCGGTCTCGTCGTCACTCGGTAGATCGTCGCTCCAGCCCGCGGGCTCACTGGGTTTGCGACCAGCCATAATATCGTCAATTTGCGAGGCATCGATAGTCTCGTAGGTCATCAGCGCATCTGCCATCGCGTCAAGCTTATCCCGGTGCTCGGTCAATATAACGGTGGCCCGGGCATAACATTCGTCGATAATACGGCGTACTTCTTTATCGATCTTCTGGGCTGTTTCAGCGGAAATACTCTTACTTTGGGTACCGGCGGAACGCCCCAAAAATACTTCCTCTTGGGCCTCGTCGTACATCAGCGGTCCCAGCTCTTCCGACAAACCCCACTTGGTGACCATGCTGCGGGCAATATCGCTGGCGCGCTGAATATCATTGGAAGCACCGGTAGTCACGCCGTCGGCCCCCAGAGTCATCTCCTCGGCGATACGACCGCCGTACAGAGAACAAATCTGACTCAAGATATGGCGACGACTGAGGCTGTAGCGATCTTCCTCAGGCAAAAACATGGTTACTCCCAGGGCGCGGCCCCGAGGAATGATACTGACCTTGTAAACAGGATCATGCTCCGGCACCAGCCGCCCGACTATGGCATGACCAGCCTCATGGAAAGCGGTATTGCGTTTTTCCGCCTCGGACATCACCATCGACTTGCGCTCCGCACCCATCATGATTTTGTCTTTAGCCAGCTCAAACTGCTCCATATCGACAGTGCGAGAATCACCCCTAGCGGCGAACAACGCCGCCTCGTTGACGAGGTTGGCCAGGTCGGCGCCAGAGAATCCTGGTGTACCTCGGGCAATAAGCGAAGGATCCACCTTGTCGCCCAAGGGAACTTTGCGCATGTGCACCTTCAGTATTTGTTCGCGGCCGCGAATATCGGGCAGCCCCACTACCACTTGGCGGTCGAAGCGTCCCGGCCGCAACAGCGCCGGATCCAATACATCAGGGCGGTTAGTCGCGGCTATCACAATAACGCCGTCGTTGCCGTCAAAGCCATCCATCTCAACGAGCAATTGGTTTAGCGTCTGCTCGCGCTCATCGTGGCCACCACCCAGGCCCGCACCACGGTGGCGCCCGACCGCGTCGATTTCGTCGATAAAGATAATACAGGGTGATTGCTTCTTAGCCTGCTCAAACATATCCCGAACCCGGGAGGCACCAACACCGACGAACATTTCCACAAAGTCGGAACCGGAGATAGAGAAAAAGGGCACCTTGGCTTCACCAGCAATGGCTTTTGCCAATAGGGTTTTACCGGTGCCGGGCTGCCCTACCATCAACACGCCGCGAGGAATGCGACCGCCTAGCTTTTGGAATTTACTCGGGTCGCTGAGGAATTCCACTAGCTCTTTGACATCCTCTTTGGCCTCGTCGACACCCGCCACGTCGGCAAAGGTGGTCTTGATTTGATCTTCACCCATTAGCCGAGCCTTGCTCTTACCAAAACTCATGGGCCCGCCCTTGCCACCGGCGCCACCTTGCATCTGCCGCATAAAAAACATGAATACCGCAATAATGATCAAGATAGGCAGACAAGCCAACAGCAATTGTGTCCAAAAGCTCTGCTGTTCGGGCTTGCGCCCCTCGACCTGCACTCGGTGATCCAGCAAGTCATCGATTAGCTTGGGATCATCCAGCAACGGTCGCACTGTCTCGAAGCTAGTATTGTCGTGACGTCGACCGGTGATGGTCAACCCCTCTATCACCACGCCACTGACACGATCCTGCTGCACCTCTTCAATAAACTGGGAGTAATTCAGACTTTCCTTGTTAGGCGGTGCATTAAAGTTGCTAAATACACTCAACAAGACCGCAGCTATCACCAACCACAATAATAAGTTTTTTGCCAAATCGTTCAAAAAAATACCCTCAATAGCCATCGGCTAGCCGGCCAAACAACACCAACCGATGACTGTAACTATTCTGTTATGTGCACTCTACTACAGATCGCAGGTGCGCTCCATTTTCATCTGTGCCTATCGCCGCCCTTTTACCGACGGTATGGGGCCTGTTTTATCGGCACTGTAGACCAACGGCAAAGCCAGACAAGCGCTAATGTTTGAGCCCCTTGCCTACCTGATAAACCTCTCGAGAGCGAGGCCTGGACGCCGCCGGCTTCCGAGATTGCACCGTGGTAAATTGGCCGCGCATATCACGCAGCAGCGGCTCGAATCCCTCGCCTTGAAACACTTTGGCAACAAAATTACCCCCGGGTTTCAATATTTCCTTGGCCATATCAAGCGCAAGCTCCACTAAATACATAGATTGAGGTTGATCAACCGCGGCCACACCACTCATGTTTGGGGCCATATCGGAAATTACAAGGTCTACTGGCCTGCCGTCGATTAATTTCATGATAGCTTCGAAGACCGAGGCCTCGGTAAAGTCGCCCCGAACAAATTCTACCCCCGCCAGACCATCCATCGGCAAAATGTCCGAAGCAATGACTCGGCCGCGATCACCCACCAACTCCACCGCAACCTGGGACCAACCCCCGGGGGCACTGCCCAGATCAAGCACGGTCATACCCGGTTTAAACAACTGATCCTTCTCATTGAGCTCCAGCAGCTTGTAACAGGCCCGGGAACGATAACCCTCCTGTTGCGCGCGCTTGACGTACATGTCGTCAAAATGCTCTTTAAGCCAGCCCTTACTGGTACTTCCTTTTTTTGCCATACCGCACTAACCCTTATCACTCTTTAAATTGCTCTGTGGATTACTCCCTAGAAACAGCCAATCGCCTGCGGCACACAGTATACGCGATCATTTTGCTACCGATATGCCACAACAGCCGCTACAATACACTCTTTTCTCGGCCAACTACCGGTCGGCATCTCACCACACAAGCGGCAATAGGCATCATGGAACTCTCCAACAGCAAAAAGAAACATCTGCGCACGATCGGTCACGGTTTAAATCCGGTGGTAATGATCGCTGAAAAAGGGCTTACTGAGGCCGTCGCCAAAGAGCTGGAACGGGCCCTGGACGACCACGAATTGATTAAAATCAAGATCAACATCAATGATCCCGCCGCCCGCCGTGCCATGGTCGCCGAGCTGTGCCAACAGCACCGAGCTACGGCGGTACAGAGCATTGGCAAGGTAGCACTGTTATTGCGCCACGCCAAAGAGCCCAAAGAAAAACTGTCCAATCTGCGCCGCCCCTCCTAGAGCGCTTACAACAGCCGCGCTAAGTTTGAATGAGCCGAGATAAATGTGTCGCCAGCGAATAACCCAGTCGTTTTGACAGTTTTTTAGCGGTATTTCTTTGCCCGCTGGCACTACCGCTAAAACGCTGCTTACCTGCCAGCACCACCCAATTGCCCTCCGCCGTGGTGCAAACTCTAACATCGGCAAAACACTGCTGCAGAGCAGCGATCATGTCGTCCTCGGCCCGGTGCTGACGCCAATAGTTTAGCACCAACCAGCCACTGTCATTTAACAACTCGGCGCAGCGCTCAATAAACCAGGGCTGAACCTGCTGCATATCCAGGCCCTCGGCGCAGTAAATGTCACTGAAGATAACATCTGCCTTGTTATGTTCTCGCTCCAAGAACTCACCGACATCTTCGGTATAGACAATAAGACGTTCGCTGCGGGGCAACTGAAAAAAGCGATAGGCCAATTTCACCACCGTTTGCCGCAGCTCCACCACTCGCAACTTCATACTCGAAAAGTGGTGATGCAAGGTACTCGCCAGGCAGCCCCCACCAAGACCGAATATAATGATATTTTGCGGCTGGCAAAATAGTAGCACCAGCAACATAGCCTGGGTGTAGTCGTGCTGCAACTGCAGAGGATCAGATTTTAACTGGCAGCTCTGCTCGTCATCCTCGGCAAAGGCCAAGTAACGCTTATTACCGTCGTCTAAAACCTGAACCAGACCGTATTCGTCATAGCTGCGGTACAATTCCCTGCCCACCGTGCTAAACCTGCCTACTGAGCCAACTCGCTTTGTAAAAACTCCATCGTGCGCTGATAACAGCCCTGTTCGACATCGATGACCGCGGCATTGAAATCGGTGACACCGATATCCCGCAGTTGCTGCAACTGCCGCCGCAGGGCCGTCTCGTCGCCCAATAGAGCAACATCGGCAGGACCCGCTGCACCCTCCCTGTCCAGCATCGCCCGGTAGGAAGGCAACACCCCGTACACCTGTAGCTGATCTGAAATTTTAGCCTTAGCCGCCTCGACATTGTCAGTCAGCGCAATGGGCAGGCCGGCAACAACTCTCGGCACCGGTCTACCGGCGGCATCGGCGGCGCTATTAATAGAGGGGATGATATGCTGCTCTAGGGTTTGCATACCCGTCATCCAAGTGGTGGTGCCGTCACTTAATGAACCGGCCAACTCCAGCATCTTGGGCCCCAGGGCTGCCACAATCAGTGGCACTGGCTTGAGCCCGGGTATATTAAACTGGCAATTTACCTGATACTGCTCGCCCTGATAGGCCACCGCCTCACCGCGCATTAGCGGCACCAATACCTCTAAATACTCTCGCATATGGCGAGCCGGCTTGCTATAAGACAACCCAAACATATTTTCGATTACCATTTTATGCGACAGCCCCAGACCCAGCTCGAAGCGGCCATCGGTGGCCACCGCCGTTGTCATCGCCTGCTGTGCCAGTGCTACTGGGTGACGCGGATAGCTAGGCACCACCGCGGTACCCATCGCAATCTTGGAGGTTTCTCGACCAATCAGTCCAATTAAGGTGATCGCGTCGAATTCAAAAATATTGGCCACCCAAATATTGTCAAAGCCCATATCTTCACAGCGCTTGGCCGTGGCTATCATTCCATCTAGGGAGCTGTCTTGGTCCGATCCTGCTCCTAACATCACACCCATTTTCATTCTGCATCACTCCAAATCATCAAGCCAATAAAGGCGGGAAATATACCGCGCTCCAACGGAGCCGTATTAAAAAAAACCGAAATATAATACACTTAAAAAATAATAATTAGCGGACATCACTGCTTCACAAGCGACGTAAATACACGTCGGAAATAGCGTGATGGATATTCTTACGCAAAATAAGCTGCGCCCGCTCCCGGGTGGGAAGAATATTAGCGCGCAGATTCTCTTCATTAATTGTGCGCCATATACGCCTAGCAAAATCCACCACCTGCCCCTCTGACACCTGCGCCAAGCTGTGAAAAAAGGCATCGGGGTCGCGAAAGGCGGTTTCCCGCAGGTTTAACAGACGCTCGATATACCACTGTTCTATATCGCCCGCATCGGCGTCGAGATAAATAGAAAAATCGAAATAGTCCGAAACCGCGGCGGTCGAATCTGCACCCTGCTGTAGCCGCGGCACCTGCAATACATTCAGCCCCTCCACTATGAGAATGTCAGGTTGATCGGTAACACTCACCTCATCGGGCACAATGTCGTAAATTTGATGCGAATAAACCGGCGCCTCGACATTGCGCTTGCCGGATTTTACCGCCTGCAGGAATGCCAACAAGCGCCGCTGATCGAAGCTCTCCGGAAAACCTTTGCGCTCCATCAGATCCCGTTCAGCCAGCACCGCATTACTGTATAAAAAGCCGTCGGTGGTAACCAGATCCACCTTGGGGTGGTTGGGCCAGCGCGCCAGTAGCGCCTGCAGAATACGCGCAGTGGTACTCTTGCCCACCGCCACACTGCCCGCCAGGCCAATAATATAGGGTACCTTGGGTTGTAGCCGCCCCAGAAAGGTCGATGTCACCCGGTGCAGATCTTGCGTGGCGCCGACGTAGAGATTAAGCAGTCGTGACAGCGGCAGGTAAATCATGCTGACCTCGTCCAGAGAAATCACCTCACCGCGCCCGCGCATAGCCACCAACTCCTGCTCGGATATCCCGATCGGAGTATCGGCCCGCAACCGGGCCCACTGCTCGGCGTTAAAATGCCGATAGGCCTCCAGATTTAAATCATTGTTGTGCTGCATATTAACTCCGCCCCGACAGCCTATAGAATAATGACCTCTGTGCAAAAAAGCCACAGGCAGCCCTCGCGTATTACTGGCATAATAGCGTGCTGACCAGGAGAGACAACAATGACCATCGAACAAAAATTAATGCAGCGTGCCGACAATAGCTGTGAACTGTGCACTGCCCAGGGCCAACTATCGGTCTACGGCGTCACCCCGGCCGCCGAGCTCACCGCAGACACAAGTGTGCTGCTGTGTGAAGCCTGCCAACAGCAAATCGAGCAACCCGACACTATCGATGCCAGACACTGGCGTGTGTTAAGCGACACCATGTGGAGCCAGTTGCCGCCAGTACAAGTTATGGCCTGGCGCCAACTAAACCAATTGTCCGCCGAGAGCTGGGCCCAGGACTTACTGGACATGTTGTATCTCGAAGAGGAAGTGCTGGCCTGGGCTAAAGCGGGTGTCACTGCATTGGACAGCGATATCGAGGCCACCCTGGACAGCAACGGCGCGACACTTCAGGCTGGCGATACAGTCACCCTGATTAAGGATTTAGCGGTAAAAGGTGCCGGCTTTACCGCCAAACGCGGCACCGCCGTTAGAGGGATTTCGCTGACGTCAGACCCCAGCCAAATTGAGGGTCGAGTCAACGGCACCCGCATCGTGCTGTTGACCCAATATCTGAAAAAGTCCAACTAATTCGCCGTCGGTAAAAGAACAGCTCGTTAGCTCACTTGCGCCAACTGTTGGCGCATCGCGTCGATAGCCTGGCGATAGTCCGGCTTGTTGAAAATCGCCGATCCAGCAACAAAGGTATCGGCACCGGCGGCGGCAATATCCGCAATATTATCCGCCGTCACCCCACCGTCAACCTCCAGCCGTATATCTTCGCCACTGGCATCGATTAGAGCGCGAACCTCCGCCAATTTTTGCAGTGTCGAGGGAATAAATTTTTGCCCGCCAAAACCCGGGTTAACCGACATCAGCAAAATCATATCGAGTCTGTGCATCACATGTTTTAACGGCTCGACCCCAACTGCGGGATTGAGTACCAACCCTGCCTTGCAGCCGGCTTCGCGAATCATTGCCAGCGAGCGATCGACATGAGTAGATGCATCAGGATGAAAAGTGATATAGCTGGCACCGGCTTCAGCGAAGCTGGTAATCAATGCATCGACCGGGCTGACCATTAAGTGCACATCAATCGGTGCGGTGACACCATGATCGCGCAGCGCCTTGCACACCATGGGCCCAATCGTCAGATTCGGCACATAGTGGTTATCCATGACATCGAAGTGCACAATGTCAGCACCGGCGGCCAACACTGAATCAACCTCCTCTCCCAAACGGGCAAAATTCGCAGACAATATAGATGGCGCAATTAAATAGTCAGACATAGGATATCCCATTAAAGTTAGTGGACTTTTGATCGACAATAGTAATCAATAGTCTTCGACGTTCGGACTGTGCTCAAAGCGAACGCTAATACAATTATCTTTCGCTATTAACAAGCGGCCTATTCTACTGAAAACACCCGCGGGAATCAGCAGCTAATGTTGAAAATGACGTCAATCACTACAGTAATGACGACAGCCAAGGGCCTTAGCAGGGCATTGACCTACGCCCTAGTGCTGAGTTACTGCGCGGGCCTGCAGGCGCAGACCACCCCCACCGCGCCGAGCGCCACCGAGCCCTCTGCTACTGGCACTGCGCCGACGACACTGCCGAACAAAGCCGGCAACAAAGAGCTGACCAAGCAGCAGCGTTGGCTCAGCGCCGGCGGCCGGAAACTCAGTGCGCTTTATATCGAGCGGGTGTTACTGGAGACTAGGGGCGGGGTATTGTTAATCCCCGACTTACAGCGCGCCCCCGCCGCCGCCAGTATTGTCAATTCGCTGCGCAACGCCCTACCCCAAAGCCACTGGCGCACCCTGGCGCTAGATATGCGCCCCGTAGACTGGCGCGACCAACAACAGGTGCTCGATGCGCTGGCCGCTGGCATTACTTTTTTAAACCAGCAGGGGGTTTTCAACATCGCAATCATTGCGGAGGGCGGCGGTGGCGCCCAGGCCATTCACTACTTGGCACAACTGAGTCGCGAAGGGTCAGAACAACTGCAAACCCTGCGTGCGCTAATTCTGGTCAATGCCCGCAATACCCTACCCGACAGCGAGCTCGATGCGCTGGATAGCATCGCCGACATTCAACTGCCAATACTGGATGCCGTCGGCAACAATAATTATTCGCTAACAGCGATGGCGCAACAGCGCCAAGGGGCCAGCCACCGCATGGATGGACAATCTAACTACCGACAACTGGTGCTACCCCAAGCCGTCAATTACTACCGGCGCCACGACAACAGCGTCACCAAGCGCATCCGAGGCTGGATGGATAATAATATAAGCGGAGTCACGGTAGAGCAGCGCTAAAACTACTTCAGAGCCTGGCTGTGGCCCTAACCGGCTAGCCGCTGCACCTGCTGTAGCCGCCCAGGGGTGCCAATATCAACCCAGTCGCCACTAAAATATTCTCCAGTCACCAAGCCCTCAGCCATCGCCGCCAGCAGTGGTTCGCGCAGCGGCCGCACTCCCGGCGCATAGTTCGACAAAAATTGCGGGCGCATAATACTGATACCAGACCAGGTCACAGCAGCGCTGCCGGCCCCATCGGTATTTTGCGCCAGTAACAAGCCGCCACCATTCAAGACAAAATCACCCTGGGGGTGGTGCTCGGGATTTTGCACCATCACCAGATGCGCCAAGCTGCCCTGCCCACACAAATCTTGCTGCAGTAATCGGGCAAAGGGGTAGTCGGTCCAGATATCACCATTGCAGACAATAAAAGGCTCGGCGCCCAACAGGGGTAGCGCTTGTCGAATACCACCGGCAGTTTCTAGCGCGCAGGCTTCCGGCGAGTAGCACAGACTGACACCCCATCGACTGCCATCCCCCAGCGCCGCCTCAATCTGCGTACCGAGATAGGCGTGATTGATGACTATCTGCTCCACCCCCGCCGCCACTAGGGCCTCGATGTGATAGACGATGATCGGCTTGCCGGCGACTTCCAGCAATGGCTTGGGAGTATGGTCGGTGAGCGGGCGCATACGCTCGCCGCGCCCCGCTGCAAGAATCATCGCTTTCATAGTATTTTTGCAGTGCCGCGCTGTTCCGGCACCGAGTCCACCACCATAGCCAGTAATTCCGACAACGCAGACAGTTGCGGCCGACGTTGGGCCACCGTGGTTAAATAGTCCAAAAAACGCGGCACATCCTGCAAATAGCCAGGCTTGCCGTCGCGCAGACAAATACGAGAAAAGATACCCAGCACCTTTAAATGCCGCTGAACACCAATAATGTCTACATCCAGATGAAACCGCTCGAACTCAGCGGGCACCGGCACCCCTGCGGCGCGGGCCTTATGCCAATAGTCAAAAAGCCAAGCCCTTATCCGCGGTTCCGGCCAGCTGATAAAGGCGTCTTTAAACAGACAGGCAATGTCGTAGCTGACCGGTCCCGCCACCGCGTCCTGAAAGTCCAGCAGCCCAGTTTCACCGGCCGCATCCAACATAAGATTGCGCGGCATAAAATCCCGATGCACAAAACAGGTGGGCTGGGACAACACCTGCTTGATTAATTGCGCAAACAGCCCGTCGATCAGCGCCCTCCTCGCTGGGGTGATCTGCAAACCCAGGTGGCGCTGTAAAAACCATTCGTCGAACAGCCCCAAATCCCGCCGCAGCAGTGCCTCATCGTAGTGCGGCAGCTGCTGCGTACTGCAGCGGCTCTGTAACTGCACCAGCATGTCTATGGCTGTGGTAAACAGCGTATCGACCTTGGCCGAGGGGAAGTTTGCGGCACTCATCACCTCTAAGAAGGTGTGCTGACCTAGATCACTGAGCAGCAAAAACCCCCGTTCAATATCTTGCTCTAGAATCTGCGGCACCCGAATACCAGCAGCGGCTAGTATTCCCGCCACCGCCACAAACGGACGGCAGTCTTCGGTCTCCGGCGGCGCGTCCATGGCCACAACCGAGCCCTGCGCCAGCGAATAGCGAAAATAGCGACGGAAACTTGCATCACTAGACGTAGACTGACCGCACAGAGGCTGGCCTAGCCTGGGCGCCAGCCACTGCTCGAGCTGCTGCTGCCGTGAATCGGCGCGGGTTTCAGTCAAGTTGCATACTCCTGTGAGTAGTATTGGCTATGGTACTGGCAAAGACATCGGTGACAATATCAGCTCCGCAACGCGGAAAACCCAGTGGCAATTGCCGCCGCCGCGGGCTTTCCTCGGCAGAATGCTTTATTATCCCCTATCGTAACAGTCGAACAAAACACTTTACCACCTCAATCGCTACCCCGGTGGCAGCGCCGAGTTAATTTGTCATCTATGCCAATACCCACATACACGACGTTTTACACCCTGCTGAGTATCGCAGCGTTGTCCGCCGCGCCGCTGACCGCCCTAGCCGGCCGTGGCGAGCAGTGGCTGTGCACTCCCGATCCCAGCGAGCAGTGGCACTGTGCCCGCCAGAGCGGCACGACTGCAGCCCCAGGCAAGACAGTTTTTACACGCCGCCCCAACAGCGGCTGGGACTGGGTTGACAAGGCACAACTAACAGACCCCAGTCGCTGTAAAGCGGGTTGTGACGGCGCCTATGTTGAACCTGTCGCCGACTGGCCCAATGCAGGGGATCAACCGCAGCACAGCCCCATCATCGCCGAGTCTGGCAGCTACCGCAATGTCGACAATGTTGCCCGTTTTAGCGGCGGCGTTACTATCAGTCGAGGCTATCAGCGCACTATCGCCGACAGCGCCACTGTCGACCGCAACAGTGATCAAACCTCGGTAACAGGCAATATTGAGATTCGGGAACCGGGGCTGCTGATCCGCGCCGACCGCGCCCACATTGACACCAAACAGGGTACCGGCCATTTCGAAGGCAGCGAATTTGTCCTACATCGAAGCGCCCTGCGCGGCTCGGCTCGAATCCTGCAACGCCCGACAGCCAATAGCCTGGTGATGGAACAGGGCATGGTCACCCAATGCAGCCCAGACAACGAAACCTGGCTTTTTGAGGCCGACACTATCGAGCTGGATCGAAACAGCGGACTGGGCACCGCCAGGGGAGCCAAATTAAAGATTAAGGGCACGCCGGTACTGTACACACCCTATATCACCTTCCCCATCGACGATCGACGCACCACCGGGTTTTTGTGGCCGGTGTTTGGTTCCAGCGGCGACAGTGGTCTGGATATAACTACCCCCTACTATTTCAACATCGCGCCCAATACCGACGCCACTCTGGCGCCGCGATTAGTCAGCGACCGCGGCCTGATGCTAGAGGCAGAACTGCGTCACCTCAACCAATTTGGCCACTGGCTGCTGGGTGGCGCCAGCATCCGCGACGACCTATACCAAGAGCTTGCCCCGGATGCCCCAGGCTTATCGCCGCGGGAACTGCGCGACCTGCCACCTCGGCAGGATCGCTGGCTGGGCCGCTTCGAGCAATCCGGCTCGATCGGCGCCATCAAAACCCAAATCGACTACAGCAAGGTCAGTGACGACGAGTATTTTCGCGACCTGTCGGTCAGCAGCCTCGAGGTCAAGCGCACCAGTCACCTCAATCAGATGCTGGCGCTAAACTACAATCAGCGGGACTGGCAAGCTGATCTGGTGGTGCAACAGAGACAGACTCTGGATGAGGACCTGGACAGCCAGTACAAACTCATGCCGCGACTGTCATTGGAACGCAATAGTCGCAGCAAAGCCTTTGCACTGGAGTGGCTAGCACAAACACAAATCAGTAATTTTCAACACGACGACGCCATCGACAAGGGCGGCAACTTTGTCACCGGGCAGCGTATTTATGCCGAGAGTGGCCTGCGCTACCCGCTGCGCTGGGCCGGGGGTTTTATCGTGCCAACAGCGAAGATAAGGCACCTGGACTACAATCTGGACGCCAATATAGCGGGCGCCGACAACACGCTTAGCACCACCGTGGCCGCCGCCACTGTGGATATGGGACTGTTTTTTGAACGCCCCATCGGCGACGGCGATATACTACAAACGTTGGAGCCTCGCCTGTTCTACTCCTACAGTGACTTCAAGGATCAGAGCGAGCAGCCAGATTTTGACAGTAAAGAGCTGACCTTCAGCTACAGTCACTTGTTCCGAGAAAGCCGTTTTTCTGGTTACGACCGCCTCGACGACGCCAACCAGCTGTCGCTGGGGGTTACCAGTCGCTTTATTGACAATGACAGCGGCCGGGAAGTGTTGAGCGCCAGCATTGGCCAGACCTTCTTTTTTGAAGACCGCCGAGTCTCACTCGAAGACGGCGAAGATTGGGCCACTAGGGGCAGTTCCTACCTAGCCACCGACCTGCAGTACCAGCCTCAGGAGCGACTGTGGATCAACAATCACTTGCTATGGGATACCGAGCAAAATACACTTCAAGAAGGCGGCGCCAGTTTCAACTACCGCAGCCAGACCAATAACCTTTACAATCTCAACTATCGATTCCGCCGTGACGGTGACCGCAACTTGATCACCGGCCAGCAGCACCTAGAACAGCTGGACGCCTCGGTACTATTGACAGTTAATGAGCACTGGTCGGTCTACAGCCGGGTTAAATACGATATCACCGAAGAACAGGGCATCGATTCGATGCTGGGCCTGCAATATGAAAGCTGCTGTTGGAAACTGAGCCTGCTGTACCAAGAGGGCTTCGAAGATGAATTTGTCAATGAACAACAGGGCACTGTTCTGGTCGAAAATGACTACGCCTTTGTTATTGAGTTCCAGCTAAAGGGTTTGGGCGGCGTCGGCGGTAAAACCAACAACATATTAAAAGAAAGTATTTTGGGATATGAAGACCTTGATTAAACTATTTACTAGCACTACTACAAACACCGTATCAGCACAGTCAGCCCGCCGCACTGGGCTGATGCTGGTTCTGGCCCTCGCCAGCTCTCTGGCCGCAGCAGTCAACAGCCCTATCGATAAGATAGTGGCTATCGTCGACGACGATATCGTGCTGTACAGTGAGCTGCAGCAGCGCAGCGAGCAGATCGAAAAGAAGATTGAGGAGTCGGGCCAGTCCAGCCCGCCCCCGGAAAAGCTACGCGGGGAGATCCTCGACCAACTTATTCTTGAAAACATTCAAATGCAGCTGGCTCGGCGAGCCGGGGTGAGAATCAGCGACGCCGAGCTGACCAGCTCTATCGAGCGTATCGCCGGCCAAAACAAAATGACGATTGCCCAATTTACCGAAGTGCTTGCCAATGAAGGACAAAATTATGGCGCCTTTCGCGAACAAATGCGCAAGGACATGATCCTGCAGCGTATTCAGCGCGGCCACGTAAATCAGCGCATCCAGATCGCCGACCAGGAGATTGCCAGCTTTTTGGCCTCGGCGGAGGGCGTCGAACTGACTGCCCCCCAGTACCGCATGCTGCACACCCTTGTGCCAGTCTCCGCCAACAGTGATCCGGCCCTGAAACAACAGGCCAAGGCCTATGCCGATCAGCTCTTCGCGCAAATTCAAAATGGCCAGGATTATCTCCAGTCGATGCAAAGCAACGAGCAATTCACCCTCGCTGCCAACGATTTGGGCTGGCGCAGCGCCAAGGAGCTACCGGCGATTGTGGCGGGGCTCGTTGGCACCTTGAAAAAAGGCGATACCGCAGCCCCCTTCGAAAGTGGCAGCGGTTATCACCTGGTGATGCTGGCCAATACCCGGGGCGACGGTGAAATTGTTGCCCAAACCAAGGGTCGCCATATTTTGTTAAAGGCTTCCGCCATCCGCGACGAGCAGGCCACCGAGGCGCAGCTCAACAGTTTGCGCCAGCAACTCCAAGACGGCGCCGACTTCGCTGAACTGGCCCGCACGCACTCCGAAGATATCGGCTCCGCAGCGGAGGGCGGCGACCTCGGCTGGACCAACCCCGGACAGCTAGTGGGCGCTTTTCAGGACGCGATGGACACCACGGAGATCGACAGTATCAGCCCGGTCTTTCGCAGTCAGTTTGGCTGGCATGTATTACAGGTTCAAGGGCGCCGCGACAAGGACATGATCGATACCCTGCGCAGCAATATGGCCCGCAACTTTATCCATCAGCGCAAGTACGATGACGAGCTACAGGCCTGGCTGCAGAAAATTCGCGATGAGGCCTATGTCGATATTAAGTAGCCCTCTAGAGCGCCGTGCCGCGTCGTTAACATGAGTCTGGCCAGGCTAGCGGTAACGCCGGGGGAGCCCGCCGGCATCGGCCCGGACCTACTGATACAGCTGGCCCACGGCCAACACTGGGATCGCTCGCTGGCCGAACTGGTGCTTATTGCCGACCCGCAGCTACTGCGGGACCGGGCTCAGCAACTGGGGCTGCCGTTAACCCTGCGCAACTTCGACCCAATACTACCCCCGGCCCCCAATCAACCGGGTGAGCTCTGCGTGCAGCCGGTAGCACTGGCGGCGCCCTGTAGCGCAGGTCAATTAAACACCGCCAATGCGCCCTATGTGTTATCGACCCTAGAACAAGCCACCGACGGTTGTCTCAGCGGTCAGTTTGACGCCCTAGTGACCGCACCCATTAACAAGGCAGTGATCAACGACGCAGGTATTCCCTTTAGCGGCCACACCGAATTCCTCGCCCAACGCACCGGCAGCGAACAGGTAGTGATGATGCTGGCCACCGAAGGCCTGCGGGTGGCACTGGTGACCACACACCTACCCTTGGCGCAGGTGGCAGCTGCCGTTAACCGCGACCGGGTCGAAGCTATCACCCGTATATTGCACCGTGACTTACAGCGCTTTTTCGGCCTCGCCAAACCCGTTATAACCGTATTGGGGCTAAACCCCCACGCCGGCGAAGGCGGCCATATGGGCCGGGAGGAGATCGATCATATTATCCCCGCTATGCAGACACTGCGCAGCGAGGGTATTGCCCTGCTCGGCCCACTGCCCGCAGACACCGCTTTTACTGAAAAACACCTGCAGCAATGCGACGCCGTGCTGGCCATGTACCACGACCAGGGTCTACCGGTATTGAAATACAAAGGCTTTGGCAAGGCCGTTAACATTACCCTGGGCCTGCCAATTATCCGCACCTCGGTAGATCACGGCACCGCCCTGGATATCGCTGGCAGCGGTAGCGCCGATGCTGGCAGCCTGGAGACCGCCATAGAAACCGCCGCGGCCATGGTCTACCACCAACGCCCAGCACCAGACTCTCTTTAACCTAACAATAGTGGCCTATTACACGTGAATAACAGCAAGACAGTAAAAAACGGCAACAGTGCCCCAGGCCATCGCGCTCGCAAGCGCTTCGGCCAGAACTTTCTTCACGACGCCGGGGTTATTCACCGCATTGCCCGCTCAATTGGTGCCAGCGCCAAGGACCACCTGGTGGAAATCGGCCCGGGCCAGGGCGCCCTCACCAATGAAATTCTCGACGGCGGCTGCCAGTTAGATGCAGTCGAATTAGATCGCGACTTAATCCCTATATTACAGCAGCGTTTTGCCGATGAGCCCAATTTCACACTGCATCAGGGTGACGCCCTCAACTTTGACTTTGGCTCACTCAAGCACAGCGACGAAAAGCTACGGGTAGTCGGCAACTTGCCCTACAATATTTCAACACCGCTTATTTTTCACCTACTGAGTCAACAGCAGCTGATCCAAGACATGCACTTTATGCTGCAACTGGAAGTGGTCAATCGGCTGGCCGCACAACCCGGCAGTAAGACCTACGGCCGGCTCAGTGTGATGGCACAATATTATTGCCAAATTAGCAGCTTATTTGAGGTGCCCCCAGAGGCCTTTGACCCAATACCCAAGGTACAGTCGGCGATTGTGCGGCTAACCCCTCACGCTACCCTGCCCCACCGGGCCAACAACGTTAAAACCCTGCAGACGCTGCTGCGCACCGCCTTCAACTTGCGCCGCAAGACCCTGCGCAATTCGCTGAAGACACTAATCGATGCCGAGCAACTCGAAGCGCTGGATGTCAACCCTACCGCCAGGCCCGAGACTTTGAGCCTGGCACAATTTGTCCGTATTTCCGATGCCATCGACAGCAATGGTACCCGTGATGGCACTGGTGATGATCAAGGCGACCCCAGCCCGTGACCCGCTACGCGGTAGGGGATCTGCAGGGAAGCCTACCACCCCTGCAGTGCCTGCTGCAGCGGGTCGGCTTTGACCCCGACCGCGATCAGCTGTGGCTGGTGGGGGATTTAATCAACCGCGGCAGCGACTCCCTTGGCAGCCTGCGCTTTGTCAAAGAATTGGGTGACAGTGCCCGGGTGGTACTGGGTAATCACGATCTGCACTTTCTCGCCATCGCCCTAGGCACCCGTGAACTGGGCCGTCATGACACCTTTGCCGACATTCTCAATGCCGGCGACCGCGAGCCCTTGGTCGCCTGGCTACTGCAGCAGCCGCTGATGTACAGCGATCCCAGTGGCGATTACCATATGAGCCACGCCGGTATTCCTCCTCAGTGGAGTATCAAACAGGCCAGCGGTTATGCTGCGGAGGTAGAACAGGTGTTGCGTGGCGATAACGCAGTCGATTTTTTTGAACAGATGTACGGTGACAGCCCCGACCTATGGCATGAAGACTTGAGCGGCTATCCAAGACTGCGACTGATTACTAACTATTTTACCCGTATGCGCTTTTGTACCGCCGCCGGCAAGCTCGATTTACAACACAAACAACTCAGCCACCCGGATACCCAATACGCCCCCTGGTTTTCCCACCGTGGCCGCAGTGAAAACGCGCATATAATTTTTGGCCACTGGGCTGCTCTAGAGGGACAGGCTGATGCAGCGCATGTCTATGCCTTGGACACCGGCTGTGCCTGGGGTGGCTCGCTAACCCTATTTAACCTCGACAACGGCGAGCGCCACAGTTGCGACTGCCCTTAAAAACACCCCAAGGAGTACACAAAATGAGCCCCTCAGTATGAGCCCTTCTGCATGAAAACCTACCTGGTCGGCGGCGCGATTCGAGACGCCTTACTGGGCCTGCCGGTACTGGAGCGGGACTGGGTGGTAGTGGGGGCGACCCCGCAGCAATTATTGAGTTTGGGCTACCAGGCCGTGGGCAAGGATTTCCCGGTGTTCTTGCATCCGACTAGCAAAGAGGAATATGCCCTAGCTCGCACCGAACGCAAGTCTGGCCCCGGCTATACTGGCTTCGATTGTTACGCCCACCCAGATGTCACCCTAGAGCAAGATCTACTGCGCAGGGACCTGACCGTCAATGCCATCGCCCAAGATAATAACGGCGATCTAATAGACCCCTTCGGCGGCCACCAAGACCTGCAAAATAAAGTTTTGCGCCATGTATCCCAAGCTTTTACCGAGGATCCGTTACGGGTATTGCGGCTGGCGCGCTTCATGGCCCGCTATGCCCACCTAGGTTTTAGCATTGCCCCTGAAACCCTAGCCCTGGCCCAGCAGATTAGCGCCAGCGGTGAGCTGCAGACGCTGCCCGCAGAGCGGTTGTGGCGAGAGCTGGAAAAATCACTGCAAGCACCCACCCCACAACATTTTTTTGCCACCCTGGAAGCCACCGGTGCCGCCGCCGTTCTGCTAGCAGAATTAACGCCGCTGGATACCACCTGTGCCGACAACTTACAACAGGCCGCCGCCGCCGGTGCGCCGGTGGCGGTGTGCTTTGCAGTGTTATTTGCCCGACGAGATTCAGCGCAAACTGAGACTTTGTGCCGACGACTAAAGTGCCCCGGCCAGGTCAGAGAGCTGGCACTACTGGTCAGTCGCTATGCTCGAGATTATGCCGCCTGGAAGCAGCCCGAGGCGATACTGGTTCTGCTGGAACAACTCGACGCTTTCCGTAGGGGACAGCGCTTCGAGATGTTCTTACAATGTTGCGCTGTATTATTTCCAGCGGCCAGCACTGTTCAAAATTTGCCCGCCGCACTGCAGGCCTGCAAGACCGTCGACACCTCGGCACTAGTCGCCCAGGGTTACAGAGGACCCGCGATGGCCACCGCGGTGCGTCAACAGCGATTATTATTACTGACCACCGCATTGACTGGAGGGAACAATGATTAGGATAAATGGCCCATGGATATAAGCAATTCGCAGGCGATAGCAGCGCGGGCGACCCGCGGGCGGCAACAGCGGTGAGTACTAAACCACAAAGCAGCAGAGAAACTACGAGTGCGTCACATAAAGTCGCCCTGATCACCGGTGCCGCCCAACGTATCGGCGCCGCAATTGCTACTGAGCTGCATCGGCGCGGCTACCGAGTGATCATTCACTATCACCATTCTGCCGCCGCTGCACAGCAGCTGGCAGCGGATCTAAACGCGGTCCGTGCCGACAGCGCTCGCTGCATCAATGGCAATCTACAGCATCAACTCGAGGCAGAAGTACTCGCGACGGCGGCACTGTCGCAGTGGGGCCGTCTCGATGCCCTGATCAACAATGCCTCCAGTTTTTACCCCACCCCCCTGGGTAGCGCCACAGAAGCGGACTGGGATGCGCTGATTGGCAGTAATATGAAGGGGCCTTTTTTCCTCGCCCAGGCACTGGCACCGATGCTAGACAAACACAGTGGCTGCATCGTCAATATTGTCGATATCTTTGCTGTGCAGCCCCTCGCTGACCACCCGCTGTACTGCATGGCCAAGGCGGGACTGGCAATGATGACCAAATCCCTGGCTGGAGATTTGGCGCCCCGGGTGCGGGTCAACGGCGTCGCCCCCGGGGCGATATTGTGGCCAGAGCCGGCCCCCAGTGCCAGCCAAAAACAGACCATGCTCGATGATATTCCCCTGCAAACACTAGGCTCGGCAGCGGACATCGCTAATACTGTGGCATTTTTAGTCGCCGACGCCCCCTATATTAGCGGGCAAATTCTTGCGGTGGACGGCGGTCGCAGCCTGCAGAGCTAAGCGCTGATTATTAGCAGGGCGACCAGTAGCGGAAAATACACACAGTCCGACTATGTGGGACCCGATTCCATTGGCAAATGGACTTCCCGCCAACAAAAGTCCACTGGCCATAGCTGCTGGCTGGACTGGTCGTAGCCCTGCCACAGCTCGGCGTAGGACCGCGCCAGCACCGGATGGCGGTCGGCGCCGGCGATGTCAGCCAGCGGCCGCAGTACAAAAGCATTTTCGGTGATTTCTCCCCTAGGCAGCTCAACCCCGCTGATAATACCAATGCACTGGTCGTAGGTGAGAATATCGATATCCAGAGCGCGGGAGCTGAATTTTGGCCCCCGTCGTCGTCGGCCGTTGTCGTATTCGATCTGCCGCAGCGCAGCGCTGAGCTCGCCGATCGGCTGTTGGCAGTGAAAACGGGCGACCAAATTGAGAAAGTGATCACCGGTAAAACCCACTGACTCACTCTCGTAAACCGGCGACAACTGCAGCACTCCAAACTGTGCCACCAGGGCGTCGAGACAGGCACCAATGCGGCGGTAGCGATCGATATTACTGCCGATGCTAACGTAGACTAAAGCCACTCGTTTTTCCTCACATTGGTGCTACCACCGGGGCTTTCTGCGCGGCAGCACCCGCCATTTACTTTGAAATAGATCGTTGAATCAGCTCTTGCAGCCGCGCTCAATAATCACCCCGACATCGCGAGCCCCTTTGACCGCCCCTGGTTTGCTAACCCGCAACCGAAGCCAGGGCACCGCAAAGTCGCGCCTTACCAAGGCGGCACACTGCTCGGCCATGGTTTCTACCAGTAAAAACTCGCTACTGCCGACAAAAGCGACCAGAGCATCGGCCACCGCCTTGTAATTCAGGGTGTATTCAATATCATCACTCGCCGCCGCCCGGCTAATATCGTGGGCCATCTCCAAATCGAGACTGACGGTTTGCTGGATCTCTCGCTCCCAGTCGTACATACCAATCACACATTCTATTTTTAAGTCTCGAATATAGACAATATCCATTGTATTTCCTGTTATACCTATCGGCGGAATTCTACTTTTAACCTCGACTAATCGCTGTTAGCTGACCCGGGGGTGCAGTTGCAACTTCAGCGGCGACTACAGCTGCAACTACAAAGGCGACTACAGCGGTGGTAGCTGCTCCATTGGCCAGCGCGGCCGCGCCACAATCTGCAGGTCGTCGGCTTGACCTGCCAGCAGTCGCTGGCAGCCGGCGTAGGCGATCATGGCGCCGTTGTCGGTGCAAAATTCGGGCCTGGCATAAAATACCTGGGCGCCAATCTTGCCCATGGCCAGTTCCATTTGCTCGCGCAGTGACACATTGGCACTGACCCCACCGGCAATGACTAGTCGACTCAGCGATTCCTGGGCTAGCGCTCGGCGGCATTTAATCACCAGGGTATCGACTACCGCATGCTGAAAGGCCAACGCAATATCGGCCCGCGTTTGCTGCTCCAATAGCCCGTCATCACCCTTATGCTCAGCCACAGTATTGAGAGTATAGGTCTTGAGGCCACTAAAACTAAAATCCAACCCTGGGTGCTTGATCATGGGCCGAGGGAATACAAAACGGCCGGGTTCACCCTGCAGCGCCAGCTTGGCCACTTGGGGCCCCCCGGGATAGGGCAACTGCAACATCTTGGCGACCTTATCGAAAGCCTCCCCGGCGGCATCATCCAACGACTCCCCCAATAGCTGGTAAGCACCGATGCCGTCCACCCGTACCAGCTGGGTGTGACCGCCGGAGACCAACAGCGCAATAAAGGGGAAGGCCGGCGGATTGGTCTCCAGCATCGGCGCCAACAAGTGACCCTCCATATGGTGTATGCCAATGCCAGGAATACCCAGCGAGTAGGCCAGTGAGCGACCAATCATCGCGCCAACCATTAGCGCACCAACCAGACCGGGGCCGGAGGTATACGCCACCCCCTGTAGCTGTTGACGACGGGTATTGGACTCATTCAGCACTTGGTCGATTAACGGCAGAGTCTTGCGGATATGATCCCGGGAGGCCAGCTCTGGCACCACCCCACCGTATTCGGCATGCAGCGCAACCTGGCTGTACAACGCCTCGCCAATCAAGCCCTGTTCGCTGTCGTAAATAGCAATCCCGGTTTCGTCGCAGGATGTTTCGATGCCCAAAATGCGCATAGGTGATCTCATCAGATAATTAGGCCACAGTCCCGGTGACTCAACAAGCCCAGGGCGCTGCCGATAGGGCCTGCATGATACTGGCTGACACTCTTACAGGCCAGTAAAACCATTGTTAAAGGCACCTTCAAGCGGCGCAGAGCACCGCCCATCCAGCCCTGCTCCGACATAAAATAATCCCAATGTGCACTTTGCTTTTTGCAATGCAGCGGTATACAATGCTCGCCCCTTGCGATAGCCACCTGTCAGACTCGGTGTTTTGGGGACATATTTATCGCTGCAACGCTAGGTAACTGGGCTAAGAAATTATGCCTCGCAACTGTGTAAGCAATACACCAAGCAACTACACTAAACAGACCACTCTATTATAGGTAGGCCAAATGCCTTCAGTTAAACTAAAAGACAACGAGCCCTTTGATATTGCTCTTCGCCGTTTCAAGCGCTCCTGTGAAAAAGCCGGTGTTCTCGCCGAAGTGCGTCGCCGTGAATTTTACGAAAAGCCCACAGCTGTGCGCAAGCGCAAAGCTGCCGCTGCCGTCAAACGTCACGCCAAGAAAATGTCTCGCGAGACACGCAAGCACCAGCGTTTGTATTGATACTGTCGCCGGGGCGCGACTGCGCAGCCCCGGCACAACCCTCTCTACCGCCCAATGACCATTCTTCGCCCGCAGCTTGGTTGTCTACAACCAGGCCACTTGCCGGTGCGCACTCCAGGAGTATTCGCCGATGTCCGAGCCAACCCTTAAAGACCGCGTAACGCAGCAAATGAAAGTGTCCATGCGCGCTAAGGACAAGCCACGACTAGGGGCAATCCGGCTGATATTAGCCGAAGTTAAACGCATTGAAGTAGACGAGCGTATCGATGTTGACGATGAGCGCCTACTGGCCGTACTCGACAAGATGTGCAAGCAGCGCCGAGACTCAATCGAGCAGTTTGAAAGTGCCGGCCGGAGCGAGTTGGCGGCCCAGGAAAGCGCCGAGATTGCGGTTATTCAGGAATTTTTGCCAACCCAGCTAAGCGCCGACGAACTGACCCAATTGATCGCCGAGGCCATTGCCAACACCGGCGCCGCGTCAATGAAAGACATGGGCAAGGTGATGGCACTGCTAAAGCCGAACCTGCAGGGCCGAGCCGATATGGGTCAGGTCAGCAAGCTGATTAAAGCACAACTCTAACACCCCGCTTGCTCTACCCATCTGCGTCAGTATTCGCCAACATGGCGACTGCTGACTTTAGCGGCCCGTAACAACACCGGCTCGTGGCCCCATCCGGCAAATTCAGACATAATAAACCTATGGCCGGCAGAATCCCCCAGAGCTTTATTGATGACCTATTAGATCGACTCGATATCGTCGAGGTGATCGATCGCCGGGTGCCTCTGAAAAAGAGCGGTCGCAACTACATGGCCTGCTGCCCCTTTCACGACGAGAAAACCCCCTCTTTTAGCGTCAACCAAGAAAAACAGTTTTACCATTGCTTTGGCTGTGGCGCCGCCGGCAACTCCATTGGCTTTTTAATGGACTACGAACGCCAGGACTTTCCCCAAGCAGTGGAGAGCCTGGCCGACGCCGCCGGCCTAGAGGTACCCCGAGAGGCCAGCGTATTTAGGGAGCAACCTCAACAAAAGAAGAATATTTACACCATTTTGGAGAAGGTCGCCGACTACTATCAACAGCAACTAAAGTCCCACCCGGAACGGCCCCGTGCCATCGACTATTTGAAGGGGCGAGGCTTAACCGGCGAGATCGTGCGCGACTTCGACATTGGCTACGCCCCGCCGGGCTGGGATAACGTATTAAAGGCCCTAGCCACCACAGCGGAAGAGCGCCAACTGTTAATCGACGGCGGCATGCTGGTAGAAAAGGAACAGGAAAACAAACTATACGACCGCTTTCGAGATCGCATTATGTTCCCCATTCGGGACAACCGCGGCCGCATTATCGCCTTCGGCGGCCGCGTGCTGGGGGACGACAAACCCAAGTACCTGAACTCCCCCGAGACACCGGTATTCCACAAGAGCCGAGAGCTGTACGGCTTGTATCAATCGCGTAAATCCAATCGGCAACTGCAGCGACTGCTTATCGTCGAGGGCTACATGGACGTGGTGGCACTGGCACAACACGGTATTACATGGGCCGCGGCCACCCTGGGCACCGCCACCAGCACCGACCACTTACAGCGGGTTTTTCGTCAGTGCCCAGAGGTTGTGTTTTGCTTCGACGGCGACGATGCTGGACGCAAGGCCGCCGTGCGGGCACTGGATTCCTCGCTGGCGGCGATGGAAGACGGTCGCCAAGCGCGGTTTTTATTTTTGCCCCAGGGCGAAGACCCCGACAGCTTGGTGCGCGCAATCGGTGCCAACGACTTTATTCGCTTAGTAGACCAGGCCAAGCCGCTAGAGGAGTTCTTGTTTGACGCCCAGTCCGAGGGCTTGAATTTGGACACTCTGGGTGGACGCTCCCGGCTGAGTATCCTGGCGGCCCCATTGATCGACAAGCTGCCCGCCGGCATTTTCAAAAAACTGATGATGAAATCTCTGGCTGATCGCACCGGCCTGTCGACGGACGAACTAGCGGAAACCCTAGCCAAGGCACCGCCACCGCCAGCACCCATTCCGGTAGTACCTGTCGCGGCAGCACCGCCCCCTCAACCGCGCCAACGTCAACCCCAAAGCAACGCAGCTGAAAGCATCCGCAACCCGTTTTTATATGCCATCGCGCTGCTGTTATACGAGCCCCGAGCCGCCGCCGATATTGAGCCAGACTTTCAACTAGACATAGCTGACGACCCCTACGCCCCGCTGCTGGACGCCATGCTTACACTGCTGCACAAACGCCCAGATTCGACCCCGGCCATGCTAATCGGCCACTGGTACGGCGAGCCCTGGGGCGAAACCTTGCAGCAGTTACTGCAGTTTGATCAAATCATTCCCGGCGACAATATCGCTCTGGAACTGACCGACACACTAAAGCTGCTGGACCGCCAAAAACGAACGGAACTACTGAGCCGAGAACTGGACCAACTAGTAGCGAAAGGCATAACACAACTGAGCGAACAGGAACAACAGCGGATCCGAGATATTTTGGCGCAGGAACAGAATATTGAGCTATAATTCGTCATTTGTTACCAAACACCCCAATTAGTTGCCAACTATTCCCATGGAACGTGGCGGATACCCAACTCATCGGCTATAATAGCTGGCTAACTTTCGAATCAGTCAACTACTGTGAAAGACTTATTATGAGCGAAACCGATCAGAAACAGTCTCGTCTTAAAGCCCTTATAACCAAGGGTAAAGAGCAGGGTTACCTCACCTACGCTGAGGTAAACGACCACCTGCCCCAGGATATCTCCGACCCGGACCAGGTCGAAGATATCATTCAGATGATTAACGACCTCGGCATTCAGGTATTTGAGAAGGCCCCGGATGCCGACGACTTGCTACTGGGCGAGGGCGACGACTCCCCCGACGATATTGCCGCCGCCGAAGCCGCCGCGGCCCTAGCCGCAGTAGAGACCGAAGCGGGCCGCACCACCGACCCGGTACGCATGTATATGCGGGAAATGGGCACAGTACAGCTGCTGACCCGCGAGGGCGAAATCGCCATCGCCAAGCGCATCGAAGAGGGTATTCGGGACGTTATGGCCTCCCTGGCCTACTACCCAGGCGCAGTGCAGTCTATCCTCGATGAGTACGACTTGGTCGCTACCGAAGAGCGCAAGCTGTCCGACACCCTGATCGGCTATCTAAACCCTGAAGATCACGTGCCACCGGCGGCCCAGCAGGCTGCGGCCCAGGCCACCGCAGTGGAGACGGACGACGACGAAGACGAAACCCCCGCGGGACCGGATCCGGTGGAAGCCAAAAAGCGCTTTACTGCCCTGCGCAAGCAACACAACAAACTCATTAAAACCGTTGAAAAACACGGCCAGAACAGCAAAGAGACAGCCATCGAGCTGCAAAAGCTGGGAGAAGTATTTAAGTTTCTCAAGCTCACCCCCCGTGTTTTCGATCCCATTGTTATTCGGGTGCGCTCAAAGCTCAATGTGATTCGAGAAAACGAACGCATCATCATGGACTACTGCGTGCGCTACGCAAAACTGAGCCGCAAAGACTTTGTTAAGTCCTTTCAGGGTGACGAGTCCAATATGGAGTGGCTGGACCAGCAGATCCAAAGTAATAAAACTGCTGCACCCAAGCTCGAGGAGGGCCGGGAAATTATTCTTCGGGCCCAACGTAAGATTGCTGCGCTAGAAACTCAGACAGACCTCACTATTACCGATATCAAAGAGATTAATCGGCGCATGTCTATTGGCGAGGCCCGCGCCCGCCGCGCCAAGAAAGAAATGGTAGAGGCCAACCTGCGACTGGTTATCTCTATCGCCAAGAAGTACACCAACCGCGGCCTGCAGTTTCTCGACCTAATTCAAGAGGGCAACATTGGCCTGATGAAGGCGGTGGACAAATTTGAATACCGCCGCGGCTACAAGTTTTCGACTTATGCCACCTGGTGGATTCGCCAGGCCATTACCCGCTCTATCGCCGACCAAGCCCGCACCATTCGCATACCGGTGCATATGATAGAGACGATTAACAAACTCAACCGTATCTCTCGGCAAATGCTGCAGGAAATGGGTAGAGAGCCGACACCGGAAGAATTGGGTGATCGTATGGATATGCCCGAGGACAAAGTGCGTAAAGTCTTAAAAATTGCCAAGGAGCCGATTTCCATGGAGACCCCCATCGGTGACGATGAAGACTCGCACCTGGGTGACTTTATCGAGGACAGCACCATTGCCCAACCGATTGATTCGGCCACCGGCCAGGGCCTGCAGGAAGCAACCAAAAATGTACTGGGCGGCCTTACCGCCAGAGAAGCCAAGGTATTGCGTATGCGTTTTGGCATCGATATGAATACCGACCACACTCTGGAAGAGGTTGGCAAACAGTTCGATGTAACCCGTGAACGCATTCGTCAAATCGAGGCCAAGGCACTTCGCAAACTGCGCCACCCCTCGCGTTCGGACCACCTGCGCAGCTTCCTGGAAGAATAGGCGCAGCGCCAGCAGTACCCATGGCCAGCACATGCTGGCCTTTTTTATGCCTGTCATTTATACAGGTCATTTTAAAAACCGCCGGCAATATACAATTTAGCCACTTTGGGTGTTAAAACTGCCGCAATCATCCTACACTTCTACCAACCATTTCCCTCGAACTATAATAATCTTAGCCAGCCACACGGAGATCAATCATGACGGTATTTGACGACAACAGCAGCTCAATTGGCAACACCCCTCTGGTACGCATCAACCGCATTGGCAACGGCAATATTTTTGTCAAAGTAGAGAGTCGCAACCCCGCCAACTCGGTTAAGTGCCGCATTGGCGCCAATATGATTATCAATGCTGAGCACGACGGCAGCCTTAAGCCCGGCATGGAAATCGTCGAACCCACCAGCGGTAATACCGGCATCGCGCTAGCTTTTGTCGGCGCCGCCAGAGGCTACCCAGTGACCCTGGTTATGCCTCATACCATGAGCCTAGAACGGCGTCAGCTAATGAAAGCCCTCGGCGCCAACATCATTATTACCGACGCCGCCAAGGGTATTAAGCTGTGTATAGAGACCGCGGAGAATCGAGTGGCTGAAGCCCCCGACAAGCGCTGGATGCCTAGCCAGTTTGACAACCCCGCCAACCCCGAGATTCACGAAAAAACCACCGGCCCAGAAATTTGGGCGGATACTGACGGCCGTATCGATGTGTTGATCAGTGGCGTTGGCACCGGCGGCACCCTCAGCGGTATCTCGCGCTATATCAAAAACACCCGTGGCAAAGCGATCACCTCGGTAGCAGTAGAACCCAACAGCAGCACCATGATTAGAGCAGCCATGGCCGGCGAAGAACCGGTACACGCCCCCCACAAAGTGCAGGGTATAGGCGCAGGCTTTGTTCCCGCCAACCTCGACCTGAGCATGATAGATCAGGTTGAAGCAGTCAGTGACGAAGAGGCGATAGAATACGCCCACCGGCTAATGCAGGAAGAAGGCATACTAGCCGGTATTTCCAGCGGTGCCGCCATGGCCATAGCCCACCGGGTATCACAGCAACCTCAGCACCAAGGTAAAACCATTGTCGCCATCCTGCCCGACTCCGGTGAGCGCTATTTATCCACCGCGCTCTTCGCAGGACAGTTCAGCGACAACGAAACCGTACAATAAAGCACTACTCAGACTGGAAACTGGGACGCAGGCGCACTATAATGCGCCGCGTCTCACGTACGTTCGACACCCTCTTTTGGGGCCTTTAGCTCAGTTGGTTAGAGCATCCGACTCATAATCGGCAGGTCCGCAGTTCAAGTCTGCGAAGGCCCACCATTTTTATATAAATCAGTGACTTACAGCCATTGGAGCGTCCGACTCTATAGCGTAGATCGTCCTACTACGGCAGCCCGGCTGTGCTAGGTTGTGGCTAAAAGTCACTGATATTCACCCCCACACAGAAACGAGCAACTCAAACTATCTCATGAAGTATTTCTATTCGCTCATCCCCTTCAT
>Ga0105355_10000037_pt1 | contig 111702 bp, 100 predicted proteins | sample GOMGulsemesocosm_2_FD_83508 | JGI IMG/M metagenome (GOLD analysis project Ga0105355, IMG submission 83508) | Methane-oxidizing microbial communities from mesocosms in the Gulf of Mexico - GOM9C Gulf of Mexico | ecosystem: Environmental > Aquatic > Marine > Cold seeps | place: Gulf of Mexico...
CTCTTAAATATGATTTCGCAGCTCAATACTTAGCCTATGGTTTCCCCTGTCAACGCTTAACTCGACACCTTACGATGCAAAGCCCATGACTCGGGGTCTTGGCGGCTTGCTGAGCCTTACCAAGCAGAGGGCTTTCACCTCCAATCTTCTACCGATTTAGCTCGGCGCACCGCCTGTCCCATATATTTGTTTTTACCTTGCTTTAATAGCCCAACACGCGGCGGTGGCTGATATTGGTCATGCACGAGTAAACTGAAGTTGTTGTGACGCAAGCCATAACCTGAGCCGATGTTGCAGGCTATTTTCCCGAGCGATAGAGTCGTCGCCACACCAAAGGCATTAAGCCGCCCAGCTCAAAGTCGGTTAACGGCGATATCTCTTCGCCGCTAAGCATGGACATCGGGTTACTGCTACATTCCTGTTGCGCAATAGGCACGTCTGCCTTATTGGTATTAACCTGTTTTCCGTCATTGGTAACATTACTTGTTTGCGCGCCAGCGTCCGGCACTGGGCTTGAGAATTAAATAGTTCCACCCTTGATTACTTGAAAGCTACACAAAGCTCTCCTATTGTTAATAGTGCGACTGATTAGTTTAAATGACAGGGAAACGAAATGGACATCATAATGCGCCCGAAAGGGATATTTAGGAAAAATTTCCAGTTTATTTTATTACTCTTGGCGGCCAATATTATTGGAATAGTGGCAACCACCTATTTAGACTACGAACTAGTACGTGGCTTAGTGCGTTTTTTTGATTTTAATACTGAGAAAAACATTCCGACCTTTTATTCTGCCATTGCCCTACTTGTTTCATCCGCTTTATTATTTTATATCGCTTTAACATATAAAAAATCAAACTCTTCATGTCTGCCATGGTTCTGGCTAGCGTTAATATTTTTATTTCTATCGCTTGATGAAATGGTCTCTATTCACGAACATTTGATAGACCCGGTAAGAGAAACGTTTGAAACATCTGGCTTGTTATTTTATGCGTGGGTAATTCCGTATGGCATTGCGTTGATTCTCTTTGTGTTGGCGTATTCGAAGTTTTTGCTCGCGCTGCCCAGAAAGATTATGATCTTATTCTTACTCTCAGGCGCAATATTTGTCTCAGGGGCCATTGGATTTGAATTACTTGGCGGCAACCAAAAAGAACTGTTTGGGAGCGATAGTTTGTTATATTGCATTTTTTATACCTGTGAGGAGTTTCTTGAAATGCTTGGTATTGCACTCTTTAACTATACGTTGCTCACCTACATTGGTAGCCAATTCAAACCAATTACAGTAACCATTGATACCTAGCGTTAACATCTAGCATGAGTCTATAGCTAAATGAGATGCACCAGCTTGAGCATCTCAATCAGACTTGTTTAAATCAGTTTTTCCTCAATGAGTAATGCTAAGATAGCCTGAGCTGACTCCTCCGTGCCATGCACAACCTTACCACCGCCGCCGGAGGCTTTCGCGGTTGCTGCCTTGAAGCGATCGGCAGCCGTTTTAGCCTTGACAATTTTGAGACGTTTTGGACGCTTTTTAGCAGGACTAGTTTGCCATTGTGACGCTGCCAAGTCTTCCACGTTGTCGGTGTTACTAGTGGTTAGTTCTCCACGCGTTGCTGGTCCAAACGCGCTTTGCCTTGGTGATGCGGCGGCCATGTCGACACTTGCAATAAACGGCAGGTCGATTTTGACTAATCGTCGTTGACCCCGTGGTAACGCTTGCAACACTTGCGCCTGCATAGTGATCTTATCTACCGACAATATGTCGGCAATTGAACTCACCATTGGCCAGCCGAGCTGCTCCGCCAACAGGTAAGGCATCATACCAGAGGACTCTCCTCGCTCGGCTTGAATACCGGTTAAGATGATATCCGGTGCTTGCTCGCTAAAATATTGCGCAATCGCTAACGCCGCGTCGGCATTTTCTGGCATGGCTAACAGCTCAATGTCACTCAATCCCATGCCCAGATAACTGCGCAGGGCTGGTTCAAAACCTTGACCTTGTGATAAATCCCCCGCGTGTAAGGTCTTTAGTTGGTCGCCAACGAGTTTTAGGCCCAACTCGACTGCGCGAGCATCTTGCTGTGCGCGCCGCGCTCGGCCAGACGTTGGGTGGGCACCAATAGAAACAAGTGATGTTACCGACAATGGGTTGTTACTCATGGTTTTCCCCTTGCTCAAGGCTGTTGTTACGCTCAAGGCTGTCATTTCGCTCAAGGCTGTTTCGTCTGTTCTGCACTAGCTCAACCAGTCGGGCTAATATTTCTGAGCTATCACCAATGGCGCTCAAATCTGCACGTTTTACCATGTCACAACCCTCATCGGTGTTAATCGCAACGACTTTATCGCACTGGCCGATGCCCTGCATATGCTGGATTGCGCCAGAAATCCCCACCGCAATATAGACCTGCGCCGTGACCCAGGTGCCTGTTGCACCTACTTGTCGGTCGCGTGGCATGTTGCCATCATCGACTGCAACGCGACTCGCTCCTTCGGTAGCGCCCAACACACTGGCGGCATGGTGGAATTGTGGCCAGTCGTTAATGCCATTACCACCGGAGAGAATAAAGCCTGCTTCAGCCATGGGAATAGCGTTAGGATCGACGCTAGTATTGCCTTGATCATGGATCTTATTGACTATCTCGCCCCGCTGTTTCGGTGCAATAACCTGTTGCTGATGGCGAGTTTCGCTGATCGGTTCACCGCACTCTTCTAATACCAGCATTAGCTTACTAAGCGGTCGGGTAATGTCGCTTTTTCCCGCACTGCCACGACAAACAATGTTGTCGTCTTCAAGCTTCCACACACCACACGCAGGGCGCTGTTGTAACTTAACCGCTAAGCGGCGACCCAAATCGCCGCCACCATGAATGCTATCGGGCAACAAGATATGTGCTGGGTTAAGTTGCAGGGTCAACGACTCGATGTCGCTACAGCGCTGTTCGGGGTTATATCCACGGTAGTTTTCCCCGGTCAAGTGGATTAAACGGTCAACGCCTGCCGTATCAAGCGAATCGTCTTTCAGCTCACCAAAGGCGACGGCGACAACCGCACCGCCGCCTTGGTTACGGTTTGCCAACACCTGCGCGAGGCCGAGTGTGTCCTTGTCGTGACCATTGAGACGTCCCGAGACCAAATCTAATACCACCATGATATAAAATGCGGGCTGCGTTACTTGATGTAGCGGTAATACGATGGCATTAGCTGCCTTACTTGAACGTCTTTCGCCTTGCCCGCTATCAACCGATGCACCAGAGCGATCGATTCGTTTTAGTCCGTTAGGCCCAATAAAACCAATGGCATGCAGGTTTTTGCGCAATAATCCGGAGGGACCATAGATTGGTCCACTATCCATTGCCTGATGCAACGGATGGAGCCGATTTCGCGCTATCCATTGAGCGCGGGGGTCGCGTCTAAATAACTCGCTCATCGCGTTTCCTCCGCAGTTGGCTCAATGAGTGCATCGAGCATCAATTCAGCAATGTCTTTTACTTTTGGTCGTGGCTCAACGACGCCTTCTAACATTAAGTTACACCCAGGACAGGCTACCGCAACAATCTCGGCGCTGGTCGCAACGACATCTGCCATGCGCATATCAGGAATACGTTGCGTTCCTGGAATATCGGTGATCGGCGCGCCGCCACCGCCGCCACAACAACGCGCAGTATTTTTACTGCGATCCATCTCTTTGATGTTAATGCCCATGCTCTCCAACAAGTATCGGGGCGCGTCATACTCGCCGTTATAGCGTCCGAGATAACAAGGATCGTGATAGGTTAACGACAGCGCTTTGCTATTGTCTAACGCAAGTTTGTGTTGCGCCACCAGATCAGCAAAGAAGCCAGTATGATGGGCAACCTCATAATGTCCACCAAAGTCGCCATATTCATTTTTAAGGCTATGGAACGCATGGGGATCGGCGGTCATTATGGTCTTAAAGCGATAATTGCTCATGGTCTTAATGTTGGTTTTGGCTAGGCGCTGAAAAGTCGCTTCATCCCCTAGACGACGCGCTAAATCACCGCTGTCACACTCTGCCTCACCCAGTACCGCAAAATCTATCTTAGCGGCGCGCAATAATTTGATGATGGCGCGCAAGGTGCGCTGATTTCTCATGTCAAACGCTCCGTCACCAATCCATAATAGGATATCGGCTTGTGTAACATTATCTTGGCCAAATACTGCGAGATTTTGATCTGCGGCCCAATTCATCCGGCTGCTTGGCGCAAAGCCATTAGGATTATCAGTGGCGCTAAGGTTTTCGAGTATTTCATTGCCCTTTCCCGGTGTATTTCCTTTCTCGAGCGTCTGGAAACGGCGCATGTCGACAATTGCATCAACATGTTCAATCATCATTGGGCATGCGTCCACACAAGCACGGCAGGTAGTGCATGACCAAAGCGTTTCACTCTCAACCAATACATTGACTATCGGAATGATAGCGCCGCCTTTATGGGTGCCAACTTTTATCCCAGGGTAAGGACTGCCAGCGAAGTTAGCATCATCGCCACCCGCCATGCCAATCACCATATCTTGAATAAGTTTCTTGGGGTTAAGCGGCTGTCCTGCGGCAAACGCAGGACAATTGTTTTCACAGCGTCCACATTCAACACACGCATCAAAACTTAACAACTGATTCCAAGTGAAATCGACTGGTTTTTCCACCCCAAGCTTCTTGGCGCCCAAATCAATCGCCTTAAGACCTGTCGATTGACCAGTGCCAAATCGGTCCTGACGACGATGTAGCCCAAGGTGAAGTGCACCGGCAAAGGCATGCTTCATTGGCCCGCCCCACGTTAGGCCAAAAAACATCTCGCCAACACCCCAAGCGATGCCAGCGATGAGAAGCAGCGCCAGTAGCCAGCCACCAAAATCGGCGGCGACCAAGCCAGTCGCCGGCAACGTCACCAAGAAAAAACTTAGCGAGAAAGCCATTAGGCTCTTGGGTAGACGTTGCCACTTACCTAAGGAGAGATTAGGCGGCGGCGTTCGCCGTCTTAGCATGACAAAAATACTACCGATGAACATTAACATTGATGAGGCCAACAGCGCCCAGCTTAACCATTGCAATGTCACTTGAAATACATAAACCAGTACCACTAGAATAGCTGAGAGCACAAATCCACCGGCGGTTGCTACGTGGGTATTGGACATATATTTGTCGCGCGCGACCACATGGTGTAAGTCGACTAAATAACGGCGCGGGATTTGTAATAAACCGCGCCAATGAATTGGAGATGATTTGCCCTGCGACCACAACAACGCACGCTTAACTGCGCCGACGAGGGTCAGCAGTAAAGCGCATGAAATGAGCGTCAGCAAAAACTGGGAAAGAAATTCGGATGATGACATAACAATACCTAAAAAATTGTCGCCAAGGATGTGTCACCGCACCTGCGGTGACCCTAGGTTATAAAGCCCTAATCGATAGATTAGAAGTCTTTACACAAACGTAATGCATCATAAATGGCAGCATGGGTATTACGTTGGGATACACAATCACCGATACGATAGAGCAGATAGCCCTCGCCTTCTTCTGACAATGCCGGTTGAGGCTTCGCGGCGTATAGCGCTTCAATATCTATTTGGCCCTTATTGCGTGAATCGGCCTTTAATTGCAGATAAATTTGCTCGTCAGGACGCACGCCGTTTTCGATCACGATTTGATCGACAACCCGCTCTTCTTGCTGTCCGGTATATTCATTTTCCAGCACAGCAACCAGTTTGTCTCCTTCACGATAAACCTTCTCTAACAATAAGTCAGACGACATAATTACATCTTTTTCATACAGGCTACGGTAATAGGTTGGGAACGTGGTGCCGCCCACGGCTGCGCCGGGTTTAATATCGTCGGTAACCATTTCGACTAATGAACCGTTTTGAGCCAAGAAATCCGCCGCCGACAAGCCACTAAATTCACAGATAGTGTCATATACCAAGACGTTTTTTCCGGGCGCAACGTCACCATTTAAGATATCCCAGGTACTCACCACCAAGCCTTCTTCGACGCCCCAATGCGGGTTCTGCGCTAAAAACGGCTTGCCGCCAACGGCCAAGATAACCACATCGGCATTGAGTTCGCGGATCATCGCTTCATCAGCCGCTGTATTAAGCCGTAGGTCAACCCCCAATCGGTCAATTTCCATGGCGAACCAACGGGTGATACCCGCGATTTGATCTCGCTGTGGCGCCTTGGACGCTATGGTAATTTGGCCGCCAAGCTCACTGTTTTTCTCTAACAAGATAACTTCATGACCACGCTCTGCGCAGACTCGGGCCGCTTCCATACCAGCAGGACCGCCGCCCACGATGACTACCTTGCGGCGCTTACCAGCGGTTTTCTCGATAATGTGGGGCATGGTCGACTCACGTGATGTCGCCGCATTTTGAATACACAAAACATCCAAGCCTTGGTACTGACGGTCGATACAATAATTGGCACCAACACATTGTTTAATTTGATCCACTTGATTGAGTTTGATCTTGGTGATCAAATGCGGATCGGCAATATGCGCGCGGGTCATGCCGACAAAATCGACATAGCCACTTTCTAAGATACGCTGCGCCTGATTAGGATCTTTAATGTTTTGCGCATGCATTACTGGCACATTCACTACTTCCTTGATCCCTGCCGCTAAGTGCAAGAAGGGTTCAGGCGGATAGCTCATATTTGGAATGACATTGGCCAGCGTGTTGTGCGTGTCACAACCAGAGCCAATAACACTAAAGAAATCGAGCAACCCCGTATCGTCGTAGTAGGCGGCGATTTTCTTCATGTCATCTTGATTTAAACCATCAGGGTGAAATTCATCGCCACAGATACGCAAACCAACCACAAAATCACGACCCACTTCTTCACGAATGGCGTGTAATACTTCCATGCCAAAGCGCATCCGATTCTCAAAACTGCCGCCGTATTGATCGTCACGTTGGTTAACCCGGGGGCTCCAAAATTGGTCGATCAAATGTTGATGCACCGCCGATAATTCGATGCCATCTAGGCCACCGGCTTTTGCGCGTCCCGCTGCGCTGGCGTAATCACCAATAATGCGCTGCATTTCTTCGATTTCTATGGTCTTACACGTCGCGCGATGCACCGGCTCACGAATACCACTGGGGCTAACCAGCGTCGACCAATTACCACCATCCCAACGAGAACGGCGTCCCATGTGGGTGATTTGAATCATAATTTTGCCGCCGTGCTTATGCACAGCGTCGGCCAAATTTTGAAAATGTGGAATGATTCGATCGGTCGACAAATTAACCGATTTCCACCAACCTTGCGGGCTGTCGATCGAGACAACACTAGAGCCTCCACAAATCGACAGGCCCACGCCACCTTTGGCCTTTTCTTCGTAATACTTAACGTAGCGCTCGGTGGTCATGCCGCCTTCGGTGGCATAGACCTCGGCGTGCGCGGTACTCACCACACGATTACGGATCGTGAGGTTATTTATCTTTAATGGCTGAAACAATGCATCGAACTGCGCCATAATGAACTCCTGATATTTTTTATTATTGTATTGCTCTGTCCACTAAACGCGTTGCGTCAATGCACTGCTTAGCAGCCATTAACGCCAACGAGACATTGCATTAATAGCCGACTATAGCGGTGTCACTTCGAAGTAACCAACATCACAGCCGTCTTGTGCGGCGCATTGTGTCTGTTTGGCTAGCGTCTTTACGGAGTAACCAAGTGTTTTGGATATTTGGTCCATGGCACCAGCGAACCAACCTGTAAACATGTAATCCACGTGGCGGTTTACCTTGCCGTATTGATAAACAAAGGCCGAATTCTCCAGGCGAACCTTGGCGGTGCCCTGCTCAAGATCGAGTTGTTCGGTAACAAAGAATCCCCAGCCCCGTTGCGACAAACGTTTCATGTAGTGCTCAAAAAGCGCTTCCCCGCCAATGCCATGTTCCTCGCCTTCCTTTTCGCACCAATAAAACGCCGATTTATAGCCCGCTTTATAAAGCACCTCGGCATATTTTTCGGCGCCTAGTTCCTCTTCAATACCCATGTGGTTATTAACGAAAAAGTGGCGCGGTACATAAAGCATTGGCAGTGCATCTGTGGTCCATACTCCCGTCTCATTGTCGACGTCAATCGGCATTTCAGGGCGGTGGCTCGCGGTATTTAATGTGCTCATTGTCTATTCTCCCCAGACATCTTTAAGGACACGAACCCAGTTCTCGCCCATAATTTTTTTGATTTTAGATTCAGACCAGCCACGCTGTAACATGGCGGCGGTTAAGTTTGGAAATTCGCCCAGGGTGCGTATGCCCTCCGGGTTAATGATGGTGCCAAAGTCAGTTAACCGGCGCGCGTAACCTTTGTCGTGGGTTAGCATGTCAAAGAATGCTTGATCGTGACCTTGGGTAAAGTCGGTACCGATACCGACACAGTCTTCACCCGCAATGTTGATGACATAATCAATCGCTTCGATGTAATCGTGTACCGTTGAGTTAATCCCGTTTTTAAGGAAGGGCGCAAACATGGTTACGCCGATAAAACCACCGTGCTGAGCAATAAAGCGCAATTCCTCATCTTTCTTGTTACGCGGATGCTCTTTGAGCCCAAAAGGCAGACAATGTGAGTAGCACACCGGTTTATTTGAGGCTAAGATAACTTCGGTGGAGGTGGTTGCGCCAACATGAGATAGATCACACATGATGCCAACAGTGTTCATTTCGGCAACAATTTCACGGCCAAAGCCTGATAGTCCGCCATCGCGTTCGTAACAACCTGTTCCCACCAAATTTTGCGTGTTGTAGGCCATCTGCACGATGCCAACACCGAGTTTTTTAAACACCTCGACATAACCTATTTGGTCTTCAAACGCATTAGCATTTTGAAATCCTAGGATGATCCCTGTTTTGCCCTGCTCTTTGGCGGTTGCGATATCACTGGTGGTATGAACCGGTAGAATAAGATCGCTGTTAGCGCGGAAAAATTGATTAAATTGAGTAATATTATCAATCGTATCTTGAAATCCTTCCCACACTGAGACAGTGCAATTGGCTGCCGTTAAACCGCCCTTTGCCATGTCTTCAAATAGGTCACGATTCCATTTGGCGATGACTAATCCATCGAATATTATTGAGTTGTTATGTAACTCGAGAGCTTGAGTGGTGTTCATTAAACTGACCTCGTCATGCGGTGCGATCTAGAGTGATCTTTCACTAGCAAATTTAAACTGAAGTCAGCATACCAAAGGCAGTTTAGCTGGTTTGGGGGAATGCGACACCGACCATGCTAAAAACGGCGTAGGTGTCGTTAATTGAATAAAGACCTTAAACAACGGTTAACTATCGAATTGCTCTGAGTACATGATTAGGGTCCTGCGCCAAAAAAACTTAACGCTAGGAATGAGCAACGGCGCGCGAGGCTCAAACTGATTACTCGACTGTTCGCCCTGTTCATTTTCACGATAATAGTCAAGCACATGTTGCTTGTTCATACCATAAGTCTGATGCATAAAGTCGAGTTCCTGCGGTCCCAAACAGATACCATAATAACGATGGATAGCCTGCGCCAGTTGACTAGAGGCTTTGACCATGTCTTTTTGCACCTCTTTGGCCACCGACTCGCCCCAACCCACCTTGGTGGTGGTGCTAAGGCCTTGTTCAAAACTGCCCATGTCCACCGCATTAGAGGTATAGATAGCGCGCTGCACTTCTGGCAAACTAATGAATACGTATGGGTCGAGCGCCAGCGCCACGTCGATAGCAAGCTGTTTTGCCGCGCGTACATGTTGATGACTGGCCCACCAGTTGCGCACCTGGGCGCGATCTTTTACCCCTTTAAGCATGATGCTATTTTTCTCAAAATGGCTGGCTATTTTCTTAACCACGGTGACTTTATGATCATCACTCAACTGTATTTGCTGTTCGACAATGCTCAAACCACGCTTACCCGTGACTGATACTGTGGTATTGGCGTCCGCGTATTTTTTGTTAATTCTTTGCCACTCATTGATATCTTGCATAAAATCATCGTGCTCTGCCAACACGTGGCTACTGGTTTGATAAGCCTGCTGATAAAGTGCTAACGCTTTGAGCAGCACACCATGATTAAGGGTCAGGCTGCGCATATCCACGAGATCGCGTCGCTCAACTGCCTCAAGATCGGTAACAATACCCTGGCATAGAGTATCGATCGTATCGAGACAGATTTGTAACAAGTCGCTGCTGGGTAGCCGTTCGGCCACCGCCGAATAGTCGAGCAGACTACTGTCGCTGAGAAAATTGGCTAATGCCAGCAGCTGACTGTAACCCCGCGCTCTGGCAGTGCGGTATTTCGCCCGTTCTTTCTCAAGCTTTTCCGTGGCATTGGCTAGCTGAGATGAACCGATACAATGCACCACTAACATCGGGATCCGACGACCCGAAAGCAATTCAAAGGCCAATGTTAGGACTTCTTCAACATCGCTCAAACCCATGATGTCTTCATCATCCTCTTCGATGGCCGAGAAAATTCGCTCAATGAAAAACGGTTCTCGCTCCACGCCACTAGCCAAAGTATTCTTCTTGCCTTGGAGACGTTGTTCAAGCAGGCGCGCAAGGCGTGGACGATCAAGCTCTAAACTAGCTAAAGCCTCTGCTATTTGTGGCGCCAGCTCCTCGTTGAGATCATTAATACGACTGTACATCCCGGCGCGCCAGTAAATTTCAATATCAGCAACTGCTTGAGCTACGACAGGAGAGTCAATAATATTGCTTACCGCTAGCGATAGCCATTGCGGGCCAAGGTCGGATTTTTGTAACAATATCCGCGAAGACTCAAAGCGCCGTGACTCACTGTCCATTCTACTGAGCGTTAGATCGCGAACCGAAAAAATATAATCGGGGAGTGTACCAATCACGAGCAGCAGTTGGTCTTTAGCATCGTCTAGTGCCTGACCCTTGGTCGCCTTGTAGACGAAGCTAACCAACACTGCGATCACGCCCATTAATACGGTGTAACCAACAAAGAAAATCAGGTTTTCTTGCGGTAACCAGGTACCAAATCCAAGAAAGTAGCCCCCCTGCGCAGCAAGGAAGGTTACCGGACCTGCGGTCCAACCTACTTCGGCAAGTCCCCACAATGAAGACTTGCCGATGCCCGACTGAGCAACACGATCGATGCGGCGTTGGCCTCGCTGTTCGATGTGAACATTGTCGTTGTTACTTTTTCCGGAATTTAAAAAAGAGAGTAGTTTCATTGATTTGCTACCGCCTAATTAGAATGATTAGACGGTAATCGGGTGCGCTTGATTTAGCAACTGTTTTTTGTTTGATCACCACTAAAAATTGTAAACTAATGATGTTTAACGGCAATAGAGCCCAGACTCGATTCCTTACTCGCCGCAGCGTGGAGGTTTTCTGCCATCACATTGCGCTCGTCACGCGGCGGCATATTAAACGAGTTGCGATAACACTTACTAAAGTGTGGAGTCGACACAAATCCGCAAGCAATAGCCACTTCGATTATCGACATGTTGGTTTGCTTGAGCAATTGACGGGCACGCGTTAGTCGCAGTTGCAGATAATAACGATACGGTGAGCAGTGCAAATATTTTTGGAATAATCGCTCAAGCTGACGACGTGATAGCTCAACATACTGGGCCAATTCATCGAGACACAAAATCTCTTCAATATTAGCCTCCATCAAACCAACCACATCTTGCAGCTTAGATTGTGTCGCGCCGACAATATGCTGTAAAGGAACCCGCTGTTGGTCGCTTTCATCGCGAATATGCTCATGGGTGAACATATCCGATATCGCCGCTGACAATTGCTTGCCATGCTTTTTGGTGATAATACTTAAAATCATGTCCATCGGCGCAGTGCCACCTGAGCAAGTCATGCGGTCACGGTCGTTAATAAATAATTGATTAGAACTATGTAGAAACGGAAATTCTTCCTGCCAACTGGCCAATAATTCCCAATGGATAGTGCATTGATAACCGTCAAGCAGCCCAGCCTTGGCTAAGAGGTAACTCCCAGTGCAGATACCACCCAATGGGATGTTGCAACGGGATAAATGGGTCAGCCAACTCAAGGTTTTGCGCGTTACCGTGTTTTTTACGTCCAATCCACCACAGATAATCACCGAGTCAAATTCAACATGGTTGTTGATGCAACTATCAACACCAATACTGAGTCCATCACTTGAATTTACACTATTGCCATCTTCACTGACGATGGTCCAGCGATAGAGTTCCTGCGCGGATAGTTGATTGGCCATCCGCATTGGTTCGATTGCTGACGACAGCGCTAACATGGTGAAATTAGCTTGTAATAGAAAGCCGATATGAAATGGTGCAGCCGTGGCTCTAGTGCTCTTTACTTGCGCATTGGACATGGGATTCACTCCTCTTGTTGACTAATACAGCTCAGGTGAAAAATCATTAATCGGTCTTTCCCTGATTTTTATTTTATTGTTATTTTTATCGTTGCTGATTTAGATCTAAGCGCTGGTTTTATAGTGTGGACCAACTTTTGATTTAAATCAAAAAAGCGAGTTAAATATAGAGAGACGGCGTCGTAAAAACATTCAAATAGCGACATTATTATTGCCAATTAGCGACACATGTACAATATAGTTTAATTGTTTGTTAAATTTAGTTTAAATAATTGTTCGTTGCGTCGTTGCAATAACGCCATGATCAATGTCTTAATTAGCTATGAAGATGTCTTAATCGGCACTATGGCTCAAATCGACTTATTTGATAATGTGACGATGACTAAGCCCAGAGGATTATTATGGCTGCTACCAATGAACAAGGTTTGCAAACGATAGCTAAGATTATCGAGCAACACCAAACACTGCCCGGCGCGATGTTACCAATTTTGCACGCGATCCAAGATGCATTGTCCTACATTCCATCTAATGCATTACCACTGATAGCCAACGCATTAAATGTGTCTAGCGCCGAGGTCCATGGTGTGATTAGTTTCTATCATCACTTTCGCAGCGAAAAACCCGGTACTCATGTGATTGAAGTGTGTCGGGGAGAATCGTGCCAAGCCATGGGCTCTCGGGTGTTAGAAGCCGCGATTAAGCGCAAGTTAGCTATCGACTATCACCAAACCACTATCGACCAGCAATATACACTCGAACCGGTTTATTGCTTAGGCAACTGTGCCTGCTCTCCAGCAATCCGCATTGGCGATGATATTCACGGTGAACTAGATCTGAGTAAATTCGAGCAGCTCCTTGAATCACTAAACACTTATTCATTGGAGTTAAAATGAGTCCTCATTCAGACAATAGCTCACATTCACCCAAGATATATCTGTCACTAGACACTACAGCGCGCTCTCGTGGCACGGATAAGGTTGCCACTCAAGTGCAACATTGGCTCGATTCTCAGCCACAACTAACCGCTAGCTTAGTCAGGAATGGTTCTCGTGGCATGTTCTGGTTAGAGCCGTTACTGGAGATCGAAACGCCAATGGGCCGTGTCGCCTATGGACCGGTACAGCCTCAGGATGTCAGCGACATTCTCAACCAAGATTGTTTCGATGGGGTTAGCCAGCATCCATTATGTTTGGGTTTAACCCAAGAGTTGGCGTGGCTAAAATCGCAAGACCGTTTAACCTTCGCCCGTGTTGGGGTGATCGATCCGGTCGATGTTGACGACTACATTGCTCATGGTGGTTTCATTGGACTTGGCAATGCCTTAACCAAATCAGCGCAACAGATAGTTGATGATGTTAAAGACTCTGGGCTGCGCGGTCGCGGCGGCGCGGCCTTTCCAACCGGCATAAAATGGCAAACGGTATTGGATCAACCGCCACAACAAAAATATATCGTGTGTAACGCCGATGAGGGAGATTCTGGCACCTTTGCCGATCGTATGTTGATGGAAGGCGATCCATTGGTGCTGATCGAAGGCATGATTATCGCAGGACTTAGTGTCGGCGCTAATCAAGGCTATATTTACTTACGCAGCGAGTACCCGCAGGCACATCGCCTATTAAATTTAGCCCTGGACAACGCCAAAGCTGCTGGATACTTGGGACAAAATATCTGTGGCTCCACGCATGCCTTTGAGCTCGAAGTCCGCTTGGGCGCTGGTGCCTATATCTGTGGTGAGGAAACCTCCTTGCTCGAAAGCCTTGAGGGCAAGCGCGGTTTGGTCCGTGCTAAGCCGCCATTACCGGCGATTGTCGGTTTATTTAGTCAGCCTACGGTGGTCAACAATGTTATATCGTTAGCATCTGTGCCTTATATCTTAAGCCATGGCGGCGAAAAGTATCGCGATTATGGCATCGGTCGCTCCCGCGGCACCTTGCCAATCCAGTTAGCGGGCAACATCGCCAAAGGGGGATTAATTGAGCTAGCTTTTGGGGTGACCCTAAATCAGGTGATGTTAGATTATGGCAATGGCACCAAGACGAAACGGCCACTGCGCAGTGTCCAAGTGGGCGGCCCTTTAGGTGCATATCTGCCAAAAGAACAGTGGGATACCCCGCTAGATTACGAAGCCTTTTCGGCCATCGGCGCAGTATTGGGCCATGGCGGTATTGTGGTGTTTGACGATAGCGTCGACATGGCGGCGCAGGCACGTTTTGCGATGGAGTTTTGTGAAGTTGAATCTTGTGGTAAGTGTACCCCTTGCCGCATCGGCGCGGTGCGCGGTGTCGAAGTGATTGACAAAATTACCGGTAAAGACACCAGCGATAGCCAGCGCCAAGACAATCTCAATTTGCTGAGCGACCTGTGTGATACGCTTGAATTTGGCTCATTGTGCGCCATGGGCGGCATGACGCCCTTTCCGGTGCGCAGCGCGCTAAGGTATTTTCCCGATGACTTTTTACCCGAACGGCCAAATACGACGCCAGCTGTAGGAGGCTCAAGCCATGATTAACTATTTTGATCCCAATACGCAATCTAGCGATAAAGATTTTGGTACACCGCCATCTATCTCTAGCGTACAGGTACAGCTTGAGATAGATGGTGTAAGCATCAGCGTGCCCGAAGGTACTTCGGTGATGCGCGCTGCGGCGCTCGCCGACATTAATATTCCCAAACTCTGTGCCAGTGATAATCTTGAAGCCTTTGGTTCATGTCGCTTGTGCGCGGTGCAAGTTGAGGGAATGCGCGGCATGCCAGCGTCTTGTACCACACCCGCGCGCGATGGCATGAAGGTACAAACCCAGAACCCTGATATTGCTAAATTACGCCGCAATATCATGGAGCTGTATATCTCTGACCATCCGCTAGATTGCCTTACTTGCCCAGCCAATGGCGATTGTGAGCTCCAAGATATGGCGGGAGCCGTTGGACTGCGCGAGGTACGTTACGGATTCGATGGTAAGAATCATCTTGATGGCGCAACGGATGCCTCAAATCCTTATTTTAGCTTTGATGATTCAAAATGTATTGCGTGCTCACGTTGCGTTAGGGCCTGTGAAGAAGTGCAAGGTACGTTCGCGCTCACCATGGCTGGCCGCGGTTTTGACACGCGCATAAGCACCGGGTTAGATCAAAATTTCATCGAGTCTGACTGCGTCTCGTGCGGCGCTTGTGTCCAAGCCTGCCCAACCGCTACCTTAACCGAAAAGGCAATCATCGATGCTGGGCAGCCAGATCATAGCATTATCACCACCTGTGCTTATTGCGGCGTAGGCTGCTCATTTCGCGCCGACATGCAGGGTGACAAGGTCATTCGCATGGTGCCGGACAAAAATGGCCAAGCCAATCAAGGCCACTCTTGTGTTAAGGGGCGCTTTGCGTTTGGTTATGCGACTCATCAAGATCGGATAACCAGCCCAATGATCCGCGACAATATTGAGCAGGACTGGCGTGAAGTAAGTTGGGATGAGGCATTGGATTTTGCGGCGACGCGCTTAAGCGCCCTTCAAGAGAAATATGGTCGCAACAGTATCGGCGCCATTACGTCATCGCGCTGTACCAACGAAGAAACCTATTTGGTCCAGAAGTTGGTGCGCGCCGTCTTTCAAAATAACAACGTCGATACCTGTGCTCGTGTCTGTCACTCGCCGACCGGTTACGGATTAAAAGCGACGCTTAACGAATCGGCGGGCACCCAGACCTTCGAATCGGTACTTGCTGCCGATGTGGTGCTGGTCATTGGCGCAAATCCGACCGATGCCCATCCGGTATTTGGCTCGTTACTTAAACGCCGTTTGCGCCAAGGCGCCAAGTTAATTGTCGCCGATCCACGCAGCATCGATCTCATCGACAGCCCCCATACTAAGGCGCAACATCATCTAAAATTACGCCCGGGTACCAATGTCGCGCTAATCAACGCCCTTGCCCACGTCATTATCGACGAAGGCCTCGCAGATGACGAATTTATCGAGGCACGTTGCGATGATGCTAGCTTTAGCCAGTGGCATCAGCACATTAAGGACTCACGACACTCCCCAGAAAACACTGTTGATGTGACTGGGGTCGCCCCTCAAGAGCTACGCGCGGCTGCTCGGTTATATGCAAACGCTGGTAATGGCGCAATCTATTACGGTCTTGGCGTCACAGAACACTCGCAGGGTTCATCATCGGTGATGGCCATTGCGAATCTCGCCATGGTCACCGGTAATATTGGCCGTGAAGGGGTTGGCGTTAACCCACTGCGCGGACAAAATAATGTGCAAGGATCGTGTGACATGGGCTCCTTCCCCCACGAATTCCCGGGTTATCGTCATGTTAGTGAAGATGCTACGCGCGCCCTATTTGAGCAAGAGTGGCAAGTGTCATTGGATAATGAGCCGGGCCTGCGTATTCCAAATATGTTTGAGGAAGCAATTCACGGCGGCTTTAAGGGACTCTATTGTCAGGGCGAAGATATCGCGCAGTCCGATCCCAATACTCAGCATGTGCAAAAAGCACTCACCTCGATGGAATGCATCATTGTTCAAGATATTTTCCTCAATGAGACGGCAAAGTATGCCCATGTATTTTTACCGGGCTCATCGTTTATGGAAAAAAATGGTACCTTTACCAACGCCGAGCGCCGGATATCAAGAGTACGTAAGTTAATGCCAGCACTCGCCGGCAAAGAAGATTGGCAAGTCACCATTGCGCTAGCCAAAGTGTTAGGCTATGACATGGACTATCAACATCCTAGCGAAATCATGGACGAGATAGCCCGATTAACCCCAAGCTTTAATGGCGTTAGTTATCAAAAACTCGACCAACTTGGTTCTATTCAATGGCCGTGTAATGATGCGGCGCCGTTAGGCACGCCTATAATGCATACCCAAGACTTTGTCGGCAAACAAGGCAGATTTGCTATCACCGAATATGTTGCGACCCCAGAAAAAGCCAACAAACGCTTTCCGTTGCTGTTAACCACAGGCCGTATTCTAAGCCAGTACAATGTCGGCGCGCAGACAAGACGTACCGACAATCAGGTATGGCATGACGAAGACGTATTGGAGATCCATCCACATGACGCGCAGGAACGTGGGATCAATGAGGGTGACTGGGTAGGTATTTCGAGTCGTGCGGGCACCACTGCGCTGCGCGCTAAACTCAGCGAGCGGATGCAACCCGGTGTGGTCTATACCACCTTTCACCACCCACTCAGTGGTGCTAATGTGGTCACCACCGATAATTCAGATTGGGCGACCAACTGTCCCGAATACAAGGTAACCGCAGTACAAGCAACCCGTGTTGAGGAGCCATCGGTATGGCAGGCTCAGTATCGAGAGTTTAGCCAACGTCAGGCGCAGTATCTGGGCAATAAAAAACGAGAAAACCTTGCACAAAAGTGATCAAATGATGGCGGACAAAGACAACCAACAAGCAACTTCGCAGCAGCGCCCAGTGAGGCGCTATAGCGATGAGCAAAGCGTTGAATGCATTGACGACATTGCCCAAGAAGTTGCTATCGCGCTGGTCTATAATGGCATTTCGCATGTGGTGATGATGAGCACGCCAGGCGATCTATTTGATCTGGCGCTAGGCTTTAGTCTCAGTGAAAAGATCATCAACAGTGCCAGTGAAATACTCGAATTTAGTGTGACACAGCAACCGCTGGGTATTGAGCTTGCCATCACCATTGGCTCACGCGCCATGTGGGCGCTAAAACAACAACGGCGTAACATCACCGGACGCACGGGTTGCGGGCTGTGCGGCGCAGAGTCACTGCAACAAGCGATGAGCAACCTCCCCAGCCGGCTAGGTAGTGTCAGCCAACGTACTAAAGCCCCGCTTAGCGAGGTAAATCATCACGCCATCGAGTTGGCGGTGGCCAATCTACAATGCCACCAACCGCTACAACGGCAAACGGGCGCAGTACATGGCGCGGCGTGGTGTGACAGTCAGGGTAATATTAAGCTGCTGCGTGAGGACATAGGTCGCCATAACGCACTTGATAAGCTGATAGGCGCGTTAAACGCGCCAGATTGCGCGATTAGCCAGCGCGATCTCGCTAGCGGCTTCGTCTTGATATCGAGCCGCGCCAGTTATGAGATGATTAGCAAGGCACATGTCGCTGGCATGGTGATGATGGTTGCCGTGTCAGCGCCAACGGCGCTGGCGATCAACATCGCGCAAGGTGTTGGCCTTACCTTAGTCGGTTTTGCGCGCACCGGCCGTCACACCCTTTATAGCTAATAAAAAGTAAGAGAGAAATCTATGTCACAACAACGATTAAACTATGTAGTCGATATGGCCAATCAAATCGCGGTTAATCTGCGCCATGGTAAAGACGAGCAGCAATGCATTAGCGAAATAAGCCATCACATTAACCGTTTCTGGGCGCCAAGCATGCGCGCCCAGCTTAAGGACGCCGCCGATGATGGGAGTTACCAGCTCCAAGCGATGGTTCTTCTGGCCTTAAAAGAAATAAAACATCCCTCGGTCATCTAGTATTATGACGCCTAACGCTTTCTTCTTGCCAAAAAACCTGCTAAAAGCGACACCCATTTATACAATCAAAGCGCGCCGCCATTTATAGATGGCGCCCCGCTTTGCGCGCTGTTATGTTGTCCAAAATAACCACTAACAAACAGCGGGCACAGCATATGGCACATAGTATTTTTGATCTCTTTAAGATTGGCGTTGGACCTTCCAGCTCTCACACCGTTGGGCCAATGATTGCTGGCAATCGTTTTGTCGCGACATTAAAAGCGCGTGACCTACTTATTCATACCACCCGGGTACGAATTGATCTTTATGGCTCGTTAGCGCTTACCGGACTTGGTCATGCAACAGACACCGCCTGCATCTTAGGTTTAATGGGGCAAACCCCAAGCGCCATTAACCCAGATGACATTAGCCCTTTTATTGCGCAGGTCAAGGCGCGTAGTGAACTGACGCTGGCAGGCGAGCGCAGCATCGATTTTAATATCGACAACGACCTTCGTTTTAACAGGACAGAGTTTTTAACCCAACACGCCAATGGACTACAGTTTTGCGCGTATGACCAAAACAACAACCAGCTCTTCAATCGCCGCTACTTCTCCATCGGCGGCGGTTTCGTGGTGGAAGAGTCAGAGATAGGTAAAGAGGATCAGCAATCGGTCAGTCTCGCCTACCCTTACGAATCGGCGCGTGCGCTGCTCGCTTATTGCCAGCAGGATGACAAATCGATCGCTCAGATAATGCTGGCCAATGAGCAACACCTTGGCAGCAATGATATCGACAAACAGATCCTAAACATTTGGCGGGTGATGGACGGCTGTATCGAGCGCGGTATTAAAACCCCCGGGGTACTTCCGGGCAGTTTGAAACTAAAACGACGCGCCTATGGTATGCACCAGCACCTGATCGACAATAAGGACAACAAAAAAGTCGACTCCATCGACTGGCTAAACCTATTTGCGATGGCGACAAACGAAGAAAATGCCGCCGGTGGTCGTGTGGTCACAGCGCCAACAAATGGCGCTGCTGGTGTTATCCCGGCGGTATTGGCCTGGTATCTCAAATTTCATAGCGAAGATGATGACAAGGCAATTATTGAGTTTTTAGCCACGGCTGCGGCTATTGGCCTGTTATATCATCGCAATGCGTCGATATCTGCGGCCGAAGTAGGTTGCCAGGGGGAAATTGGGGTCGCCTGTTCGATGGCTGCCGCGGGATTAGCCGCCGTAATGGGCGGAACGCCACTACAAGTAGAAAATGCCGCCGAGATTGGCATGGAGCACAACCTGGGGCTAACCTGCGATCCTATTGACGGGCTCGTGCAAGTGCCGTGCATCGAGCGCAATACCATGGGCGCACTCAAAGCGATAAATGCGAGCAAATTGGCGTTGCAAAATGATGGTACTCACCACGTTCATCTCGACGATGTGATTGCCACGATGCATCAAACAGGCTTAGATATGATGAGTAAGTATAAAGAAACCTCGTTAGGCGGCTTGGCGATTAATGTGGTGGCTTGTTGATTTTACATTGACGCTATTGATGCTTTACCTTGCGTACAAGCCGGGTTTTCGATCAAAATAAGTGAAACAACGTCTCTCATTTTTCGTTGCAGCGCTTCACTGACATCAATTTCGGAGACGTAGCGTAGCTGGTTGGTATGATTACCGGTAATAACGAGGTAGAAAACAAGTGCGCTAAGGAAGGCACCGTTTAGATTAGAATGGTTGCCGTCCCGAGCGTAGAGATTGATGTTAGGGTGGCGCTTGATAAATGCATCCCACGTGATGCCGACAGGCGCAACACAAGCGCCTTCGCTGGCAGCAATTGTTTGGTGTAGTCGATGGACTCGTGGTCCTTCTTCCACGTTGCCTTTGCGCGGCCATTCTGGGAATAGAATGGGTAACGCGCGTTGGCTTGCTGCTCGGCGTATCCATGTTTGAGCCGCATGGGTTGGGTAGTGATAACGCCCAGATGATGAGTATTTCTGTGCCTGTAAAATAACATGGGTCCAGGCGCGTCCCTCGAGTGTTTGCTTAGTCACCCCATCGCTAAGACGCTCATCTAAAAAACGCCATCCTGGGGCTAAATCTGCCTTCGCCTCTTTATCAGGATCGCCAATTTCAATGAGCCTTGATACAAGATATGGCAAGCCGTTTTTCGAACTATGACTATTGCCGATGAACAGCAATTGATAATCTGCGGCGAGAGCCGATGATGTAGCGTTAGTATTTGATTGACCAATCCCGACAGGTGCGTCACCTGACATGCTGCCGCGACTTCCACATCCCAATAGATGTAAAACAATGACAAGGAGGACAGGCCACCCAACGATTATCGTCTTCACTTTAGGCCATATTCGTGTCGTTTTTAAACATAGCCGACGAGAGCTTATCAAGCACATGTTAAAAATCAAAAAAAGACTCGGTAAGTAATTAGGGTGAGAATACCCGACAACATTGGCCAGTATAGATATTTCAACATTATCGAATCGTTTCTTAGGATCGGGGATAACCAGTGGCGATCACGACATTCAACAAAGCTGACCATCACCATCCAAGTCATTGTAAAATACATGACAAGATAAAAAAACTCGATGTAGATTAAGCCCTCGGATGGAAACTTGGTGCGGACATCGACATGAGAAATAACCACAATAAAAAATAATGCTGAGATCGCGCCTATAGCATTCATCCTAGAGAAACCATTTTTAGCAGAGGTCATCTCACAGTGACTAAAGTTAAGTAATATTGCAAACAGTAGCACAGCAACGGTTAACATAGGCACAAGATGAACAACAAACGCATTAACAAATTTTCGTTTTAACACGACATTGAAATGCAGCTCACGTTGTTGATGAGTTTTTTCGGTCATGAAACCAAAGTTGGTGGTATATTTATTTTTCTTATAATCGAAAAATGTTTCGCTAACCTCCCAATTACCCAGCACAACTTGATCATCTAAGCCAAAAACATCGCCCAAATTAGTTAATGGAAAACTACTAAGATCGGGAAGTAGCAGTATTTCGCTCGCAATATCGATAGGCAACATACGCAGCCAAACTGTCTTATGGTCTAACGGATATAGACCATAATTGAAGGGCTGACGAACTGTTACTTCAAAAGACCAACCGTAGGTTGTTAGGTTATTTTTCACCACCTTATATCTCAGTACAGGGTTCATTGTTCCATTGACCTGCTCTGGGAAGTAAAGTTGTGGTCCTGCTACTTCGATACTATTAGGCAAGCTCTGCCAAATAGTGCCACTGAGGTATACGTCAAAAGCCGAAGTGAAATTTAGTGACTGCAGGTAAATTCCCGTTGGAATTTCCAACGTCTGCTGATGATTATCTCTCGCGCTTTGCGCATGTAAATCTCTAGCCTCTTGCTCGGACGTTATCTGGTTCGCATTGGGCTGATAACCATCATCGACAATGCTCCACATCAACACAATAGCGGAAAATAACGCTAACGAGATAATGGTAACAATAGACCACTGGATGTAATTACTTTTAGCTGCGGTGCCAACTGATTCCATTCGTTAACCTTCCCTATTTTTCAGTATGCCTAGATTTTTTGTTATACCAATTTTTACCAACACAAGTGGGCAATAATTTAATTAAATTGGTCTTACTACGATTGAACGCTACTAGTCGTAATCATTGCTTGGGGAAGCGATTGTCGAGCAGGCATAACACCATCACCGACCAACCAACCAACAATGCGTAAAAAGTTCTCATCAGCGCCTGCCAAGCGCTTGATGAGACTATATATTAACGAGACTATCGCTATAACGTGCATTTGGCAAGGGGGTCTGTGGAGGGTGTAATGGGTTATTTGGTATTAGCACCGTCTGAACTAGGTCAATCGGTGCTAGGGAAAAATGCTTTTTGTGGAATTGGTATTAGTATTCTTCAACATCGCCAGCGATGCGGGCGCGTTTTTCTTCGTCAGCTAGCTGCGCAGCGACTATTTCTTCAAGTACATCGCCAACATTCGCCTCACTTTGATCTTCAGCAAAATGACCGGTTAACAGTGTTTCTGGGGTTAACAGGCCTTTTTCAAACAGGGCCCACATTTCTAGACCGAATTTATAATCGCTAATAGCGGCATCGAACTGCGCGTAATAATTAGTCATGTTACGTACATCACGCATCAACATCGCTTTCGCATTATTATTAGCACTGGCATCGACAGCTTGCGGCAAGTCGATAATGACCGGGCCGTAGTCATCCACCAGCACATTAAACTCTGATAAATCACCATGAATGGTACCGGCACATAACATCCGCTGCACATAGACCATCATCTCCAGATAATCTTCGTGCGCTTGTTCATCGGACATCGATACATCGTTAAGGCGCGGCGCGACATCGCCCTCGTCATCAACAATTAACTGCATGATCAGCACGCCATTGAAACAGCCATACGGCACAGGCACTCGCACATTCGCTGCGTGAAGTTTATACAGCGCGTCGACCTCAGCATTTTGCCATGCATCTTCTTGCTCGGTGCGACCGAATTTAGATCCCTTCGCCATTGCGCGGGCACGGCGGCTATTACGGACCTTGCGACCTTCTTGATATTGCGCGGCATTTTTAAAGCTACGCTTATGCGCGTCCTTATAGACTTTGGCACAGCGAATTTCTTCGCCGCAACGCACCATATAAACACTGGCTTCTTTACCGCTCATGAGTTGGCTTATCACTTCATCGACAATGCCATCTTCTACCAGTGGTAGTAATTTTTTTGGTATTTTCATAGCGTCTTTATACCCGAAAAACACAACATTTCAAAGTATTGTACGATTAAAATTAGACAAAGCACAAAAAAAAGCGCTAAAGCAGTGTTTAGCGCTCTATTGATAACCGTTTAATTAATCAATCTTAATCATTGGTCGACCAGGCTCTGCCCATTTAACGTGATAAGAATACTCGCTTGTCTTATCGACACGTTTGAAGGTGTGCGCGCCAAAGAAATCTCGCTGTCCCTGCAGTAGACTCGCAGGCAGTGTTTCGGTGCGGTATGAATCATAGTAGGCTAACGAGGCGCTAAATGCGCCACACGGAATACCATTAATCGTAGCTTTTGCTATCGCTTGACGCCAATTACTTTGGTATTGCGCTATTTCGTCGGCAAAGTAACTATCGAGTAGTAAATTCCCCAATTCCTGGTCGCGATCGTAAGCATCGGTGATTTTTTGCAAAAACGCCGCGCGGATAATACAGCCAGCCCGCCAAATTTTAGCGATAGCGCCAAAATTGATTGGCCAATTTTGCTCACGAGCCGCCAGTTTTATCAATTGGAAGCCCTGTGCGTAGGCAACAATTTTAGAGCAATATAGCGCGTCATGTAACTGGGTTATCACCAGTTCTTTCTCTTGTTCAGTCACTGGTGATACGCTAGGTCCTGCAAGAATCTTTGCAGCACGAACACGCGCATGTTTAAGGGTCGATAGCGAGCGGGCAAATACCGATTGCGCAATAGTCGTCGCTGGCGCGCCAACTTGCAGTGCGCTAACCGCGGTCCATAGGCCGGTGCCCTTTTGTCCGGCTTTATCTAAGATGATATCGACTAGTGGCAGGCCTGTTTCGGGATCGACATACTCTAACACCTCAGCGCTTATCTCCATTAGGTAGCTATTGAGGATGCCTTCATTCCACGTTCTAAAGATAGCAGCGATCTCTACCGGCGTCATCGCCAGCGATGAGCGCATTATATGGTAGGCTTCGCAAATCAGCTGCATATCGGCATACTCGATGCCGTTGTGGACCATTTTGACATAGTGACCCGAACCCGCAGGTCCAATGTAGGTCGCACATGGCTCACCTTGTGGTAAAGGCTGCTCAATGCTAGTGCGCTCGAGCGCTTTACCGGTTAGCGGGTCAACTTTGGCCGAGATGGCTTGCAATACCGGCTCAATACGCGCCCATGCATACGGGTCACCGCTGGGCATCAATGAAGGGCCAAAACGAGCGCCTACTTCACCGCCGGATACTGCGGTGGTAAAGAAGATAAACTTACCGTGATATGTTTTCTCTCGTTCAATGGTATCTGTCCACAGACTGTTACCCGTATCAACGATGATATCGTCGGCACAGATGCCCGCATCGATGAGCTTATGACACACATCATCAACAGGGGCGCCGGCAGGCACTGAAATAATAATTAAATGTGGCGCCTTTAATTGACTGAGTAATTGGGTGTATGAGTTACATGGCACAATACGCGGTGCGGCGCCGCTAGTTTCTAACTGGTCTTGCGCGATAATTTCATTAACCTTGGCATGGTCTAGGTCAAAGGCCGCGATTTGGTAGCCATTATCCGCTAAGTTCAGCGCAAGATTCTTGCCCATTACGCCTAAACCAATAAAACCAATGTCGCATAATGAATGTTGTTCAGTCATACAATAATACCCTGATGAGTCGTGAGAGTGTAAGAATCGCGGATTATAAACCAAAACTTGCTGTAATAATAATCCTACATCAGTTTATTTCTAGCAGCTAATGTAGCGAGTTATTGCCAGTTAGTTAACACTTTTGGCAAAAAACCCCAATATATTTTGTAATAAAACTACATTCTGGCTGAAATTGTATACTTACTACACCTTTTAGCTGATTTTCATTGCACCATTGATCTAATCCCTTATTGTCAATGCTAATTGGGGTAAATACTACGCTTGTTACTAATAGTAATAATAGGCTGCAATTTTTATTATTTAATGACTTATCCAGCTTAGGAACAGCAATATGATTACGCATAAAAAATCAATAATAAACTCAGCGCTAGTGGCATGCTCTCTCTTATCACTTAATGCAAATGCCGCAATCACGCTCTATGAAAAAGATAACCTGTCCTTTTCGGCCGACGGTTTAGTTAATGTATTTTATTCGCAAAGTGATATCGAAACGACAGATGGCGCAGGCAACCGCGCTAATCGTGATCAATCACGCGTGCGCATGGGATTCTTACCCAACAATATTGGCTTTAACTTCGCCAACCAGCTCAGTGACGTCAAACTAGAGATACGCTCTTCTTTTTGGGTGTCGATCAACGATAGCGACAATAATCGCGATGCCTCCCCCAACGATCTCGGCACAGGATCCTTGATCGACGTGCGCCAATTTTACGCCAAAGTATCAGGCGATTGGGGCTCGGTGCTGTTAGGCAAAGACTTTGGTCTTTACAATCGTGAAAACATCATGAGTGACCAGTTGTTATTGGGCTTTGGCCAAACCTCTGACTTCTTTGGCTTGGTCGATGGTGGCAATGTCTCATTTGGTAACATCAGCACAGGTTATACTTATGCCTTTCCCAAATCACAAATAACCTATCGCTCCAACGAGCATAACGGTTTTACAGTGGCTTTGGGCATCATGGATCCCAACAAGGCGGCCGCCGATTCATCTGAAGATACCCCTCGCCTTGAGGCAGAGCTAAAGTACGGTGCTAAGTTTAGTCAAGACGGCAGTGTTAAAGCCTGGTTAAGTGGCGTGAGCCAATCCTCCAAGGTAGCGGGTAACGATCAGGATCAAAGTGGCATCGGCGGTGGTGTCAATGTCACCGTGGGTGGCCTTTCGCTAACCGGGTCTGCTTTTGAGTCTACCGGGCTAGGTCATGTTGCAGGTCTTGATCATATTGTTGGCAATGACAACATCGAATCTAATGGTTATCTCGTGCAGGGAGCCTATAGCTTTGGCCAAAGCCGATTGGTATTAACCTATGGCGAGTCGACTGTCGAGCACACTGAGTCAACCTTGGATGCCACACACAGCAACAGCGGGATCGCTTATTTTTACAGCCTATACCCTAACCTCACGTTAGTTGCCGAATACAATCAAACGAAGGCCGATGTGACTAATTCATTGATCGGCGAGCGCAATAATACCCTCGCCCTTGGCGCTGTCGTCACGTTCTAATCGACGGCATCGCTTTACTCCCTTATTAGACTAAAGCGATGCGTCTCTCCACCTAAGGTATGAGGTCAAGCGCTTGTAACTTGTTATTATTCGGGTACATTGGTATTGAGATTAATCATTGATGAGTATTGTTATGTATAAGGTGTTAGTGGCTGATGATCATCCGCTGTTTCGTGATGCGATCGTTAACATAATAAGCAACCGTTTCGCTGATAGCCAAACCTTTGAAACCCAAGATGTCGCATCAACCATCGCCCATGCTAAGGAACATGACGATATCGACTTGATCTTGTTAGATCTTAATATGCCAGGGATGGCAGGCCTCAATGGGCTACTGGAACTGCGCAACGAATGCCCAACCACGCCAGTAGTGGTGGTATCGGCGGAAGAAGAAAAACAAACTATTTTACAAACCATTGCCTACGGTGCTGTCGGTTTTATCGCAAAATCCTCGTCCAAAGATACCATCGGCGATGCCATTGAGAGCGTCTTTGCCGGTAATGTTTATTTACCCTCCGATATCATTCGTTGTGATGGCAATAACGGGCATCATAGCAACAGTAATACACGCGATCATAAGCTATCTAACGAGACATTATCTTCCTTAACCAGACGTCAACTGATGGTCTTGCGCTGCATGACCAAGGGCGAAGCCAATAAGCAGATTGCCTACAATCTCAATATTTCTGAGACCACGGTCAAATCCCATGTCTCATCGATTCTAAAGAAGCTCGGGGTGTATAATCGCGTACAAGCCGTGGTCGGTTGTAGCGATATCGATTTTAATCAATACCTTAAGCGTTAATTGCTACTGCTTTAACAAATAGAGCATCGATGTTTTAAGCTTCATCGGTTTTACCGGCTTATTGAGCAATAGAATGCACTGTTTTTTGACCTGTCTCTTAAGCTGCTGGCTGTAATTGGCGGTGATCATTAACGTCGGCACCGCGTCATTACGCCGCAGCTTAAGCGCCTTAGCCACATCTAGACCAGTATGACCGTCATTTAGATGGTAATCGACAATAATCAAGTCAACCGCACTGGTGCCATCTTGGGTTTGCGCGCACAAATGCTCAAAGTCGATAGCCACCACCACCTCACAACCCCAGCGAGACAGTAAGGTATTCATCGCATCGCAGATGGTGACATCATTGTCGATTACCCAAACTCTACGCCCGACCAACGATGATTGCGCCACGAGTTGATTCATTTGATGATTCCCCGGCATTTCTTTGGGTAATTGCCCCAAGGGCACAGCCACCGAAAATACCGATCCTAGGCCCTTGCTTGAACGTACATCAATGCGGTGGTCTAGCACCTTAGCCAATTTATCGACGATGGCTAAACCAAGCCCTAGCCCATTACTAAAGGCTTTGGCAGAACCTTGCAGGCGTTTAAATTCTAAAAAGATGACGTCGATCTCTGCGCTAGACATACCGACGCCATTATCCCACACCTCAACCAATACTTCATTGCCGCGGCGGCGACAGCCAATCAAGACCTTACCTTTATCGGTATAGCGCAATGCATTAGAAATGAAATTACGTAGGATCCGGGCCAACAATACACTATCGCTGTCAACAATTAGATGTGTGGCAACGTGACGTATTTCCACCTGATATTGTGGCGCAATCTGACGATATTCGTGGGCAAGGTTGTCGAGTAACTCCCCCAGTTTAAAGGGCATTTTGTCTGCCACTACCACGCCAGCGTCTAGCTTGGATATATCGACTAGACTACAGATTAAACTCTCAAGATCGTCGAGTGAATTGGCGATACTGCCAATCAGTTTCCTTTGTTCTGCAGTTTCAAGGGTATCGGTAACTGAACTGGTGAACAGTTGTGCAGCGTTAAGCGGTTGTAATAAATCATGACTTACCGCGGCGAGAAATTTGGTTTTTGAGATATTGGCCTTTTGCGCCTCGCGCTTAGCCTTAATCAAATTTGCCTGGACCTTACGCCTGTCCTCAACCTCCACTAAAAGTTTGTCGTTAACGCCCCGCAGCTCGTAAGTGCGTTCGCTAACCCGTAATTCTAACTGATCATGGGCCTTTTGCAGCGCCAATGCACTATTTCGTCGTGCAGTAACATTTCTTACCAGCACAAAGAACCCCAGCACCTTATCGTCATTGTGCATATTTGGCACATAAGATTTTAAGAGATGAACAGGTTTGCCTTGCTGGTCAACTTCCTCAATTTCAAAACTAATACTGTGCCCGGCCAATGCCTGCTCAACATAAGGCTTAAGCAGATGGTAATCACCATTAGTGCGGCTTGCCTGTAACGTAATGCCATCGAGGGCGCCCGGTGCAAGATGATACCAATCAAGATACACTCGATTAGTAAATTGAAAGCACAGATCGCTGCCAATATAGGCAATCATCGCTGGCACGTTGTCGGTGATTAAACGCAGCCACTTTTTTTGGCTGTTAAGGGATTCCGCATAATGATGACGCTGGGTAATATCGGTAAATGTCTTAATCCGCTGGCCACTCACTAAACGATGATCACGGATTTCTAAGACGGTGCCATTGGCGAGACTTTGCACGTAATAGTCTTTTTCACTGCTCGATTTTGCTTCAAGATCAAGCTCAGTCAGGCTTACTAAACTACGCAAATAGGGACTTGAGCGTAGCATGTGTGGGGCCAACTGACTCAGCGCTGCGAAGCGTTGGTTCCACACCTCTATTTGACCTTTGTTACTGACTAACACAACCCCCTGACTCAGATTATCCAATAAGTTTTGCAACAATGTGGACTTTTGCGCGATCGCTTGTTCAAAACGCGCTGACTCGGCCACCTTAAGCGAGGTAATATCGGTATAGAGCAATACCCAACCACCTTCTGAGGTCCGTTTTTCGCTGAGCTGAAACCAACGGCCATCACTCAGTTGATAAACAGGACTCGTGCCAGCATCGCCGGGATACGCCTGACGAATAATGCCCCTAACTTTTGCCAGCTCTTTAAGGTCGGTTAAATTAACCCCTTCCTCAATGGGCAAGTTAGAGTTCTTCCAGAAATTCATAAAATGGCTATTTTGCAGGATGATTCGTCGATCTTCGTCTAATAACACGAAGGCATCATTGATACTTTCGATGGCATCGATGAAACGCTGTTTAAAGATCAAGGACTGTTCGTTAGCTTGGGTCAAAGCGCGATTGGTATTTTCTAAGGTCGCTAACGTATCGTTAAGCGCTTCGGTCTTATCGCGCACCTGCTGTGCTAACTGCACCGAGTGCTCAAAGGTTGAATAGGGATCATATTGAGTGCTACTACCGCTCTCGACGCGATTTATCAGCGCCTGATTAATCTTTCTGAGCTTGCGGTTTTCCGCCTCTAGTTGTGCCACGGTGTGGTGCAGGGCGATTTTTTCAGACATTGCTTGCTCCACCGATATACACAGCGGTAAACGTCTGGTTTAAATGAACCCCATTAATATGTTCACCATAAGTATTAAAACCAATGATGTTATGGCGCGAAAATAGCTTGAGCGCGTCTTTCTCAAAACCATTATGCTCTACTTCTAAGCGGCGGAGAAAGCAATCACAAGCGAGCACAATATCGGCGGCGCCATAGCTGTGTTCTAATTGTTTAAGGGTATTGTTGAGATTTTCAAAGACATCCCCAAGCTCGACTGCGGTGAGCACGATACCGGTATCCACCGCACAATAAAACGTCAGGCTGTTATCGGCATAGTTTACCTTTTGAATCGAGCGAAAATAGTAATTCCCGCCAATTTTTACCGCCAATGGATTAAGCGAAAAAACTTGTGGGGTTAAATCCTCTACCGCCAGATTTAACAACTTAGCATACTCCAGCGCTGCGGGTTCAGCATTAAGCTCGTAAATAGTGCGCGAACGTGAATCGGCTTCGGTGACCACCAGTTTCTGCTGAGGATTGTGGACATGATTGGTGCTAAACACCTCAAACACACAGCGCGTATTAAACATGATCACGATAGCGCTGTGTTGATGGAATGTGCCTTGGTAATAAACATGGGTCTTGGCCAGGTGAATATCATCACCGGCTGAACCGCCAAAGTGCTTGATATTCCCTGCCGCCGAATTTAGCGTATTGAGAAAGAGTTCCTCATCGACAGCCAGTCCATCGAGCAAGGTCAACATAAATTGGTTGGTACGCTTGCTACCATCGAGTAGTGGATCTTTAGTGGCAAGTTGCAGCTTGTTGACCGTAGCTTGGGCATCGATTAAGTCAAAATTATCGAGGCGAGTGATAAGCTGCGCGCTGACATTAAAATGGCTGTGCTTAAACCCTATCGCGACCATGGTGTGTTGCTCATAGCCCAGGGGGGTTATTTCACCCGCCGTGGTGCAGCCATAAAGGGGGACTTCGCCAAAATCTCGGGCTAAACAATCCCCCAATATCGCCAATTCATATTGCGCCGAGCAGAAAAAAACCACACAACTGAGCTCTTTATCGCGTAACTGTGCAGATAAGTCGGCGGCTGCCGCTTTGGCGCATTGACGGCGTGTTACCGCGGTAATGGTGAATGTTTGTTTCATTATTTTCCTAGCTTAAGGGCAAAAAGATTAGAAATATGGCCAATTAAATCACCAATATCATCATCGTTTACCGCCGTAATTTCGGCGCCAAGTACTTGTTCTTTATCACTGAGTATACTCAATATCTTAGCTTTTGCTAAGCTCAAACATGGCCTGACAAATTCCGTGTTAGCGGCTAAAGCAATTAGGCTGCGATGAATATGTAGATCGCCATTACTGGGGGCGATGGCATAGGCACTATAAACAAATAGCGCGCCTGAACTTGGCTCATACTCACAACCCATGGCGTAACATTGGCCCGCCAATCGCGGCATCAGAAAGGTCGGTAATGCGCCCAAAATAGCCGATAAACACCGGGCTGTTGCCTGCCACTGCGCCGGGACTTGTACTTGGCATAGATAATGGTTCGCATCAAACTCAGCGACGAGTTGCCAGTCGGGGATCATATCAACGATGCGCAATCTCGCCAAATGGCTTAGTATTTTCGGCGGCCCTGCAAATGCGCCTTGGCAACGCCCAAAGTCTAAGCCCGGCTTGGCCAAGCCGCTTAATAGCCCTATGAGTACGTCTGGCACGACCAGCGTTGCTTGGGCACCACTGAGTTGCTGCGCGGCATCCTTGGTTACTCGGCGCTTGGTAAACTGCAATGGCCGAATGATAAATGCGTTCGGAGGAATCGGCCTTGTAGTGCGGCTTAATGTGGCCTGATGTTGGGCTATCAAAAGCCCACACCCGCGCTGATATTTAGCATTTGGCTCAGGTAGATTAACCGAGCTGTGCATGCCGTCAACGAGTGGGTTTATGCGGCGAAATAGCGCTTCACTGGCACTATCCACGCACACTATCCGCAATGGCCATTGGCCTTGTTCACTGCAATCGTCAACATGAGTAGTGACCAGCCAATGGCGCGACGGGTCGAGTAAATCGGCAACCTTTAACACCAGCTCATCAAACAGCGAGTGGGATGTGGCCAACCACCAACACGATTCTTGTAATGCAACGGTTGGCAGCTGCGCGACGGCGATCGCAGTGCCGGTGGGCAACCTAGCGCGAGCAGATTGGGCAAAGCGAGCTTGCGGCGCAGAGGCCGCCACTATTTTTTTTAGTGCGGTGACAAAACATCGATGGTGTTGCGAACTAGCGCTATAAACAGTGATGTTTTTTGCATGATAGTGAGCGCGGTAATAATCATTGAGCCGCTCAACACTCAGCCTATTGACACTGTCGACGCTTCCGCCGATTAGTTTGGTGCGGTTTGGGCTTTCATCGCTCGCCAACAACTGATCACGGTCGATAGCATAACCATCACAATTGATCGATTGCGACTGAGCTTGCAATTCCTGGGCTATGACACCCAGTTCACAGGCCAAGTCTTGCTCAGTGATGGTTAATTGCGTTAACGCTCGCCACAGATAATCGACACCAACTAAACATATCTGTTGGTTGGTGCTGCTGCAATGAAAATAAGTCGTGCCACTAACCGTGCTGGCATTAATGGTCAATGGTAATAACGAGGTGAGCTGAAATAAACTCGCAGCATGGTCAAAGGACTGACTGCGCCTGAAAATTAGATGCTCTACTACATGGGCGATACCACTGTCATCTCGTTGCGGCGTATTAATCGCAAACACCACACAAAAGTCGCCCTCTTCAACGCAATGGTGCACTGCGATAGTCGCTGCGCTGGCGCTCATCTTAGCCACCATGTAAGTAGCAACATATGCCTAAAGTTTAAACGTCGCAATGGCGTCTCGCTTGCGATAGACCAATGATTTTGTTGGGGTGATGGCGTCTGCGATCGCCTGTGTAATAAGATGTTTGTCATTGGATTTACTGCACACGGGGTCGGCGGCGTCCATATCGCCAGTCAACAAAAACGCCTGGCAACGGCAACCGCCAAAATCGATGGTTTTTTCGCTGCAACTGGCACAGGGCTCTTTCATCCAGCTGTCGCCACGAAAGCGATTGAAGGAAAAATCTTGCTGCCAAATATCAGCGATCGATTTATCTTTTACATTGGGAAAGGTTAGCCGCAGCGTCTTGGCACTGTGGCATGGTAGCGCGCTGCCATCGGGAGTAATCGTCAGAAATGTGGTTGCCCAACCGTTCATACAGGCCTTAGGGCGATCTTCATAATAGTCTGGCGTGACAAAGATAAACTGCGGCCCTGCGCCGTCTTGCTGCGCCCGATATTCCTGTACCTGCTGCTCTGCAGTGCGCAATTGTTGTTGCGTTGGCAATAGATGATCACGATTATGATAGGCCCAGCCATAATATTGCGCGGTGGCCAATTCAACATAATCGGCGTTTAGTTGCGTAGATAATGCCAGGATCTGCGGTACTTGCTCAATATTTTGCTTTGAAATAACAAAGTTCAATACCATCGGATAGCCCTGCGCTTTAACGTGCTGCGCCATCGCGAATTTTTGCTGATAGGCGTTACCGCGCCCTGCGATCGCGTCATTAACCAAAGGATCGGCGCCCTGAAAACTAATTTGAATATGATCCAAACCCGCTTCCTTGAGTTTGGCGATACGTTTAGCGGTTAACCCGATGCCTGAGGTAATTAAGTTGGTGTAATAGCCCAATTCACGCCCATGGGCCACCAGCTCCTCTAAATCGCGGCGCAATAATGGCTCGCCACCGGAAAAACCCAATTGGACCGCCCCCATCGCGCGTGCCTCGGTCAATACTCGGCGCCAATGCTCGGTGTCTAATTCCGCCGCCTTATCACCAAGATCGGTTGGATTAGAACAATACGGACAATGTAATGGGCATTCATAGGTTAACTCAGCCAATAGCCAAAACGGTGGGCCGGGTTTAGTGGCTGCTGCCTGTTCATTGCTCATAATAGATCCACTTCTTGACTAATGCAGTGGCGAGAAACTCCGCCACGTCTCCTTTTAAACTACCGGCCTGGGGAAACTTTTGCTCGAGCGCTGTGACTATCTCATCAATACTGCTGATGCCGTCGATGCGCTGCATGATTTCTCCCGCACTGGGATTAAGCTTAACCATGCCTTCGGGAAATAACAGCACATAACAATCTTGCGCCGGCTCGAACTGTAACCGAAACAGGCTGTTGCGCAGCGGTATTTGTTGCTGGTCCATTAAAATATCCCCTTATGGTATGTTGGCTTTTCAACCAAGTCCTCATACGGCGCGCGCTGATACTGATAAGCCATGGTCATGGCATCGAGCATCGCCCATAGAATGTCTAATTTGAGGAGCTGGCTAATATTTAGCGCATATGTCGCCATTAAAATATTCCTTTATGATACGTGGGCTCATCAACTAAGCACCCATACGGCGCGCGCTGATACTTATAAGCCATGGTCATGGCATCGAGCATCGACCACAGAATGTCCAATTTGAATTGCAAAATATTAAGCGCATGTTGTTGCTGTTGTGCACTGGTGAAATGCTCAAGGGTGATGGTAAGCCCATGACTAACATCGCGCCGAGCTTGTGACAGTCGCATCTGAAAGTATTGCAAGCCTTGCGGGTCTATCCACGGATAATTACTCGGCCAACTGTCTAAGCGGCTCTGATGAATCGTTGGCGCGAACATCTCAGTTAGCGACGAACAGGCGGCTTCTTGCCAACTGGCGCGCCGCGCAAAATTAACATAGGCATCGACCGCAAAGCGCACGCCAGGTAATACCAATTCTTGCGACAGCAGTTGCTCTCGTTCAAGCCCAACGGCCTGACCCAATTGCAGCCAAGCCTCGATGCCGCCCAATCCGTCTTCTTCAAGCGTACCGTCATGATCTAAGATCCGCTGCACCCATTGGCGGCGCATGGCGATGTCGTTACAATTGGCCATGATAGCTGCATCTTTGATTGGGATATTTAACTGATAATAAAAACGATTAGCCACCCAGCCCTGAATTTGTTGCTTAGTGCACTCACCCTGGTGCATCGCCAAATGAAATGGGTGATAAATGTGATAGAACTGGCCCTTGTCACGTAATGCCTGTTCAAAATCGGGTTTTGATAACGCCATCTTGTTGCTCATAGTCATGATGAACCCTTTCTATTACTGCTGTTATACATCAATTTCTAATCCGTCAACGGCGATCTCTACGCCGCTATCTAACACAAATTGATGCTGGGGAGACTCTTCATTTAAGATGGGGTTGGTATTGTTGATATGAATGAGTATTTTACGCGCTAAGTCAAAACGCTGTAACAGCGCAACAGAGCCATAGGGTCCATTAACGGGCATATGCCCCATCTCACTGCCTAGCTTCTCGCCCACACCAGCGGTGATCATTTCATCGTCAAGCCATAGGGTGCCGTCAATAAGCGCAACATCCGCTTCACTTAACATCTGCTCAACTAGGGCCGTGGTCTCGACAATGCCCGGCGCGTAAAACAGCGCTTTGTTGGACGATGTATCGACAATTTTAAGCCCGATGTTATTGCCATCGACAATGGCATCACGATAGACCGAATATGGCGGTGCATTTGATTTAAGTAGTACCGGATGAAAGGCTAAACCCGGGACATCCTCGACCGTAAAAGGCTGTCTATGATCGCAACTAATGGTTTTGAAATTGAGTCCTCCGTGCCAGTGTTTTAACATCGGAAACAACGGGTAATTAGTGGATAAATCTTGATGGACCACGTCGGTACAATAAATATCCATCGGCAGCCCCTCACGCAATGTCAGCAGTCCGGTACTATGATCAACCTGACTATCACATAAAACCACGCCGCGAATATTGGTGCCTCGTTTCGCATCAGCAGGCCACAGCTGCGGCGTCTGATTAATCTGTTGACGTAAATCTGGTGATGCATTAATCAACACCCAATCCTGACCATTAGCACTAACCGCAATCGACGACTGCGTACGCGGCCTCGCCTTAATAGTGCCCTCGCGCAGCCCTTTACAATTTGGACAATGGCAGTTCCATTGTGGAAATCCGCCACCAGCGGCCGAACCTAAAACAACAACTTTCATATGATTGCGCTCTGTGTTGAACATTGACATGAGGGAGAAAGGAATGAGGTGAGTCCGGCGGACTCACCTGGCATGTTTAACGATTACTGATATAAAGGGTTACTTCGAAACCTAAACGCATTTCTTCAAATTTTGGCTTAGTCCACATAGTTAGTCTCCTGATGTTATGGTCAAATGATGGTTAACTCAACATTCACTATAGGCGGTTGGTTTGAAAAAAAACATCCTACTTTGGATGGAGAAACAGCGGGCAAAAGGGTTAACTTACCTGAACCACTATCGATTGTTTTTTATTATATTTATCAATCACACATAGGGTTGGTTGGTTGATCGTGACGACGCAATCGAAGCAACCAACACATTCGCGATAGTTGATTGCGCCGTCGCCTGCGATGGCGTCGATAGCACATTTCTTGCGCTTACATAATTGGCAGGGAGCGCCGCACTCTTGGCGACGCTTTATCCACTTAACCATTGGCATCGAGCCTAATATCGCTAGGCCAGCCCCTAACGGACAGAGATAACGGCAATAAAATTTATGAATTTTCAGCGATAGTCCAACCAACACCAGTGCATAGAGGACAAACGGCCAATAGCGAACGAATGACATGGTGATGGCGGTCTTGAACGGCTCAATTTCTGCCAGTTGCTCCGCCAACGTCAGCGAGTAAAAAGCACTGCCCAGCAATAAAACGAGTAAGGCATATTTAATATGGCGTGCCTTGTGATGAATGCCCGGCACGATACGCCATTGCCTAATTTGTAACTTTATCGCCAGCATCGCCGTTAACTCTTGTAGCGCACCAAAGGGACACAGCCAACCACAAAACAGCCCTCGCCCCCAAATAAACAGGCTAATAAAGGTAAACAACCACAGGATAAAGAGCATTGGATCGAGTAGGAAAACGTCGATGCTAATGTCTTGGCCAAGGGCCAACAGCACCGTATAGATATTGACGACCGACAACTGCCCCTGAGCATAAAAGCCGATGAACAATAAGCAAAACAGCAACGATGTGAGCCGCAGCGCCGATGTTTGGCCTCGTTGATTAGCCAAATAGCGGCTGCCATGATTGGGCTGAGAAAATAACAGCACTAGCCCCGCCAAATAACAGCCTAACAGGGCGATCTCGAGCCAGCGCCGGAGCCAAATCCGCTGCCACAATGGGCGCGGAACAGGGGCCTTAATTGCTGCCTTAAACAATGCGCCAGGCAGGCTTACCTCGCGCCTAAACTCATGGCTTTGGCGACTCAAAAACGACACGTTGTAATCTAGCATCAAGCTATAATTAAACGCGCCAGCGATATCAAAACCCGACTGATTTTTTATATTAACCACTAACAGTCGTTGGTATTGAGGAAAGTCGACCTTAAAATCAGGCTCATCAAAGCTATAGAAGTCGATATCTCTACTGTCTTGCGCGATGCCGCCCTGACTTATCTTAAAGCGCTCTGGCGCGGTTTGCGCAATAAAATCATCGGCAACGACGCCAAAGGCGCCATTGTCGATTAACATAAAGGCGCTATCACGCTGCCCAATATTTTCTAATAGACGGCGATATTGTGTGGACCCGAGTATATTTTTACCCACAATCGGTAATGAAATAGGCGCGATAAATAGATCGACAAAGGGCACCGCCCCCTCCAATTGGGCAATTGTCTGCGCTAACTGAGGAAACTGACGAGCGGTGTCCACAGCCGACAGTTGCCAATGCGTGATAAAGCCTTGCGCAACCAATTGTGTAAAACTCAAAGGGCGAAAATAATCAACATCAATGGTTTTGTCACTTAGCGGCGCAAATCCATCTAGCATGCCCCGCGCCATCTTTAGTGCTGCGCTGATGATCGTATCATTGATCACCAAGGCCGATACTGTCGCCTTAGTCACGCCATCTATTGGGGTTATATCATCACGTTTGGTATCTCGCGCATCGACAATGAAACGCTCACGAATTGAGTGGCCATTGAATTGGTCAACAAAGTCGATCATGGGCTGTTCACCGAGGCCGTGTAAAAAAATCGGTTCGTGATGGTTAAGCACTTTTAGCTTGATTAGTGTACCTTGCGGATCGATGCCGATCAGCAGGTTAATGGTCTGGCCTGAAAAGCCAAGAATATGGGTGAAATCATCGGACTGGAATACATACCCCAATAATTCATTTAATTGATAGACAGCGCTAACTCGCTGCGTTTCTTGATGCTGGACGCGGGTGGCGGTAGGAAAGATTTGTTTTATATCGTCAGAAATGTCGCTAACGCTCGCCAGCGTTACGGGCTGCGCACTCGCAAGCGGCGCAACCAGCAGCACAATAACGGCGAGCGTCAATGCTAGTTGACCAGCGATGTGAAAAAAATGGCGACTCCACATCACTAATCTCCCTGCTACAGTCTGCTTAACGTAGGCTTAGAAGAAGCCTAGTGGGCTAGTACTATAGCTTACTAATAGATTCTTGGTCTGTTGGTAATGATCGAGCATCATCTTGTGGGTTTCACGCCCGATACCCGATTTCTTATATCCACCAAATGCGGCATGCGCGGGATATAGATGATAACAGTTGGTCCATACACGGCCCGCTTGAATGCCACGCCCCATGCGATATGCCAAATTGCTATCACGTGTCCACACGCCAGCGCCCAATCCATAGGCCGTATCATTGGCAATAGCGAGTGCCTCGTCGGCGTCCTTAAAGGTAGTTACCGCGATCACGGGGCCAAAAATTTCTTCCTGGAAGATCCGCATCGAGTTATCACCCTGCATAATCGTGGGTTGAATATAATAACCACTGGAGAAATCGCCATCCAAGGCTTCTTTATCACCGCCGGTTAATACCTTAGCGCCCTCTTCACGGCCGATGGTTAGATAGCTCATGATCTTATCGAACTGATCCTTTGATGCCTGAGCGCCGACCATGGTTGATACGTCTAACGGATCACCACGAATAATTTTCTGGGCTTTTTCGATCACGATTTTCATGAAGTCATCGAAGATATCTTCATGAATAAGTGCCCGTGATGGACAGGTACATACTTCCCCTTGATTAAAGAAGCCCAACACAAACCCTTCGGCACATTTCTCCAAATAATCGTCTTCATGATCCATGATATCGCTAAAGAAGATATTGGGCGACTTGCCCCCTAACTCGACAGTCGATGGAATGAGGTTTTCCGCAGCGCATTTTAGGATATGGCCACCAACAGCCGTTGAACCGGTGAAGGCAATTTTGGCGATACGGGTACTTGTAGCGAGTGCTTCTCCGGCTTCTTTACCGAAACCATTGACGATATTAAGCACACCGGGTGGTAAAATATCGCTGATCAGTTCGGCAAATAACAAGATGCTAACCGGGGTCTGCTCGGCAGGCTTTAAGATGATGCAGTTACCAGCGGCTAGCGCCGGTGCAAGCTTCCAAGCGGCCATCAATAAGGGGAAGTTCCACGGAATAATTTGGCCAACAACCCCTAATGGTTCGTGAAAATGATAGGCTACTGTATCGTCATCAATTTGCGACAGACCGCCCTCTTGGGCACGAATACAACCGGCATAATATCGGAAGTGATCGGCACAAAGCGGCACATCCGCCGCTAGCGTCTCACGCACCGCCTTGCCGTTATCCCACGTTTCCGCGACAGCGAGCATTTCTAGGTTAGCCTCGATAATATCGGCTATTTTTAACAACATGTTAGCACGCGCAGCTACCGAGGTTTTGCCCCAGGCATCTTTAGCGGCATGAGCAGCGTCGATCGCTAAATCGATATCTTGACCACAAGAACGGGGAATTTCGCAGAAAACTTCACCGGTCACCGGTGTGGTGTTAGAGAAGTATTGGCCTTTTACGGGTGCAACCCACTTGCCGCCAATAAAATTCTCATAACGTGCTTTGAAGTTAACGACAGCGCCGTCACTGCCAGGATGTGCATAGATCATAATTTCACCTTAATCAGTAAGCTGCCTAAGACTGCACGGCAGCGGTAATATCAATAGTTGTCTGTGCTAGTATGATAGTGCTTTGCGCTTAAAATCAGCTATGCTTCCTTGGCACCGAAAGTCTCATCCCTTAGTAGCATATGCTGCAACAAACCCTATGACAGTACGATTCCATTCGCTTAAAATGTGATGTTAATCAAGCTTATCAAGCGCAAAAAAAAGCTAGGTCGATGACCTAGCTTTTTCGCCTGTGTTAGCGCAAGTGCACTATTTAGGTAACTTAAACGTCCATACCATGCCACCTTGATTTAGGTTTTTGATCCGCTTAGCCACATCGCCGCCCCATAGCGGTACTGCGCCGCCCCAGCCCGACAATACTGAGATGTATTGTTCGCCGTTCATCTTCCAGGTCACTGGTGAGCCGACAATGCCAGAACCCGTGTTAAACTTATAGACCATCTCGCCGGTTTTAGCATTAAACGCCATCAAATAGCCTTCTGGATTGCCCATGAAGACCAGGTTACCCGCGGTGGCCAATACGCCGCCCCATAACGGTGCATAGTTGTTATAACGCCACACTTCCTTGCCTGTGATTGGGTTAATCGCGCGTAGTACTCCGATGTATTCATCATTGATTGCTTGAATGGTGAAACCTGCACCTAGATAAGCCGCGCCTTTTTTGTACGCGGTAGGTTCATTCCAAATTTCCATTTCCCACTCATTGCTTGGTACATAGAATAGCCCGGTGTCTTTGCTATAGGCCATCGGCATCCAGTTTTTACCGCCTAAAAATGAGGGAGCGGCCATCACCGATTTCCCCTTCTTACCATCTTTGCTTTCTAGCGGATTGCCCGGGCGGAACGCGTCGTCGTAGATAGGGCGCCCTTTGCTATCGAGGCCGCTGGCCCAGGTGATTTTATCGACAAAGGGAAAGCCGCGAATGAAATCGCCATTTTCACGGTTTAAGACATAGAAGAAGCCGTTACGATCGGCGGTAGCCGCCGCTTTAATCGTCTTACCTGCACCTTGGTAGTCAAAAGATACTACCTCGTTAACGCCATCATAATCCCAACCATCATGGGGCGTTGTTTGGAAATGCCACTTGATTTTACCGGTGTCTGGATCGATGCCTAGACGAGAAGACGAGAACAGGTTATCACCAGGGCGCATGTGAGAGTTCCATGGCGCTGGGTTACCGGTACCAAAAAAGAGTAAATCGACATCGGGATCATAAGTGCCACCTAGCCATGGCGCGGCGCCACCGGATTTCCACAAGTCGCCAGGCCAAGTTTTCCCCGCCTCGCCACCAGAAATACCATTGTCGGTCTTCTTACCATTTTTCCACAGATAGCCCATGTGCCCTTCGACTGTCGGACGCTCCCACACTATTTGACCCGTCTTAGCATCATAGGCCCTGATTTTACCCACCACGCCAAACTCACCACCAGCCACACCAGTGATCACCTTGCCTTTAACGATAATCGGCGCGGCGGTTATTGAGTAACCTGCTTTATAGTCTTCTACTTTTTTCTTCCATACCGTTTTACCGGTCTTTTTGTTGAGGGCCACAAGTTTGGCATCCAATGTGCCAAAGATAACCAGATCGCCATAGAGTGCGACGCCACGATTGATCACATCACAACAAGGCATGATGCCGTCAGGTAAGCGCGCATCATATTGCCACAACTCATCACCCGTCATCACATCGATAGCATAAACCCGCGAATAAGAGCCTGTAATATACATCACCCCATCTTTAATCATCGGCTGTGACTCTTGGCCCCGCTGTTTTTCGCCGCCTAATGAGAAACCCCAAACCGGACGTAATTCTTTAACCGTGGTCGGGTTAATTAGAGTCAAGGGACTAAAGCGTTGTCCTTTAAGGCCAAGGCCATAGGACACCACATCATCGGTAGTTGCCTGATCGTTTAAGATATCTTTGTCGTTTACACCGGCTGATACCGTGGCACTTAGCGCCAAGGCAACGAGCGCTGCAACCGATTTAATCTTGATATTACCTGCACTTTTCATTCTATTTTCCTCGCGGGCTATGATTAATCACCATTGTTTTACATCAATCGCAATGGCAAATGTTTGAATCGTTTCACCATCTCAGCGCAATCGTGGCGCTGCGATGGCACATTTTTAGTCTATGGCCAGTTGCAGCGCCAACCAATTGCACTGCGGTAGGTAATTGCCTCATCACTTAGGATGAACACCAATTAACCACTGTTGTCGTTATAGAAGCTAGGTGCCTGATACAACGCATGGTGACGGGTAAAGATGGCTTGCATTTTTCCTGAGGTCACCAGCGCAGCCACAATATCTTCTATCGCGTAAGCGAGTTGTCGGTAATCACTCTTAACCGCCATGCCAATTTGCCATTGCTGTTTTCCTAGCGTCGGGAATCCGTTCGCCGCAAGCACAAAGTTGGCGTCACTGCCGTGTAATAAATGACTGATCTGGGTGCGCATGCCCATGACGGCGTCCACTTCATGCTGCTTGAGCGCCGCGACAGCTAAGCTCATGTTGGAAAAGTGTTTGGTGTGTTTGGTCATTGAGCCACGAAAGGCGGTTGTCAGGTAAAATGCTGGCACGGTGTCCACTTCGACACCAATGTCGTGGTACTGAAACAGGGCGATGGTCGGCACCTTTGCCATCTTTTGCCGATTGAAAGCAATTTGCCAGCGCTCAATATGATATGGGGCGAACATATGCACGCGGTCATGTACCAATTCGCCAATATCATCACGCAGTTGCGAATATTGCCGGTCATATGGCACACGGAGCATCAAGTCGCTCTTTTTCTTGCTCCTGAAATCCCCTTTCCACAAGCTGTTACGCAGATCATCTTCGACATTTTCATCGGCGGTTATCCAGCGTAATTGCAAGCGAACACCGAGTGAACTGGCGATGGCCGCGGCGATATCGATATCGATCCCGCTTGGCTTACCGGCAATTAGCGATGAATATGGCGCAAAATCACGATAGACGGAAACAAGGAGTTCCTTGCTTGCCTTAATGTCATCAAAGCTTCGCGCCGCTAATGGTGGCATGGCCGCTAACGCCAGCAGCAACACCGCCAATAATTGTCGGTATGATGGGATCATCTACTCGCTCACCGCCACCGATTCGAGCCAAGTTCTAATTGACCATAGTGCTTCCTGTGACAGATGCTCTGACATCTTGGGCATATAGACAGCGCCATTACGCACAGCGCCATTTCTTACCCGATACACAAACCACTCGTCACCATCATAGTCGATGGGTAACATCCGTAAATCTGGCGCGATGCCACCAGAGATACCTTCTAGCCCATGGCAGCGCGCGCAATTCTGGGTGTAGGCCGAGGTTCCGATGCGTAAGATTTCCTTCATCATATCGCCCTTTTGATCGCGATAGGGGTTGGTTTCACGCCACTCTTTGCCCAATTGAGGAATGGTGGAGGTATCGATCGATTGTGGCGTGACATCACCGTGAGCGAAAACAGTTGTCGGTATGGTAAAGATTAAAGCAGCCAACAGATGGCGAGAAAATAACGATTTATTCATGAAGAACCCTTTTTACTATCAACTTATTATTTAGCCCATTGTAAGCTGCCAAGCGCAGTTGCTACATCACACTTTAGCGCGGGTAAATCTCCTTCTTTAGTATGAAATAAACACCAGAATTCACTTTGGTTTTAGAGGTTTTCTATATATATCAAATGGTAACGAAAAAACACGACAATCCGCTAGGCTATTAAACCACTCGGTTTTTCATTATCCTGTAAGTGTTTAAAACCTTGAGAAACATGATGAAAAAACCTTTTTTAGCCCAAGGCAACGACCGTCGCCTGTTGAGCCTGTTGTTGGTTTATGGCCTTGGTCATAGCGATGTAATGGCCACGATCTCGAGTACGGAAAATATTGCCCTCCCGACCATCGCTATTGCCTATATTAAGCAACCAGAACCATTGGTGCAGCGCCTTTCGAGCAGGCCGTTGCGGGCTAAAGATAGCGGCGAACAAGGCGCATTGCTCGGACTTAATGATGCCAATACCACGGGTAAGTTCCTCAACGCGCGGCTAACCCTAAGCCGCGATAGTGTTGACTCGACTGCGCAATTACTAAGCTTACTAAAGCAATATCGTGATCAGGGCACCGCGCATTTCCTGCTTAACGTGCCCCACCAAACATTATTGGCGGCGCAACAATGGGCGATGCTAAATAATGCCACGCTATTTAATGTGGCTCGCCACCATGACGCGCTACGTCAACAACGCTGTAGTGAAGCAACGTTTCATACGATTCCAAGCTATGCGATGAAGGCCGATGCGCTGGCGCAGTGGTTATTGATGAAGCGATTAACCAAGGTGTTGGTCATCGTTGGCGATAAAACCAAAGACCAGCAGATCGTTAGCGCATTCAACCGCGCGGCTAAGCGCTACGGCCTAACCATTCTCGAGCAAAAAAAATGGGATTTCAACGCAGACTTACGCCGCAGCGCTGGCGCCGAGATGCCACTCTTTACCCAGACATCGCGAGACTACGATGTCGTATTTGTCGCTGATGATGCCCAAGACTTTGCCCCTTACATTCCCTATAACACCTTTTTGCCGCGGCCGGTTGTTGGCTCGGCTGGCCTAGAAGCACTGTCCTGGCATGCCAATATTGAGCAATGGGGCGCCACGCAACTGCAAAATCGCTTTAACAAACGCGCAAACAGGGCCATGAATGAAGTGGATTTTGCCGCGTATTTGGCCATACGTTCGATTGCAGTGGCCTTTTTCGCCCTAAAAAGCGACGATCATCACGCCCTTAGAGATTATCTACGATCCGGCGGGTTCTCCTTAGCGGCGTACTTGGGACGCAAGCTGACCTTTAGGCCATGGAGCGGACAACTGCGCATGCCTATCGCACTGGTGCATCCACAAGCGTTAATATCGCAATCGCCCCAGTTTGGCATCCTGCACCCGACAAATGAATTAGATAGCCTAGGTTTTGACCATCAAAATTCCCGCTGTCACTTAAACAAAACATTATGAAGAGAACGTTAGGAAAGGAGCATTATGAAGAGACTAAAGAGACTGACAAGCACTGCGGTGTGCCTCGCCGGGCTATCACTAACGGCAACGACGCTTCATGCAACACAATTGGCCTATGTCACCAATGAGAAAGACAATAACCTGTCGATTATATCGCTAGACACCCTTAAGGTAATCGATGTCGTTGAGACGGGTTTACGACCCCGAGGTATCATTTTTAGTCAAGATCGCACTCTAGCCTATCTTTGTGCCAGCGAGTCTGATGCGGTGCAAATTATTGATCTAAGGTCGCATCAAATTATTGGCGAACTACCCTCTGGCGAGGATCCCGAAACGATCGCCCTGCACCCTAATGGTAAGATTATCTATACAGCTAATGAGGATGATGCATTGCTCACCATCATCGACATTGAGTCGCGCAGCGTGATCAGCCAAATCGATGTTGGCGTTGAGCCAGAAGGCCTAGCAGTAAGTCCTTCCGGGGACTTGGTTATTGTCACATCAGAAACCACCAACATGGTGCACTGGATTGATACCAAGACCAATCGAGTGATTGCCAATACTTTGGTCGATTCTCGGCCACGCTCGGCGCAATTTAGCCAGGACGGTAAAACCCTGTGGGTCAGTTCTGAAATCGGCGGCACCGTGGCAAAATTATCGGTGGCCACCAAACAGATTGTGGCCACCATTGGGTTCAAACTCAATGGCATTCATCCTGATAAGATTCAACCAGTTGGTTTATTGCTCGATGCACAGCAGCGTTACTTGTATGTGGCGCTTGGCCCAGCGAACCATGTCGCGATTATCGACACCAATACGATGGCGATCGAAGATTATTTATTAGTGGGACGACGCGTCTGGCAAATGGCGTTTAATCAGCAGCAGACACTACTGTTGACGACCAATGGCGTTAGCGGTGATGTTTCGGTGATCGATGTTGAGAAACGCCGGGTAAAAAAATCGATTAAAGTTGGACGCTACCCTTGGGGCATTGCCATCAAGTAGGCAGTACAATCATTATTTAGAGCGCGATTAATGCGTTAGCATTTGTGGCGCAACGTTGAGGATGAAATTCACTGATGATTAACATCGAAAATCTAAGTTTCAATTACCACACAAAGCGTGCGCTTAAGGGCATTAATGTCCAATTTAACCAAGGATTTAATGTATTGCTTGGCGCTAATAGTGCGGAAAAGGCACCGTTGAGGATGCAATTCACTGATGATTAACATCGAAAATCTAAGTTTCAATTACCACACAAAGCGTGCGCTTAAGGGCATTAATGTCCAATTTAACCAAGGGTTTAATGTATTGCTTGGCGCTAATAGTGCGGAAAAGGCACCGTTGAGGATGAAATTCACTGATGATTAACATCGAAAATCTAAGTTTCAATTACCACACAAAGCGTGCGCTTAAGGGCATAAATATTCAATTTAACCAAGGGTTTAATGTATTGCTTGGCGCTAATAGTGCGGAAAGGCACCGTTGAGGATGAAATTCACTGATGATTAACATCGAAAATCTAAGTTTCAATTACCACAAAAAGCGTGCGCTTAAGGGCATTAATGTCCAATTTAACCAAGGTTTTAATGTATTGCTTGGCTCAAATGGTGCAGGAAAGAGCACCTTGATTGCGCTGCTAACGCATCTGCTTAAGCCATCGACGGGCACCATACGCTGCGCTGGATATGATCTGGGTAGCCAAACCAATCAGGTGATGGCGCTTTTTGGCGTAGTATTTCAACAGTCGACCTTAGATTTAGATTTAACCATCAAACAAAACCTCTGTTATTTCGGCGCGCTGCATGGGCTATCGACCAAAGTGACATTGGCCAATTGTCAGCCGTTATTGCAGTACTTCTCGCTAGAGCATCGATTAGGCGAAAAGATCCGCCAGTTAAACGGCGGGCATCGCCGCCGCGTCGAACTCGTGCGCGCGCTTTGCCATCGGCCGAAAATATTGTTACTCGATGAAGCCAGCGTCGGGCTCGATAACGATAGCCGTCAATCGTTCTTAAGCTATGTGCGCAAATTGACCGAGCAACAGCAGCTTTGTGTCGTGTGGACCACCCATTTACTCGACGAGGTTATCCCTAGCGATCATCTCGTACTATTAACCGATGGTGAGGTTGCTGCCAGTGGCGAAGTGGCGAGTTTATGTCAGCAATATCAGGTCCAGCAGGTCCAACAACTGTATCTCAAGGTAAATCAACAAGGAGCCTTCAATGGGATTTAGTGCATATCGAGTCGCTTTTGTCGCCATTGTCTCGCGTGAGCTATCACGATTTTTCGCACAACGCTCGCGTTTACTCTCGGCATTAGTACGACCCTTGTTGTGGTTGGTGGTTTTTGCCAGCGGTTTTCGCTCGGCTTTGGGCGTGTCAATCATGGAACCCTATGGCACCTACATCACCTATCAGAATTACATTACGCCAGGATTGTGTTGCATGATCCTGCTGTTTAATGGCATGCAGAGTTCCTTGTCGATGGTCTATGATCGCGAAATGGGCAGCATGAAAGTATTGTTGATGAGTCCATTACCACGGCCCTATCTACTATTTTGCAAGGTGTTTGCCACCGCGTTGTTGTCCTTATTGCAGGTATACATCTTCTTGTTATTTGCGCAGCTGGTGGACGTACATATCTCTTGGCAGGGCTACATTAGCGCGATCCCCTCGATCTTTCTTATTGCGATAATGCTTGGCGCACTGGGCTTAATGTTATCTAACGTGGTTAAGCAGTTGGAGAACTTCGCTGGGGTGATGAATTTTGTGATCTTTCCAATGTTTTTCCTTTCCAGTGCCCTCTACCCGTTGTGGAAAATCAAGGAAGCGAACTTATGGTTATATTGGCTATGCCAATATAACCCGTTTACCTACAGTGTCGAGTTATTACGCTTTGCGCTCTACCAGCAGATCAATATGGACGCGTTAATTGTATTAGTGCCTGTCACCGTGGTAGTAACAGCCTTTGCCTTGGCCAGTTTTTCACCCAAAAACGGCGGCCGCGGTTAGAAACTATAGTGAAATTTCACGCTCAGCGCGCGCGGCTTAGCTGGCCCAACAAAATAGGGCGCAGTGATCTCTTCATAACTATCGCCTAACACCTCATCCGCTTCACCATAGGTGCCAAAGGTGAAGTACTGGCTATTTGTGACATTATCAACCCGCAAGCCAATGGACAACTGGTCACTCAAGGTCACAGTGGCATAAAGGTTGAGCAACTGGTGCGCGCCAATTTTCTTATTTTCATTGGCTTCATCACCGCGATAATAACTACTCGACACATAACTGCTTTCAAGCCCTAGCGCTAACCAATGGCGTACTTGAAAAGCTGCGTTTAGCTTTATCTGATGCCGTGGCTGGCCAGGAATGGTACTGCCTTGTGCCACCTGGCGATTAGGACCTCGTGGATTTACCGGGCTAAACGACACAAAAGGTGACTCAAACGTCGCGTCAAGATAGTTATAACTGCCCTGCAACGACCATGTTTCGGCGCTGTAAGTACTGCTTAGTTCAAGCCCTTGGCGCCGTGTCTGGTCGACATTAACAAAGTAGCCACGGGAGGGATGTGTGCCCGCTTGCTGAAAAATGATGTCGTTGTCACTGATACTGTGAAAAACGGCCGCTTGATAGCTGACATTTTGGTCGTGATAGGCCAGTCCAAATTCCCACGTTTTTGCCACGACCTGAGCTAACGGTGGATCGGAAACAAACCCGTTTGGCAGCTTACAAGGATCTTCTTCATCGGCGCAGCTTAGCTCTGCCGGACTTGGGGTGCGCGAAGATTCGCTGTAGCTTAGGCTAGCCACAGCACCATTGTCCAGCTGATAACGCAGCCCAATGGCAGGATTAAAGCGATAAAAACGGTGATCGCCATCGAGGGATCCTTCGCCATTACCCAATAGATCATCCATCGCCATGTGATGGCGATAGTAACGCCCGCCCAACTCCAGTGACAATTGCTCGCTCAGCGCGCTATGATTGCTAAAAAAGAGCGAATAATCTTCGCTCTCTACCGCTAATCCCACTTGTGATTCTAAATCATAGAAGCCAATCGGCGTAACATCGCGCCTTGCCGACGCGTTATCGTTATGTAGCAGCGCAAACTGCGTGCTACTCGTAAATTTTATCGCCGATTTAACCGCATTAAGCCCTATCACAAGATGTTGTTTCTGGCGCCAATTCGTGGCCAATTGTAAGGATAAACCGTGGCTCTTATTGTCACTAAAACCCTGATTATAGGTGCCGTCAATGCTATCAAGGTCAATATTGGTGAGTTGGGACAACGCAGTAGCGCTATCGTAGCCAACTAGTTGCACCGGCGCTAACGCCGCCCCAAAAGCGTGCTCTTCATCGTCTTCCCCTTCGTCTTCACCTTCACATAGGGTCAAATGGTCGCCGAACGCACACGCCTGATAGTCGCTATCGTCGCCATTGATGCTGGCATCTTTATTTCTCCGAGAAAAGAGATTAAACGACAGTTCAAGCTTGTTATTAAGCGTACTGTCGACGCTAAGTCCGATAAATTTTAAGCCTGTCTTTGTCTGGTCCGGCTGGGTGTAGATCGCGCGCGGCGATTCAAGCGTCAGTAATAACTCTGGCACCGCGCCATTGCCGATCATGGCGTTGTGCGTATTGATCAGCAATAGGTTTGCCCGTAAATCAGAAGTGGCATAGGTTACATTCGCTAAATATTGTTTGATGTGGCTCGGCGAGGCGTCACGCCAACCTTCCTCATCGTAGCGGTTGACGTTAACATAATAACCCCACTGTCCTTCGTTACCACCGCTTTGCATGTTGTAATGCGCCCCGCCAAAATTTGCGCGCGTAATCGTCAACTGGGTTTTCTCATAACTAAACCCGTTTTTAAGCGCCAACGCTAAGGCACCCCCTAACGTATTTTGGCCGAACATTGGATTGGAGCCAGAAAACAGCGCCACATTGTCAATCGCACTAAAAGCAATATTGTCCCAGTTTACGGTATCACCAAAGGGCTCATTAAAACGAAAGCCATCAACATAAACCGATATCCCTTGTGGCAGACCTAATAATGGCGATGCGCTAAAGCCGCGATACTGCAAATCAGGTTGAAACGGGTTGTTCTGTACATCGTTGATATTAACGCTGCTTAACCTGGTCTTTAGTAGATCGGTCAATGTTGCAGCGTTGCTACTGAGCAAGGCTTCTTGATCTAAACGGGTAACCGAGCCCAACAAATATTCGCCATCATGGTTAGCCAAAGGTGTCTGCCCCTTGATGACAATGGTTTCTATTGCTTCGCTAGCGAGCGTGGCGCTCATCAATATGATGCTTAACATGTAACTCCAAACTAATTATTACTTATTAACTTAGGAGTGTACCCTGTTCCCGCGCCACTTTATTGCACCGTAAACGCTGCTTACTTTAAGCGAAAACATATATTTGTTATAAAACAATCAATTAAAAACTCGCCGAGAAAGATCTTCATACTAAAGCAGTAACCAAGCACCACTAAAATATTAAGTGAGCCAGTGCAAATCTGTTGGAAAACTGGCTAGTTTTTTAGCGCGTTAACATTTAAAATAACGCCCTAGCGATTGAAAATTGGAAAGAAAAGGTGTTTGAAAATCTAGCGTTAACAACCGTGGTCAATTGGGCTGGCTTATTCGGCATTGCCGTGTTTGCCGTATCCGGCGCACTAGACGCTGCCCGCAAGCAATTGGACATACTCGGTTTTATGCTAATTGGTACCGTCACAGGCCTTGGTGGCGGCACTATTCGCGACGTTTTATTAGGAAAGTTACCGCTATATTGGACGCTTGATTCAACGTACGTTGGTTTATGTCTGATGATGTCCTTTATCACCTATTTTGTCGCGCCGAAATTGCAGTCTCGAACCAAGGCACTCATTTGGATGGATGCGGTGGGTTTATCATTATTTTGTGTTACGGGTGCCCAAATTGCCGTTGGCATTGGCGCAGCGCCACTTATTTGCGTCTGTATGGGCATCATCACCGCCACCTTCGGCGGCATATTGCGTGATGTACTGTGTGGTTACGATCTTGTACTAAGCAATCGGGAATTGTATGTCACCACGGCAGTAACCGGCGCGTCGACTTATCTACTGTTGCACTGGTTAGGTATTAGCGAAGACATCTCCGTGCTGTGCGGTATGGCAGCAGCATTTGCACTGCGCAGCGCCGCGATAATTTGGGGATTATCATTGCCTTCATATTCCGGGCATAACAACGCTAAGTAATACCCGATACCGGCTTATAGTGCTAACTCGCAGCACATCGCACGGCGAATGACTTAACAAATATCATGGCATCTTTTTTAGTGAATAATCTGCCCAACTACATTGCTTATCCCATCGCCAATGTAGTTGGCTTATTTTTCATCGTTAAGCCCCCATAAAACATGGTGGCCGGCTTTACTGACCACCGTAATTAGGTTGACCCTCTAACATTGGCTAAGAGGCTACACCTTAAATCTAACAATCAATTGATTAAGATTGTTAGCAAAGTTAGCCAGCTCAATGCTAGATTCTGCCGTTTTCGATGCTCCGTCTGTGGCTTGTTTGGTCATATCACTAATATTATTCATTGTGTCTTTTACGCGTATTGTGGTCGCACTTTGCTCTTCCGTAGCGTTACTGATCATGTTGTTCATATCTGTAACTTTTTGCATGCCTTGTTGCATACGCTTAACTGATTGGCCAGCACTCTCAGCTAATTCAACACTTAACTTTACTTGTTGCTGACAATGCGACATATCGTTGACTGCCTGCTCTACGCTACTTTGTAAAGACTCTATTACCGTCGTGATACTACTGGTTGAATCTTGTGTACGGCTGGCGAGAGTTCTCACTTCATCTGCAACAACTGCAAAACCGCGCCCTTGTTCTCCCGCTCGAGCAGCTTCGATAGCCGCATTTAACGCCAATAAATTAGTTTGCTCGGCAATAGATTGAATTACAGAGACGATTTCACCAATATCTTGACTGGCACCTTTTAACTTAGCTATTTGAACCGCAGATATCTCAACATGTCGGCCTAAGGTCGTTATTGACGCGATATTATCAGTTAACACGCCGGCGCATAAGTCAGTCTCTTGAGTCGTACTTTGACTAGCCTCTAACGTGACATGCGTATTATCTGCCACTTCTCTTATTGCGACGGTCATTTCAGAGGCCGCTATATCAGCAGTATAGACATACTCACGTTGGCTACTCATGCCTTCATTTATTTGACCTGTCACGATAGACAGGTTTTCTGCTTGTATGACCAGAGAATGCGAAGAGTCGGAGACATTGCTTAACACATTACGAAAGTCTGTGATCATCGAATTAAACGCTTGTGCCATATCGGCTAATTCATCACGCCCTTGTACATCCAGTGAATAAGTTAAATCATTATCTTTACTCATATTGAGCATAGTATCGCGCATTTTAATCAGTGGACTATAAATGTTGAGGCTAATTAGGCGTGTTAACAACAAACTGACAATTAGAAAGCAGAAGACAACGATTAATAATGGTTTCGCGTTTCCCCAAAAAATCACATTAACATCGTCAAGATAGATACCCGTACCGACAACCCAATTCCAAGGCTTAAACAATTTAACATAAGATACTTTATCAATAGGCTCGGCTTGGTTTGCCTTATTCCATTTATAATTAACAAAGCCTTCACCAGAGTTTCTAACGAGCTGATTCATTACCTCAAACAGTTTAATACCGTCAGGATCTTTTATATCCTCAATATTGGTATCGAGTAGCTTCACTTTTGGATGCGATAACATGGTGTAATCGAGGGTATGAACCCAAAAATACTCGCTGCCACCATAGCGCTGTGAAGAGATAGTCTCTAAAGCAAGTTTTTTGGCTTGTGTCTCAGTTAATTGCCCCGACTCAAATTTTTGATGAAAATGCATGACGATACTCGCAACAGATTGGGTTAGATGTTGCGTTTTGACTTGACGATCCTCAAGTAACGTTTTGTTTAACGTGGATAAACTAAAAGCTATCACAGCTAATAGTGAAATAATTGCCAATAGCGTGATTAACGCCAATTTATATTTAATGGCGATGTTGTTAAGTATCGAATTCAAAGTTAAATGTCCCTATTAAAATTTGTCTGTAAATCCATATACAGAACTCAGAAAAAGCATTGCTCAATGCGTTCAACCATTATAGATTGAAAGATCGTAGGTACGTTAACGATTTTTCTTAAGTTACACAACTCCCTAGCAGGGTAAGATTACGCGTGTTTAATAAATAATCCGAAAAACGTCTTCTGCATAGCCCGTATCTAGTGCTGCATTGAACCGTTTAGCCTTCATAGATTTTTTTCAGCTCATGCAAGTTTCAACAAGTTGAGAAGAAGATGCCTAATTACCGGCATGTTTTCGGCGGCGTTCGAGCGCCTAACGCGACACCTATTATTATTTGTTAGGCTATATATCTTTAATATTAAACTCTTCTCTTATTTTAACTAAAGGTATGTCCATATATCTTTCATAGTCTGACCAATTCCATTTCTTTGACATACATCTTGCTCTAAATATCGTTCGTGGGATAAGCCACACTAATTTGGATATATTAGTTAACACATGGAAAATAGAATACTGCCTAAACAAAGTAAATGCATTGGCTTGAGAGTAGCCTTTTAGATGATTGAAAAAACCAAGCGTTGTACCAAAAAGGATCCAAATTTTGAGCTGTCCCTCACCGATAATTGATGTGTCGCAACCAAAGACGACATGAGCGATATCGTGGCATTGAAAGAATGCTTGTGCCTCGTCAGACATCTTTCGGTCAGTTAAGCTTAGTGAATTATCACCATGAAATTTTTGAATTGCTTCTCTTAACGTCATCTGAAATATCATTACTGTCTCGGTCAACAATGGCGGCGTTAGAAAAATCCGGTAACCTAAGTTTACCGGAATTTGAAGCTCGCCAACAAGGCACTTAACGCCAACGCTGCCGACTAATTTACAGGCGTCATTGTTGAGGGTAGCAATAGATTGCTTAAATAGTGATGCTTAATTTGTCTAATTCAAATTCTTGGTCCATGAGCTGACCGATAATATTGTCACCGCACAGGTGATGGGCATATTGCATGTGTAAACAGCGCACCTTGTCCCATTGCGAAATCCCGCCGATACCATATTGGTCAAAGAGCTTGATAAAACCAAGATGCTCGAGGCGCGCGCGATCTTGTGGGTCCATCGCTGCCCAGCGATCTTTAACGTAGCTTTGATGATTAGCGTAAAAGGTTTCGCGCAACGCTTGTTCATCTAAGATGCGTTGCTCGATATGTTTGGTCCAACCGGCGGTTTCAATTTTGTTGATCGCCTTGTGTAAATCCTGCGAACATAACCAATACATCGTCGGAAATGGCTTATCTGCCACCAAAGAGCGAGTCTGTAAAACCGTCGGTATGCCTTGGGCTGTTTGGTGCGCAATCTTAACTATGCCACGAGGCTGTCGGCCTAATTGACGGGTGATGATCTCAAGTTGTGCTTCACTAAGCTGACAGTTTGACATGGTAAATAATGCTCTAGAAAATAAAAGCGCGATTATACCCAAGTTTTTCGCAAAGATAAGGGTCAGGGCGCGCTTTTCTGATATTATGCGCAAAATTAATTTAGCTGGCGACCTTTCTGTGACTCTCGACTCTATCGACAAATCTGTTTATCGCAAACACCTTAACTTACTCATCGGCGCATCCATTGCGTTCCTGTTGCTGAGTTCGTTAGGCCTCTCGTCCCTATTTATCGAGCTAATCAGCATTGAAGGCGGCGATAATTTCATGTTAAACCTAATGGCTGTCGCTATCAGTTGTGCTGGCATAATCAGCGCGATAACCCTAAACAAGCGCCATCATTTGATGCAAGAAATCTATTACGTGTGGCGGCTTAAAATGGAGCTAAATTTTATTAATCGTAAATTGCGCTTACTTGACAAAGCTGCGCTGGAGGGCGATGTTAACGCGCTAATTATTTTGAGTTTTTACTATAAAGCCTCCCGTCAGTTATGGACGCTGGACGATAATACCATCGCCATCGATAGCCTCAACCGTAAAGAGCAGCTAATATTGACCCAAATCGAGACTAAGCAGCTAAGCATTGATATCAATGATTATAACCGTGCCTTACTCAATCGCTTTTAATCACCCTGCAAACGCGCGATAATCAATAATAACTAACGATGGGAAAATACTAGAGTGCATAAATTAAGCGACCAACAACAGCAACAACTCTCGAGCTGGTTATTAGACAAAGCGCCAAACAATACGTTGTCATTGAATGCCGTTAAAGGTTATTTATTTGCAATAATATGTTCGCCTGATCCGATTGATGTCAGCGATTGGCTGCCAGTAATCTTTAATGAACAAGTCGATGACGTGCCTGATGAGATCACCCTAATCCTTGCCCAATTATACAATTGGATCAGCGACCAGATCTTTGATACCGGCTATGCGCTGCCAAACACGGTTGAATTTTCAGAGATGATAGATGCGAACTTCCTCAGTGGTCACCCATTACACGAGTGGTCCTTAGGATTTGCCTGCGGGGTCAATTTTTACTCGCAAGGCTTGATCGAAAACATGGACATTCAAAGTGAAATTGCCGAAACATTCTCCCTTGCAGTGATGGCGATGACCTATTTTGCTGACGCAGAAATCGCGCAAGAGATTGTCGCGCAGCAAGAAGAGAGCAATCTAAGCCATTTCTCGCCGATCATGTTTCAGATGATCAACGATCTCGTCGGCGACTTTGCTCAAATTGTCGAGCATGCCGCCCTAAGCACTGGCCTGTATGATGATGAAGAAAACGCCTTAGATGAAGACGATTGGGATGATGAGCAACAGTAGCGCCGAATTTACCGATAGATGTCAATAGGCAGCTGCGCTAATCGAGGGTGGCCATTTTCCAGCCAGCTCAGTTCCAATTGCCATACCATCTTCGTTTCGCTGCATTTTCCGACCAATGTTTGCGCCCTAAAATGGTTTGGCGCAACAGCTGTTAAACTAAGTGGAACCACCCCCATACTCATCGACTGACTCACTAATTTGGCACGAACTTGCTCGGCGCTACCGCCAAACTTCAAATTAAACGTAAAAATTTCTTCCGCGTTAATGCGCGTAGGCGCGGATATCGTTACTTGCTCTGTTTGATAAATCACGCGACTTTCCTGCTGGCTTTGTTTGACCAATAAATCGCAACCGCCAAGCAGTAAACACATCCCAATAAGACCGATATATTTCACGCCAATCCCTCATAAAAAACGTCATTGTAGCTTAATCACCCAAATATCGTGGGTATTTAATAGGCATACAACTAAAGTTTAGCAATTTATTTCAGTTTTTAGGAAGTTCAAATTTTAAATTTGATCTAAATCAAGCTACAATAGCCTTGATTTAACGTAATATATCATCGTCGCAAATAACATAGATCAAGTTCATTGCGGCACAGGGTCCTATTTGGTCGAGATTGACTCGAATAGGTTTTTCCAGTTGGACTATTTTCAACTGGGTTTAACAAGCAAATGTAAGCACTGGAAGCAGAAAGATGACTCACACTAGTCCATCACACGCTGATTATAATTACACCGTTGTTCGTCAATTCGCTATTACCACAGTTATCTGGGGTATAGTCGGCATGGCAGTTGGTGTATTCATAGCAGCGCAGCTATACTGGCCACAATTAAATTTTGATACACCGTGGTTAACCTTTAGCCGTTTACGTCCGTTACATACCAATGCGGTAATTTTCGCCTTTGGTACGAGCGCACTTTTCGCAACGTCTTATTACGTTGTACAACGCACCTGCCAGACAAGGTTGTTTAGCGACAAGCTAGCAAGCTTTACCTTTTGGGGATGGCAACTTGTCATTATCTCGGCGGTAATCACCCTACCATTAGGTTATACCTCTTCTAAAGAGTATGCCGAACTGGAATGGCCAATTGACGTTTTAATCACCATTGTTTGGGTAGCCTACGCGGTTAACTTCTTTGGCACATTGATTAAGCGTAAAACCTCACACATCTATGTAGCGAACTGGTTCTATGGTTCATTTATCTTAGTTGTTGCTGTTTTGCATATCGTCAATAGCGCAGCGATTCCATTGGATTGGGGAAAATCATATTCTGCTTACGGTGGCGCTACTGATGCCATGGTGCAATGGTGGTACGGTCACAATGCCGTTGGCTTCCTGCTAACCGCTGGTTTCTTGGGCATGATGTACTACTTCGTTCCTAAGCAAGCTGAGCGTCCAGTATATTCTTACCGTCTATCAATCGTGCATTTTTGGGCCTTGATTGCGCTTTACATTTGGGCTGGTTCACATCACCTGCACTACACAGCGCTGCCAGATTGGACACAAACGGTCGGCATGGTGATGTCAGTGATATTGTTCGCACCTTCTTGGGGTGGCATGATCAACGGTATTATGACGCTATCTGGTGCGTGGCATAAACTACGTACTGACCCGATATTACGTTTCTTAATCGTTTCTCTATCTTTCTATGGTATGTCTACCTTCGAAGGACCGATGATGGCGATTAAAACGGTTAATGCATTATCGCATTATACCGATTGGACAATCGGCCACGTTCACTCTGGTGCACTCGGTTGGGTTGCCATGGTTTCTGTTGGTGCGCTTTATCATATGATCCCACGTCTTTACGGCAATACGTTCATGTATAGCACTAAACTGATTAATACACATTTCTGGTTGGCAACAATCGGCACCGTATTGTATATCGTTGCGCTATGGATATCTGGCGTAATGCAAGGGTTGATGTGGAGTGCGGTAAACGCAGACGGTACGTTAACGTACAGCTTCGTTGAGTCACTACAGGCATCGTATCCGTTCTACCTAATGCGTTTCATTGGTGGTTGTTTCTTCTTGTCTGGCATGTTCATTATGCTATACAACGTGATCAAGACAGTTAGAGCGCCTGCGGGCTCACTGATTGAATCTTCAGCAGAATAGGAGCGATTGAACATGTTTAAAAAATTAAATCACGAACTTGTTGAAAAGAACGCTGGCTTGCTTGCTATCTTTACTATCCTGGCTATTAGCTTCGGTACGTTAGTTGAGATCACGCCTAACCTATTTTTAGCCGAAACAAACACACCGATGAAGAATATGAAGCCGATGACTGCCCTGCAGTTTGAAGGCCGCGATATTTACATTCGTGAAGGCTGTGTAAACTGTCACTCGCAAATGATTCGTCCATTTCGCCATGAGACAGAGCGATATGGTCATTACTCATTGGCCGGTGAATCAGTTTGGGATCATCCATTCTTGTGGGGTTCTAAGCGAACAGGTCCAGATTTGGCTCGTGTTGGTGGTCGCTACAGCGATGCATGGCATGAGGCGCACCTGATTGATCCTCGCGCTGTTGTTCCTGAGTCAAATATGCCCGGCTTCCCATGGCTTGCCGAAAATGTATTGACGGGTGACAAGAGTGCCGCGAAACTTTCTTTATTTAAAGATCATTTCGATGTTCCATACACAGACGAAGACGTTGCAGGTGCTAAAGAGGCTGTTAAAGGCAAAACTGAGCTAGAAGCATTAATTGCTTACCTTCAACACCTTGGTACTAACTTAAAATAGGAGTTCCCATGGATTACGGCACATTTCGTGGAATCGTAACAGTGGGAATGCTGATTCTGTTTATCGGCATTTACACTTGGGCATTTAGTCCTCGTCGAAAAAAAGGCTTTGATGAAGCTGCCAATTTGGTATTTGCCGACGAGCAAGATCTAGATACAAACAAGAAATCAGGAGCAGAGTCCAAATGAGTACCTTCTGGAGTGCATGGGTTATCATCGGTTCGTTCATCGTCGTCTTAGGTTGTGCGTATTTACTGCGCATGGTCATCGTAGACAAGATGGGCGTCGAAGAAGGCAAGGAAATGCCACATAGCTTCGACGGCATTGTCGAAATGAATAACCCACTACCAAAATGGTGGACGATTATGTTCGCCGCAAGTATCGTATGGGGCGTGCTGTATTTCGCCGTCTATGGCATCGGCAGCTACACCGGTATTTGGCAATGGAAAAGTGCCAATAAGGAAATTTATTCCTTGGCTGAGTCAAAGGCTGCTGTGATAGCAGCCCGTGAAGCTGGCGAAATCGTGCAATACGATGCAGAAATGGCCCAAGCCGACGCAACTTATGGCGCTACTTACGCTAATTACGCCAGCAAATCAGTTGAAGAGCTAATCAAAGATCCCGAAGCAATTAAGGTGGGTCAACGGTTATTTATTCAAAACTGTTCGCAATGTCACGGTAGTGACGCGCGTGGCCAGCGTGGTTTCCCAAATCTTACCGACACCGATTGGTTATACGGTGGCAGCTTTGATAAAATCAAAGAAACCATTCTACATGGCCGCACCGCGACCGGTATGATGGCTTGGAAAGATACCCTGGGCGGTGAAGAAGCGGTAGAACAAGTTGTGACTTATGTGCAAAGCCTTAGCGGTCGTAAAGTGAACGCTAAGATGGCTGCTGCCGGTAAAGCCAAATTTGGTTTGTGTATGGCCTGTCACGGCGTTGATGGCACTGGTAATCAAATGATGGGCGCGCCTAACCTAACCGATAAAGTTTGGTTATATGGTGGTTCAAAAGCCGCGATTACCGATTCGGTATCTAACGGTCGTTCAGGTGTGATGCCTGCGTGGCAAGATATCTTAGGTAATGACAAAGTACATGTTATTTCTGCATACGTTTATAGTTTATCAAACAAATAAGCGTCTACGGTTGTAATGTTGGAGGGCTCCGCTTAGCGGAGCCTTCTTTTTATTCCCCCATTTTAATGAACACAGAGTTTATTGCCGTTAGCTCATCAATTGGTTAGCTAACGCGAATAAATTACAAGTGGTAACCCCTATGAATGATATCCAACCTTGGTACAAACAGTTTTGGCCTTGGGTCCTAATTGGCCTTCCTGCGAGTGCGATTATCGCGGGTCTTACAACGCTCTATATTGCGATCGAAAACAAGCCAGACATGGTAGTAGAAGACTATTACAAGAAAGGCAAGGCGATTAATGTTGACCTAACACGCCTAGACAATGCCTATAAGCTGGCGCTAAAGTTTAGATTGGCAGTTAGCGGCGAGCGCATCGAACTCAAGCAAACCTTTGGCGAACCACAAACTGCCGCTCTGCGCCTACGCTTTATCCATCGCACCCTAAAAGTTAACGACTTCGAGCAGCTGATCACCGCAGATGGCAATGGCACCTACGCCCTGTCACTGGCTAAACCATTAACGGGTAAATGGTCCATTCAATTGGAGTCGTTTGACGGCCATTGGCGTATTCAAACCGTGGCGATGTTTCCCAGTAGCATCGATACCCTGCTCGATTCATTTGATCGCTAAATAATGAGCCCATCGAGCTGTTACCACTGCGGTGAACCGGTGCCCAGTAATGTCGATTTAGTCGTCGAGGTTTTTGCCAAACAGCAGTCTATGTGCTGTATTGGCTGCCAAGGGGTGAGTCAGGCGATTGTCGATAACGGGCTAAGCAGTTATTATAAACATCGTAGTGAACCCGGTAGCCAAGGAGTGGCAATAGTGCCGAGCGAGCTTCAAGAAATACTCGCCTACGACTTGAACGAAATAGAACAGGACTTTGTCTTTATTCAAGACAATCACAAAGAGGTGCTGCTCACCGTCGAAAACGTCAGCTGCGCTGCGTGCGCTTGGTTAATAGAAGGGAAGTTAATTACGCTGGCGGGCCTAGTCAAGTGTAATGTTAATACCACCACAGCACGTATTGCAGTGGTCTGGGATCATACCAGCGAGCTTAAGCTCTCTGACATATTGCGGGCCATTGCGTTGGTCGGTTATAAAGCCTACCCTTTCGCACCAGACAAAGCCGAACAGCAACAAATTGCAACCGCCAAGGCTCACCTGCGCAAGTTGATTGTCGCCGGGCTTTGCACGATGCAGGTGATGATGTTTGCATTGGCGTCCTATTTCGATCACCTCGATACGCTAAGCGATGGACTCTCCCTATACTTTCGCTGGATAAGTCTGGTCATTGTGCTACCCGTTGTGGTGTACTGCGCGCAGCCTTTCTACCAAAATGCCTGGTCAGGCTTAGTCGCTAAACGCGTCAACATGGACATACCAGTATCCATTGCGATTGCCCTTTCCTTTGGCGCGAGTGTTTATGCAACGGTAATCAATCAAGGAGAGGTGTATTTTGAGTCAGTGTCGATGTTCGCCTTCTTTTTGTTACTTGGTCGTTATTTCGAGCAAGGCGCGCAAAAAAAAGCAGCGATGGTCAGCAGCAACTTACTTAAGTTAATCCCAACAACGGCCAATAGACTGTCCGATGATGACGCCATTGAAAGTGTGCCTGCTAAAACGCTGGTGATAGGTGACCGTGTCCTGGTTAAGCCGGGCCAAACAATACCCGCCGATGGCATTATTCTTTCTGGCCAAAGCCATGCCAACGAAGCGATATTGACTGGCGAGCAAATACCGGTGCGCAAAGATCAGGGCTCGTGGGTATATGCTAGTAGCATCAACATCGACAGCCCCATCACCGTAAGAGTCGGTGTTAAGCGAGGCGAGCAACTTATTGCCAAGATCATTCGCCTCCAAGAACAAGCGAGTCACGACAAGCCCCAACTGGCGAATTTGGCGGAGCGTCTGTCACAATATGTGGTCATTGGCATCCTACTCCTGGCTAGCTTAACCTATATTGGTTGGAGCTTGGCCGGCAACCCCAACGCGCTTTGGGTTGCCATCGCCGTATTAGTGGCAACTTGTCCCTGCGCGCTAAGCCTTGCCACACCGTCGGCGTATACTTGCGCCATCGCCGCAATGAGCCAGCACGGTCTATTGCTGCGCAGTGGCAAAGCGTTAGACAGTTTGACGAAGGTGACCCATATCTGTTTTGATAAAACAGGCACCTTGACCACCGGTAACTTCGAAATATCACAAACTGTGAGCGACCTACCTCATCATACGGCGTTAGCGCTCGCCGCGGCCTTAGAGTCGCAATCACAACACCCGATTGCTCGCGCGTTTAAGCCGTTTTATGATCAAGCAATGACCCTGAGTGACGTCGTCGCAACATCGGGCGCAGGGATCTGTGGCCGCATTAATGGACAGATGTATCGCTTGGGTAACGCTAACTACGTCCAAGTAGCGCCATGTGACGATCTTGATGAACAGCGCGTCGAGGTTATTCTCGCCGATGACAGCGGCAACTTAGTGGCCAAGTTCTACCTAGCCGATCAGTTGCGCGCCAGCAGCAAGGCGCTTATCGACTATTTAGCAACGCGTCAGATAACAACCACGCTATTAACGGGCGATGCCTCTAACCATGCAACAGCTATCGGGCGATCGCTAGCGGTAAACCACACCATCAAAGGACAAAGCCCCGCGCAAAAATTGCAATATTTGTCCACTCTCCAAGAGTCAGGAGCGATCGTCGCGATGTTTGGTGATGGCGTAAACGATGCGCCGGTGTTAGCGGGCGCGCATCTGTCATTTGCGATGGGCACAGGCAGTGATATCGCAAAATCTAGTGCTGAGGTGATTCTGCTGCAAGACGATCTGTCTAAAGTACGCCATGCGATCGAATTGTCACACCGAGTCAGCCGTATTATTAAGCAAAACTTGGCCTGGGCGCTGGGTTATAATTTACTTGCTGTGCCGTTTGCTGTGGTAGGATTACTACCGCCCTATTTAGCGGCACTCGGCATGTCATTAAGTTCGCTAATTGTGCTACTCAATTCCTTACGACTGTTAAAAGGCGCCAAATGAACATCTTATTTTTACTCATCCCCGGTGGACTGATCGTTGTTGTGATTGCGCTGTGGTTCTTTTTTTGGGCAGTCAAGAGCGAGCAGTTCGAAGATTTGGATCGCCAAGGTGCCAATATATTATTTGATGATGAACACCACCAACCGACCAAGCCTGCTATGACAGACAAAACCAAGTAGCACCGATGTCTTACCAGTGGATTGAACATTATAATTTTTTCACCGCAATGTTAGTCGGCTTGCTTAGCAGTGGCCACTGCGTGGTCATGTGTGGCGGTGTCGTTGGCGTGCTTAGCGCCAACATTCCAATGCATCATCAACGACCATTGATGCGATTTAGCTATTTGCTCTCCTACAACGGTGGTCGCCTACTTAGCTATGCCATTGCCGGCGCTTTAGTCGGCTTTAGCACCAGTTTTTTTGCGCTAAAATCGCACACCTTGTTTCAAGTGATGCACATTCTCGCGGGCTTAATGTTAGTGCTGATAGGCTTGTACATCTGCCAATGGCTCAATGCCATTAGCCATATTGAGCGATTAGGTAAGGGATTATGGTCGGTTGTATCGCCGCTAGCCAAGAAAATGTTACCTTTGGCCTCGCCAATAAGCGCTTTTCCGTTCGGCTTCGTGTGGGGCTGGCTACCTTGCGGCCTAGTCTATAGCACACTGACTTGGTCTGCTGCATCTGGTAGTGCACTGCAAGGGGCAGCAATAATGCTCGGTTTTGGGCTTGGCACCCTACCCGCGATGCTCAGTTTAGGTGTTTTTTCGCTCAGCCTAAAGAAGATGTTAGGCATGCTTATTGTACGCCGCATCAGCGGCTGTATCATCATTCTCTTTGGCGCTAACATTTTATTAAATACTTTGCAGGTGACCTAAATTGACCTAGCTCAAGTCATGATTTAGTGGTATTATCCGATTAAAATTAAACACTATATTGGTAAGTCACATCTTATGAGTTCACATAACTGTTCTGGCACAAGTTCTATTCATTGTCAAAATTGCAGCATGGCGGATCTTTGTATCCCTTTTTCGCTTAATGACACGGAAATTGGCCAACTCGATAACATCATCGAACGTAAACGCCCTATTCAAAAAGGTGAACTTATCTGTAGTGCTGGCGACAAGCTAGAATCTATTTTCGCGATCCGCTCGGGTAGTTTTAAGAGTTACACCATTACGCCCGATGGTCACGAGCAGGTCACTGCCTTTAACCTTGCTGGCGATATTGTCGGCTTTGATAGCATCGGCCGTGGTCGTCACCAAAGTTTTGCCGTCGCACTTGAAACATCGATGGTCTGTGAAATACCGTTTGAGACCATCGAGCAATTGTCAGGCCGTATGCCGCGCCTTCGCCAACAGATCCTCCGCCTAATGAGTGATGAGATTGTTAATGATCAAACGATGTTGATGCTGCTTAGTAAACGTAGCGCCGAAGAGCGCCTCGCGACCTTTATCGATTCGTTGGGTGATCGTCACGGCGAACGTGGTCTGTCATCAAAAGAGTTCCGTCTAACCATGACTCGTGGTGATATTGGTAATTATTTAGGCTTAACCGTTGAAACGATTTCCCGCCTATTGGGTCGCTTCCAAAAGAGTAACCTCATTACGGTGCAAGGAAAATACGTTACGATTATCGATAAAGAGAGTTTAGCCGAGCTTAGTGGCATCAGCGCAATGCGTTAATCTGTTATAAACCTCTCTATTTATCAAATAATTAGACCGGCTTTCGCCGGTTTTTTTGTGTTTATTGGACTAATTCACGTAAAAATTGATTTACTTTCGGTTTGCTTTTGCCATGATCGGGTTATATTATCAACAAGGTAATCAAATGTTGAGACATTAAGATGATGGAATATAAAAATATTTTGGTGATGGTTGATCCCACAAAACAACAACAACCAAGTCTAGCGCGAGCCGCTTATTTAGCCAGAAGTTACGGTGCCAAGATATCAGCTTTTTTGTGTATCTACGACCTATCATATGAGATGACCTCCATGCTATCGCAAGATGAACGCAATGCGATGCAGCAAGGGGTGATGGATCAACACAGTGAGTGGCTAAAGGATCTAACCAGTGAATATGATGATCTTGACATCACATCCCATATCGCTTGGCATAAACGCCCTTTTGAGGCGGCGATAAAATACGTTCAGCAGAAAAACATCGATCTGCTGGTCAAGTCAACCCACAAGCATGACAAAATTAAGTCAGTGATCTTCACCCCTACTGATTGGCATCTATTGCGCAAGTCGCCCTGTGATGTATTGCTGGTTAAAGAACACGAGTGGCCTACAAATGGCAATATTCTTACTGCAGTCAATGCCGTCAGCGAAGACAGCGATCACATTAATCTCAACAATAAAGTAATGCAGCACGCGACCGATTTGGCCAAAGTTATTAGCGCCAAGGTCAAAGTAGTCAACGGCTACCCAGGTACACCGGTTAATATTGCGATAGAAATTCCGGAATTTAACGCGCAGCAATATAGTGATTCGGTCAAGCGTCATCATGTCGATGCCTGTGTCGCCATCGCCCAACAATACGGACTTAGCGACGACGATTGTTTCATCGAGGAAGGCCTAGCAGAAGATGTGATTCCGGCAATAAGTAAAGCCCTGGATGCTGAGTTGGTGGTCATTGGCACCATTGGACGCACCGGCTTATCCGCCGCATTTATCGGTAATACCGCAGAACACGTTATCGATCGCCTACATTGTGATTTACTCGCGGTTAAGCCCGATGGTTTTACTAGCCCAGTTGATTAAATTGAGCCTTTGTCACTAAAAGATAAATTTGTTATGTTAGGCTGGCACCGTTTTGGGTATAATGTCGGCCTATTTTTATGTCCAAAGTGGTATCCTAGATATGTCCCTTTCATCGTCAGTCTCTTGTGAAACAAAATCTCAATTAAAGCAATTAAATAAACGCTTATCGCGCCAAGTGGGAAAAGCGATCGCTGATTTTAATATGATCGAAGATGGTGACAAAATAATGGTGTGTCTGTCTGGCGGTAAGGACAGCTATGTGATGCTAGACATTTTACGTGACCTAAAAAAACGCGCGCCAATACATTTTGACATCGTCGCTGTAAATTTAGATCAAAAACAGCCGGGATTTCCTCAGGAAGTATTGCCTAATTATCTCGATAGCATCGGCGTCGAGTATAAAATAGTTGAAGAAGACACCTACTCGATTGTGATGGATAAGATTGAACCAGGCAAGACGACCTGCTCGTTATGTTCGCGGATGCGCCGTGGCATTCTATATCGCACTGCCAAAGAAATAGGCGCAACTAAAATTGCACTGGGCCACCATCGTGATGACATGCTCGAAACAATGATGTTAAACATGTTCTTTAGCGGTAAGTTAAAGTCTATGCCGCCCAAATTAGGCAGTGACAACGGCGAGCACATTATCATTCGTCCCCTTGCTTACTGTGTCGAGTCACAGATTGCAAAATACGCGCAACTCAGTCAATTCCCGATCATTCCATGCAATCTGTGTGGCTCGCAAGAAAACTTGCAGCGCCAAGCAGTTAAGGCGATGTTAAACGATTGGAGCGAACGTTTCCCCGGGCGTATCGAGTCGATGTTTACCGCAATGCAAAACGTGGTGCCATCTCATTTGGTCGACGGCGACTTATTCGATTTTAAACAGATCAAGGTTGGCGAAATTACCGACGGCGGTGACACGGCATTCGATCAGGAAGTGGCTCCCGCTCAAAAAGCACAAACCACAGCGGTACAAATCATCGAGCTAACTTAGGCTCGCTTATTTCGCCAAGATAGGTGTCACCTTAACCACGGCGACACCAAAATCAAAGTGCCCGTCGTTGGGTAACATCGACAATTTATCAACCATAAGTACATAATTTTTTCGAGCGTCCAGCGCTAAGGCCTGCTGCTTACCATTGCTGATAAAATACGCCTCGCTATTTTTTTGATGGCCAAGCTCAAAGGTCAAGCCGACAATCTCGGGCATAAAGTATTTACCCGGCCAACCTGCTAGCTTTTCATACATCGCATTAAATTGACTCAACCATGACTGCACATTGTGCTTGCTCAGCTGTGCTAGTTCAAACTCAACCACCGCTATCTCCATCGCCAAATGACAGGCAACCGGTTCTTTGGTGACTAATGTAATGGCGGCGTGATCTTGTTTTAACTTTTTATCGAGCGGCAATAATAGCTGCCCAGACTCGGTCACCGATAAGGTGTATTGATTTTCGCCATCGGCAAGATAGACCCGCTCTGTAGGACAGGTTTTGTTGCTACCAGTTTGACGCAGATAAAAGTTAAGCGATAACTGCGAGAATCCGCTTTGTTGCGCCGTTTTTAAGCTCTTGTAAATACCAGAGTAGGTAAAAGATGTTTCTGCGGCGGTTACTGAGCCGCTAAGCAGCGCGAGTAAAGCCACTGCACCTAACAATTTTTTCATTTAGAGATATGCCTTATTGTGATTGAGCATCTGTAATAGCTCGATCACATAGTCTTGTTGACGTTGTGAATAATTAAGTAAACCGGGGGCAAGATGCTCCGCCTTGACTTCGAGATTGTTGCGCCGTAGATCGGCACGGATAGCGCGCAGATGAGCATAGGCCGCATGTGTATTTAAGTTACGTAAATAGCTCGCGATTGACGCATCGACACTGTCAAATACCTCAACCTCATGGCTCGCTTCTTCATTTCTTGCAGCAGGGACTAACCCACAGCCCTTAGTAAAACACCACTGGCCGAAAAAATTTAAGCCCAAACGGGCGAAACGCGAGGTGCCCCAGCCCGATTCATTTGCCGCTTGTACCATCACTAATTCATTAGGAATGATATCGACACGGCTTAATAGTTTATTAAGCAATGCGGGGGTATTGACTGACTGCCTGATCTTAAATTCGCGGGCAATCCCTTGTATGCGCGCGATTTCGCCGGGAGACAGCTCATCGAAACTGAGCGATTGCTGCGATATCTGCAGCGCTATATCGAGTAGAAACTGACGTTTAAGCGCAATCTGGCGATTAGCACTACTAACGCCTGGTCGAATGAAGGCAAAGAACGCGCGCTTTTTTTCGCGCACGTCGCTAATGGCTGCAAAATCTGGCAGCCGCGAATCCTTAGTGATCGGCTGCTTCTTAACAATGCCTGGCTCTACATAGGCAGATTCCTGATAATAAAAAACTTTTAGTCCAAACACGAACAACACCAATAGCGCAAACGCTAGCGTTACCCGCGCGACAAATCCAAATCTCATTAGCTACGCCTCAAATTCACCCGACTTCGGGCTGTGCTGCTGTGTTTTGTGCTCAATCGTATCAAACAATTGGCAATAAATTACGCCCTTAACATTGACATAAAACGGCAAGGTTACAATTAATGCAATTCCTTGGGTCAATAAGGATAGTATAATAAGTATAAACAACATCATATAAATCACAAACAGGATAAACCATTGCTTACTCAGGACCTGGGCTGAACATTTTAGCGCCGCCAACATATTAAGCTTGCGTTCGCACATTAACATTGGCGCCATCGACAATATCACCATCAAAAACAGTCCTGGCAAAATCAGTAGCATAAAACCAAGCTGGACCAACGCCATCGTTAACATCGCCAGCACAATGACCTTCGCACTATGGGGTAGCACCATCATAATATCGCTAGCCTTGATATCCTCACCTCGAGCGGCCTTTAGGCCCATTAACATCAGCCCTATCTCAAGTGGTGTCAGCAACAGCCCAATCACCGCACTAGATTTAGTCAATAGATCGAGCATACTAGCATCAGGCGAGCGAGCTTGTAACAAACCGATTAACAGATCATTGGCCAGATAAATTAACAGCACGCTAATGATAAGAATCGGCAAATAGGCTAAGAAGTTCTTTTTAGTTAAATTAAACGCGGTTTTAAACACCGTACGCGGTGATAGTGAAATTTGTTGCTTCATAATATCCAGTCAATTGGGGCTGCTCACTCTCTATTATAAAGATATTCGGCGCGCCGATAAATCATTAACTTCACTAAATTTTTCTACAGTACTCACAAATACTGTTACACTTTAACAGTAAGCGATTTTATTAAACTCCGTTATGATTAACAGATAGCGTCCAATTGAGAAAAACCTATGGAAAAGAAGCCAAACATCCTAGTCCGAGCCTTTAGTTTTATATGGGCCGTCATTAACAACACCCGCAAATTGATATTAAACATCATTGTGTTTGGGTTCATCGTGGCGCTCATCGCGGCTAGTGGTAAAGACAATCATCAAAAAGTGCCGCTCGATGCAGCATTAGTGATTAATATACAAGGCAGTTTAGTCGAGCAAAAACGCCCAACAGACCCCTTTGATGAGATATTCAAAGACAGTGTGCAACAATCTCAAGATTCTGAAACCCTCGTTAGCGATGTGATTGAAGCGATCAACATCGCCAAAAATGACGACAACATCAAATTGTTAGTGATCGACTCATCGCAAATGGCTTGGGGCTCGCTAGCGAAGCTACAAGCGATCGGCCGAGCGCTTACAGACTTTAAAAGTAGTGATAAACAAATATACGCGGTCGGTGGCGGCTACAACCAAGCACAATATTTTTTGGCCAGTCATGCCGACAAGATTTTTATGAACAGCAAGGGGATGGTTTCTATCGATGGTTATTCACGCTATCGCCTCTATCATCAAGACCTACTAGAAAAGCTTAAAATCAACGCGCATGTGTTTAGAGTCGGAACCTTTAAATCTGCCCTTGAGCCCTTCTTGCGCAACGACATGTCAATGGCCGCAAAAACCGCCAACCGTTCTTGGCTCAATGATTTGTGGGCAGCCTACGTTAACGATGTATCGCTGCAGCGCAATTTAACCGCCGACGAGTTTGACTTAAACATTAAAGATTACCTTGTTGCGGTAAAGGCTGCCGATGGTAGCTTTGCACAAGCCGCCCTCGCCCTTGGATTGGTCGATGTAATTGACAGTAATATCAATATATTACAAGCGTTGGTAGAGCAAGTCGGCCAATCAAAAAATAAACTCAGTTATAATAAAGTCGCAATGCAGGCCTATTTAGCCCGCAAACAGATGGGCCAAATGGCGTTGTCCGATGCTAATATCGCCATCATTGTTGCCAAAGGCACCATTTTAAATGGCAATCAACCGGCCGGCACTATCGGTGGTATCAGTACGTCATTGTTGCTACGTGAGGCACGCCTAGACGACGAGATCAAGGCTGTGGTATTACGCATAGATTCTGGTGGCGGCAGTGCGTACGCGTCGGAACAGATTCGCACCGAAGTGCTAGCCCTACAACAGGCGGGCAAGCCAGTTGTTGCCTCAATGGGCAGCGTTGCGGCCTCGGGCGGTTATTGGATTGCAGCAAATGCTGATAAGATCATCGCGCACCCAACCACTATCACCGGCTCTATCGGCATCTTCGGCATGATAACCACCTTTGAAAAGTCGCTTGAATCCATCGGCGTATACACCGATGGTGTTGGTACAAAAGAGCTTTCGGGTGTTGGTATTACCCGTGATTTGCCGCAAGGATTTAAAGATTTGATGCAGGCACATATCGAGCACGGCTACCAACAGTTTATTTCACTTGTCGCTTCTGCCCGTGGCATGACGCTCGAAGAAGTTGATGCCATTGCACAGGGCCGTGTTTGGTCTGGTGTTAAAGCCCACGAATTTGGCCTGGTCGATGAATTAGGCGATTTTGAGTTAGCAATTGATACTGCGGCAAAATTAGCGAAACTTGAAGATTACTCAACCAAAATTTTCGAGAAGAAACTGACCCCGATGCAGCAGATTTACCGCGATATATTAAAGGGCTCGGTTAGTGCTGTTGGTTACCAACCCAAGCCACAATCGGCATTATCGAAACTGCTAGGCTCAGTAGAAACGAGTCTCGATGCCTTTGTTCAGTTTGATGATCCACAAAATGCCTATTTGTTCTGTATGGAATGTCGACTATAAAGCGCCATTTTTGAACCTACCATAACTTATTGCCAGCGAATCATTTTTTATCGCTGGCAACTTTCTATTAGCACCTCGTCCCGTTGCCACATCTTTGATATAATCAATAAAAATTAGCTTAGCAAAATGCTAAATTATTGAGAGCACCATGATTAAAAAGAAAATCTATATCGCTTATACGGGCGGTACTATCGGCATGACTCCTTCCCCTGACGGTTACATTCCACAGACCGGTTTTTTAAGTGACTGTGTCAACTCTAGCCCAGAATTTTCGCGCTCGGAAATGCCAGAATTTACCATCAATGAGTACTCGCCGTTAATTGATTCGGCAGACATGAAGCCAAGCGATTGGCAGCGCATCGCCCAAGACATTAAACAACGCTTTGATGATTACGACGGTTTTGTCATTTTGCACGGCACCGATACCATGGCTTATACCTCCTCGGCACTCTCTTTTATGCTGCAAGGTCTCTCTAAACCGGTGATCGTGACAGGCTCGCAAATCCCGTTCGCGCAACTACGCTCCGACGGCCAGGCAAATTTGCAAAATGCGTTATATTTAGCCGCTTATTATCCAGTTAATGAAGTTAGTCTATTTTTTAATAACCAGTTATTGCGTGGCAATCGAGCCACAAAAGCCTATGCCGACGGCTTTAACGCGTTCGAGTCGCCAAACCTGCCGGAATTACTCACGGTGGGGATAAATATTGAATTGAGCGCGGGTAAGATTAATCAAGCACCAAGCATGCCATTTAATGTTGCAGACATTACCGGACAACCCGTTGGCGTAGTGATGTTATACCCAGGGATCGACGCCTCGGTGGTGACAAACATCATTAAACAACCAGTAAAGGCCTTGATTATGCTCAGTTACGGTGTCGGTAATGCGCCGCAAGATAGAGCGTTACTCGATGTTTTGGCGCAAGCCAATGACAGTGGTATTGTGATAATAAACCTGAGCCAGTGTCAGCGCGGTAAGGTCAATATGTCAGGATATGCAACGGGTAATTCTTTAGCCCGATGTGGCGTTATCAGTGGCTCTGATATGACGATCGAGGCTGCACTAACCAAGTTGCATTGGCTGCTCAGTAACGACGAATCTCAGGAAAGTATTAAAACCATAATGCAACAAAACATAGCTGGTGAATTGACGTTATAAAAAATTAACCCCAGACGCTTAACCAGTATCTGGGGTTAAGCGTCTGGGGTTAATAAGTGTAATAGCATTTTATCATGCAGATGCTATTAAGCTTTTGAACGGGTGATTTCTTGACTGTCAAATTGGCGCTTTAGCTGCGACTTAGACAAGTTATTAAGTACTCCGCCCTTGCCAACCATCATGTGGTCGGTCAGTTCAAGCTTCTGGCCCTGATACAACATCATCGCTTGGCTGGCTTTATCACGCTGCTCGGAGGTTAAAGCGGCCCCGTTTGGCCATTTCCCTAATTCAACCCCATTTTTTAAGATCTCATATACTGCCGGTGACATGGCATTGATTAGTTGTTCTATCTGCACATTGGCCTCTTATTAACCTACTCATCATTACGGCCAATTATATCGTAAATTAAGCCGCCTGCCCTTGCTCAATATTAAGCTTTAGCCTATTTCTTGCGTTTATTTAAGATCAGGCGCACTCTATTGGCCAAATACCATAAGAAACCAACCGCGATCATCCCTTGACCAAGGTAGTTGTACCACTGCTCATCGAACGTATCCTGCCAAAACCAAAGGGTAAACCCGCCAACAAACAGCATTAGCGCAATGAACGTTTGAACCTGTAGTGATTGCGCGCGCTCGATCCGTTTTACGCGATTCTGAGAAGCCATGACTTCGGTCGTACGCCCTGCGATGTCCGCGTCACAATGCTGACAAAGCACGGCCTTATCTGATATTTGTTGCTGACAATGTGGACAAGATATAATTGCCATTGAATACCCCAACTTAACTGAATTTTATGACAGCAGTGTGTCACGCGAAGGAGTTGGTTGCAACGGTTAACGCCCTTAAATTAAGGGCACTTTTAGTGATCGGGCTAACAGTTAGTCATTGGGATTAAAGTTACGCCAATAATCTTTAACGGTGCTCTTCATCTCCTTAGCCAACATTAAAATACCGATTAGATTAGGAATAGTCATCAGTACAATTGAAACGGCCGCTAGCGTCCACACTAAGGTCGTGTCGGCAAAGGATGCCCAAAAGAACCCAGCAACATAGAATACCCGGTAGGTTTTGACCCACTTGATGCCAAATAAGTAAGTGACGGCGCGATCGCCATAATAAGACCATGCAATCGCGGTCGAAAAAGCGAACAACAACAGGCCAATAGACACAATATACTGACCAAAATCGCCGAAATAGCCTTGCTTAAACGCAATAGTGGTTAACCGGGCTGAATGCACGAGTGACTTACCATTAACCGTCACATCACCATTGCTTAACTTACCTTCTCGCACCACCAACACGCCGTTATAGGGCTGGCTATCAACCGAATAGATCACCTCTTGAGCAACCGAACGAGAATTTAACAAGGTAAACTCATCATTGGTAGCGGCGCCATTAACCACATTAATGTTACCGGAATAGCGACCAACCTCGTTTTCAATGTTATTGAGAAAACTAAACAGCGCTTGACGGTCGCCATCGACCTTGTCACTAAACTGTCCGCTTAAGTAAATCATGTCTGAGCGTTGAAACTCATTGGCAAATTTTTGATTCCACACACCCGACGAGAGAATAACCATACCGGTGAGCGTACAAATAACGATGGTATCGATAAAGGGTTCCAATATCGATACCATCCCTTCTGCCACCGGCTGGCTGGTTTTAGCAGACGCATGTGCAATAGGCGCGCTACCTTGACCCGCTTCGTTGGAGAATAAGCCTCGATTGACACCGCGATTAAATGCATAGGCAAAACTTGCCCCCAAAAAACCACCTGCCGCGGCAGAGCCAGTAAAAGCGTATTCAAACACAGAGATGAACGAAGGCACTAAGTTTTCGATATTGTAGAAGATAACCCCAAGTGCGCCAATGATATAGATCACCGACATCGCAGGCACAATGGTCGATGTAACTTTAGCGATACGTGATATGCCGCCCAGAATAATCAACGCTAATACAATCGACAATACACCTCCTGTCAACATCGGCTCGATGCCAAAGGTATCTTGCAAACCGACGGCTATGTTGTTTACCTGCGGCATATTACCGGTGCCAAATGAGCTGATAATGGTGGCGATAGCAAATATCACCGCCAACCACTTCATATTAAGGCCCTTGTCCATGTAGTACATTGGACCCCCCGCCATGGTGCCATCTTCCACGGTATCACGATATTTATGCGATAGCGTCACTTCGACAAACTTAGTGGTCATGCCAAAGAAAGCGGTTGCCCACATCCAAAACAGTGCAGCCGGGCCACCAAGAAACAAGGCGAACGCGACGCCGCCAATATTACCGGTGCCCACGGTACCCGACAAAGCGGTAGCCAGCGCTTGAAAATGAGTGGTATCCCCCTTGTCATCGTCGCAGGCATATTTACCGGTAACCACATGCCAAGCGTGCCTAAAATAGCGAATTTGCGGGAAACCGAGGTAAATGGTAAAAAACAGGCCCGTACCCAGCAGTAGAAATGGAAAATAACCCGCCGAGCCGAGAAAGCTATCGAGAAATAGCAAAAAACTATTGATTGATTCCAAAGCGATGATCCTATTTGTTATTATTATGTTACTAGGAACTATAGCCTAAATAATGCAAACAATTAATAGCAATTGTTTAATCCAAATAAAAAGGGCCAAGATAGTTTACCATCTTGACCCTATATTCGCTCAATCACCAAGTTTACTGTGAGGTACTGACACCCGCAGAAATAAACGGAATGACTTTCCTAATTAATCCTTCGATATCAACATCATCGTTAAAGTCGGCCTTAGCGATATCAATCAGCGCTTTACTCGAGGCCATGGTAAAGACCACTGTGCCAAGCGTGAAGTGTAGACGCCAAAATATCTCTTCCTTACTCAGGTGAGGATTAGCATTTTGCACCGCCTGATTAAAGGAGGTCATTATTTCACCGTAATGGGTGGTGATAAACCAGCGTAAGTGACCTTGGTTTTCAACATAGCCGCGGCCTAACAACTGTAGGAATGTAGTAGTACCACGATGCTTAAAGGCATTAAGTGCCAATAAAGGAGAGACTAGGCAACCAAATACGTTGCGTTGCTCTATCCGCTCATCGCTTTTGTTTAATGCATTTAGCGCCGTCTGTAACCCTGGCACAAAGACCTCTAAATAGCGGGCTAATACTGCTTGAATCAATTCTTTCTTCGAGCCAAAGTGATAATTTACCGAGGCCAGGTTCACTTCTGCCTGACTGGTAATTAGCCGCAATGAAGTATCGGCAAAACCGCGCTCGGCAAAAAGCTGTTCTGCTGCATTTAATATTTTTGTTTTTGTGTCTACCTTTTGCACACTACACTTCCTTTCCTCAAACGAACGTTTAAAATATAACTTGAGTGACTGGTCTGTCAAGCCCGATATCGCTCGATAGCTAAACTTTTAGACTAAATGGTTATTTATCGGCTACTTAACTTTGCGTAAAAACCAAGCAATAGTCATTGCCTATTTAAAATGCGAACAAAAAGGCCGAGCTTTTGGCTCGGCCTCCCAGACACATTGGACGCACTACTTAGCAGTATGTTTATCCATCCACCCGAGTACATTGTCGTACCACTGAACCTTATTTTGTTGGTTTAAGATCCAATGGTTTTCATTGGGGAACATCAACAGTTTAGAGTCGATACCTTGGCGCTGTAACACCGTAAATGCAGCTAAGCCTTGACCGTAAGGTACGCGGAAATCTTTCTCACCATGAATCACTAACATCGGTGTTTTCCACTGTTCAACGAAATTTACCGGATTGAATTTCTCATAGTTTTGTTTTACTGCGGCGTAACTGCCACCGAAATCTTGCTCCGGAAACCACAGTTCCTCGGTCACATTGTAAAACATCCGCATGTCAAATAAGCCAGCATGGTTGACCAAACATTTGAACTGGTCGCTCCAATTACCCGCAATCCAATTGACCATGAAACCACCGTACGAGCCGCCCAATGCACAAGCGTTATCAGCATCGAGCCATGGCTGCTGTTTTGTCACCGCAGCAAGGCCCTTTTGCAAGTCCTCTAATGGTTTGCCACCCCAATCTTGATTAATTGAATCGGTAAATTGTTGACCATAACCGGTCGAGCCATGAAAATCGATCATCACGACGCCATAACCGGCTCCTGCCCATAATTGCGGATTCCATCGGGTCGAGAAGCTATTACCAAATGAACCTTGTGGTCCGCCGTGAATCAAGAACGCGATAGGATATTTCTTGGCCTGCTTAAAGCCTGCGGGTTTTAACCAATAGCCATGCACCGTTTCGTCATTCCACCCTTTAAAGCTAAACTGGGAGTACTCGCCAAAGTCAACATCCGCCAACTTCGCTTTGTTGACTTGGGTTAACGGTGCCACGTTTGTGCCATCGAGGCTAAGTGCGTAAAGGTCGGCTGGGCTGCTGAGATCTTTCTTACTGATGATGACATTGTCACCGCTGATCCCAATCACCGAAGAACTGCCTTCGCTTAAGATGGCTTTAATATCACCAAACTGAATGTTGATAGCATAAACAGATACCTGACCAACGTCTTGCGCGGTCACAATCAGATTACGGCTATCGGGCGCAAAAGTAATGCTGCGCACTGAGCGATCCCACAACGGCGCAACCTCTTTAACATTGCCCGTAACCAAATCTTTGAGCATGATGGCAAAACGATCCGATTCGGCTTTAGGTTTACTCATGGCAGCATATGCCATATAGCGTCCATCATGAGAAAATACCGGCTGGGCGTCCCACGCCTTGTTATCTTCGGTGAGGTTAGTTATTTTTCCGCCCTGGACACTAACCTGCCATAAGTCGTAGTTTGTGTGCCAAGCTTGTGTACGACTCGGCGCTTTAGCACTGTATACGATAGTTTTGCTGTCGGTACTAAAGCTAACTTGTTCCATCCCCGAAAAGGGTTTGGCCGGTATATCGGCCGCCAGACCCTTATTAATATCAACTAGCTTACTAATGCTTGTGGTGCCAAGGTCGGCAACAAAGATATGATTAAAACGATGGTCATTCCAAGTGTCCCAATGGCGTACCATCAATTGGCTATATTCTCGTCCCTGATTAGGGTTATCATTTACCTTATCGATCCGCGTTTTAGTGCAGTCAAGATCAGCGCAATCGATGAAGACACTTAATGCCAACGCAATTTTATTGTTATCTGGGGAGACTTTTAGGCCGTTTACCGCTATTGGTAAGTCGGTAATTTGAATCGCCTCACCGCCACTTAGTTTTAGCTGCCACACTTGCGCCGAGCCACTACGTTCACTTAAGAAATAAATAGACTGGCCGTCATTGCTCCACACCACATCATGTTCAGTACTCTTGTGGTTGGTTAGCTGAATGTCGGCGGTATTTGATTGTGACAAATTTTTAAGGAATAAATTAGACACCTTTGCTTGTTCACTGACTTTCTTATGCCCGTAAACCAGAAAGTTACCATCGGGTGATACGCTGGCAGAATGAACACTATCGAGCTTAGTAAGCTTATCTACTGTGAAGCCCTCACTCATTGCGCTAGTGCTGAGCGCACTTAGCGCCGAAATCAAGCTAACGCCGACGATACTACGCCCTAAACCTTTGGAATGTTTGCGCATTAAATATCCTATAATTAATTGTTTTTAGGTGGTTTGGCTCCATTGTACTAGGAAGACAACAAGATGCTAGTACTAATCATATGAGGGGAAATTGAGGCAGCAAAAAGCCCCCAATAATCGACGGTCCAACTATTGGGGGCTTTTTAGGGTTCGTTAACCTAACGTCTTAGGCAACATGCTACTGCCCTAACTTGTCGGCAAGGGCTTTCTTAAGCTCTTCCTTCTTGGCAGCAGCCTGATCAGCGATACGTTGCTTCTCTTGGTCTAACTTAGACTGCGCCTGCGCTTTTTCTTGGTCTAGTTTCGCTTGCGCAGTTGCTTTAGCATCATCAATTTCTGATTGCGCAGCGTCCTTTGCCTTGTCTAGCGTCGACTTTGCTGCTGTCTCTTGCTTGGCAAGCTCGCTCTTCGCTGTTTTTGCCGCATCACTTGACTGAGTTTGTGCGCTTTGTGCCGCTTTATCGGCGCTGGTGTCAGTGCTGGTCGCGTTATCTTCGCCACAACCGGTAATAACAAACGCGAGTAACGCACTTAAGGCTAATTTTTTCATTGATTAATGCTCCATTTAATTAAGTAACATGAATTTAACACGATAAAACTTAACCGCACTTTAACGACAGCATAAAAAAACCGCCAACAGGCGGTTTTTTTAGCCTAACGGCTAGTCTTGTGCTGCTTGTAATTTTACCCGCCAAGTATTGGGCCCGGTCTCATGAGCATTTTCGCCCGTCGAATCAACCGCTACGGTCACTGGCATATCTTCGACTTCAAACTCATAAATCGCTTCCATGCCTAACTCAGGAAATGCCACAACGCGAGATTTTTTAATCGCTTTGGACACCAAATAAGCAGCCCCACCGACGGCCATTAGATACACTGACTTGTTATTTTTGATATCTTCAACGGTTGCCGGACCACGTTCTGCCTTGCCGATGGTGCCTAATAGACCTGTTTCTTCTAACATCATCTTGGTGAATTTGTCCATGCGTGTTGACGTTGTTGGGCCTGCAGGACCAACAACTTCATCGCCAACTGCATCAACGGGGCCGACATAATAGATAAACTTGCCATTAAAATCGACGCCAGCGGGAAGTCCCTCACCTGATGCTAATAGTCCCTGAATCTTCTTATGTGCCGCGTCACGGCCGGTAAGGATTTTTCCACTAAGCAACACGGTTTCACCGGTCTTCCACTCACTAATATCTTGTTTGGACAAGTTATCGACATTAACGCGACGTACATTGTCGCCAATCTCCCAGGTAATTTCGGGCCAATCTTCGAGTTTCGGTGGCGTTAGGTCGCTTGGCCCGGCACCATTGAGATGAAAATGCACATGACGGGTCGCAGCGCAGTTAGGGATCATCACCACTGGTTTTGAGGCTGCATGGGTCGGGCATGATTTAATCTTGATATCTAGCACAGTATTAACGCCGCCCAAACCTTGAGCACCGATGCCTAGCTTATTTACCTTATCAAATAGCTCAAGACGAAGTTCGTCCTCACCGCATTGCGGCCCACTCTCGAGCAAATCACTAATATCGATACTTTCCATCAGCGATTCTTTAGCCATAACAGCGGCCTTTTCAGCCGTGCCGCCAATACCTATGCCAAGCATACCCGGTGGGCACCAACCAGCGCCCATGGTCGGCACGGTCTTTAATACCCAATCGACAATCGAATCACTTGGGTTTAGCATCACCATCTTAGATTTATTCTCGCTGCCGCCGCCCTTAGCGGCAATCATCACTTCAACTTCGTCACCAGCAACCATCTCAATATGGACCACAGCAGGTGTGTTATCCTTGGTATTTTTACGACTGCCAGCAGGATCGGCAACAATTGATGCACGCAGCGGATTGTCTGCATTGCTATAGGCGCGGCGCACGCCTTCATCGACCATTTCTTGTACGGTTAAGTCTGAGTCCCAGCGGATATTCATGCCGACCTTAACGAAGCAGGTGACAATGCCAGTATCCTGACACAAAGGACGATGCCCTTCGGCTGACATTCGAGAGTTAATAAGTATTTGTGCGATGGCATCTTTCGCCGCACTACTGCGTTCGCTATGATAAGCCTTTTCCATCGCATCGATAAAATCTTTTGGATGGTAATATGATATATATTGAAGTGCATCTTCGATGCTATCAATAAAATCAGCCTTTTTAATCACTGTCATTGGTATCCCCTTACGGACTGAATCTTACATTGCTATATAGTGTGGCTATTTTATGACTCAATAGCATTATTTTTATTCTAACTGTTTAAAATACAAGCTAACACGGGATCACCATGTCAAATCTACTTTGAATTAGTATATAATACCTTGGTTTTTTGTCACTAGCCAAGTGCTACCATCGTCCAAGATTGTTGTAGGTCAAAATGTCGTCAAACCTGTTTATTAGCCAGCTTCCTTTACCCTGTGACGCCCGCGCCCTTTTTTCAACACTATCGAGTAAACCTTGGTCAATACTGCTCGATTCAGGCAATAGTGGTCATATTGACGCGAACATCGACATCATCGTTTCATCACCCATCATTACCTTAGTGACCAATAATGGCGAGACGGTGATTGAGCACTGCCAATCGGGTAGCAAACGTATGAGTAAAGACAACCCATTTGACTTGATTGAGCAGCAACTAACGCAATCAGGACTGAGTCGGGAGAGCTGCGCGCTAGCGTTTAGCGGCGGTATTGTCGGGCATTTTAGTTACGATTTAGCCAGACGTTGTGAAAATCTTGCCAGCGCCTCGGTCAAAGATATTGAGCTACCAGAAATGGCGGTTGGCATCTATCCCCACGCCTTGTTGTTCGATCACGAAAAGCAAACGGTGACGCTGGTGTCCCGGTCGAGTCAAAAACACCACCAACAACAGATAGCGCAAGCCAAATCGCTTGCCCAGCAAAGCGGCGCATCCAACGCTGGAAAATCAGGTTTAACCAGCGATTGGCGTCATCAAATTAGCCGCCAACAATATGGTGATAAGTTTGATCGAGTTCAACACTATTTACGCCAGGGTGATTGTTATCAAATCAACCTTACCCAACGCTTTGAGGCGGACCATCGTGGCGATGAATATCAAACTTACCTTAAAATTGCAGCGCAAAACAACACCCCTTTTAGTGCCTTTATTCGGTTGCCCGGTGCGGCCATACTGAGCGTCTCACCGGAGCGTTTCATACAATGCCATCAGGGCAACATTGAAACCAAGCCGATAAAGGGCACACGCCCACGCAGCAATGACCCGATACAGGACGCGCAATTAGCCCAAGAGCTTAGAAACAGTGAAAAGGATCAAAGCGAAAACTTGATGATCGTTGATTTGCTACGTAATGATATCGGCCGCTGTGCATTAGCTGGCAGCGTAAAAGTACCAGCGCTTTTTGAGATTGAAAGCTTTAAAAATGTCCACCACTTGGTCAGTACCGTTCAGGCTAAATTACCGCCTAAGACCTCGCCAATTACCTTACTCAAAGGCGCCTTTCCTGGCGGATCCATTACCGGCGCGCCAAAAATAAGAGCAATGAATATCATCGATGAACTAGAACCTCATCGCCGAAGTATTTATTGTGGTTCTATTGGCTATATTAGCTGTGATGGTCAAATGGATACTAATATAACCATCAGAACTCTGTTATGCTTAGAAAACACGCTCTATTGCTGGGCTGGCGGAGGGATCGTCGCCGACTCACAGGTTGATGATGAATATCAAGAGTGTTTCGATAAGGTAGCCTCGATAATGCCTGTCCTGAGTAATACAACCTAAGGAGTTCCAGCGGTGACCAAAGATCAGCTAATTACGCGGTTTGTATTAAATAGACTAGAGCACATCGGCAATGATTTTTCGTCCTTCATGCAGCTAACGCCAAGTGCTGTTCTGATCCCTTTAGTAGAGCGGGACGGGCAAATCAATATCATTTTAACGAAACGCGCCAGCCACTTGCGTCATCATCCCAGCCAAATCAGCTTCCCTGGTGGTAAAGTAGATCAAGGGGACAGCTCTCTTAAATACACCGCACTGCGCGAAAACTTCGAAGAATTAGGGATTAGGCACGGTCAGGTCAGCGTGTTTGGCAACCTGCCCAACCTACACACCATCACTGGCTTTGACATCAAACCCTTCATTGGTTTTATCGATCCAAGTGCGGCGTTTAACCCTAACGCAAACGAAGTTGCTCAGGTTATTGAGTTGCCTTTGCAACAGCTACTCCACAGCCATGATCATTTCACCTTGCATGTACCTCGCAATAACAATACCCACTTGGTGTATTTCAAACCGACTGGCGGGTGGCCAATTTGGGGAGCAACTGCCGCTATTATAGAGCAGCTACGCCTAGCCTTTCACTAATACCGGTTAAAAAAAGTCGCATGACGATAACCTTACTAAGCCTGCCCCTTCATTAGTGGTTGCCAAATAGTCAGAACTAAGACAGCCACTACAGACACAATCGTTAGTAATAAAGGTGAAAGCCAGCCAGTTTGTTGTAATCGACGGCGCAGACAAATGTTCATCGCTAGATTCAGTCCACTAATACTTGCACAAAACCACAACAGCCATACTAAACGATCGTACACAGCCACCAGCCAATAGTTACGCACATAAATGTTATGATGTTCGGTGAGAATCGTCGCCATTTCGGGTCGGGCCTGATCAAACACCACCAACGCATAGATAAGCGTCGCCCAACCAACAACGGTCAAGCCAGTAACCACTAAATGTAATCGATCGCGACGCCGTGTAACCATGCATTTCTCCAAAGGACTCTTTTAAATATAGTCGACCTGGTGAAAAAGGAACGGCTGGCGCGCGGAACTGGGCATAAATTTGTAATAACAGTTCGCCGCTACGCTTGAAAAGTCCAACGCCAATGCTTAGAATCATTGGCTTGTATCGGCCAAAGCCAAATAAAAATGACCAGCCCAACACTCGACACCATATTACACGGTGATTGTCTGACAAAAATGACTGAAATAACGCCTAACACTGTCGACCTTATTTATTTAGACCCGCCATTTTTTACCGAAAGTAAACAAAAAATGAAGGGGAGACTGGACAGTAAAGACTTTAGCTTCGACGATAAATGGACCAGTCACACTAGCTACGCTAATTTCATCAAAGAGCGCTTACATCAAGCGCATATTTGCCTAAAAGATAATGGCAGCATATTTGTTCACTGTGACAAGCATGCGCAACACATCATCCGGGGGGTATTAGACGAGGTCTTTGGCAGCGAAAATTTCCAGTCAGAAATAATTTGGAGCTACAAACGATGGTCTAATGCAAAAATGGGTTTGCTGCCAAGTCATCAAAATATCTACTTTTATTCGAAGTCGGCGACGTTTAACTTTAACCGAATCTATACGAACTACTCCAGTGCCACTAATATTGACCAAATTCAACAACGGCGTAAACGAGATATCACGGATAAGTCCGTTTATGATCGCGACGCTAAGGGCAATAGTAAACAAGGGGCAGAGAAAAAAGGCGTGCCGCTGGGTGATGTGTGGGATATCCCCTACCTTAACCCGAAAGCAAAGGAGCGTGTCGGATATCCAACCCAGAAGCCTATTGTGTTATTGGAGAGGATCATTAATTTGGTCACCCAACCAGGGGACATCGTGCTTGATCCATTTTGCGGCAGTGGCACCACCTGCGTAGCTGCCAATTTGTTGGGCCGCCGTTATATCGGCATCGACCAGTCATTGGATGCGGTGCAACTGAGCCAAGCTCGGTTAGCTAATCCAGTGAAAACCCAATCATTATTATTAGATAAAGGGCGAGAGATATCCAACAAGGAGCAAGATAAAATATCAGGGCTACTTGCGGGCATTGATTATCATCTAGTTAACCGCAACAATGCCATCGATGCTATCTTAGTTGAACATTATCAAGATTCCCCCGTATTGGTCAGAGTGCAAAAAGAGCATGAGTGCTTAACCCATGTCGCGACCATACTTAAGCGCGCGATGAAGGTTAAAGGGGCAAAAAAAGCGATACTTATCCAAACCCGCAGCGAACCCCTAACAACATGTCAAACTCTAGCCAGCGACGGTTTAGAGTTAGTCCCCTGCCCGGCACTAAAAATCAGTCTAGTGCTTAATCAACAGCAATCGATTATGCCTGCTCTATAACAAAGTTTTCAGTTAACTTGGTCAGCCGCTGCTTTTCAGTAGTACTAAGAAAGCTAGCTTCAATGGCGTTAAGGGTAAATTGCGCAATTTCATCCCGCGTCATTGCGTGCGCATCGCTCACCGCCAAGAAGTTAGCCACCATATAGCCACCGAAATAAGCAGGATCGTCGGAGTTTATCGTGACACAAAGACCCCGGCGTAATAACATCACGATATTGTGCTGTGCCATGTGGGAAAACACTTTTAATTTTGTATTTGACAGGGGGCATACGGTTAATGGCATACGCGCTTTGGCCAATCTCGCCACCAAGGCTGGATCATCGACGCAGCGCACCCCATGATCTATTCTTGAGACCTGCAGTATTTTCATAGCATCTTCAATATTTTGCGCCGGGCCTTCTTCACCCGCATGGGCCACCGCTAAAAAACCATGCTCACGTGCTAATGCGAACACACGCTCAAATTTTTGCACCGGATTGCCCACTTCCGATGAGTCCAAACCGACCGCGATAATCTTATCTTTATGGCTTAGCGCCTGCGCGAGTGTCACGAACGCAGATTCCTCATCCAGATGACGCAGGAAACACATAATCAGTTGGCTACTGATGCCCAATTCTACGCGTCCTTTGAGCAAAGCATTATTGATACCATTGATCACAGTGTCAAAGTCAATGCCTCGTGAGGTGTGGGTTTGCGGATCAAAAAATATCTCGCAATGGATGACATTATCTGTTTTACAACGTAATAAGTAGGCCCAGGTTAAATCAAAGAAGTCTTGCTCTGTTATTAGGACAGTAGCGCCCTGATAATAGATATCTAAGAACGCTTGGAGATCATCAAACTCGTAGGCCGCTGTGACCTGATCACACGAATCATACGCAATGGGAATATTGTTTCGGCGCGCTAGCTCAAATAATAGCTCAGGCTCTAGGGTACCTTCTATATGAAGGTGAAGCTCTACTTTAGGTAATCGTTGTATAAATTTTTTCATCATAATGCCTTAATCACAAAAAATCGTACACCCACCTACTTTTACTAATCAGGCATTATAGGCTCTTGCTAGCGTTACTAAACTTTATCGTTGTGGTTATACCAAGACCGATTCAAGTAGCGCTATGCTATTATAATCAAGTTACTTTAGCATTGATAATGCCGTAATTACCTATAGTGCACAAGGCCTTGCGATCAACCCTGCACCATGACTAGCATACCAAAATAGTGGTAAACGCTCAAAAAAACAGCCATAATAATTATTATGCAGGTAACAAATCAAGCAGAGTCTACCGATTCGACCATAAAGAGTTAAACACGATGCCCATACCTCAGACAGGCTTACGCCTTTATTACGTCATGACACTATTGCTCCTATTGGTTACCGCTAATGTTGCCTGTGCGACTGATAAAGTGGTGCTGCAACTAAAATGGCGACATCAATTTCAGTTTGCCGGATTTTATGCCGCACAAAGCCAAGGGTATTTCGCCAAGGAGGGTTTGGATGTTGATATTCGTGAAGTAGACGTCAATCGCAGCGCGTCAGATATTGTACTAAGTGGTGATGCACAGTTTGGTATTTCAGATTCAGGCCTGGTATTGAGCCGCTTGCAAGGCAAGCCAATAGTTGCTATCGCGGCTGTTTTTCAACATTCCCCCTTAGTATTGATAACGCTTGAATCTTCCAACATTCTTAGCCCACTCGAACTGAAAAATAAACGCGTGATGTTTCAAAAGAGCATTGATGATGCTGTGATAATCTCGATGTTTCAGGTAATGGGCTTGGCCGAGGAAGAATATGTTCACGAGCCATATTCCTTTAAAGAAGATGCGCTTATTAGCGGTGATGTTGATGCCATATCTGCCTATATCACCGACCAGCCCTATTTCTACCAAAACCGCAACATCCCAATAAATATTATTTCACCCGCAAATTATGGTATCGACTTCTATGGCGACATGATTTTCGTTGAGCAACAATACCTAGAGAACAACAAAGAGCAGGTCTTGGCCTTTCGGCGCGCTAGCATCAGGGGCTGGAAATATGCAATAGAACATCCGCAACAGATAATTTCGTGGATGTTAGCAAATCTAACACTCTCAAAATCACGCGAACAGCTGACTTACGAAGCCCAAGGAACTATTCGTTTGATCGGATCGCAGCTGGTGGAGTTAGGCCATTTCAGTACGAAACGACTCGAACGTATCGCCAATATCTATCGAGAGTTGGGATTGGTGCCTGAAGATGCAGAGTTTAGCGGCATTAACTATCAAGAGTACTATTCTGCCAAGACTATCGACCGCCGTTGGCTACAGATAGCTGCGTTTTCCTTGTTAGCAGTATTTAGCTTGTTGCCTATTTTAGGCTTAATTAATCGTAAACTTAAGCAACAAGTCGCCCTGCGCACTAATGAACTTGAAAAAGCCAACCATTCGATGGCGCGGTACCTTCAAGTCATCGACAATTTCACCATTACCTGCTCGACCTCAACTGATAATAGAATCACCAGTGTTTCAACGGCTTTATGCGTGTTGTCGGGGTATAGCGAACAAGAAATACTGGGTAATACGCCTGCAATGTTTGCCCACCCCGACGTATCAGATGACACCCTAATATCCTTAAAACAAGCCTTAGCGAGCAAGCAATGTTGGTCAGGTGAAATACTTCAGCGCGATAAACTCGGGCATGGCTTTTGGCTCTATTGCGAGATTGAGCCACTCGTCGATGAACACAATTGCTATGTTGGCTTTGCCTCAGTGTCGATCGATATTACCGATAAGAAAAAAATTGAAACTCTATCGCTGACCGATAGTCTCACCGGACTGGCTAATCGCCGTCATTTGGATAGCGTATTCAATAAGGAAATCGCCAGCGCCCGACGTAATAATAAAGAAATCGCGATTATAATGATCGATATTGATCACTTTAAACGGGTCAACGATCAACATGGCCATATCGTGGGGGATGAAGTACTCAAAGGGTTTGCCTACTTACTAAAAACACATACACGTGGGGAGGATACTGCGGGCCGTTGGGGCGGCGAAGAATTTCTATTGATTTTCCCGGACACTGATCTTGCAGGTGCACAGCGTATCGCTCAGTTGCTGCAACAATCGATTGCTCAATATAAATTTGCTGATACGCTAACTCAAAGCTGTTCATTTGGCATCGCTCAGTGGGACGGCGTTGAGTCGTTGCGGGGACTACTTGGCCGCGCAGATGAAGCATTATATCAAGCCAAAGAGAATGGCCGTAACCGTATTGAGCTGGCATTACCTTAAAGCTGTGGTGTGTTTATTCAAAACTGCTTAGTGGTTCTCAATTGAGTAATAACTTGCTATTGGGATTGATCAATCGACACCGATGACAGCTCAACTTTAGTAAGAATATTGCGACAAGTCAGAGTCTTGAATCATTTTAAGTAGTTTTCGCAGTGACTTATCCGTGCGACCCGCCAGCTGTTGATTAAACAAAAAGGCTGGCACGTTGCCCTGCGGCTCTAACCATGCACGGTAATTTATGCTGACACTCGAGTCGGAGCTGTTCTCAATGCGCCAGCTCGACCTTAACGCATCGACCCTTACATATTGCTTATCTATTGGCCAGCGCTCACTACAGGCAACAATAGTAATGGTGGTCACACTTGGCTCAAACGACGTATCAACGCAGGTTATCAGTTCGCGTGAGCGAAATGGCCATGGGCTATTAATAATTGTACGGAGTAAATATTGGCTATTGCTATAGACTGCTAATGTTTCAATACTGTCAACTTCTTCTAGCCACAGTGGGGTACGTTTTAGATCTGAGAGCACTCTAAATACCAATGCCTTCGATTTATGGCTGGTAAAACGCGCTGATACTCGCTTAAAACCAGAATCAGCAACACTTTCCAGACCCACGAGCACAGTGGCAGTATTGTGCGGTTCAACGTCCTGCTCCGGAGTGGTGGTGCAGCCTGACATCGCCCAACTTAGTATGAATAAAGCGGGTAAATTTAACTTATCGAACATTAATTAATCGTGCCTTGATACAAATAGATTAGCGCATTATTTTATGTCAAAAATACAACAAATGCACCCTAACAGCGCTGATAGAAACGTTATATAGGCCTTACATGCAAGAGCAACCACTATTGTTTTTCCCAACGACATGAGCAGGTTACTAGAGGCCACAAAAATCAGCGTAAAGCTATGATAAAACGATAGCGACTCGATTTTTTCCTAATTTTTTTGCTTGATAAAGCGCTTTATCGGCTCGCCTAAATAATTGATCGAAACTTTGATCTTGGGGTATCAAACCGGCGACGCCCAAACTGATCGTTACGACAATATCACCATCAAACACAGATTTTTGTTGTTCAATGCGAATTCTTTCAGCCACACGCTGTGCAACATCAATTGAAGTTTCGGGTAATAAAATTGAAAATTCTTCCCCGCCAATGCGCGCCAAAATATCCTCACTACGTATCATAGGGGCCAATTTTTTTGCTAATGCTTGCAGCACCTTGTCGCCGACTGGATGGCCATATTGATCATTTACTTTCTTAAAATTATCAATATCTAACGAGACCAACGCCAACGAGCTATTATAGCGCTTGGCACGCTGGAACTCCTTTTCAGCGTGGGTAACAAAGTATCGTCGATTATATAATTGAGTTAAAGGATCTGTATTAGCTTGTTGGCGAAACTGTTCCTTCAACTGATATAGCTCAGTCACATCAGAAGAAAAACCGATAAGTGCTGGCAGCTCCCCCTGCCGATCAAGCGGAACCTTTACACTTAAGTAATGAAGTTTGTTACCATTTTCATCAATGACCTCTTCATTGATAATTTGTTTTTCCCCGGTATTAAACACCATGGCATCAGACTTGTAGAAGTGATCCGCCATTTCAGCAGGCAGAATATCATTTTCTTTGCAGCCAATGATCTGTTCAACTGGTCGGCCAAAGAGCGCCGCGGTTTTACTATTGACATATAAGAACTCACGCTCACTATTTTTCATGTAAACATGAGCGTCAATATTGTCTAATACCGTATCTAATAGATGCTTTTGCTGGCGAACCAATTTATCTAGTTGCTTCTCTTTAGTGATATCGGTGGATACACCACACAGACCAATAACGGCGCCAGAATCATCAAACATTGGCTTTTTAATCACTTTGTATATGTGAATTTGGCCCGTTGCCTTAACAACATTCGACTCTTCATTCTCAACGGTAATACCCTCACAGATTACTTTATTATCGTTCTCTTTTAATTGCTTGGATAATGGCATATCAAAGAAGTGGCTATCATCTTTACCAAGTACCTGGGCTAAAGGCATACCAAACAAATCTAAAACAGTTTGATTGGCATATATGTAGCGTCCCTCGGTGTCTTTACCATATATGAACGTGCCCACACTATTTAGCATCGTTTCTAATAGTAATATTTGTGTTTTCATCGAGTCAAGATTGGGCATAGGTACCTCTTCATAGGATGTTCCCATTGTAGTATATGTTGGCCCAAGTTTGCAGCGATACCTGTACCTTTTTGTATATCATTTTACTGAAAATTCTTCGATAAGAAGCGCTAGTCAAATAAATCGCAGATATACGTCCTAAAGTTAGCTTTATTTACGAGGTAATTAGCGGTTAAGGTTCATCGAAATTTACAATAAGCCGCTGAACTTATGTGAAATTACAGCTATAATGTGTCGATATAGAACCATTAATCCGATATTGCGAGCACGCTATGACACAACCCACTATCCTTTGGCACGATTATGAGACCTGGGGGGCGGACACGCGCCGCGATCGCCCTGCTCAATTTGCCGCAATACGTACCGATCTCGATCTCAATATCATTGGCGAGCCAATCGAATTTTATTGTCAGTTGGCCAATGACTATTTTCCGGTGCCACAAGCATGTTTTGTCACGGGACTAACGCCACAAAAAGTGAATCGTCTCGGGTTGCCAGAGGCGCAGTTTATTGCCCAGATTAATGCCTTGTTTGCCGAACCTGAAACAGTGGTTGCTGGCTATAACAACATTCGCTTTGATGATGAAATCACTCGCCAATCACTGTATCGAAATCTACAAGATCCTTATGCACGAGAATGGCAAAATGGCTGTTCGCGCTGGGACATAATCGATTTAGTGCGCACCTGTTATGCACTACGCCCTGAAGGGATCGAGTGGCCAGAGAACGATGATGGCGTCGCCAGCTTCCGCTTAGAGTTATTGACTAAAGCCAATAATATTGCTCACGAAGGCGCGCATGATGCGGTGAGTGACGTGATTGCCACCATTGAAATGGCTAAGCTGATTAAACAAAAGCAGCCTAAGCTTTATGATTATGTCTTTAACTTAAGGCGTAAGACCGAGGTGGCTAAGTTACTCGATCTCGTACAACTCACCCCGCTGGTCCATATTAGCTCAAAAGTCCCAGCGTCACAGGGCTGCGCTACTTATATCGTGCCGATGGCCTATCACCCGACCAATAAAAACGGCATGATTTGCGTTAATCTTAATATGGACATATCGCCGTTGCTCGCCTTAAGCAGCGAAGAGATAGCCCAACGTATGTACACTAAACGTAGTGAGCTTGGCGATGACGCGCCAATTCCGTTAAAACAAGTTCACATCAATAAGTGCCCGGTCATCGCGCCAGCCAAGACTCTGACTGGTGAGCGAGCAGACGAATTGGGCATTGATCGCCAGCTCTGTCGTAAGAATCTTGAACTGTTAAAGAACAATCTCGACTTGCGTGAAAAGATAGCCCAAGTATTTGCAATTGAGAGCGATCGCCCGCCAGAGACAGATCCCGATTTAATGTTATACGGCGGTGGTTTCTTTAGCTCAAGCGATAAGGCTGCAATGGATCGCATCGTCGCACTACCACCGGAACAATTATGCGATCTTGACGTGAGCTTTACAGATCCTAGATTAGATGAGATGCTTTTCCGCTTTCGCGCGCGTAACTATCCGCTCACGCTATCAGCTCAAGAGCAGCAACGCTGGGATCTATACCGTCAAGATACCCTCGATGGTAACAGTTATGGACTTTTACTTGAGAGTTTAGCGCTTGAAAATCAAAATGATCAACGAAAGATGACCCTGTTAAAAGCCTTGTTTGATTACGCCAATAGCTTATAGTTGTGTTTATGTCGAAAACTTGCGGCATCTGTCGCATACCGCTGGTTTTTTGGCTAAATAGATAATTATGCGCCAATGGCTGTGCTAACATCGCGGCTATCATTATTTTATCATCACAGCCAAACTTAGGAGCGCTGATGTCCATCGATCTTTCCGATATGGAAGCGAACGCAGAACAAGCGGTCACCTTGCTTAAAGCGATGGCCAATAATCATCGACTGATGATTTTGTGCGCCTTGTCATCGGTGGAGTTGTCAGTCACCGCGCTTAATGACATTGTTCCCGTAGCCCAATCGTCACTATCGCAACATTTAGCATGGCTGCGCCGAGAAGGCATGGTCACGACTCGCCGTGAGTCACAAACAATATACTATAGCTTAGCCAGTGACGAGGTCCGTGAAATCATCGCCACTCTACACAAGCTATATTGTCAAAAATAGGCTGGCCTATTTCTTTGTATTCTCTAGTCTCGCATGCAGGCTAGAAGTATCCCAACGACTGCCACCAATATTTTGCACCTCACCGTAGAATTGATCGACTAAGGCCGTCAATGGCAACATCGATTGATTTTGGCGTGACTCATTGAGCGCTATCGCTAGGTCTTTACGCATCCAATCCACCGCAAAGCCGAATTCGTATTGATTGTCGATCATCGCCTGATAACGATTTTCCATCTGCCAGGATTGCGCAGCCCCTTTTGATATCACCTCAATCACCTTAGCAACATCAAGATTAGCCGCCTTAGCGAAATGAATGCCCTCAGCCAATCCTTGGACCACACCAGCGATACAAATTTGGTTGACCATTTTTGCAAGTTGACCGCTACCCACCTCGCCAATTAGCTCGGCACAACGGGCATATGCATCGATAACGGGTTTAACCTGCTCAAATGTCTGTTGATCGCCGCCGATCATGACGGTCAATACGCCATTTTCTGCGCCTGCTTGGCCGCCAGAAACGGGCGCATCTAAGAAACCGATTGATTTATGCTGGCACAATGTCGCCAATTCGCGTGCAACATCGGCAGATGCTGTCGTATGATCGCATAACACGCTGCCGGCGTTCATACCGGCCAATGCGCCCGTATCGCCCAAAATGACGCTGCGTAGATCATCGTCATTTCCGACGCAACAAAATACTATCTCTGCTTGTTGGGCAGCCTGTGCGGGTGTTGCGCCACGCGAGCCGCCATATTGTGCGACCCAGCGCTTAGCGGTCTGTGTGGTACGATTATAGACAGTGACATCATGCCCCGCCTTTGCGAGAAATCCCGCCATCGGAAAACCCATGACGCCTAAGCCAATAAATGCTACTTTCATCCAACAATCCTCAATACTTTTTATAAAATGGTTGTAAATAGTGGTAGAGCTTTGCGCCCTTTTGTCGATAAATGGTTTGATACAACGGCGCGTTTTCACCGGGCTCAAAACGCCGGCCTATTTTTACCATCGCCCTAGCCCCCTCATTGATTGAATCATAAAAACCAGCCCCCTTTGCGCAGGCAATAGCCGCGCCAAGGCCTGAGGTCTCAAACGTCTGCACGCGCTCGCACGGTAAGTTAAAAATATCAGCAGCCATCTGCATCACGATATCGCTCTGGCTACCACCACCACTCACCCGCACCACTTTAATCGGCACCGGGGAGATTTTCTTTAGTCGTTCCAGCCCTTGTCGCAAACTCAGCAAGATCCCTTCAATTAAGGCGCGATATAGGTGCAGCCTAGTATGAGCGGGCGTAAACCCAACAATAGAACCGCGCGCCTCGGGTCCTGGATAAATCACCCCTGGTGACCAGAATGGTTGCACCATTAAACCATCACAGCCCGCCGGTATATCGGCAATACGCCGACAGATAAGCTCTTCAACCTTAATCCCAAGCTTGTTTGCCTCCTGCAGATCACTCTGTCCATATTGTTCGATAAAATGACTAAGCAACCAAAAACCACGCTGCAAGATAATTTCATTAATGAAGCAGCCTTCAGCCAACGATGGGTAGGCTGGCAAGTAACGAAAAGCCTCGCGATATTGTTGTTGGGTGATTGATACGGTTGCCGCCGTGCCTAGGCTGACACTGGCAACGTTATCCGAGGCAGCGTTTGCGGTTAAGGTTTCACACGCTTTATCGGCACCTGCCGCCACGAGTTTGGTACTACTTAGTAATCCGGTTGCTGCTGCGGCTGTAGCGCTAATTTGGCCAATAATTTCGCCGGGCTCGATAACCTCAATCATCTGCTCACGATTAATCGCAATCGCTTGCCATTGCCACGCAAATGCGCCACACCATTGACGTTTTTCATAATCAAACGGCACAAAGCCTACTTGTGCTGCAACGGAATCGACCAGGTTGTCGGTCAGCTTATAATTGAGCAGCCCGGATAGAAAACACACTTTGTCGGTCTGCTTAACGATATCAGGCTGGTGTTGCGCTATCCAATTGAGTTCAGACTCCCCTTGAAAGTACTTGATCCTTTTATTCATACCAACTACCGCGAAAGCTATTTTCCACCACCAAGCCAAAGGCGGTAGTTCACTTGCTCGGCGCTCATCTGGCCACATGATGATGGGGCGCAGCACGCGTTTCTCTCGGTCAAGATGCACCACACAATTGCGCTGGGTCGTTATCGACATCGCGCAAATCTGTGCTGGGGTAATATTACTGGTCGCCCACAATTGCTCAATCACATGAACCACCTGCTCCCAACAATATTCAGCGCGCTGCTCCGCCCATTGTGGGTGCGTGCTAGTGTATGAGATAACTGGGCATTGGATTTTTGTGATCAATTGACCATGTTGGTCAAACACGATGGCGCGAATACTTTGGGTGCCATAATCGATGGTGAGCAGGTATTTATTTTGCATGTAATTTCAGGGACTATTAAACGACAGACTTGGCCGCTAGTTATAACAAAATTAGCGCGATTATGACAATAAAAAAGCAACCCGGCGGTTGCTTTTTTATTAGGATGGCGATAAACACCGAACCTTGTGTTTAAGTCGTGTGCTTACTTAAAAAGATCCCCCAATTTATCTTTAAGTTTGTCCTTTAATTTTTCCTTGGCCTTTTCTTTCTCTTGGTCGATCTTAGCTTTAAGTGCGCCGCTGGTATCTAGTGAATATTTAGGCTCACTAAAGGTGCCGGTGATTTTTAGCGGCAAAGTCAACCCGCCTTTATCAGTCGCGCCGCCTTGGCCTTTGGATGTGCCTACTAGGATCGCCTTTAAACGATAGTCCAGCGTCGAGTCGATTATATTGGCTACGCCATTACCGTCGAGACGCAGGAATGGTGCAGCCATCGTGAGAGCACTATTGTTAACGATGCCATCGCTGATAGAGAAATCTCCGGTTAATGCGGTAAAGTCGGTCTTTTGCTGGGTGTCTGCCGCGCCCTTATCACCACCGGTTAGGGCCGCCTTTGCCGTACGAATTTTTTGTGGAATATTGACGCCATACAGTGCACCATCGAGTATTTCAAAACGACCATTGCCCACCATATTTTTCTTTATCTTATCGACACTCAGCCCCTGACCAGACACTTTAACGGTAAAGTTTGTGGTGCCCGCCAATAATCCGGTGTCCGCCAAGTCCTTAAGTAACGGTTGCAATGAGATGCCGCTTATTTCTTTGGTCACCGCGTAGCTATTTTGGCCATGGCCATCGACTACCTGCGCATTTACAGTGACGCTACCATCATATAATTGAGCCTTGAGCGGTGCGAGTTTTGCCACGCCGTTTTTAACCACAGTATGCATCACCGTTTTACCCAAGGTTAAGCCATTAACCTTCATGCCAGCGATGGTGAGTTGTCCATCAACATCGAGGCCATTAAGGAATGACAAGTCCGGCTCAACATCACTAGGGCCATCTTGTTCACTTGGCGTCGCTTGCGCTTGGTCGCTAACAAATTGCTCAAGATCCCAAACATTACCGGTTAAATCAAAACGAACCTTGGTTTTTTTAGCCATGGCTAAGTTTGCGTGACCCGAAAGTTGAATGTCATTAGCGTTAAGGGAGATATCGTCAATCGCGATACGCATTGGATCGAGCTCAACGGTAATGGCGCTCCCGATGTCAATGCTAAGATCGCCGTTGGGTAGTGCGCTGCCCGAAAGTAGGCTGTTAACGGCTAACTGCTTAATCGAGAACTGGCTAAAATCCTTATTAACTAAGACATTACCACTTAACAAAAATTCGCCGCTGATGGTGTCGCTTGCCAAGTCGATAACAACTTTTAGCGGCGCGCTCGCGCCTAATTCGAATTCGCCCAGGGTTAATTCTTTAATATTAAGTAATGAGTGGGTATTGTTTACCCAATCCTGTACCTCAATCTGCGCGTCAAGTATCGAAATACCTGCTAAGCTCAATGAATTAAGATTGACGCCGGCCTGTTCACTAGTATCTTTATTATCTTGTTCACTCGATGCCTGCCCCTTATCGCCAATGCCATCCAAATTACTCTTTCCATCGCGGTTGGTAACAACATTGAGCCTAAAGCCATGGAATGACAACTGCCCTAATTCGACGTCACCAGTCAACAACGGCAGCATTTTCACGCCAATTTCAACCTTGGCCACTTCCATTAAATTGGCACGATTGAAACCCTTAGGGTTTTCGATACGTACGTTTTCGGTAACAATGCCGATATTTGGAAAGAAGCTCCAGCTTAAATCCCCATCGAGCACCAAGGTACGGTCAAGCGAGTCTTTAGCCTGCGTTTCAATTTGGACTTTATAGTCATTGGGATCAATAACAAGCATCACTAGGATCAATATCCCAACAAAGATGCTGACCAGCGCGGCCAACAGTACCAATAATTTTTTCATCTTATTCCCTTAAATGGTGAGTCATTGGATTAGCCATTCATGACGATGGCCACCCGTAAATTATAAACCAAGTTTTTCGTTTAGCCCGATTATTACACTAGTAGGCCAGTGACTGCTCGCTGATCAACACGCCATTTAGGTCAGCATAAATATACTGGCCGGGTTTAATCAGCTGCCCCGCGAACTCAACCTCAACATTGAGTAGGCCTGCGCCAAGCTTGTCGGTTTTCATCGGGCTAGTATTGAGTGCCGCCACGCCGATATCGATGGTGGCGATGGTGGCCACATCACGGATCGCGCCGTTGATCACTAATCCTGCCCAGCCGTTGTCACTCGCCGCTTGCGCTAGCATATCACCAAGCAGCGCCTTTCGCAGGCTAGCGCCGCCATCGACCACGATCACCCGCCCCAGACCCGGCTGATTAACTAAGGTTTTCACGATGGAGTTATCTTCAAAACATTTTACCGTAACCACTTCACCGCCAAAAATCGAGCGCTGCCCATAGCTGGTAAATATTGGTTGCAGTAATTTAACCTGTTGTGGGTAGTTATCACATAGGTCGGGCAATAGATCTAACATTAGGCAGTCCTTAGCAAAACGGCTAACCTGGGTCGAGGTTAGCCGTTTGTGGTTTTATGTGCTTGGGTAGGCGTTGGTTAAAAATTGGTAAACATTATCGCCGAGTTGCTCGTCACACGAATGCGTTTTAAGCGCGTCTGCCAGATGTTCATTGTCTTCTCGACCATTCCACACCTTAATGTAGCTACCATCTTTATAACCATGATCTTGTCTGAAGTAATTAAGTACATTTTTTCCGATGTACCATTTGTACAAATCGGCAAAATCAAAATCGACACTGGCCATCAACTGATTAAATTCGTGGTAGGCAATCTTAGATAACGCCGACTGGCCAACCAATGCCTTGGCTAACGGCAGAAACTCACCTTTGCTCGCAGGGTTACTTAAAATATCGAACCAACAGTCAACCGATTTATCAATCGCTTGTGCCATGTTCAATGTTGGAAACTCTCTAAGCTGCGCACTCATGATGAAATGCCAAATATCGACTAGCTCAAGCTGTACCTGTTCGATGTCTGGCACCTGGTGTTTCCACCATTTCCAGCCGTAATGATCGATCATTTCCGCGCCTTCGACTAATACGGCACAATGCCAATCTTGGCTCTCATCATTGATCCAGTTAGCATTAATAGCCGCATTTAGTTTATCTTGCATGATAAACATCTCGCGCAGTTGCGATTTCATATGGTTTTCCTAGTATTTAGTGGCGCAAATTAGCACCAGACTTATTTTTTCGTGTTATCAATATCATAACATGATGACAGCAGAGATTTCATGTGTTCAAAGCCTTTGCGGCGGGTATACTCAATATTTCTGTCCGGAATAGATTCTGGGCGCAAAAAATTCGCTAGCGCATTGGTAATGTCATGTTCTCGAATCAGGTGAATCATTGGATAAGGTGAACGATTGGTGAAATTACTCGCGTCATCGGGTTCGCTACCACCAAAACAATAGTCAGGATGGAAGCTGGCTACCTGATAGATGCCTTCATAACCGGCATCGAGCAATGCTTGCTCTACCGCGTCCACCACATCCAAATAGCGATAGAAGCCAAGGCTAGGATCATTGAGGATGATCAAGGTGGTGGCGCGATCGTCGCACTCATCGAGTTCTTGGCATTGTTGCAAGGTCGCTGCCACTAATTCATCTTGGAGCACGGCATCATTGACCACATAATGAATGGTCTGCGCCTGAACTTCCGCCTTGGCAAAAGGACAAATATTGAGCCGCACAATCACCCGATCGACCCATTGCTGACAATGAGCGATTATCTGTTGAGGCGCGTCGACATTCTCATGTCGATGCCTAATACTTTCACTCATTAAGACGCGGCGCCTTTGATCGGCTCGACATTGTCAGAGCTACTTTCTTCCCCAGTATACTCAGGCTCTTTGCCTTTTAAGGCACGTTCTACGTTTTTCGCATTAAGCGCAAGATAGATAGTCAGCGATTCTAAATCATCGTCCTTTAATTTTGGCAGAACATTGTCATGACGTAATAGCTGTGCAAGGAGATCGGCGTTATCCAATGCTTTGTCATAGGCATCGGCCGCTTTTTTGTCGGCAGTTCGCAATTTTTCCACCCCTTTTTGGTCTTTTACAATGTATTCGATTTCTATCATGTTGCAGTCCTCACTAATATTGGACCTAACCAGCGGCCTACGCGCCGTGAGTTAGGGGTAATCCTGTCGCACCAAAAAAATAACTGTATGGTTGTACAGTACATTAGTTTTTGTTGTTTAGCAAAAATAATTGGTAAAAATTATCACTGGTTACCCGGGCTAATTCTTCTAAAGATACGCCCTTTAGATCGGCGATGTATTGCGCTACATCACGAACATAGGCGGGTTGGTTTTCCTTGCCGCGATGCGGTACCGGTGCCAAGTAAGGGGCATCCGTTTCGACTAACAGGCGATCGAGCGGCAGTGCTTTAACCACGTCACGTAGTTCGCTGGCGTTTTTAAAGGTAACAATGCCGGAAATCGAAATATAGAAACCCATATCAATGGCTTTCTTGGCCATTTCCAGAGTTTCGGTAAAACAGTGTAATACGCCGCCAACTTTCTCGGCGTGACCATTTTTTAAGATCTCGATGGTGGCTGATTTCGCTTCCCGCGTGTGAATAATCAGTGGTTTATTAACCTCAACGGCGACTTCCACGTGATCGATGAAGCTTTGCGTTTGCACCGCGATGGTTTCTGGCGCATAGAAAGCGTCCAAGCCAGTTTCGCCAACAGCGACTACTTTATCGTTACGGCAAAGTTTCGCCAATAATGCTCTGTCTACCAAAGAATCTTGATACAACGGATGTTGGCCACAGCTGGCATAAATATAATCGTAAGGGGTGATCAATTCGAGCATCTGCGGATAAGAATCGAGTTCAACACTAACACATAGCATTTCACTGACGCCGTTAGCGCGCGCATTATTAAGCACTTGGTCGAGAGAGTTATTGTGCAAACTAAGGTCTAGCTTGTCTAGGTGACAATGTGAATCTATTAACATGGTTTCTTTTTATAAGGTTGAGGTAGTGTCATGTGAGTTAAGCTTACGGTTAAGTAACTTTTCTATTTCACCACGAGTTTTGATTAAGGAGGCATTGAATCCGATACCGATGCCAGCGGGTCGACCGCCCTGCGCGCCGCGGGGGTTTAACCAAACCACCTTCGCTTCAAAGAGACTAGGCTCAAGATCGTCCGGCAGTAACAGCGAGACTTTCACCGTTTCGCCAAGGCTAGCCTTCTCAAGCGTCGGGAAAAACAAACCGCCATCATTGATAAAGGGCATGTAATTACGATAGAGCTGCTGGATATTATTATATTCTGCGTTGAGTGCTAGCATATTAATTCCTTATCGGCGTTGGCTGCGCTAAGTTCACTATAACTTGTTGCAGCTGTAATAGCGCGTTTAATCCATTGTTGGCAATGAGTTGCTGTTTGAGTTCAACAATGCCTTGCTCGCAGCGCAAGATCGACTGCGCTGAAAGATCATCGATCGCGGTTAGTTGAACCGGCGAAAAATAATCTTGTGCTGGGCCATGCCCAAGGCGCAGGTGTTTGAGCAATAAATGATTTGACCACTGGATTAATTCAATGGTGTCATCAATAGCTTCTGCCCGAGGCCGCAGTAACTCGATAAACTCATACACCGCCTGGTTAAAATCGTTGCGCGACGAAAACGCTAGTAGCGCCAAATAACCATCAACAACTTCACGTTGCGACGCAAAGCCGCCTTGATTGGCAATATCAAGTGCGCGCAGAGGCGAGCCTTTAGCCAATTGTAATTCAAGCGCGGTGATTGGTGTGTCGATATTAGCATGTCGATTAAGCCACGCCAGCACCTGCGCCGCTGGCGGAGTCTTGACCACATGACTAATACAGCGACTGAGCACCGTCGCTGGCAATTGGTGCGGCGCGTCGCTGGTGAGGATAAAATAGACCCCTTGTGGCGGCTCTTCTAGCATCTTAAGCAGCGCATTCGCCGCCGCGACAGTCATCTGTTGTGCTTGTTCAATTTGCACGATTCTAATGTTGCTAAGCAGTCCCTTGGCGGTGACCTTAAGCCCAATTTGGCGGATTTGATCGATCGCAATTTGGACTTTCCCTTCAAGCGGCTTAATCACGTAATGATCGGGGTGATTGCCACTTGCGTGCAGCTTACAATGACGACATTGGCCACAGGCCTTGGCGAGTGGGCCGTTGTCATCTATCGCCTGACAATGTAACAAATCAACCAGACGCGCCACAAGTTGAGCCTTGCCTAGACCCGGGAGTGAGCTAATGAGCAGAGCGTGGTGCCAACTTGCGTGCCTAGCACTAAGTTGCTGATATGACTTACCGAGCCACGGGTATAGGCTGCGCGCTTGCTCTGTCATGTTAGGCTCGATTGCTAGCAATGAAATCCACCAGCACTCGTTCAATATCGAGCGCGACCTGCTCTAATGTTTGGGAGGCATCGATAAGAATAACCTTAGGATCGTCGCTTGCTGCCTTAAGATAGACTTCACGGGCGCGCTCAAAAAAAGCTAATTCGTTCTGTTCGATACGGTCGAGTGCGCCACGCGCCCTCGCCCTGCTTAGGCCTAAACTCGGTTCAATATCCAAATACAGGGTTAAATCAGGGGCAAAATCTCCCAAGACGGTTTGTCGCAGCGGCGCGATAAGCTCGCTGAGTTGACGTCCGCCACCCTGGTACGCTTGCGAGCTCAAATCATGACGATCGCCAACCACCCATTGTCCACGCGCGAGCGCCGGTTTAATCACCCGCTCTACTAACTGACTACGCGCTGCATACATCAATAATAATTCACTTTCGATGGTGAGTTCTTCACTCTCATGTGGCTCTTTAACCAGACGCCGCATCGCCTCTGCTAGCGGCGTGCCACCTGGCTCACGGGTCGCGATGAAATCATTGATGCCATTAGCATTTAACGTCGCTTTAACCCCGGCTATCGCGGTCGACTTGCCAGCGCCTTCGAGTCCTTCAATTACTATAAATTTTGCCATATTTGATTCGATGCTCTTATTGTTGCTTACGCAGCGCTAAATAGCGGCGCAAGGCTTTGTTATGTTCGCGTAATGTTTTAGAAAAATAGTGGCTACCATCGCCCGCCGCCACAAAATACAAATAGTCGGTTTGACTCGGATTAAGCGCTGCCGTCAACGCGCCGCGGCTCACCATGGCAATTGGCGTTGGCGGCAAACCATGCATACGATAAGTATTGTACGGATTCGCATCGCGTAAATGAACGCGGGTGATATCACCCGCGTAATCTTTGCCTGCACCATAAATAACCGTCGGATCCGTTTGCAGGCGCATGCCCAAGCGCAAACGATTGATAAACACCGAGGCGATGGTTTGTCGTTCACTAGCGATGCCGGTCTCTTTCTCGATGATCGAGGCCAGGATCAGCGCTTGATAGGGAGATGTCAACGGTAGCCCAGTCTGGCGATCTTGCCACAGCTCTTTGAGCAAGGTTAGCATCGGTTGCTGCGCTCTGTTTAACAAATCTAACGCCGAGCTTTGATCGGAAAAATGATAGGTATCAGGAAAAAACATCCCTTCAAACGGCCCATGCGGATAGTTAACATCGCTGCTTGGACTCTCATTCTTTAAGCTTTCAAGCAATCTAAGCGGTTCATCGCCGAGCTTGATGTGCGGGTTGTCACTAAGCAGCGCGAGCCATTGCTTAAACGTCGCTCCCTCAAGCAAGGTGATCGAAAATTGGGCTTCGATACCACTGCTCAATTGAGTAAATAGCTCAATCGGGGTCATGTTATCGCTTAAGCGATAGCGCCCAACTTTTAGCCGAGCTAATGCTGGCTTGCTCAATAACAGCCCGCGATAGGCTAACGGCGTCTCAATCAGGTGCTGAGCGCTCAGGCGCTTGATCACTTGCTTGGCGGTATCGCCTTTTTTGACACTAAAAAGTTGCTGCTTAATCGAGGATTGTGGCGTAGTCGCAAAGTCATCTAGCCAAAATTTTACGGACAGTGTCAACGCTAGTGCGATTAAGCACAGCGCTGTCATGCTGATCAATATCGCTCGTAATAATCTGTGTGGTTTGGGTTCTATATCAGTCATCATTCGCCTCTACAACCAATAATTTACTCAGTGCCTTAGTGATGGGCCCGATAGCATATTTGTATTCCTCGATCCCAACGATGGGCACTAGCTGCATCAGACTATTGGTGATAAAGATTTCGCTCGCCCCGATGATACTGCTCAGGCGGTAGCGGTCGCATTTAACCTCAAGTTCAAGATCTTTAGCCTGTTCCAATACACGAGCACGCATCACGCCATCAACCCCTGCAAAATCAAGGCTTGGGGTATATAAAATACCTTGGTCAACCCAAAATAGATTGGCTAAATTACTCTCAACGATGAAACCTTGGCAGTCGAGCACGATGGCATCCTGCCAATTGTGTTGATCAATTTGCTGGCGTACTAAGACTTGCTCTATGCGATTAAGATGCTTGAGTCCAGCGGTGACTGGGTTTAATCCCAGCGCAACCGTACTTACCCCAACACAAATACCCTTGACACGTAATTGACGATAGTTTGCCGGCAAATCGCCGGTACTAACGATGACGCTAGGGCTATCACAACCGACGCTCGAATAACCGCGCACGCCAGCACCTCGGGTAATAATCACCTTGATCAGGCCTTGTTCCAATTGCTCACCAAGGCTAACCAGTTGGCCAATCAATTGATTAAAATCGATCTGCGCGATGGCCAGCAACTTAATCCCTTGTTGCAGCCGGCTCAGATGTTTTTCGAGAAGGCAACACTGGCCGTTGGCCACTAAAATAGTGGTGAACAGCCCATCGCCGTAACTAAGCCCACGATCGTTAACCGCAATAGTCGAGCATCGTTGTCCATTAACCCAAGTGCCCAAACTCATTATTTATCCTGTCCGATGCGTGAGGCGTCGGCGCCACTTTGGCCCTTGTATTTCGCATTGGCCCGTTTGTTATAAGGATGCTGCGCTGGGCTAGACAAAACTTCAAAATTAAGCGCGCCAATCGGCATGCCTGCGCGCAATGCAAGCGGTAACTTACCGGCGTTAATAAACTCCAGTACGATATTGCCCGACCAGCCGGGATCGATACGATGAGCAGTCACATGTACCATCAAACCCAGTCTGGCAAGCGACGAGCGACCATCTAGCCAGCCGACAATATCATCAGGCAGGGTTACTGACTCTAGGGTCATCGCCAAAGCAAGCTCGCCGGGGTGTAAAATAAATGGTTGATCCCCTTCAAGCACAATCTCATCGCTCATGACACTGTCTAACGCCTTTTGAACTTCTTCCTTGGGACCACTAATGTCGATAAATGCCGCATTGTGTCCTTCAAAGACGCGAAATTTATTGCCCAAACGCACATCCACGGTCACGCCGGTGATACTCTCTTCTAGCGGTGCGGGCGTAATAATAATTTTTTGCTGTTGCAGGTATTTCTTAATTTCAACGTCACTTAAACGCATCTTCGCTGTTCCTTATTATCGATGTAATAATCGCGTAATTTCTGACTTAAGCATTTCAATTGCAATACGATTTTTACCACCACGAGGCACAATAATATCAGCATATTGCTTAGAAGGTTCAATGAATTGCAAAAACATTGGACGCACAGTTTGCTGATATTGCAACAACACAGAGTCCATGGTGCGGCCACGTTCTTGCACATCACGTAATAAACGTCTGGTCAAACAAATATCAAGGGGGGCGTCCATGTAAATTGATGCGTGGAACAGTTCACGTAATTTTGGATTGGTTAGCAACAAGATCCCTTCAAGCACGATAACCCGCTTATTGCCCATGCTTAATGTATCGCCTGTGCGGGTGTGGGTTGAATAACAATACTGGGGCAACTCGACACTGCCCCCTTGCTGTAGAGTTGTAAGATGCTCGATCAGCAAATCATGTTCCAGCGAGCTAGGATGATCGTAGTTGGTTAATACACGCTGCTCCATCGACAAATGATCTTGATTGCGGTAATAATAATCTTCATTGATTACACCTATCTGATTGCTGCCAACTTCGTCAATCAATTCTTTAACAATGGTTTGGGCCAATAAGCTTTTGCCCGATGCTGATGCGCCTACAATCGCAATAAAGATACAGTCTTTCATTTTAGTCTCCAGTAACGATAGAAGGAATGGTTAAATTTGTTTGGTTTAGTTTGATCGCAAGCGAGCGTGCAATGATCCGATAAGGTGCACTTAGCACGCTGTCTGCATCGGTCATCGTCGGTATACCCGCTTCGCTATCGAGTGCTATCTGCGTGGTTAATGGTAGCTTACCGAGCAATGGCACCTTATTATGCTGGGCCAATTCCTCGCCGCCATCACTGCCAAACACCGGATCATGATGACCACAGGCACTACACTGATGAAAGCTCATGTTTTCAATGACACCAAGTACTGGCACATTGACCTTGTCAAACATGCTTATACCCTTTTGCGCGTCGTTTAACGCCAAGTTTTGCGGCGTTGTGACAATAACAGCGCCAGACACCGGCACCTTACCTGACATGGTCAATTGAATATCCCCGGTGCCTGGGGGCATATCAACCACCAAATAGTCGAGCGGGCCCCAGTCAGTTTCACTAAGCAATTGGTTGAGCGCGCGCGATGCCATTGGTCCGCGCCATACTGTGGCATCTTCTTTAGGGACCAAATAGCCAATCGACATGGTTTTTATGCCATGGCGCTCTACCGGCAATAGCATTTTTCCATCGCTGCTGTTGGCCCTTTCATCGCTGGCACCAAACATCGCCGGGATTGATGGCCCATAAATATCGGCATCGAGCAAACCAACTTGCGCGCCCCCATGAGCTAATGCCAATGCCACATTAGCAGCGGTGGTCGATTTACCAACCCCACCTTTGCCAGAAGCGATTAATACAATTTGTTTTATCGACGGCACTGTCTCACTATTGTTGGCGCGCTTGGCGACATACGACAGCGTGACCTTGACGCTATCAATACTGAGCAAGGGTGCAAATAGTGCGAGCAACTGCTGACGTATTGGCTCAAGCAAATCTAAACAGGGAATATTGCTGATTAAGTCTATCGACAGTGTTTGCGCTTTTTGCTTCGCGCTGGTGATGTCTATCACCGCGAGATAAGGTATCGCAAGATCTAAAAATTCTACCGTTTTAAGTGTTGATTTAACCTGCGTTGCGACGCATTGCGTACTTGATGAAAAGAACCCCATGATGCTGATAAAACCCCTTCACTAATAATTTGCGCTATTGTACCTAACTTAAGGCCTATTTTCGATAACAAAAGCACGAATATGGGGCAAAATTACGGGTGAATTAAATCCAGAGGTGCGGTAAGATAAGCGCCATTTTAGCGAGTCTTAGTTAATTTATGGTCACTGGTGTTTAAAAACCCAGCACATAGCAGTGGCAGGTCCAAACGACAGCATTAACTAGGCACCATAGTAGCAAATAAAGGCGATTTAACACGTGACAGCGAATTCAGATTCTAAACGACAAATATTAGTGACTAGCGCACTACCCTACGCCAACGGTCCAATTCATTTGGGTCATATGCTTGAATACATTCAAACTGATATTTGGGTTCGTTTTCAAAAAATGCGTGGCCATGAATGTTATTATGTGTGCGCCGATGACGCGCACGGCACGCCTATTATGCTAAAAGCGCAGCAGATGGGGATCACCCCTGAAGCAATGATTGCGCAAGTTAATCAGGAACATCAGCAAGATTTCAGCGATTTCGGTGTCGCTTTTGACAACTTCCATTCGACCCACAGTGACGAAAACCGTCATTTTGCCGAATTGATCTATAATCGCCTTAATGACAATGGCTTTATTTCCACCAAGGTAATTGAGCAACTCTTTGATCCTGAGAAGAAGATGTTCTTGCCTGATCGTTTCGTCAAAGGCGATTGTCCAAGCTGTGGCAGTGAAGATCAAAACGGTGACAACTGTGATAGCTGTGGTGCTACTTATAGCCCTGTTGAATTAAAAAATCCACGTTCAGTGGTTTCTGGCGCGACCCCAGTGTTGAAAGAGTCTGAACATTACTTCTTCGAACTGCCTAAATTTGAGCAAATGCTTAAAGACTGGACCCGCAGTGGTTCGTTGCAAGAAGAGATGGCCAACAAACTCGCTGAATGGTTTAAAGATGGCCTGAGAAACTGGGACATTAGCCGCGATGCACCTTACTTTGGTTTTAACATCCCGGGCACTACCGACAAATTTTTCTATGTTTGGTTAGACGCGCCAATTGGTTACATCGGTAGTTTCAAAAATCTATGTGATAAAAACCCAGAGATTGATTTCGACGCCTTCTGGCACAAGGACTCTACCGCTGAGCTTTATCATTTCATCGGCAAAGACATCATCTATTTCCATTCACTTTTCTGGCCAGCGATGCTCGAAGGCGCAAACCTGCGTAAACCGACTAGCGTATTTGCCCACGGTTTTGTCACCGTCAATGGCGCGAAGATGTCTAAATCAAAAGGCACCTTCATTAAAGCCCGCACTTACTTGGAACATCTAAACCCTGAGTACTTACGTTATTACTATGGCGCTAAGCTCAGTAGTAAGATTGACGATCTTGATTTAAACCTCGAAGATTTTGCTCAGCGCGTTAACTCAGACTTAGTCGGCAAGGTGATTAACATCGCTAGTCGCTGTGCAGGTTTCATCACCAAGAAGTTTGATGGCACGCTAGCGGGCGTAAACAGTGAAGTCGCGCTAATTGCCGAGTTCACTGCGGCGCAAGACGAAATCGCGGCACTCTATGAATCGCGTGATTTCGCCAAGGCGGTACGGGTTATCATGGCGCTGGCTGACAAGGCCAACCAATATATTGCCGACAAAGAACCGTGGCAATTAGTCAAAGATCCGAGCAAGAGCGATGAAGTGCAACAGGTTTGCAGTGTTGGCATTAACATGTTCCGCATTCTTATCACTTACTTAAAGCCTATCGTGCCACAATTGGCTGCTCAAGTTGAAGCGTTCCTAAACATCGAACTAACCTGGCAAAGCGCCGCTGTTAATCTAGAAAATCATCAGATCAATAAGTTTAAGGCGATGATGCAACGTGTCGACATGAAGCATGTCGAGGCGATGGTTGAGGACTCTACCGAAAATCTACAGCCGACCGTGCTATTAGATCCAAACTCACCGCTGGCCAAAGATCCTATCAGTGAAGAAATCAGCTTCGACGATTTTGCTAAAATTGATTTACGTATCGCCAAAATCGCCAAGGCTGAGCATGTTAAGGGCGCCGATAAGTTGTTGCGCTTAGAATTGGATTTAGGCGGCGAGACACGCCAAGTATTCGCGGGCATTAAATCGGCCTATCAACCGGAAGAACTCGAAGGTAAGCTTACCGTGATGGTCGCTAATTTGGCGCCACGCAAGATGCGCTTTGGCATGTCTGAAGGCATGGTTCTGGCCGCAGGTCCAGGCGGTGAAGAACTGTGGATACTAAACCCAGAAGAAGGCGCACAGCCAGGCATGCGCGTTAAATAATACCATTTTTGGGGTAAAAAGATGAGGCGAGCCAAGTGGCTCGCCTTTTTACGCTTATTGTTATGCACGGTCATCCAAAGGGATAGCCAGCGCGCCTATGCCAAATGTTTTAGCACACCTACAATCTGTCCCATCATCTCAATGAAATCCGCTGTGTATGGCTAAAGTGACCGAATCATCACTAACTCATTTGTGCTTGAATGTAGTTTTGTATGCCGATTTTGTCAATCAGCCCTAGATGCTGCTCAATCCAGTAAATGTGATCCATTTCTGTATCGTCGAGCAACGCGACTAAGATATCGCGGCTAACGTAATCTTCGTGCTGCTCACAAAGCCCAATAATCTTACGTAAACTAGTTGCGACAATATATTCTGCGGCCAAATCGTTCTCGAGCATCTGCTTAACATCGCCACCGACATTAATCGGGTCTCGAGAAGCTGTATCTGCCTTTCCTTCGAGAAACAAAATGCGCTCGGCGAGACGCTTGGCATGGCCAAGTTCTTCTTCGTGCTCATGGATTAGTTTCTCGTGGAGTTTGTCGATGCCCCAATCTTCGTACATCTTTGCATGGGCTAAATATTGATCCATCGAGGTCAATTCGAGGGTTAACTGCTTATTTAGGTTGTCTATAACCAATTGATTGCCTTTCATATCATTACTCCATCATCGACTGTTGATAGTTTTCGATGCCTGTATTATCAATTAAGAATTGTTGCGCCTCGATCCAATCGACATGCTCTTCTTCGTCCTCGAGAATTTCAGTAAGTATTTCACGACTGACGTAATCCTCTTCTTGCTCACAGAACTCGATGGCCTTGCGCAACTGGGTGATTTGCTCCAGTTCGAAATCTAAATTACATTGCAACATTTCACTGGTGTGTTCGCCAATCAGTAAGCGTCCTAGTTGCTGTAAGTTTGGCAGTCCTTCAAGAAACAGGATCCGCTCGATCAACTTATCCGCCTGTTTCATGTCTTTAATCGATTTTTTGTAATCTTTCTTATTAAGCTGCTCCATGCCCCAGTTCTTATAAATACGGGCATGCAGAAAATATTGGTTTATCGAGGTCAGCTCAATCGTTAGCATTTGATTTAGTGTGGTGATGATTGTCGCGTTAACTTTCATTGGATCCACCTTTTGGTCACCTGAACACTAACTATAATAGAACAAAAAAGCAGCAACCCAAAGATTGAATAGGCATAACAATCACACCTTTATGCGATTGATAAATAAGCAATTTATAACGATAACGCTAATCATTTAAATTCGTCATGTTGCTTGTTTTTATTTTAACTGCGCCCTAATCATCACCAAACAAGCGTTGCTTAATGCCATAGGGCGACCTGCGCTTGACCAACAGATGAACTATTTAGAAGGTTGGATGATATAGATCAACCAGCAAGGCAATGATAATCGTTAACATCTGATGCAAATAAATTGTATGAGAACAAACAATGTTTAAACTATCACCACTTACTCTATTAATTAGCGCGGCATTTGCATCACCTGCTGTTGTCATGGCCAATACGGGAGCATCGATTGCCCCCGCACAGGTTGATGAATACATAACCGTGACGGCAACCCGCACCGAGCGTTACTTCATGGAAAGCCCAGCCGCGATAGCCTCGATCAGTGCCGAAGATATTCGACGTTCTTCGGCCGACTCGATAGCCGATGCCTTGCGCGATATTCCCGGCATACTAGTGTCAGACGCTGCAACACCCGGGATGAAACGCATCACCTTACGCGGCGAAAGTTCTCTAAGAGTGGCCATATTGATTGATGGTCAGGAAGTTACCGACCATTCAACCCACGGCGCGCCACTGTTACTTGATACGACGATGGTGGAGCGTGTCGAAGTTATTCGTGGCACCAGCTCGGTCTTATACGGTGGTAAGGCGCTCGGTGGGGTTATCAATATAATCACCAAGAAAGGCGGTGTTGAGCCGATCCAAGCCAGTATTTCCGCTGGTTTTAACTCAGCAACCTCAGGACAGCAAGTTGCGGGGGCTGTTTACGGTCATGTCGCAGGCATTGATTACCGCATTGCCGCCTCGTCGAGTGACCATAACGATCGCGTAACCCCCGTTGGAAAAATTGCAAGCACCAGTTTTGCAAACGATAGCCAGATGATCTATTTGGCCAAGGAACTCGATGATCACCACGTTGGTCTCAATTACGAAAAGTTCAACTTAAACAGTGAAATTGCGACCGGCATCCCCGGGTTTAGCCTGGATATGCCGCAGCGAGATCGTCAAAAATTAGCGGCGTTCTATACCTATGAAAGCGCTCACGATGTGCTCAATAAATTTCACGTCGATGCCTATAAGCAGCGCATCGATCGTAATTTTGTTCAGCATATGGAGATGTCGATCCCCATGCGTCCGCCCGCCTCTATGGACATGATCATTGATACAAATATCATGGAAAAACTTGATACTTTGGGGGCCAACGGACAATTGGATTTTTCTATAAACGAACAACACAGCGCTATTGTCGGTGTTCAGTTGACCCAAGATGATCTAAATAAGGCCACAAACAACAGTAACACCAGTACCATGCACATGCCTAACCTACCGGCGATCCCTAACACCAAGCACTCGCAAAGTATTGAAGATGCGACCCTTAAAACCAAGGCGATTTATGTGCAGGATGAATGGCGCGTGTCCGACAAGCTGATCATCACTGCGGGGGCTCGCCAATATTGGGTCAATGCTAACCTCAATCAATCAAGCAACAGGTCCTTGGGCTTAACGCAAAACCGTGATACCAAATTAATTGGCTCATTGGCCGCCAACTATGGTGTTGATCAGCACAATAACATGCGTATTGTGCTTAGTCAGGGCTATCATTATCCAACGTTATTACAAATTGCCACAGGTGCAACGGCGGCGGGTAACTATATTAATCCTAACTCGGCGCTCCAACCCGAGACCTCAGATAATATAGAGCTTGGTTATCGACTATTTACCGACCAATGGTTAGTCGATACTACGATATTCTATACCGACGCCGCTAATTACATCGCGATGGCGACTTGCAAAGGCAGCAAATATTCCTGTGTTAATCCAGCGCGAGATAAAGTATTTGTTAACGCTGATACGGCCAAAACTACCGGATTGGAGCTCAGTGTCAATTACAACGCGACCAAGCAGCTAGCGCCTTATGCAAATATCACGTTACTCTCTCGCCAAGAGTCCTATGCTAACTTTACCACTAAAGATACGGGAACACCTGCGCTGTACGGTAAGATAGGCGTTAAATATCATGACGAGAGTGCATCCCTAGGCGCTTTTTACCTAGATGCATACTTACGGGCAGCCTCAAGTGCCGATGAGGCCAGCGCCGATGGCTCTACTGAGGTTTTCGATAGCTGGAATACCGTCAATATTGCTTTTGGTACGACCTTTGGCGCCCAGCAGCAGTACATGGTCAATGCTCAAATCAGCAATCTTTTGGATCGCCAATATACCTCCGCGACGCAAACAATCATGGCCCCTGGACGCGCGATGATGCTCAAACTCAGCACCAGCTTCTAAACCACAGCAAAAGCATGGCGGACCAAACGCCGTCATGCTGCTGTTGTTTTCTACATTAGTTTTCTACATTAGTTTTCTACATTAGTTTTCTACATTTGTTTTCTACATTAGTTTTCTACGTTAGTTTTCTACATTAGTCTTTCACGCTAGTCTTTTACATTAGGCACACAGCCAGTACTACACAGCCAGTACTACACACCCAGTACTACACACCCAGTGCTACACGGCCAGAGCTACACACCCAGTGCTACACTGCCAGAGTCATTAGATTTGAGAAAGTACGCAGGTGTGACCATCAACCCAATATTGATGAGCAAACTCATCCGCGACCTTTTTCGACTGTGAGCTTAGCGATCCTTCTACCAGCACCGACATCTTTTCGCTTGGGTGCGCGCTAAGTTGGCTCGATACCAATTTTGCAGCCGCGCCCTTGAGCTTAACATCGATGTGTTGCTCTTTATCTAAGCAATCACTGATATTAACCGTCATGGTCAGTAAATCTTGGCCATTGATGGTTTGCACCAGCGCGGTATGACTGACTAAGCTGCCACTGATGTGCGCCTGATTCCAGTTGACCGAACTGGCTTTGTTGATCAATTTTGCCGATTGCGCTTCGAGTAAGCCATAGGCGTCGCCCTGAGGCGATATTTTCATCCTAACATTGGCCCGCACATATAATCCCTGCCCTGCAGCGGCATGTTTGGCGATGTGCTCAGCTTGCGGCCCAAGGATATTGACGTTGAAGTAGTTCGAAAACTCCTGCCACTGGCCGCTCGAATCGCGCCACTTGCGCTTGGTTAATACTTGCAAGGACAATA
>Ga0105355_10000043_pt1 | contig 97365 bp, 80 predicted proteins | sample GOMGulsemesocosm_2_FD_83508 | JGI IMG/M metagenome (GOLD analysis project Ga0105355, IMG submission 83508) | Methane-oxidizing microbial communities from mesocosms in the Gulf of Mexico - GOM9C Gulf of Mexico | ecosystem: Environmental > Aquatic > Marine > Cold seeps | place: Gulf of Mexico...
GCGGATCAAATACGGTATTGAATAGACAATTTATCATTTAAGATCAGCGATAAAATAACGGGTCGCCTTTCTTTGGGGTACGTTTCTTTGGCGAAGCAAAGAAAGGTACCTGGTGTGCGTGTGTCCATGCTCAATTAATGAGATAAAGTTAAGAAGCACATCAAAAAATTCACTGAAGCTATAATTATTCGCTTAACTGACCAGTATTGCCACCGAAGTGGACGCTTTTAAGGGGGAGCACGGGGTGTTTACCTATTTGCCATACACCACAGACGGTAACCAGGTGGCCATGGTTGGCATCATGATTAATAGCGCTAAGGCGCACAGTTGCAATAGTATAAATGGCACCACGCCTTTATAGATATCGGTCAGTTTCATCTCGGGTGGCGCCACGCCTTTTAAATAGAACAGCGCGAAGCCGACGGGGGGTGTTAAGAAGGAGGTCTGCAAGGTGAGCGCAATGAGCATCACAAACCACACCAGCACCGGTTGGTCTAACACCCCAAACCCTTCAACTTGGAACTCTAACCCTGCGATTACTGGGGCTAACAGCGGCAGTACGATTAGGGTTATTTCAATCCAATCGAGTAGGAAACCAAGCAGGAATACCACCAACAGAATCACCAGTAAAACGCCATAAGGACCAAATGGCAGGCTTGATAGCGCCCCTTCGATCAATTCATCGCCGCCCAGTTCACGTAATACTAATGAGAAACAGGTTGCGCCGATGAATATCGCGAAGATGTAGGCAGTGGTCTTAAACGATGACATTAAGACATCGTGCATTACGCCAAAATTTAGTCGCTTGTTAAATAGCGCAAGTAAGGTGGCACCTAATGCGCCAACACCACTGGCTTCGGTTGGTGTGGCAATACCTGCGAAAATCGAGCCCAATACCGAGAAAATAAGTAACATCGGTGGCAGCATCGACTTTAATACTTCGATAATCACCTTACGATCGAGTGGACGACGGTCTTTGGCTAGCGGGGCGACACTTGGGTTGAAATAAGCCAGCACCAAGATATACACCAGATATAAACCGCCGAGCAATAACCCAGGAAACACAGCAGCCATAAATAGATCGCCAACTGACAAGGCCAATTGATCGGCCATGATCACCAACATGATGCTTGGCGGGATCAAGATGCCAAGGCAACCCGCACTACACACAATGCCAGCGGCAAAGGGCTTGCTGTAGTTTTGCTTCATCATCGCTGGCAGCGATAAAAGCCCAAGTAATACGACTGATGCACCGATAATACCCGTTGAGGCGGCCAAGATGATACCAATGAGGGTGACGGTAATGCCTAACCCGCCACGCACCCGGCCAAGTAATTCTTGCATCGCCATCATCATGCGCTCGGCCACGCCAGATTTATCCAGCATTAAGCCCATGAAGATAAACATCGGCAGGGCAACGAGCACCCAGTTTTCCATCAAGGAGAATATTCGCGAGACGACAAGGCCTAGGGCGTTAAGGTCGAGTCCGGTGATGGTATCCATGTAAATATCGGAAAAGTAGCCGATAGCACCAAACAAGACGCCGACGCCGGCAAGTACGTAGGCAATTGGAATGCCGGTAAATAGAAACGCAATAAAGGTAAGAAACATTGCGATGACTAGAATTTCATTAAACTCCATGAGTAACCTCCACCGGGTCTTTTGAGCAGATAACAGCGACTACGTTGCGGATAAGACGCACTAACACAGCCATCGCTAAGAGGATAAAGCTCGCGGGGATCGCCGCCTTAATTAGCCAACGCATCGGCAAGCCAAGCGGAGAGATGGATGACTCGTTGAGGCGATAAGCCGTCTCAACATAGTCGAAACTGTTGTATAGAATCACGAAAATAAACGGCAGAATGAAAAATATCGCGCCAAATATTTGCCACAGACGCTGCGTGTTAGGTTTAAATCTTTCGGCCAGTAAATCGACGCTAACATGGGCGTTGGTGATCTCAGCATAAGATAGGCCAAACATGATGCCGATGGCGTATAAATGCCATTGCACCTCTTCGAGCATGATTGAACCATTGTCAAAGCCGTAGCGCATCACTACGTTTAAAATAATTGCCATCATCAGCAGCGCGGATGACCAACAGCAGATGGCGGAAATAGTTTTAACCACAGTCTCGAACGCTGCGGCTAATTTAAGAAACATCGAAGCTATGGGTCGATTGGAAATGTAAGTGTCAATAGCCATGGCTTTGATACCTCTTGGTTGGAATGTCAGGAGTGAGAGCGTTTCCTGACATTTTCTGGGTTAAATGACCGACTGAGCCAATTGGCTCAGTCGATGTTGGTGCCGTATTAAATACTCGGTTTAGGACGTGGTAGGAAGGCGTTGGCTTCCCATAAGTCGTAAGTTGCTCTAAAGGTTTCTAGGTCGTCATAGATACGCTTAAACGCGGGGTCTTTAGCCGACTCTTGCGCCGCAACTTCAAGCCACTTGTTTTTAAATGTCGCTAACATCGTTGGTGACCAATATTTGTTGATCACACCATTGTTCTCAACATTCTCTTTTAACACGGGCGCTTGTAACGCTTCGCCTAACGCTAGTGCATCGAGGGTTGCTGACTTACAGACATGTTCAATCATTGATTGTTGTGATTTGCTCATCTTCTTCCAGGTATCTTGGTTGATGATTAGTTCCATCATCGTGGCTTGTTGATGCCAGCCTGGGAAGTAGTTGTACTTGAGAAGCTTGTGTAAACCAATGCGCTTATCAACCACTGGCATCGAGAATTCTGTGGCATCGATGACACCTTTTTCAAGTGCTGGGAATATTTCACCACCGGGTAAGCCAACCGTGCTGACACCCAATTTTTCCATCACCAAGGCGCCAAGGCCGAAGAAGCGCATTTTTAGGCCCTTAAGATCTTCAGGTTTGGTGATCGGTGTGTTGAACCATGCTGAGGTTTCCGGCGCTAAGATGCCACAAATCTGCACTTTAACGTTGAGATTGTTGTTATCGTACAATTCTTGATGAAGCTTGTTGCCATTGCCATGATAGAACCACGCCAGATATTCTGGCGCTTCAGGGCCAAATGGCACGGCAGAAAATAGACGTGCAGCGGGGATTTTTCCGCCCCAGTTACCAGCCGTCGCGTAACCTGCCTGGACTTTACCGGTAGATACAGCATCCAAAATTTCTTTCGGGTGAACCAGTTTATTTGGCTCATAGACCTTCATCTTAATGCTATTACCGCTCAGATCTTTAAGACCCTGTTGTACATATTTAATCGTTGAGCCTAAGCCTGGCAGCGATGAATTATAATAAATTGGCGTTTTTAGTAATATTCTTTTTTCTGCATAAGCGGCGCTCGATAAAAGGCTCATCGCAATGGCGCTGGCTAAGGTGATGGTTATTTTTTTCATTCTTATTTTCCTCAATGTGTCGCAATTAAATGGTGTAATGGCTACTAAAGTACGTACTTAGCAGATATTTGCAGGTAGTTAGAATCGCCTGATTCGGTTTTGTAATTACCAACTTCTGCGCCAATGGTTAATTGCTTGTTGATGCTCTTGAGAAGGTTTAGTCCGATGTGCTGACGGTCTGCGCCGGTCTCATCGATGGTCATTGCGCCAAAATAAAGGGTCGAGCGATAGTCTTTATTCCAGAAATGGCGATAGGCGACGGTATAGGCTTGGACGTCATGAATTTCGCCCTTGTCGTTGGCTAAGTCGGCGATATTGGCACCAGGGCTAACATAACGTCCAGCCGCGCCACCATTGTAGGAAAAACGTAGGTCATCTTGGCCATAGGCCTTAATTTTACCGTGAACGTTGTAGGCAAATTGAGTGCCTTGTGCGCCGCCATCGTTATTGCTATCTTCAAGGCTACGTACTAGACCGGCGAAGGCGATTTGGCCCCAGTCTTGTTTGACGGTATAACGCGCCACAACATCAGGAATGTATTGGCTTTCACCCGATTGGGTTGATGGGTTTTCCAGGGCTAACTCTAAGCCACCGTCGGTATAACGGATCTGACTTTGGCGAACGAAGGTTTGCGCAACATGAGCGCCGCCAAAATCTAACGCTTCGGCAATTGACGCTAATGGCATGAACGTTGACCATGTTTGGCCTACTTTCCAGTTTTTATATTGCACAAAGGCATGACGAAGGCGCAGCGAATGGCCGCCGGTTACCGTTTCTGAGGTGCCTTTTGGTTGCTGGTCATCATAAAAATCCCACTCTAAAACCCCCTTAAAATCGTCTTGCTGGTAACCGATATTAAAGCGAGATTCGCGGATGTTTAATCGGGTTTCTTTGGTGTCAGGGGCATAAGCATTGTTACCAACCCAGAAATCGCGGTAGGCGATGTCACCGCTAACATGGCGTAAATCGGCCTTAAAGTAGCCACCGAAGCTTAGCGTGGCATCGTTGTCTAGTGTGATGTTGTAGCCAGCAAAAGCTGGCGTGGTAAATAGTGCTGCTAGTAGTAATCCTGATTTTAGACGCTTATTGTTCATTATTTTTACCTTCTGTCAGTGTATTGTTTGCTAGTGGATGTACTATATGAGGATGTTAAAAGCTTGTTAATCGGCATTTTCACGTAAATCGTCTACGTGTTTACACTTAGACGGGCTGATTGTGATTGATTTTGCAGCACCAGACTCTGATAATCAGGGATATTGATTCAACATGAGAATTATTGTCGATGAATATCAATTATAAATTGCAGCTAATTACCATTATTCCGGTGCTGTTGGCGCTTTCTGGCGTCTTGCTGATGACCCAGATTCAATATCAATCGCTATCGCAACAAGCCTCTACTGTTTATAAAGAAAGTGTTATTAGGCATCGTAAAATTGAATTGAAGAACTATGTCGCGATTGCCACTGGGGCGGTAGAGCACCTTGTCGATACCAAATCGATGAGTAAGGAGCAGGCGCAGTCTCAGGTAAAAGAAATGCTTAATAGCATGCGATTTAGCAAAGACGGTTATTTTTATGCCTATGACTTTCAGGGCAACAGCTTGGTATTGCCTAAACAAGCACAGTGGCGCTTAAACAAGAATTGGTTCGCGCTTAAAGATCGCAACGGTGTACTGATTATTCAGGAGTTGGTTAAGGCCGCCAAGGAAGGCGGTGGTTATGTTAATTATGCTTTTGATCAACCGTCAAAAGATGGCAGCACAGGCAACAAAATTGGTTATGCAGAAGCAATTAAACCGTGGGGCTGGATGCTCGGCACTGGGGTGTATATTGACGATATTGATGACCAAATCGCCTTGCTCAATGATTCTATTAAGGATCATATTGACGACACAAGCCGTATGACATTGCTCATTGGTATCTTAGCGGTATGTGTGGTGTTTGGCGCTGGTCTGTTTATTCGCATCAGCGAAAATAGGTTAGCCAATAAGAAGCTGCGGCTACTCAATGAGCGAATTTTTCAAACACAAGAAGAGGAATGTAAACGGGTATCGCGCGAGCTTCATGATGGGATCAGCCAAAGTGTTGCCGCGGTGCGCTTCTCGCTAGAAACTGCGCAGCTCAAGCAGCAGAAAGGCATCGACGCGCAGGCTGATCTAACGTTGGCCGGCGAGCTGATTGCCAAGACGATGAACGATATTCGGCGTATTTCACATCAATTGCACCCAGGCGTCTTAGAAGACTATGGTTTGGGCGCGGCGCTGGACGAGCTAGGTCAGGAGTTTAGCCCACGCACTGGCATTGAGGTGGAGGTCACCAGATTATCGGTACGTAATATTCTAACCACCGAAATAAAAACCGCGCTATACCGTATTACCCAAGAGGCGCTAACCAATATCGAACGGCATGCGAAGGCAACCAAGGTTAATATTTCGCTGCGCCTGATTAAAGGCTGGTTAATATTAGAGATTAGTGATAACGGTCAAGGCTTTGATCTTCGGGTAAAAGATCGCCCGAATGAGGGTATTGGTTTACGTAATATGAAGGAGCGACTGAAGTTTTATCATGGTAAATTTAAGATTAGCTCGGATGACAATGGCACCACCATTCTAGCCAGTATTCCGCAGAGCGAATTACGTTATAATGCAGACAACACGGGGTTAGATAAACATGAAGATTGATGTGCTATTGGTGGACGATCATCCGTTATTTCGCGAAGGGCTAAAGTCACGTTTGAGTCTCGACGATGAGATTGATGTGGTGGGTGAAGCTGACAACGGTAAGGACGCATTGGCGTTGATTAAAACCATGAAACTTGATGTGGTGTTGATGGATATTAACATGCCTCAAATGAGTGGCATGTATGTGTTGGAGCTAATTAAAGAGCAAGATCTAGACTGTAAGGTATTGATGCTTAGCATGCATGATAATCGTGAATATATTGTATCGGCGATGCGCCACGGTGCCGATGGCTATATTCTTAAAGATGTGCCTGGCACCGAGCTTATCGATGCGATTAAAAAGGTCGCCAGTGGTAAACGCTATTTTAGCGCCGAAGTCACCCAAATCTTGTCGCAAGAGCAGGGGGGCGAAAAAGGCGGGATTATTACCAGTCGAGAACAGTTGGTGTTGCGACTGATTTCTCATGGTCTCAATAACAAGGGCATGGCAAAGGAATTAAATGTCAGCGTGCGCACCATCGAAACCCATAAACGTAATATTAAACGTAAACTGGCTATTGATACCACCACCGGCTTAGTGCGTTATGCCATAGAGTATGGCCTAGACCGATGATCATTAGTTTACGCCGAACTTTGATTATGAATTAACTCATTGATATCGTATTTTTCAATCAAAGAATATAAGGTTGGCCGAGTGACACCCAGTTGCTCTGCAGTTTTTGACATGTTACAGCCACAAATTTCGTAGGCGCTAATAATAGCCTGACTCTCGGCTTCGGCGCGAACCACGCGTAACAGGGTTATCGGATCGCGGGCATCACCGGCGAGTAAACCTAGATCGCTATCGTCAATATAATTTGCATCGCTCATGATCACCGCAGATTTTATCTTATTTTGTAATTCTCTAATATTTCCTGGCCACGGGTAGGTCGTTAGCGCTTGCAGCGCCTTGGGGGTAAAGCCCTTAATACGTGTCTTAAGTTCTAAGTTAAACTGATTTAGCAGCGTTTTAGCCAGTAGAATAACATCGGCATCACGGTCTCTTAACGCCGGAATGTTGATACAGATTTCATTGATTCGATAAAACAGATCTTCACGAAATTGCTCAGCTGTTATCATGCCGCTAAGGTCGCGGTGGGTTGCACAGATCACGCGAATATCGACGGAAATATCTGTCCGTCCACCGATGCGTTCTATTTGTCGCTCCTGCAAGAAACGCAGCATTTTGGCTTGCAGCGCGAGGGGCATATCGCCTATTTCATCGAGAAACAAGGTGCCGCCGTTAGCGCATTCGATCTTGCCGATGGTTTGTTTGTTGGCGCCGGTAAATGCGCCCTTTTCGTAGCCAAATAACTCACTCTCAAGCAGGTTTTCAGGAATGGAGGCACAGTTAATCGCGACAAAGGGTTTGTCATCTCGATCGCTTAAGCTGTGAATGGCCTTAGCCAGTACTTCCTTACCGGTTCCACTCTCTCCAAGTAGCAAGGTGGTAATGTTATTCTTGGCGATACGCTCGACCATTTTCATTACTTTTTGCATCGCGCTACTCGAACCGATGATACTGTTTACTGTCGGAGAGAGCAGATTGAGTCGACGGTTTTCTGCTTCGAGGCGATGAATCTTAAGCGCACGGTGAATAAAATGGCTTAATATTTCCGGCATCACTGGCTTTTGAAAAAAATCGGTAGCCCCAAGGTCGATGGCTTTTAACGCATTGGTGCGATCATCATTGCCCGTGAGCACAAGGACTTTTGTGTGTGGAAATAGACTGAGTATGCCCGAAAGTGTTGCTAAACCCTCACTGGCGTTAGTCGGGTCTGGCGGAAGCCCCAAATCGAGCGTGACCACGACAGGTGCGTGTAGACGCATTTGTGCCAGTGCGGTGTTTTGACTGTCGGCGGTGATCACCTCAAAATCGTTTAGGCTCCATTTGAGTTGTTTTAAAATACCTGGGTCATCATCAATCACTAGTACTTTAGGTTTTGAATCGCTCATAATTTTTTTGACGTCCTTAAATAGCATCAGTCGCTAGGGAAAAATAAGACTAATGCGGGTTCCTTGTTGTTCAGTACTGTCCACCACTATTTCACCACCAAGGCTTTGCATAAATTGTTTTGCTTCATAGGCCCCTATGCCCATGCCTGCATTACCTTTGGTGGTATCAAACGGCTTAAATAATCGTGTTTTAATAAAGTGTTCGCTCATACCACAGCCGGAGTCCTCGATGACAATGACGTGACGGTGCCGCTCTGTCTGATAATAAACGTCGATGCGATCTGTGCTAGCGCATGCTTGCTGAGCATTCTGTACTAAATGCATTATAATGTTAGTCAACTTTTCAGGGTTTAGGAATAAAATTACCCCTTCATCACAATTTATTGTTGGACTGGGCATCGCATCGACACTATTTTTTTTGACTTCCAGTAATATTTCAAGCAATGAAAACGATCGTTGTTGATCTTTTTCAGTGTGCTTATTCCTCAATTGCGCCAGCATTTTATTCATTTTGGTGACCGAGTTTTCTATGGTATCGAAGGTGTCTGCGATAAATTCTGGATTGTCCCTATGGTGTTTGGCATTGTCTGTGACCAGCGATAATTGCGCCACTACGTTTTTTAAATCATGGACTAAAAACGCCGACATACGATTGAATGCGGTAAATTGACTGGCCTCCAATATCGCTTTATTGGCGCTATTTAAAGCCAAAAAATTAGCCAGCTGTTGCGCCGCCGTAAACAGTAAATCACGGTCTTCATAATTGACAATTTGTTGGTGGCCTGGTCTTGATAGCACAAAATATCCAAAGAGATTTTCTTGATGGATCATTGGTACGATCAGGCGCAGATGATTGTCTAACATTGGCGTGATATCGCCACACATATTGGGATAAATTTCTGGAAATCGCTCATATTCATCGAGATCAATTATCCATTGTTTTTCTTGATCTTGGTATTGATTGAGAAAGGTTGACCAACGCTCCAATTGGCTGTGCTGGCCTAAGCTGGCACAGAGTTCGAGCCGACGTTGTTGATTGAGAATTAACAACGCGCCATCGTCGATACTAAAGAGATCCATCAGGGCAAAGAGTGCGGTTTCTTGATAGTCGTTATGTTGTGGGGACGAGAGGTTAGCATTGAGTTTCAGCCATTGTTGACGGTAATCATAGCGATTAGCGAAAAAATGTTTACTAATAAATACCTTGACTCGATTGCGTAGTGATTCGCTTAAGAATAAAAAGAATAAAATCACCAGCGCTAATAAGATAAAGGTGATTTGACTATACACTCCCCACTCGCCACCGATGAGCTTAAGGTAATAGCCGACCACTGCCATGGCGATCAAATATAGCGAGATGGCTAGCAATAAGGTGGAATGAAATACCACTTCGCGAGAAATGAATAACCTGACGCCGAGGGATTTTTGTCGCTTGACCCCCATCACTAATAGCGGAGCAAGCAATACATAAATGATGCCGCGCAGCCAAAAGAGATCATGGTTGAGTTGGGTGGTTAAGATGGAGCTTGAATAGAGGGTTAAATCAACGATGGCATAAGCCGATACTGCCATCGCTAGGGGTTTAAATCCCCATTTAAACTCCGAACTTCCTTGGCGATATAGAAACTCTATCATCACCAGGTGCGAAATTGGAATGGTGAGCAGGCCCATGAACAGCCAATAGATATCATTGACGATGTTGTTAAGTGCTAAGGTTAAGAAAATAGCAGCGGCCAGCGTGGTTAAATAGAACCAACTAAACTGATTTCGATGTAAAATCACTGGGATCAGCCGGTCCTGCTTAAGCAGTAAATTAATGCATAACATGCCCCAGCTTAAATTCTTTAAGATCTCTGGGGCAAAAGAATAGATCAGCGGGAGCTGATAAAGCCCGGTGATACCGATGCAAAAACACCACAGAGCGGTGGAAAATACCGCAGTAAATAGAATTTTAGCATTGAGGGTACTGACCTTGGTGGTTAGTAAAAGTAGCAATAAGCCTAAGTAGCCGACACTCGCAAAGAGATAGCTATAAATTCCTATTTGTTGCAAGACCTATCCTTATCGCTTGGTGTGGTTAATGAGAGCTGACACTTTGATATCAAGATTATCAACTTTATTAATCAGTGTATTTAGACGTGGCACGATCTCCAAATTGCTAGATTTCGTCGCTTGCAGTGCTGGCTGCACCGTGGTTTGTGGAATATCGGTGGCGGTAATGTTCGATTGCCCAAGGGTTAATTCGCTCGACATCTCTTGCAGCACCGAGTCAATTGCTTCAACATTAAAGTATTTTAATTCTTCAATAAATCCAAACAACATTAACCGATCCATAAATAGGTTAATCATTCGTGGAATGCCGCGGGTCTGTTGATGAATAACCGAATAGGCGGTAAACGAAATTAATGAGTCTCCTTGCCACCCGGCTAAGTCGAGTCTATGGTTGATATATTCACGAGTTTCTTCGACCGTTAGCGGCTCAAGGTGACAAGAGGCGATAATTCTCTGCCTAAATTGTTCCATACCCGGTGATTGTAAGATTAATTTTAGTTCAGATTGGCCGAGTAAAAAGCTTTGGAACAGCGGTGTATTACCCACCTGAAAGTTGGATAACATACGCAGCTCTTCCACCGATGCCGCGGGTAGATTTTGCGCCTCATCGACTAATAGCACGGCACGCTTACCTTGTTCTCTGAGAGAAATAAGGAACTGTTCGATACTCTTTAATATGCTAGTTTTGTTGACATGAGTCACTTTGATACCGAAGGACAAGGCGATCATTTCGAGCAGTTCAAGCGGTTCAAGTAAGGTGGTCACGAGTTGGGCAGCTACTACATCCCCCCCTTGCACTTGATCTATCAATGAACGTGCGATGGTGGTTTTTCCTGTGCCGATAGCGCCAGTAATAACGATAAAGCCTTCTTGCTGTGACAGGCCATACTCTAGATAACTTAGCGCCTTCTGGTGATTTTTACTCGAGAAAAAAAACATCGGATCTGGGCTTAGTTGAAAAGGTTTACTGGTCAAGCCATAGAATTCTTTATACATAGCCCTAGAACCCTTTGGTGAGAGATAGTGTCAGTCTATTCTCTTTAAATCCGTTATCTACGCTATCTGATGACCGGGCACGATGTACAATATTGGTGCTTAATGACATTGCGTTGCCAAAGGAGTGCGAATAATTTAGGCTGTATTCTTGCTGACGATAATCAGCTCTCACGGTATTTTGGGCCATCGTATCAAATTGAGTTATTTTCGCGTTAAAACCTATGGTGTCTTTTCTGCCGAGATGATAACTGGTATTTAAAAACAACGACTCACGGCGGCTTTCAACATTGTTAGACAAATCTTTATGGCGACCATTAGTATAACCAAATAATATATTTGCACGACGTAATTGATAGCTAATTTTGCTGCTAAACTGTTTGTTTAAATAGGTTTTGTTGCTTAGCTCCAGCGGGAACTGTTCTATCGGAATAAGTTGCTGGTCGGCGCCGATACTGGGCACCTCTCCCGATGAGAAGGTACATTCAGCGAGGGTGAAATTAGGCGTGTTGGGGCAAAGAAAACTGCCAACTTGCGACGGATCTAAGCTGTTAGCCGCAAAACTGGTGATCTGCTCGGTATAACTAATGCTGGTGCTAATACGTTTGTGGCGATGGGTAAACGACGCACTATAGGCATCGCCATAAAATCGTTTGCTGCTACTTAAAGACAGTTTAGTACGAGAGCTAGGTTGCCAATTGAGTTCACTGCTGATGAAATTGCTGTTGAGATCATCCTTGGTCCAATTGTAGGCAAGCTTGAAAAAACTAGTGTTGCCGGGTTGCCAACGCAGACCAACGCCATAACTGGAAGAGATTAAGTTGGGGGTTTGGATATTATCGACATCGTAATTCTCATCATAATATTGGGCAAACATCGAGATATCATTGGCGATATCAATACCTAGTTCGGCTCTATATTGCGAGAATTTTTGTTGCGCTTGGTTTTGTGAAGCACCTTGTTCAAAGTCGATCTGTGATTCGACTAAGTTTAACGACCAATAACTGGACTTAAAAAAGTCGCCACTGGCCATGTTGATACCGTATCGATGGGAGCTGGTATCGCGAATAGCGCTGTTGTCAGAGCCATCAGTCTGCTTTGCCTTGACTTCACCTAGGATCCAAAATAGATCATAATTTGCAATGTTATCGAGCCTTGAAGTGAATCGATTATTGATGGTGTATTGAACGACATCTGTCTGGTCAGAGTCTGAATAAATACTCTGCGCAGAAGTGAATTCGTTCTGCTGGCGAATTTTGCTGGCGCTTAGGTAGCTGGTTAGGCGCTGATCTAAGAGCTTAAATAATACTCCACCGTTGTATGAATCAAAGCCCTTATTCAAATGAGAATTATCGTTGTAGATTAGCTTTGTATACTTGTAGTTTACGTTGCTCTCAATATGTTTACCCTTATTGTTTATGTAGAGCGACGGCGATATACGGGTAATTTGTTCGGCGCTAGGATCACTAACCGATGCATTGAGGTTGTCGGTGTGTAAATATGAAAAGTCGATATGCGGTGTTATCTTGAGGGTATTAGCCTGTGCATAGCTTGCTAACAACGCCGCACTTAATAATGTAAATTTAACTGAATTGTTACAGTCCATAGTAGTTTCCGTAGCCATATCCGTAGCCATAACCAATACTTTGTTTGCTGATCGTCTTATTTAGTACAAATCCAACAGCCATCTCTTGGTCGAGTAATTTAACCGCCTTGAGTACACTCGATGTTGGTGTCTTACGTTCTTCAACCACAATCACTGCTTGGCCACTAAGACTTGACAGAACCTGGGTTTCACTAACACCGATTAGCGGTGGCGAATCGAGAATAATGATTCGGTCGGAGTAACGTGTCGCCAGCTCAATCATTAACTCTTCCATACGCCCACTTGAGAGTAACTCATGGGTCAAATGGTGTCTACTTCCTGCGGGAAGTAGGGTGAGATTATCGATGTTGGTATTGTAAATAACTTCGCCGATATCCTCGGCATTACCCTGTAAATAATCCAATAAACCAGCGGTAGATTGATAACCTAATTCACGGCCAATACTTGGGTTAACCACATCGGCATCGACCAGCAATACCGTCTTGTCTTGCTCCAAGGCAATACTTAGGGCTAAATTGATTGAGGTAAATGTTTTACCTTCATTCGGGTGGGTGCTCGACACTAATATGATGTTGGGGTGGTTAAGTAAATGCGCCGTTTTACCAAAGGCATTGGTCAATATTTTACGCTTGATAAAACGATACTCTTCATTAATACGAGAGCGCTCACTGCGATTGGTCACCATCGATTTGCTACTGATTAGCTCTAAGTCGATGTCGATAAAGCCGCCGGCGCTCTTGCCCGATAATAACGAATTTCGGTTTGGTTTGTTATGACCCGAATCCTTACTTAACGCTTTCTCTATAGTGCTCATTGTAATACTCCTTGTGCAATGTCACGGATTTGCGGCAGCAATGAGTCGGATACCTCAAGCGCAATAATAATGAAATAAATGGTCAGTAATAAACCAATAAGTGAGAAAAACACTGCATTTTTAGTACGTTGATTTTGATTGAACTGAGTATCGTTAATATTGGATACCGTGCCCAATACCGGTAAACCCGTGAGCTGAGTCAACTGGAATGGACTCATGATAACGGTGTTTATCTGGCTCATTAAGAAGGCTAATGCTACACCTGCGCCTAAACCAGCAATGAGTGCAAGGCTATAGAACAGTACGCGGTTTGGACCAGAAGGCTTCTCTTTTGCGCGCGGTGGGTCGATGACTTTAAATTGAATATTATCAACCGACTGATCGGCTTGCTCACCTAAACGTTGAGTCTCACGGCGTTTTAATAGCTGTTCGTACTTTTGCTTAGTGACATTGTAATCACGGTTTAGACCGGTTAGTTGGGATTCAACCTCAGGCACCAAGTGAATCTTCCCGCGGAGTTGATCAACTTTATATTCCAAATCACTAACGCGTACGCCTACACCCACCAACTTATTTTCGAGATTGAGCACGGTTAGCTTCATCTCTTGAAATACAGGATTTTGATCGAGGGTTCTCATTGAATTGCCGTTGCCCGATTGGGCGACCTGAATTATTTCAGCGATCTCTTTATCTCGCAGTTTTTGTAAATATTTTATCCTCGTGTGTATCTCTCTTACATCGGGATGTTCGGCGGTATAGCGCAGACTAAGTTGGTCGAGGTTATTTTGCATCGCAATAATTCTCGCGTCATACGAGGTAGAGAAATTACGTTTTTGGCTAGCGGTTAAGAGGCCAAAGGAGGGCTGTTCACCTGCTAACTTTTGCCTTGAGGCCGCCAGTTGATACTCAATTTCTTTTTGCTCTAACCGAGTCGAGTCGAGCTGCTGCTCTAAACGGCTTAGATTGGCGTAATAGCCGCTGCCTGAGGTCGAAATCAAGTGACCATTCTTCTGTCTAAACTTGGTTAAACGTCCTTCAGCGTCAAGTAACCGTCGCTCATATTCAGCAATTTGTTCGGTAAAGAACTGCTTAGCTATCTGTGTTTCATCGCGAGATTGACCGATCGTATTATCAACAAAGACTTTAAGCACTGCCTGTACAATTTGGGTCGCCTTGACCGGATCGTTGCCCGAATAGCTAATGGTATAGAGGTTATCGCGGGAAGTACGAGCCAATGTAATATTGGCGGCGAGTTGATCGATCAGTGCATCTGCCTCTTGTTGATTGTTGGCCAAAATATCGAGATCAACCATACGTAATATTTTTTTCAAATTTGGTCGACTTAATAGCGTTTTAACCATTAACCGCACTTGTTCATTGGGATTATTACTAACCGTCATACCTCTTAGTAACGGCTTTAGGAGCGATTGTGTATCGACATAAACGCGGGCCGAAGCACTGTATTTGTCAGGCATAGTCGTAATTGCTGCCCAACCAAATAGTGCTATTAACCATGAGAATATGACGATATATCGCTTTTTAAGCCAGATACCACGAACCACACTCCGTATTTGTTCGAGTATTTCTTGCATTGATTGCTCTCTTTAAAATATTAGGTTTAAATCGTTATCGTATTATTGGTCGTGGTTAGAACCAGGCTTCAGGAATGATGATGATATCACCGGGCAACATATCTGCATTGGCGTTGATATCACCTTCTTTGATAAGATCTTCGAGTAATATTTGATAGGTTTTCTTTTCACCACCCACCACTCGAATCAGTTTGGCGCTGTTGCCATCGGCAAATTCGGTTAAACCGCCAACGGCGACCATCACATCGAGCAAAGTCATGTTCTGACGATAGTTTATGGCTTGAGGATTTGACGCCTCACCAACGATGCGTATTTGTTCGCTATAAGGGCCGACAAAGCCTGCGACAGTAACCGTCACAATAGGTTCTCGAATATATTTACCTAGCGCTTTTTCGATGTCACGAGCCAGCATAGTTGGCGTCTTGCCAGACACCGGAATATCTTCGACTAAGGATGTGGTTATCTTGCCGTCTGGACGTACAATAAAGTTGCCAGATACTTCGGGGTTTCGCCAGACAAAAATATTAACTGAATCGCCAGGCCCAATCAGATACTGATAGTTATTAACCTGCGTAGTTAGCGATGGGTAAGTGCTCGCCGTAGGTAGGGTGTTGAGATTACTACAGCCCGATAACATTGCTAATGTTAGGGATGCTGCAACTACTTGAATACTTCCAAGGGATTTTATATTCATAATTAACGTTCCATTTTGTTAAGGCTTTACACGCATCATTGATTCACTCGACACTGAGTAAAACAATAATAGACACCGTCCTTTAAATAGCTTTATATTAAAGTTAGCCGATGATTTTACTTAAGTCTAGTTGCTGCATCGAAGATTGCTTATTTATTTTAATACTTTATGAAAAATTTAAAACTTATCGATATTTAAGTCAATTATTCAAAAGTTGGACTATATTTAATGCTACATGAAGTATGTACTTAAGATCAGTGGGAAGTATTTTCAATGATCAGATGTATGTGAGTTTTTTTTGACGGTCACTTGCTCGAAGCCCGAACCGTCATACTGTTCAATATTACTAGGAAATCACAAGGAAATTACATGCCTAAATTGGATCCAGGCTACCTAAATAAAAATGGTAAGGCACTAATGTTATTAGAATTTGTAATCGTTTTGGTTGCAATGAGCATGGTGCTGTCTTTAACTTCTTTTCTACTGGGAATTTCACTCGCGTCGCAACAAGCGATGTTCAATACCTTATATGTTGCCATGTCTGTAACAATCATCGTCCAGACATTAGCTTTGTCGTTTGGCTTATATAGTCGCCAGTTACGGGAAAAATTCATTGGCATTTTGCAGCGGTTCATTTTAAGTTTTGTCTTGGCGTGTTTCATTGTCATCGTAATTGACAGCTGGGCCGACATCTATCACATCAACGTACTGGCGTTGGTAGCTGCCGCCGGATTAAGTTGTGCACTTATCTGTTCATTGCGCTTCCAATTGCTTAATTTTGTTATCTGCCATCTATCTAAAAAACGCTTATTGGTACTGGGAGCAGGTACTCGCGCCTCTGTCATTGAAAAAAGAATGCGCCGCTCTGTCGACCAATTGCACTTTGAAATAGTTGGTTTTGTTAAGGTCAATGGTGATGCACCTGATAAAATCAGTAAGGATAAAATAATCGAACAAGTTGGAGCTATCGATCAGTATGCACTGGCTCACGGTATTGAACAGATTGTTATCGCTTGTGATGAACGGCGTGAGAATTTAGCCTTTGAAGAGATCGCAAATTGCAAAATCAAAGGTATAAAAGTTATCGACATATTAGAGTTTGTTGAAAACGAAACCGATCAACTAGCGATCGAATTAATGTATCCGGGGTGGGTGCTTTATTCGCAGCCTTTTCGGGCACCATCTCAGATTCAGACGATGATGTTACAGATATTTAATAGCGTACTGGCAATCATCATTTCGATATTTACCTGGCCCCTGTTCTTAGCAGCTGCCATTGCGATAAAAATAGAAGACGGGCTTAGTGCGCCGATATTTTATCGTCAGACCCGCGTTGGAATTAATAGTGAGCCCTTTGATATTTATAAGTTACGAAGCATGGGTACCGATGCCGAAAAAGGTGGCGCGGTATGGGCGACCAAAGACGATGATCGGACCACCAAAGTTGGGCGTTTTATTCGCAAGTACCGCATCGACGAACTGCCGCAATTATATAATGTGATTAAAGGTGATATGGCCTTTGTCGGGCCACGTCCTGAGCGTCCAGAATTCGTCCATAGGCTCATCGATACCGTTCCATTTTATAATGAACGCCATCATGTGAAACCTGGTTTAACCGGTTGGGCACAGCTTAGCTATGCTTATGGCGCGAGTGAATCAGATGCCTTAGATAAATTGCAATTTGATTTATATTATGTCAAAAATCGCAGCTATTTATTTGATTTATTGATTATTCTACGCACGATTGAAGTCGTGCTATTTAGTAAAGGAAGCCGCTAGACGTGATTTTATTTGAATTGGTATTCGCGTTGGGGGATCTGTGACTAAAGAATATATTAACGCGATGACGGTTGATGTTGAAGATTATTTTCAGGTGTCCGCATTAGCCGATAAATTCCCCCGACAATCTTGGGATGAGCAACAGCTGCGTGTGGAAATCGGAACTTACAAACTTCTGGAACTATTTGAAAAGCATCAGGTTAAAGCAACGTTTTTCACCTTGGGCTGGGTCGCTAAGCGCTGCCCGTCTCTGATCAAAGACATCGTCGCTGGTGGTCATGAGTTAGCCTGTCATGGCTATGGTCATCAGCGGGTCAGTGATTTAACCCCAGAGTTATTCCATCAAGACTTATACAGGGCAAAATCCCTACTTGAAGAGCTTGGTGGTGAGGCTGTTATTGGCTATCGCGCGCCTAGTTTCTCTATTAATGAGAAAAATAAATGGGCATTTGATGTGATGCGGGAGGTAGGAATAAGTTATAGCTCGAGCACTTATCCAATAAAACATGATCATTATGGTGTGCCACACTGGCCTAGGTTTCCTTATCAAGTGATCAATGGATTGGTTGAGATTCCGCTAACCACCTTGCCCATCGCTGGACGTAGTTTTCCAATTGCTGGAGGTGGCTATTTTCGCTTGGCTCCTTATCAGCTCAGTCAGTGGGCACTTAAGCGTTTTATGAAACAAGAGAAACAACCCGCGGTTTTTTATATTCATCCTTGGGAGCTAGATAGTGGGCAACCGGTGGTGCAAGATATTGGGCTAAAAACGCGTTTTAGGCATTACTTGAATTTGCACAAAGTTGAGACAAGAATGGATTGCCTATTGACCGATTTTTCATGGTCAACCATAAAAGATGTATACGCCCAAGACTTAGTAAAAACTCAATAAGGAAAGTTATGACAAGGGAAGTTAAGCTATTAGAGCCTTCGATGTATCAGGCTTGGGATGAATACGTTAACCAGCACAGTGACGGCACATTTTATCATTTGTCCGGGTGGCAGGCGGTTATCGATCGCGCATTTTCCCATCCTTGTTACTTTGCTTATGTTATCGACGGCGGAGCAATAAGCGCTATTCTTCCTTTGGTGCATGTTAATAGCCGTTTATTTGGCAATGCGTTAGTTTCAACACCATTTTGTATGCAAGGGGGGATTTTAGCGGACACGGCAACCGATCACCAACTACTGGTAAACTTTGCCAAGAGTCATGCCCATCGTCTCGAGGTGGAATATATTGAATTTCGCAATCAAGTATCGCTAGATCCCTGTAGTGAGATGACGGTACCTGAGGAGGACTCCCATGTTCTATTTGGCTGTCAATTAGCCGCAAATGATAGTGACATACTCGCCAGTATTAAGAAGAAGCAGCGTGCGGTGATCCGTCAATCATTAACCAATGACTTACGTTACGAGATCGAAAATCATGTAGATAATGTTTACCAGATTTATTCGTTGAGCGTCCGTAATCTCGGCACGCCAGTATTTTCTAAACAATTATTCAAGCAATTGTTGGCAATATTCCCAGAGCAGTGTGAAATATTAACCGTTTATCATCAAGATATAGCTGTTTCAAGTGTCATGAGTTTCTATTATAAGGGCACCGTATTACCACACTTCGGCGGCGGCACACTCGAGGCGCGCGGGCTCAAGAGCAACGACTATATGTATTATCAATTGATGTGTCACAGTGCAAAGCGAGACTGCCATACCTTTGACTTTGGCCGCAGTAAAATTGATAGTGGTGCCTATTACTATAAGAAGCATTGGGGAATGACCCCAACCATAGTGTCTAATCATTACTATTTACATCGCGCACAGCATACGCCAAGCCTTAATGTGACTAATCCAAAATATGCACTAGCGATTAATGTATGGAAAAAGCTGCCGCTATCATTGAGTCAAATAATTGGCCCTAAACTGTCAAAATACTTGGGGTAAGTGATTGATGTCAAGCCTGGGAGATACTCAACAAGCGCGACCGAATAATACGTTAAAGTGGTGGCCGAATGTGGCGATAACATTGGCCGTATTTTTCTTATGGCTAGTGCTGTTTTTCGATGAAGTCAGCGCCAGCGTCAACATCTGGATGACCTCAGATACATATGCTCATGGTTTCTTTATCGGACCTATTGTTATTTGGCTCTTCTGGCGGCGAAAACAAGAGTATTTGTCGATAAAGGCACGGCCTAGTTATTGGGCTGCATTGGCTTGCATTACGCTAGTGGGCCTATGGTTTTTCGCGCAACTGGTCGAAATTAACTCACTCGTACACCTATTCACGTTTGCTCTACTGTCAAATTTATTGTGGCTGGTGTTTGGTGACGAATTTGCTCGGCGGTTTAAATTTGGCCTAGTATATCTGTTGTTTTCTGCGCCATTTGGCAATGTGCTAATTCCATACCTGCAAACCGTCACTGCAAAAATCACCGTGTATTTTCTGCAATTATCAGATATTCCGGTATTTTTTGAAGGCTTGTATATCACCATTCCAAGCGGTGTTTTTGAAGTGGCCGTTGCATGCTCCGGCATTCGCTATTTAATAGCCTGCTTTGCGATTGGCTCACTCTATGCCCACTTGTCGTATAAATCTGCAAAGAGAAAGGCGGTGTTTATCGCTTTCTCCATTATTTTCCCCATTTTTGCCAATGGCATTAGAGCCTACCTAATCGTTATTATTGCTCACCTTTCTGACATGAAATATGCAACCGGCTTCGACCATCTTATTTATGGCTGGGTGTTCTTTGGCTTGGTGATCTACCTAATGTTTTTTATTGGTAATCGCTGGGCTGACAAGGAGCAGGATGCGCCTGTGTCAACGACAGCTTCTGGCGTCGTTGTGGTGGCTAAATCTCGCTATGGCGTGGTCGTAATTTGTCTGGCGATATTGGCTTTAGTCGTGGTGCGATATAAGTTAATTGAGGACGTGATGGTGCCTAGTTCGCCAGTGAAACTCAATGCGGGGCAGCTAGCGCTTGGGCAGGTGCCTGCACATCTTAACTGGGGCGTGGCATTTAACGACTCGCTTAGTGCATTTAGTGGTATTGACGGGGCTGGTGTCGAAGTATTTATGGCTAAGTTTGCGCATAAGCAATCTCGGGGTAAGTTAATTACTTCAACCAATCAGTTTTTTAAACCGAGCTATTGGAGTCTATTGTCTTCGCAACAACGGACAATGAATATCGATGGTCACAAGCTGGTGTTTAGGCAGTTATTGCTCACCAGTACCTACGGTCATCGCCGCATTGTGCGGTATTGGTATACGCTAGACGGTTTTTATTATGACAATCCGTGGCAGATAAAGGCGAGGCAAGGTATTGCTTTGCTAATTAATAGTAGTGAATTTGCTTATGTTAATGCGATTTCAAGGGTGTTTGTCAACGAATCAAGTGAGGAGAATAATGCCAATGAAATACTTGATTTATGGATGCAGCAACAGGCCATACCGCTACGCCAGGTACTAAAATGAGTGATGATAAAATACATATTGTGCATATATTACATCGCTTTGCTACCGGCGGTTTGGAAAACGGCTTGGTCAATTTAATTAATCGTTTGCCGTGCTCGACATTCAAGCACTCGATTGTTTGCTTAACCGATTTTGATCCCGATTTTGCCCAGCGGATCAATCATGGCCGCGCCGATTTATATCCTTTAAACATCGCCGGTGGCGGCGGTTTTGGCTATCTGCTGCCGCTCAGAAAGTTATTAAAGAAACTCAAGCCTAATATCGTTCATAGTCGTGGGTTGGCGGCGTTAGAGGCGCAATTAGCAGGATTGTTGCTACCGATCTTTCGCATCCACGGCGAACATGGCTGGGATAGCCCACAGGCGAAATACAATAAGAAACACCAATGGTTACGTAAGCTAATTAGCCCCTTGATTAATCGGTTTGTGGTGCTGTCAAACGAAGGGCATAGCTTCTTGTGTCAGGATGTGGGTATCAAGGCCTCAAAAATAGAGATGATCTGTAATGGTGTCGATACCGATAAATTTTCACCGGTAACCAAGTCAGCCAAGGACAAAGTGGTGGCGTGTACTATCGGACGCTTAACACCGGTAAAAAACCAACAGTTGTTAATTAGCGCATTTGCTCAGCTTGTTCACCAGCATCAAATCCCGAATATAGAGCTTAGGCTGGTTGGTGACGGTGGGCTAATGCAGGCGTTGAGTGATCAGGTTAATAAACTGGACTTAGCCGCTCATTGTCGCTTACTGGGTAATCGAGATGATGTTAATGAGCAGTTGGCCCAGTGCGATGTGTTTGTATTACCAAGCCTTGCGGAGGGTATTTCTAATACCATACTCGAAGCGATGGCCTGTGGTATATCTGTCGTTGCCTCTAACGTCGGTGGCAATAGTCAGTTGGTACAAGACGGGCACAGCGGATGTCTATTTACCAGTGATGATGTCGAGGCGTTGGTGATGGCATTAAAGCCTTATCTCACGCAGCAAAGCCTACGCATTAGTCATGGCGAATATGCTCGCGAGCGCGCGCTCAATAATTTTAGCTTAAATAAAATGGTCTCTCGCTATCAGCAACTATACTTAACAATAAACATTGTTAATTAATAACACTACAACTTAAAAAACTGCTATTTAACAGGATGTGATATGTGCGGAATTGCTGGCATTTTTAATGTCACTAAAAAATCAGAAATATCGACAACAATACTCGAAGCGATGAACCATAGTCAGAGCCACCGTGGCCCTGATGATGATGGTTTCTTCTATGCGCCCGGTCTTGGCTTAGCGCATCGCCGGCTGTCAATTATTGATCTGGCTGGTGGTCACCAACCGATGTTTAATCAACAAGGCACGTTAGGTATCGTATTTAACGGTGAGATATATAACCACGGGGAGCTGCGCGAACAGCTTACCCGTTTGGGCCATGAATTTAGTGGAGTAAGCGACACCGAGACGATTATTCATGCCTGGGCGCAGTGGGGAGAAGATTGTGTTAATCACCTGCGAGGCATGTTTGCCTTTGCCTTATGGGATAGTGCCGAGGACTTGTTGTTTATTGCTAGGGATCGTCTCGGCATTAAGCCATTTTATTATGCGTTGCTCGACGATGGACAGTTTATATTTGGTTCCGAGCTCAAAGTGTTAAAACAGCACCCGTTATGCCCGCGCGAACTTGACCCTCGGGCCATCGAAGACTATTTTACTTTTGGCTATATCCCTGAGCCAAAGTCAATTTTTAGTGGGGTTAATAAACTTGCGCCGGGACACCGCCTGACCATACGCTTTAATCAAGCGTTGCCCGAACCTGTCGAGTATTGGGATATTGAATTTCGCAATGAGCCTATTCATGAATTGGATGTTAAAGAGCAGTTGATTGAGCGTCTCAAGGAGGCGGTTGATGTGCGCCTAGTCTCGGAAGTGGCATTGGGCTCCTTTCTATCGGGTGGCGTCGACTCATCTGCTGTAGTAGCACTGATGTCGCAACTGAGTGATGACCCGGTAAATGCGTGCTCCATTGGCTTTGATGTCGCCAATTTCAATGAAACGGACTACGCCAAAACGGTCGCTAAGCGTTATAACGCTAAGCATCAAATTAAGGTGGTCGATAGTGATGATTTTGGATTGATCGATAAGTTGGCTCAGTTATACGATGAGCCTTACGCCGATAGCTCAGCTTTACCAACCTACCGTTTATGCCAAATGGCTAGGAAGCAAGTCACTGTAGCGTTGTCAGGTGATGGCGCCGATGAATTAATCGCCGGATATCGCCGTTATCAATGGCATCTTAAGGAGCAAAAGGTTAGAGATTTATTGCCAATATCTGTGCGTAAACCGCTGTTTGGCACCCTCGGTAAGCTTTATCCAAAACTGGATTGGGCGCCGAAATTTCTGCGGGCTAAAACCACCTTTCAATCGATGGCGTTTGATTGGGTCAGTGGGTATCACAATAGCATGTCTATTTTACGCAGTGATGAGCGCGCTAAACTATTTAGTAGTGAGTTTAAGCAGCGCCTTAATGGCTATTCTAGTGTTGAAGTGTTTGAGCATCATGCCAAGAAGGCGCAACATTTTGATGATTTGGCCAAGGTACAATATCTTGATATGAAAACCTATTTGGTTGGAGATATCCTAACCAAAGTGGATCGAGCCAGTATGGCGCACGGCTTAGAGGTCAGGGTACCGATTCTTGACCATCATTTTGTCGAGTGGGCTGCGACACTGCCAGCCAACCTGCGCATCGACAAAGGGCAGGGCAAGAGTGTATTTAAACAATCCCTAGAGCCCCACTTACCTCACGATGTGCTCTATCGTAAAAAAATGGGCTTTAGTATTCCAGTGGAACAATGGTTTAGAGGGCCACTTAAGGAAAAAGTGAGCCAAGGATTGCTCTCTTCACACATGAGCGATAGCGGTATCTTTAACCCCAAAACATTACAATGGTTAATCGACAGCCACATGGACGGCACCAGAGACAATAGCGCGCCATTGTGGACGCTATTAATGTTTGAGCGCTTCTTAGCCAATGAGGTGGCCTAGTGAACATCTTGTATATATGCCATCGTTTCCCATATCCCGCTAAGGATGGCAGTCGCGTGCGTTCATTTAATATCATCAATCACTTTCGTCAGCAGGGGCATAAAGTCTGGGTCTGCTCGATGGTTCGCGATGCCGTTGAGGCACAAGAAGGGCATGGCATTAAGGACTATTGTCATGACTATCGGATGGCGCAAACCAATGAGACGGTGCAAAAGCTAAGGATGGTAGGTAGGTTGTTTACGCCGCAGCCTTCGAGCATGGGCTATTTTTATTCATCCCAGATGAAGCAGCAAATTGAAACATTACTAGCGCAACAAGACTTTGACTTAATCTATGTCCATTGTTCGTCGGTGGCACAATATGTCACTCAGGTTAAAGATGTGCCGAAAATTCTCGATTTTGTCGATATGGACTCACAAAAATGGCTGAGCTTCACCCAATTTAAGTCTTTTCCAATCAACCTTGGTTATTGGCTCGAGGGGACTAAATTAGAGCGAGCAGAACGAAAACTCAGTAACGAGTTTGATCTGTGCACCACGATTACGCGCTCGGAATGCGATACGCTGGACTCGTTTAAACAAGCGGGAACCAGCGATTGGTTTTCTAACGGCGTCGACAGTGAATATTTTTGTCCCAGCGTTAACGATTATAAAAGTCATGTGGTGTCATTTATTGGCCGCATGGACTACTACCCGAATGAGCAGGCGGTGAGTTATTTCTGTCATCAAATCTTGCCCTTGTTACGCGAGAAAATGGTCAATGCCCAGTTCATTATTATTGGCGCAGCGCCCAGTGATGCAGTGTTAAAGCTCGCAGAGATCGACGGCGTCACCGTGACCGGCTTTGTCGATGATGTACGCGATTATGTGCGTGATAGTGCGGTGATGGTCGCGCCCTTGAGTATTGCGCGAGGCACCCAGAATAAAATATTGGAAGCCATGGCGCTCGGTGTGCCTGTGGTCACTAGTGAATTAGGGGCACGTGGTATCGACGGCGACCCGGATAAAGACTTTATGGTTGCAACAACGCCGGAACAGTATTGTCAGCTGTTGTTTAATTTGATGAGTGATCCGCAATTACGTCAAGAGTTTGCGCAGCAGGGACGAGTGCGTATCGAAAATAATTACAGCTGGCCCTATGTGCTCGAGCGTTTAGATAGACTCGTTCAGTCAACCATATCGAATGCCAAGGCGACGTCTGTAACGACTCTTTAATAGGATAAGTTAATGTTAGTTCTACATGTTTTTGATCATACTATTCCACTCCATAGTGGTTATACCTTTCGCAGCTTAGCGATATTGCGCCAGCAGCATCAGTTGGGTATCGAGACGATGCACGTGAGTTCTTCTAAGCAAATCAATCAGATTGCTGAATGTGAAGAGGTTGACGGCTTAAGCTTTTATCGTACATTTCCGACGGCATTGGCGAAATGGCCAGTGCTCAATCAATGGGACGTGATCACCACGCTAGTACGGCGTATCGAGTCGATAATTAAGCTGCGCCGTCCTGATGTGCTGCACGCACATTCACCATCGCTTAATGGCATTGCTGCGAGCATTGTCGGCAAGCGTCACAATATTCCAGTCGTCTATGAAATGCGGGCTTCATGGGAAGATGCTGCGGTTAGCCATGGCACCTGTAAAGAAGGTTCTCTGCGCTATAAAGTAGGGCAGTGGTTGGAAAAATATGCGCTAAGGAATGCCAATCATGTCACCACTATCTGTCATGGTTTGTCGGACCATATTCAGCAATGGGGCATTGCCAAAGACAAAATTACCATCATTCACAATGCCGTTGACGTGAGCAAGTTTAGCCCGCAGGGTGCCAAAGACAGCCAATTACTTGAACAACTTAAGCTACAAGGCAAGACCGTATTGGGTTTTTTAGGTTCGTTTTATCGTTACGAAGGGTTACATCTTCTCGTTGCCGCGCTACCGAAAATAATTGAAAAAAATGACAAAATTCATCTGCTTCTCGTTGGTGGTGGTCCAGAAGAGGACAATCTAAAGCAACAGATTCAACAGCTGTCCTTGGAGGAGTACGTAACGTTTACCGGGCGGGTACCCCATCAAGAAATTAATCGTTACTACTCGCTGATCGATTTGTTTGTTTATCCACGCGAATCTATTCGTTTAACCGAGATTGTCACACCATTAAAACCATTAGAGGCGATGGCACAACACGGCTTAGTGGTTGCTTCTGATATTGGCGGGCACCGCGAGATGATTGAGCACAATGTCACCGGTATACTATTTAAAGCCAACGACGTAGCGGCCATTAGTGAGGCTATTGTGACCGTGGTTGCCGGTGATGAGCAGTGGCCACAACTTAAGAAAGCGGCTAATCACTACGTCACAGAAAATCGCACGTGGCAGGGTAGTGTCGCGCCGATCAAAGACGTTTACCAAGGATTGATCTAGTGAGAGTTGCACTCATCGGCCCAACGCCCCCCCCTAACGGCGGCATGGCAATGCAAACTCAGCAGCTACATCGCCTCTTAACCAGTGACGATCATGAGGTGGAACTTATTGCCACCAATGCCGCTTATCGGCCTCATTTTGTCGCTAAAATCCCGGTTGTTCGGGCACTCTTTAGGTTGTGTGCTTATTTATTCTATTTAATCGCGAATTTAAAACGCTTTGATATCATTCATCTGATGGCCAATTCTGGCTGGTCATTCTATTTATTCGCGATGCCGGTTATCTATATCGCTAACTGGCATAAAGTGCCAGTAGTGATGAACTACCGTGGTGGCTTGGCCGATGAGTTCTTTACTAAAGACTGGCGTTGGATCAAGGGAGCGATAAACACAGTGGATAAAATAATCGTGCCCAGTGGATTCTTGCAAGAAGTCTTTGCCAAGTTTGAGGTTAATACGACCGTGGTGCCAAATATTGTTGATTTGAGTGTGTTTGACTTCCATGTCCCGACTCTACAATCAGATAGCTTGCATGTTGTGGTTACGCGAAATCTAGAGCAGATATATGACAATAAGACAGCGATCGAAGGCTTTGCACTGTTTCACCAACATCATCCAAACGCAAGGCTCTCGATAGCGGGAACGGGTGAACAGGAGGGCATGTTAAAACAGCTGGTTAAGCAATTAGATCTGCAACACAGTGTGCGCTTTTTAGGACGCCTTGATCGTAATGAGATCGCTCAGCTATATCGCCAGGCGGATATTTTGTTAAACACCAGTTTGGTTGACAATACCCCAAATTCAATCATCGAAGCACTAGCCTGCGGATTGGTGGTGATATCGAGTGATGTTGGCGGTATTCCGTATCTGGTTAAGCATCAGCAGCACGCATTGTTGGTGCCGCCACGTTGTCCCAGTGCGGTTGCGCAGCAATTAAACGCTGCAATTGAAAGCGTGCAAGCATCACTGACGATTGCGCGGCAAGGACATAACATGGTGATTGAATTTACCCCTGAAATTGTCATTCCGCTTTTAACTAACATCTATCGGGAGTTAACCTAAGTATGCGTGACTTTGCCTTACTTATCTTTATTATGGTGATGTTGTTTTTTACCCTAAAAAAACCTTTCATTGGCATTCTAATGTGGTGCTGGGTTAGTTACATGGTACCGCAAAAACTGAGTTGGGGTTTCATGGTCAATTTTCCTGTTGCAGCGTTGATTGCGGTGACATTTTTTGTTTCGTTCCTCTTTACTAAAGAGAAAAGAACCAACACCATGCGCGAACCGATAGCTTGGTTAGTACTATTTGATGTTTGGTTGATTATCACATTTTTGGTCAATCCGATGACTGACTCCGCATTGCTTTTATTTAAGATGGCGATGAAGGTGCAACTGTTTGCGTTGTTTTCTTATATCTTTATCACTAGTAAAGAGCGCTTACATCAAATATTAATGGTTATCGCCTTTAGCATCATCTTCTATGGTGTTAAAGGGGGAATAGCCACAGTAACCTCTGGTGGTAGTACCCGAATATGGGGGCCGCCGGGTGGCTTTTTTGAAGGCAATAACGAACTTGGATTAACGTTGCTAGTCGCGATGCCAATCATTTATTATTTCTCAACGATTGCCAAGCACAAATGGATGAAATATTGCCTATATGGCTTTGTCTTGTTGTCAGCAGGTTCGGTGCTTGGCACTCAATCTCGCGGCGCATTAGTGGCTATTGTGTGTTGTGGTTTTTTCTTCTGGCTTAAGAGTAATCATAAGGTAATTACCTTGGCGGCATTATTGGTGATCACGCCTATCAGTTATAATTTCATGCCGCCAGCGTGGCAGGCGAGGATGGCGACCATTGTCGAGTCTAACGAAGGGGATTATGATGGTTCGGTGCAAGGGCGTTTTAATGCATGGCGGATGAGTATTAATATTGCTAGCGTGCGTCCCATGGGCGGCGGTTTTGACACCTTTAATAATACTAATTTTTATCTTTATGCGCCAAACCCACGGGATGTTCATGATGCCCATAGTATTTATTTTAAGGTGTTGGGTCAGCACGGTTATCCGGGGCTGTTTATCTTTCTAATGCTATGGTTTTCTGCATGGCGCATGGCCTCTAAGGTGATTCGTTTGTGTAAAGATGATCAGCAGATGCAATGGGCATGCACCATGGCAAGAATGCTGCAAATAAGTTTAATTGCCTATGGCTCAGGCGGGGCATTCTTGGGACTTACCTATTTTGATCTGCCGTATCATATTTTGGTCTGTATTGTGGCGCTGTATAATGTGGTGTTACAGGAGCGAGAGAAAAACTCCAATGCCAAGCAGGTTAACGTTGAAGAAAACGTTAGCGAGCCAGTATTGGCCCTGGGACAACGCGCGCCACAAGTGAAACGGGTATAGTTTACAAAAAATGCTATTTACTTTTTAGTAAAAACCCCGTAGTAATAAGACAACTAACTAATAATGATGTCGTTGAAATGATAAAAGTAATTATAGAAAGAACCATTGTCCAAGATATGGAATCGACCTATGAAATGGAAGTTAAACGGGCACTAAAAGCAGTAATGGGTGCCAGTGGCTTTGTCTCGGGTGAGTCTTTTATCGATATTAACCACCCCAGTGTACGTACCATTATTACTACTTGGGAAAACCTTTCCTGTTGGAATCGTTGGTTTAAATCTGATTTACGGCGCGATGCCAACTACAACCTCAATCAAATCTTGGCGCAAGATGAAAAAGTTAAGGTGCTGATGACGCAGTCATTGTCATAGATAGACGATAATGCGCTGTTTTCAGCGCACTATCGCCTGCATCGTTAAAAATTAGGTGCTCTTTTCTCAAAAAAGGCACTGATTGCTTCCTTGCACTCAGCCGATGTAACGCGCTGGGCAAAGACTTCCCCTTCACTGAGGATAACTTGTTCGATCTGCTCCTTAAGCGAGGCTTTGAGCAATGCCTTGGCATGCTGCACCGCTTGTGGTGCCTGTTTAGCATATTGTTGAGCCTTTTTGAGGGCACGTTCAGTCAATTCTAGCGGCTCACAAATTTCATTAATCAAGTTCATTTGCAGCGCATCTTCGGCATCAAAACTCTTCCCCAGTAGCAGCAACTCGCTGGCTTTACGTTGACCAATAAGTTGAGTCAGCAGTAAACTCGATGCACCTTCTGGGGTTAAGCCAAGTTGGACAAAGGGCATTTTAAAGACCGTATTGGTGGCGCTAATAACATGATCACAATGTAGTAGCATCGTCGTGCCAATGCCGATCGCAGGACCTGCAGTTGCCGCAATGAGTGGTTTGCTGAAATTATTTAAGGCGATTAGAAATTTGAATGGCGGTGCACTAGAGTCTAGAGGTGGTAGCTCCAAGAAATCATTCAAATCGTTACCAGCACAAAAGACTTGATGATTACCGGTAATGATCACGGCGCGGATATCAGTTGCCTGATCTGCTTCATTTAACGCCTCAGTTAGCGACAGATACATCTGGGCGGTAAGAGAGTTTTTAGCACTTAAACGATCGATAGTAATTTGGCGCACATGCGGGCTAATGTCGGTAATGAGAATGGATGATGTCATACTGCCTCTATTATTATTGTAAACAAGTGTTTTAATTTAAATACCATAACTAAAAATCGCCGAGCAATCAAATCAAATGATTGTTTTATGTGCGATATGATTGCTTGGAGAGACACTAATGTCACTGACCTAATGTATACTGTCTGCTTGTTTAGCTATGTCGAGTCTTTGCGTTGCAGTCCTTTGAATTACACCTAACTGTTGATCTTGAAATTAGTGCTGTTGAGCTCATTGCTCAGCACTGTGAATTGTCAAATACACAAATTAAAAGTGTGATGCATAAAGGTGCAGTGTGGTTGACTTCTGGCCATAAAACCCAGCGTTTACGCCGCGCAAAGAAGCCGCTAAGTCACGGACAAACGCTACACCTTTATTACAACGAAGATGCATTATCCGATGATTTTATTAAGCCGCTATTGATCGAAGATTGCGGCGATTACAGTGTGTGGCATAAGCCTTGTGGCATGATGAGTCAAGGCTCAAAATGGGGCGACCATAGTACGATAGCGCGTTATGCAGAAATGACGCTAGTCCCGCAACGCGCCGCATTTATCGTGCATCGGCTCGATCGTGCGACTCAAGGGTTAATTCTAGTTGCGCATACTAAACGGGCCGTAGTTAAGTTAACTCAGCTGTTTGAACAGCGCAGCATTACCAAAAAATATCAGGCGGTGGTTAGCGGACAATTCCCCGAAACGATGGAATTCACTGGGGATATTGACCAGCGCAGTGCATATACCAAGGTGCAATGTTTGATGGTCGATGAGTCGCGCAATATCAGTTTGCTCGATGTTAACATCGGTAGTGGACGCAAGCATCAAATTCGTCGTCACCTCAGTGACGCTGGTTGGCCAATCGTTGGGGATAGATTGTACGGCAGTGCCAATAACGCAACCGAGCAAGATTTACAGTTGTGCGCCTATTACCTCGCCTTCGATTGCCCAATCGGGCAAGTTGCCAAACAGCTAACCATTACTCCTCAGTTAATGCTTAAAGAGCAATAGGTAGAGAGTATCACAGCAACCTATTACTTAGCTAAATTCTCTTTGGCGATAACGGGGTTAGCGTACATGGTTAATAGCCAATGTTGTTGGGCACGGGTTAAATTATTCATTCGCTGCTCAAGACTAAGCAGTGAGGATTTATCTTGAGCCGAGTCTTCGAGCTGTGCCTTAGCGGTTAGGTTTGAGTCATACAGCTTGTAGTTTGAAATAATTTGTCGGTCAATCTCTTTAGCAATTGATTTCGAGTCTTGATAATCACCAGTTATCGGCGTGCCAAATTCGATATGGACACGACCTTTATGGCCAACCAAGCCAAGGGTAATGCTGCGCAGATCTTCACCTTCTGATTTATGATATTCACCGGTATCTTCCAGCGTGGCCAATTCTATCGCCTTATCTTTATCACAGGGATCAAACTCATAGCTAATCGACACGGGTACAATATTGAGTTCATTGAGGTAGGTTTCAATGGTTCGCTCTTTGCCTTTATTAAGCATTAACATCGAGATAAGCGCGGCATTGGTTTTATCTAAACCGTCTTTAGCGCGCCCTTCGCGTTGCGCTATCCATACATTTTGATGGTTTTCATTTAGGGTATGATGAATGTAGCTTGAAAGGCTTTTGGAATTGTTAAGCATCTCACGCTTGCTGGTGGCGCTGCGTTTAACGATAAAGCTCTTGTTCAAACGCATCAAGTCAGAGACCCACGGTTTGCTCAATAAGTTATCGCCAATGGCTATTTCGACGGTATCGAGGTTACTACGATGCAGGGCTAAATTAACCAGCGCCGGATCAAGCGCTATATCACGATGGTTACTGATAAATAATGTCGGCTTAGTCATGTCTAAATCAGTCAGGCCGTTGAAGCTAAAACCATCGGTACTTTTTTTGATTAGGCGGTGTAAGTATTTTGCGACGACCTGTTGAAACTCTTTGACCGAATGTAGCTTTGCCGCCTTAGACTTTAAGTACAATTTCACCAGCCAGTGACTTAATGAGGGCAACACCGCGTTTAGCCGCGGTAAAAAATAGCTAGCAATCGACTCTTGCAAAGCTGGTTCATTAATCAACTGTTGAATAACAGCGAATGCCTCATCGTCACGAAAAGGCCTAATATCATCAAACATCAAATTGTCTCGGTGGCGTTAAAACTTGTGAAAAATAGCACTTGATAGGGAGTATCTTAAATGATTTGCTCACACAGAGCTACGAGTATACCCAATTGTAATTCTGTGTGAGGTCGGAGTAGTTAACCTGCTCTAATGGTTAGCTAACTGGCCGAGACGCCGCCGTCGATGGCGACGCATTGGCCGGTCATATAAGTATTGGCGGGGGAGAGCATCATCACCATCATCGTTACGATTTCTTCGGGTTGGCCTAAGCGTTTCATCGGCGAACCTTGGCTAATGAAATCTTGCGATTGCTGATCTGCCATATCAGTGACCATCTTGGTCAGGGTAAAGAACGGACATATCGCGTTGATTCGTATGTTGTGACGACCGTACTCGACCGCTGCTGATTTGGTTAGGCCAATCACCGCATGTTTGGCGGCACTGTATGCAGATAGCTTAGGCGCGCCATGCAGGCCGGCGATTGAGCTGACATTTAAAATGGCGCCGCTTTCTTGTTTCAGCATTTGATTAAGCTGGTGGCGCATGCCAAATTGCACGCCTTTAACGTTAACCGAAAATTGCTGGTCGATCACCGACTCATCCAATTGATGAAATGCCATCCATTGATGCGCGATGCCGGCATTGTTAACCGCGATATCGAGTTGACCAAAGCGGCTGACACCGAGTTCAACGAGCGCTTTGCAGTCATGATTACTCGATACATCACAATGCATGGCCACCACATCGCTGCCCTCTTTTGACAATTGCTGTGCCAGCGTATTGAGGGCACTATCTTTAACATCACCGAGCACTAACTTAGCCCCGCGCTGCGCCAATTCAATGGCCAGTAACTGACCAAAACCTTGAGCTGCTCCGGTAATTAATACCACCTTATGGCTAAAATCTAATAAAGGGTCCATCTTAATACCTCCTAACTATATGACTAAGCCATCATTGACCACAATACATTCGTCGTCACCGGTAATTAGTATCACTTTGTGGCTAAAATCGAATAAAGGATCCATCTTATTTCCTCCCATCAAATGGTTAAACCGCCATCGACAACAATACATTCGCCGGTGGTATAACTACTGGCATTAGAGGCCAAATACAATACGGTGCCAGCCATTTCACTTGGCTCGGCGTGGCGTTTCATCGGCACTGTTTTAATGAACTCATCATAAATGTCTTGGTGGGCAAATAGGGCGCCGGCAAACTTGGTCTTGGTAAACCCGGGTAAAATTGCATTGCAGCGAATGTTAAACGGCGCGCACTCCTTGGCAAAGGCTTTAGTCATGTTAACCACGGCCGCCTTAGTGATTGAATAAATCGCTTGTTTATCGCCGGGTTCAAGGGCATTGACCGAGGCCGTGTTGACGATGGCGCCGCCACCGTTTTCACGCATTAACTTGCCACCTTCCACCGACATAAAGAAATAACCACGAATGTTGACCTCAATGGTTTTATTAAACGCGCCAAGGTCGGTATCTAATATATGGCCAAAATAAGGGTTGGCGGCAGCATTGTTGATCAAGATATCGAGCTTGCCGTCATGCTTTTTCTTGATGTGTTTAAAAACGGCGCTAATATCCTCCATGTTGCCGACGTGACAAGCCACTGCTTCGGCGCTGCCACCAGCGTTGATAATCTTATCGGCGACCGCCTGACAGTCGTCGATGCGGCGACTAGAGACAATAACGTGGGCGCCATTGTCGGCTAACGTTTTCGCTATTTCTTCACCAATGCCGCGACTCGCGCCACTGACTAAAGCAATTTTCCCGCTAAGGTCGAATAAATTTTTACTCATGCTGATCCCTTGATGTTGATGATGACTTTGCCTTTTACCTGCCGGCTCATGACCTTATTAATTGCTGCTGGAGTCTCTTTTAGGGCGAAGATTTGATCGATAACCACCCGTACTTTTTTCTCTGCGTACCATTGCATTAGCTGTTGCATGTTGCTGACAAATTGCTGCGGTTGTTTGTGGGTAAAGGTGCCCCAAAAGACCCCCAATACGCTACAACCTTTCACCAGTAAATGATTGGCGGGGATCTGTGGAATGTCGCCACCGGCAAAACCGATCACCAGTAAGCGTCCGCCCCATGCCATGTTGCTAAGGCAAGCTTTAAACGAATCGCCGCCAACGCACTCATAAACCACATCGACGCCTTGACCAATTGTTGCCTGTTTAATCAGTTCTTTAAGGTTGCCATCATTAAGGTTAATAAGCACGTCGGCGCCATTTTCCTTGGCCACAGCGAGCTTCTCATCGCTAGAACATACCGCAATCACCTTGGCGCCCATGGCTTTGCCAATTTGCACCGCCGCAAGGCCGGTGCCGCCTGCTGCGCCAGTGACTAATAGTGTTTCACCTTGTTGTAAGTTGGCCCGTTGCTTGAGGCCGTGATGGGCGGTGGCATGGGCGGTTAAGAGCCCTGCCGCTTCTGTGCTGGGGATGGCATCAATCAGTGGCATGACAGCGTGAGCGTTGACCGCTACCTGTTCGGCAAAGCCGCCAAGCATGCAAAAAGCAATCACCCGTTGACCAACGACAAGATGGCTAACACCTTCGCCAATGGCTGCGATGGTGCCAGCAATTTCTGAGCCTGGAGAAAAGGGTGTTGGTGGTTTTATTTGATAAAGTCCCTGCACCAGTAAGCCATCAGGGAAATTAACCCCCGCCGCCTCGATATCAATCACCACTTGCTCCTTGGCCGCGATCGGCGCAGCCACATCGAGCAGCTTTAGTCGCTCTAGTGGGCTAAATTCTTGACATACAATTGCTTTCATAACCTAACTTCCTTTAATTTATGCGTCGTTGTCGATTATCTCTAAGGCCATTAACGCCAGAGGCGCGACGAATTCGGCGAGCTTACTCGCTTCTTTATTTGAGGCATTACCATCGGCAGCGCGTTTGACCACTCCCTGAACAATCGCAGCTAGGCGAAAGAAGCTAAAGGCGAGACAAAATGTCCAGTTGTCGACTTTCTCGATCCCCATGCGCTGACAGTATGTTGCGACATATTCTTGCTCGCTAGGAATGCCAAGGCTTGCCCGGTCGACCCCTTTTAGTCCATCGATGCTGCCAAGGCCTTGCGGCATCCGTAGCCCCATACATTGATAGGCTAAGTCGGCAAATGGATGGCCAAGGGTGGATAGCTCCCAATCTAATACTGCCACCACCTCGGGTTTAGTCGGGTGGAACATCATGTTGTCTAATCGAAAATCACCGTGGACCAAGGAAACACGTCCATCATCAAGGGGCTGATTTTGCTCAAGCCAGCTAATCAGTGTGTCCATTGGCGTAATGGTACGTAATTCACTGGCACGATACTGGCTAGTCCAGCGACTTAGTTGTCGCTCGAAATAATTGCCGGGTTTGCCATAATCGCCCAGCCCACAGGCATCGATATCGATGCTGTGCAGGGCGGCAAGGGTTTTATTCATTTGGTCATACATCGCGCGGCGATCGTCATTATTGTCAACCTCAGCTAGCGCTGCGCGCCAAAAAATACGTCCGGGGATATATTCCATGACAAAAAACATTGAGCCAATAACCGTGGGATCTTGGCACAGGTGATAAACCTTGGGCACCGGCACATCGCTGTCTTGCAATGCCTTAATCACCCGATATTCACGGTCCACCGCATGCGCAGACTTTAGTAGTTTGCCCAATGGCTGGCTGCGCAGCACGTACTCGCCAGAGGCTGCGATTACCTTAAATGTCGGATTAGATTGACCACCACTAAATTTTTCGAGGCTGATAGGGCCTTTAAATCCTTGTAGCTGCTGTTCTAAATAGTTGGTAAGTTGCTCAATGTTAATATTTGTTGCATTTGACATCTGCTATTCCTATTCGCTGGCATGACGCTGGGCTAAATCACGGCCAAGCTGCATCATATGCACCTGATCGGGACCATCGGCAAGGCGCAAGGTGCGCTGCATCGCGTACATGTGAGCCAAAAATGTATCTTGGCTCACGCCTAGCGCGCCATGACATTGAATCGCGCGGTCGATCACATCTAACGCCATGTTCGGCGCGACAATCTTAATCATTGCGATCAGCTCTTTCGCGGCTTTATTGCCATGAGTATCCATTTTTTGTGCCGCCTTTAAGGTCATCAATCGCGCCTGTTCGATTTGACAGGCGGAGATTGCAATATCTTCACGCACCGATTGTTGCTTAATTAAAGGCCGGCCAAACACCACGCGCTGATTGACCCGCTTGCACATTAAGTCGAGCGCACGCTGCGCCGCGCCAATCGAGCGCATGCAATGATGAATGCGACCAGGCCCTAAGCGCCCCTGGGCTATTTCAAAGCCTTTGCCTTCACCGACAATAATATTGGCAACGGGCACTCTAACGTTGTCGAAAATAATTTCAGCGTGACCTTCTGGCGCGTCGTTATAACCAAAGACCGTCATCGGACGAACCACACTGACGCCAGGCGTGCTCATCGGCACAAGGACCTGCGACTGCTGAATATAACGATTGTCGTTGTCTGGGTCGGTTTTGCCCATCACAATCAGAATTTCACATTGTTTGCGGCACGCGCCGCTGATGTAAAATTTATGTCCATTGATCACATACTCATCACCATCGCGCACGATACGAGTCTCAATATTGGTGGCATCGCTTGAAGCCACTTCAGGTTCGGTCATGGCAAACGCCGAACGAATGGTGCCAGCCAATAAAGGCTCAAGCCATTGTTTTTTCTGCGCCTCGTTGCCATATTTAGCCAGCACTTCCATGTTGCCGGTATCCGGCGCAGCGCAGTTAAATACCTCTGGCGCCCATACAACCTGACCCATCACCTCTGCCAATGGCGCATATTCAAGATTAGTTAGTCCGGCGCTATATTGGCCGTAACTTAAGGGTAAAAATAAGTTCCATAAGCCTTGGCTCTTGGCTTTGGCCTTTAATGCTTCCATCAATGGCGGGGTAGACCAAGGATCCAATGCTATCTGTCGATGCATTTCCTGCTCATTGGGCAATATGTGCTGATCCATAAAGGCACTAACACGGGTTAGCAATTCCTTGACCTTGTCGCTATATTCAAAATCCATGTTTAACTCCTCAATGGTTTAACTGTAAGTAATATTTTCTCTAAGCAGCGGGTTATCAAGGTGCGGCACGTGATTAAAGCTGCTTAGCTGTATTTGCTTATCCGAGCAATAGAAACGGCTCACGCTAGTATTGCTAATCTGTAAATTAAGCGGCATAACCTGCTCATCGTTAAGATCTAATATGTGCTTCATCGCCATGGCTGTGACGCCGCCAGAACTAACCACCAAGATGCGTTGCTGAGATTTACTTGCCTGTTGCATGCTGTGATGGAGCTGGGTTAATGCCTGTTTAACCCGTTGCGCAAATTCTTGCCAAGACTCGGGCAGTGGTAAGGGTAATTGTTGCTGTTGCCAGGCGATAACCGACTGTTTTAATAATTTTAAGTAGGCTTTAGCATCGTCCCTGCGCGCGGGAATGAGTTGTGGGTTCTTAGTTAAGTAGGCCTTAACTAAGGCATAAAAATCAAATTCATCGAGCGCTGGCATCACCTCAAAATCGCACGGGGTTATGCCCAGCCCTTGGCAAATGCCGGTGGCTGTTTGTTGGTGACGCACCATATCACCGACAATGACTCGCTCAAAAGTCAGGTCGTTGTCAGCGAAATACTCACCTAACCATCGCGCCTGTTGGTGACCAAGCGGTGATAAATTGTCATAGTTGTCACTACCAAACGAGGCTTGACCATGGCGTACCCAATAGATTTCTTTCATTTTGACTCCACAAAAAGATAGTAAAAACATTACTATGTGCTAGCTTATTAATGAAATTTATTATCTGAATAAGAAAATATTCACAGTAGTGATAATTAAAGGTGTCAGCAATGCGTTTAAATCAAGTGGATCTCAATCTATTCTTAGTCTTCGATGCCATTTACACCCAGCGTAATTTAACCAAGGCGGCGGCGGTACTGTGTATCACGCAACCGGCGGTGAGTAACGCATTAAACCGTCTGCGTAAGAGCTTTGATGATCCGCTGTTTGTACGCACGCCGACAGGCATGTTGCCCACGCCCTATGCAAAAAATATTATTGGCGGGATCCGTCAAGCATTGCAGCTACTGAGCGCGAGTGTGCAAGATAGCCAACAGTTTGATCCCCGTTTGTCACAGCGCCAAATTAATTGCTCGATAATTGATTTTTCTGAATCGCTCATCCTACCCGCCACCATCGAACATCTGGGGCTACATGCACCCAAGTTAATTTTTAATAGTTATTATGTACCACGCGATGAGGTGGCCAAAGAACTGGCCGCCGGTACACTCGATTTTGCCTTCGACGTGCCGTTGATTAACGACAACAACCTATGCAGCGCGGCGTTAACTAGTGATGATTATGTGTGCGTGACCCGCAAAGACCACCCAACGATTATGGGATCATTAAGCCTGAAACAATATTTAAGCTGCGAACACATCCATGTCTCGAGTCGCCGTCGTGGCGGCGACTTGGTTGATATTGCACTGCGTGAGCAAAACCAAGCCCGTCAAATTAAAGTTCGGGTTAAGCATCATATGGCGGCGATGCAGGTGATCTCTCGCAGCGATTTATTGTGGACGCTGCCCAGACGTTTAGCGGCGCAGCTTGAGGTGAATATTTTTCCCCTACCGTTTGAACTCTCGCCAATTGAGATGCACTTATTTTGGCACAAGAGTGCCGATAACGATGCCACTAATAAATGGTTACGGGAATTTTTTATCGCTATGACGGCCAATAATTAGTGATTGATTTACTTGCTCCTGTGATTAATTTGGATTAGTTTGATTGCAAGCTCACCCATCAGACTAGGAATTAGCATGACCACAGGCCGCCACCTTTATTCGAAAGTAACCAAGGAAAATACCCTCGAAATATTCTTGGATAGCAGCGATACCCCCATGCCAAATTCACAAGAGGTGGTGGTGAAAATTGAAGCAACGCCGCTTAACCCTTCTGATTTGGCAAGTATTTTTGGTCCTGCCGATCTCAATAGTGTCAGAGCTAGCGGCTCGGGTGACAGCGCTAAAATTACCGCAGATATAGCGCCGCCATTAATGAAACTAGTTAAGACCCGTATCGACAGTGCTATGCGTACGGGCAGCGAAGGAGCGGGCGTGGTCATTGCCGCCGGCGATTCACCGCAAGCCCAGGCGTTGCTTGGCAAAGTGGTGAGTATGGCGCCGGGTCAAATGCATGCACAGTATCGCTGCGTTCATTTCGCCCAATGCATGGTGATGCCAGCTGGCATAAGCGCCAAGCAAGCGGCATCTTCATTTGTTAATCCGTTAACCGCTCTTGGCATGGTCGAGACAATGCGCCAAGAAGGGCACAAGGCGCTGGTGCATACCGCCGCTGCTTCAAACCTTGGGCAAATGCTCAATCGCATCTGTATTAGCGAGGGTATCGATTTGGTCAACATTGTGCGCAGCGAAGCACAAGTAAAGTTATTGCGCGATTTAGGCGCCAAGCACATTGTCGACTCAAGTCTTGAGTCCTTTGGTGATGACTTAGTCGCGGCAATGACGGCAACGGGAGCCACGCTAGCGTTTGATGCGATTGGCGGCGGCAAACTGGCTAACACCATCTTGATGGCAATGGAACGAGTGGCGCTGAGCGAGATGAAACATCAAGATCATTATGGCTCGAGCGTGCACAAACAGTTGTATATTTATGGCTTGCTAGACCTGAGCCCGACCATACTCAATCGTGGTTTTGGTTTCGCTTGGGGCATTGGTGGCTGGTTGTTACCTAACTTCTTGCAGCGGAGCGAACCAGCGCTTATCGCTAAGATGCAGCAACGCATCGCCAGTGAAATAGACACGACTTTTGCCAGCCATTACAGCCAAGAAATCACACTCGATGAGGTGGTTAGCCTTGCAGCGCTAAAGCAATACAATAAACGAGCAACCGGTGAAAAGTTTCTCATTTTACCGCATAAAATATAATAATATTGGGAAACTAAGCGCAAATATCGCTAAATAGTTGGTCGGCAAGTTGGTGCATCACTTCGCCGCTCGGCCGTGTTTGGGCGAAGGTTCTTAAGCCGTAAATTCCCATCAGCAAGAACCTAGCCAAATGCGCGCTATCGCGAGATGTCGTGAGCTCACCTTGACTCTTTGCGCGAGTAAATACATCGCTTAACGATGATTGTAAATCGGCCAGATTTTTATTGATAAACTGCTCAATCTCTTCGTCTTGCTGGGCCAGTTCATTAAGCGCCTTCGTTAATAAACAAGCCTGAGCCGTATCACAGCTTAAGCATTCGCTAATGATATTATCGAGATAATTTTTAAGCGCAGTAAGTACCGGCACCTCGTTGGCGAAAACCTCCTGAAACTCCACCTGGCGATCTGCTTTATACTGGTCCAGTGCAGCAAGCAACAGGCCTCGTTTATTCTCGAAGGCGCAATAGATCGAACCAGGGTGTAAACCGGTGGCTTGCTTTAAATCTTGCATGCTTGTCTTGGTATAACCTTTGCTCATAAACGCTTTCATCGCGCAGCGCAGAACCTGTTCTCGGTTAAACTCAGCATTTCTCATAATGTTTGTCGTGTTGCATAAGGGGGAATAACGATATTGTACCCTATATTTGAACGGTTATTCAAAAAAGAACTTGAATGATCGTTCAAGTAAGTATGTCTTGAACAAACATTCAAGAAAGAGATGACATCATGACCGACAACCTATTCCAATCATTTGCCTTAAATGACACTATTCACTTGGCCAATCGCATCCTCATGGCGCCACTAACGCGCTGTATGGCGGATGAGAATTTAGTACCAACGCCAGCGATGGCCGCTTATTATGGTCGCCGCGCCGACGCTGGTTTGATCATTTCTGAAGCGGTAATTATTCGTCCTGATGGTCAAGGTTATCCAAATACCCCAGGCCTATTTACGCCGCAACAGATTGAAGGTTGGAAGGCGGTGACCAGTGGCGTACATCAACACGGCGGCAAGATATTTGCTCAATTGTGGCACACTGGTCGTGTAGCTCATCCACACTTCTTTGGTGACGGTGAGGTGATGGCTCCTTCGGCGGTTGGCGTCACAGGCAGCGTGCCAAGAATGCGCGAACTTACCTATCAAGTGCCAAAGGCTGTGACACATGATGATATTTCAAAGCTGATCAATGATTACGCGCAAGCGGCACAAAATGCCATTGATGCAGGTTTTGATGGTGTTGAAATACACGGTGCTAATGGTTATTTGGTCGATCAATTCCTGCATTTTGATAGCAATAAGCGTGACGACGAATTTGGTGGTAGCCCACAGAATATGGCTCGTTTCCCACTCGCCGTGGTCGACGCCATTGTTGCGCGTATCGGCAACGACAGAACGGCATTGCGGATTAGCCCAGGTGCCTATTTCAACATGGCTGGCGATCCGCGTGACCGTGAAGTCTTCGATTATTTATTACCGCAGCTTGAGCAACGAGATCTAGCCTTCTTACACGTTGGCATCTTCGACGATGCGATGGAGTTTGATTACCTAGGCGGCAATGCGTCGAGTTACATACGCGCCATTTATAACAAAACGCTGGTCGGTGTCGGCAGCTTCACTGCGCAATCTGGCAGCGATGCAATCAATGACAATAAATTTGATTTGCTGGCGATTGGCCGTCCATTTATCGCCAATCCTGACTACGTGACACGTGTTCGAGATAATGTTGAATTAGTTGAGTACAGTGATGAGATGCTCGCACAATTAGTTTAATTGAGCGAGTCATGGACCGTTGCCTTTTAATTCATAAAAATTAGATAAACAGTAAATGCGTTGGCCCACCGTTAACGCATTCGTTATAAGTAACCGAATTGGAACATTAAATTAGCGATGTGCTACAGTTGTTTTTGGTTGCTTATTGTGGGTCGACGCTGTCGAAAATACCGTCCCCATCGCTATCACTATCGGGCCTGCGTTTAACTTTTATTACATCATAGAGCCCACCCGATAAACTTAACCAAAGGGTATCTTTATGGTCACTGGCTTGGTAAGCCTTGACTGAACTACTTAATGTCTTTTCGGTAGCGATTAGTGATGAGCTGATATGAGTCAACTCGGCCATGGCGCTAGCCTTATACATTGCCATCGTGATAATGCCATCTTGCGCCGATGAAACGAGCAAAATTTGATTATCATCTAGTGAGATAACTGTTTCGTTTGACTCAAGCATAATGTCTGAACGTTCATTGAGTTCACCATCAAGTGGATTTACTTGATAAGCTTTTAGGTGATAGGAAAGATCATTGTCCCGCATGACGCTATAGGCCAATGTGCCATCATCATTAAAGCTAATCTTGTTGCTGACATTGTTTTTACCTACAGTCACCACTTCAGTAGCGCTATAAGAATATGTCACGCCGTTTACGTAAAAATGTTTACCATTAGGAGAAAAACTCAGGCCCTGCCACCTATTATATATATCATCTATGTCAGAACTGTTAACGAAAATTAGCGTATTACTTTGTAAGTCGATTTTGTATAAACACACTTGCCATTGATTGTTGGTTTGCTTATTCCGGGCTACGGCAATAAGGCTTTTACCATCGGGGGTGATTACCGACCTAAGAATTGTATTGCTATTAACTCCAATTACATCTTCACTCGCCTCGATGCTCGCCGTATTCAAGTTGATAGTGGTGCCATCATTAGAATCATAAGACATAATTGAATATTGTGTTTTTCCAGCCTGACCGAGTCGATATAGGCTAGAAATTTTGAGCAATGTCGACGAATTTACAGCACCGAAGAATCTAGGATAAGTATCTTTTGCTGAGGTTAACCTATGCAAAACTTCAACGCTCAATTTATTACTTTGTGCTGTTTGGCTAATCCCGATAAGAGCAAGGTCGCTTGAAGCGATAGAAACGCCACGGCTGGCCACAAGTTGTTTTTCGGTGATAAATAGCGGAGTTAACCCTTTTATGCCTTGGTGCTCAAAAGGGTTGGTGATGACTTGATGGCTACTATCATTGATGTCTGTTGAATAGATCTGACCAGACTTAAACCCCAGCCAATTTAGAGTGTTACCCCGATTACTAAAGTGAATATCCATAGCATCGTTGACATGCTCATTGAGCATAAAACGATGTTCGATGAAGCCATTATCGTTATTGAGTTTAAAATAATCTACTTGCCCATTCACTCCATCGCCCCAAGTAACTAACGTGATACCTGTACCATCTTTGGAAATGTCTATTGCCATCACTGATGATAATGGCTCGCTGTAGTCAACCTGATAGTTAATCGCGAGGAAACCTTGTTGGTCAACATCCAAAACTAACAAGGACCCCCCGGCAGCAACATACAGTTGATCACTAGTGGGAGCGCTAAGCAGTGCCAACCCTTGAGACTCGTGTTGTGAATTTGTAAATTCCTGTTGTCCCACAAAGGTCAGCTGACCGTTGTCTTGATCACGGGAGAGCACGGTTATTTGATTGTTATTGCTGCCCCAAAATAGAAATTTTCCGTCCCTTGAAATATCAAAATTATGCTCATAACTTAATGTGCCAAGCGCCAAGTTAAAAGAATCGCTATAACTTAACATGCCGCTATTGGCGTCTATGGCGTAAATCAACAGCGGTTTTTCAGAGCCACCGTAGGGGTTAATAGAGTAAAGAAATTTACCATCAGGTGAAATAACAAAAATCTCTGAAGAGTCTACTGTGTCATCCGAGGAAGAATCAAATGGAACCAACTGCAAAGAGGTTGGCACACCAGAAGCACTATCGATTTTAAATACACCGATTGATTGCAAGCCGTTACCATCAATCGAGGATTGATGGGCCCAATATAAATGCTGGCCGTCGGGAGCAAGGGCTAAAAATGAACTAAATGTCCCGTATTTGTAATTAAGATCCTGATAACTAATGAGGTTATATTCAGTGGTTGGGAAGCCGTTGCTATCAAGAGGTACCGTTAGTAGTCCTTGCTTGCTGCCAATATAAGCGAAACGGCCATCGGCGCTAATGACAAAATCTTGCGCTTCATCAAGCAAGCCATCTTTTATCCCCGCCAAGCGTTTAAAGTAACTGTCATCAATACCATCACCATTGTCATCTGTATCGCTATTGTTGCCTATACCGTCGTGATCATTGTCAAAAGCCTCGGTTAAATCGAGTGGGAATACGTCATTACTATCGATTACACCGTCGTTGTCTATGTCTGGTGACATTCTCGCTGGCTCGAACGCCAAGGGGTTACTATTTTTCTCAAAGTCAGAGGTTGCGACATCGCTGTTGCCTGTGGTTGTGATCTCGCCAATCACAATTTCTTTGATATCGGCGATGGTTCTACCATCTGGATCATTAGGTATGAATAATGATTGAGGCGCTAGTTCAAATACTTCTAGGGATGAAACATTATAACTTAGCGTATACTCGCCAGCATTAGCATCGATGACCCCGTCACTTAAATCATGCGCGAGGCTATCTATGATTTCCTCTGTTGTAGCCGCAGTGGATAACTCCATCATCTGGATAATGATAGCGCTTAGTGCTTCAACGGCGCCACGGTAAGTGGTTGAAGCTATTTGTTGAGCGATGCTAATTGTTGTTTCATCGAGCAAGGGTGGCGTATTGTAGAGATCAAAATTGGGGGCTAGACCAAAACCAAGGGTTGAATTCACCTGTTTCGCTGCAATTGGCAATGCCGCCAATAACTCATCGGCTGACGTTATTCCGTCACCATCACCGGAGTAGGGCGCTTGAGCACTATCTGCATTGAGGGTTGCTAATTTAATCGCAAGTGTGGTTAATGGAGTAGCATAGATTGCACTTTTACTGCTTAACATCGCCTGGGTGATAATAGTGGTAACATGGGCGATAACTGGTAACTGGCCTGTGGTTAAATCGATTGTGCCATCTGCATTGCTCACTTCTAACAAGTATGGCGGTGAGAGAGGTTTTGTTAACGTTAATCCTTCAATTTCAGCTTCGGTATTAGTCTTCGCTGTTGCTACTAGAGGTCCTTTTAGATCCGCCTTTGTTACATCAACTAGATAAATATTAACAGAAGCCATCGCCATAGGCCCTTTTATACCACCACCCGTGATGTTTATTTCTGTAGAAGTTTCAGGAGCTACAGGGGGCTTAGGATTATCGCTACCGGAGCCACAGGCACTAAGGAATCCCAATAAGGTAATAAAGAGTATGCTTTTTGCACGTTTAGCTATTAGCGATGAAGAACGAATCATGGTTATATTCCTTATATCAAATGGCTTTGTCAACGCTACTTCCAACTTGCTCCATTGAGCCAATTTCGTTGCAAAAGATAACTTGGAGTTAAGCATGGAATCCCAAAAGTTCAAGCGCCAGGTCGAAATAAATACATACCGAATGTCACTCTGTTATTAGGTTGAGCAGTGTCATCGCTCACATCAGACTAAAAAACAGTGCCATGCTTGCTAATACGGTTAACAATGTGTTGCGGGTGAAGTAAGCTAGTAGGCAGGCGAAAATGGTGCCGACTAAATAGCTATTATCGATGCTCAGGCTGATTTGGTGATCGCTAATCCAAACTATCGGTGTAATAATCGCTGTTAATACGGCGGGGGCGGCATACGCCAACACTTTCTGCAGATTATCATTTAAACGCAGCGGCAACCTTGGCTCTAGAAATAGATAGCGGCTAATAAATACCAGCGCCGCCATTGACACAATAGTCAGCCAAATCATTGGTATTCACCACTTATCTTAGTAAACACATGGCCTGCTATCATGCCCAACAAGGCAGATATTAATAACCCTACGCTAAGTTTGAATAGTTCACACAATAGCGCACTGGCTAATGAAATACCGATACACACTAGCACTGACTTGCGCTTTATCATTGGTACGATTAGCGCGATAAAGGTTGCCACGATCGCAAAGTCTAACCCTAACTGCTCGATGTTATCGACTGTTTGTCCCGCGACTATGCCCACTAATGATGACAGGTTCCAGCATAGATAAAAACTAACACCGCCCCCTAGTGCATACCATCGACTGAGGTGATGGCATTGTGTTTTGCCGTGACTCATAATAGCAAATAGCTCATCGGTCAGGAGAAAGCCTAATAATACCCGCCAGGCTCTCGATAGCTCAGAGACCGAAGTCCTCAACGCCATGCTATATAAAAAGTGCCGCGAAGTGATGAGCAAGGTTGTCATCAGAATACTTAGCAGTCCGGCACCTGTTTTGATCATGCCAAGTGCCACCAATTGCGCGGCGCCAGCAAATACAATGGCCGACATCGCTTGAGATTCTAGCGGCGAAAGTCCAGCGTCAATCGCTAAAGAACCCGCGAGAATCCCCCAAGGGATCACCGCGATAGACAAGGGTAAAATGGCTAAGCACCCTTGCCAAAACTCACTCTTGTTAGTATTAGATATTGTGCTCGTCGGTGTTGTTAATGCAGTCATAGTAAGCTCGTGTGTCATGTATTATTTGAGCTTAAGCGAACTCGCTACAATATTATTGTACGCAACTGCTGCCGATGGCTTTGGCGAAGGTTCCTGGCGTTATTCCCATCGCGCGTTTAAAGTGGCGATGAAAGTGACTCTGGTCGTGAAAACCGCAATCAAGTGCGACATCGAGCAGATTTCCCCCACGGCGGATCAGTTTTTTGGCTAACCTTAAGCGCGATTGAATTTGATAGGTGTGTGGCGGCAAGCCAAAGTGACGCTGAAATTTCCGCAATAAGTGGCCTGCGCTGAGTCCGGCTAACTGCGCTAACTCTTCTAAAGAGGTGTCGATTTGCGGGTATTGATCTAAAAAATCTTTTACGATAAGTAACTGCTTCTTGTTGATCTTAGCGGGACATAGCTCAATTTTTCGCTTGCCATGACGCGCAACTAATTTGACCATCGCAGAATAGATCAACGTTTCTCGCAATAAGCGATTGTCAGACTCACCAAGTGTGCTAAATGTTAGGCGCAGCATTTGGGCCAATTGTTGGTCGTGAACAACCGCTTGTGGAAAATAGGGTGCTCCCTGATTGAGTCCAAGTTCGGCACTTATTGATTCAAAAAGGGCAGGTAACGGATACATCGCGCGATAGGACCAACCGTGTTCGCTGGCCGACTGGCCATTATGCACTTCATCGGCATTAACCAAGATGATGCTATGTTGCGGAGCGATATGATGGTCGCCAGTGCGATAGAATTTCTGCGCGCCTGTCTCAATAACCCCCACAGTGTAACCTTCGTGACTATGGCGAGAGAAATTTTGTTTATGGTAATTAGCATTAAGCAACTCAATGCCGCCAAGTTCCTTGGCGTAATGATATCGTGCGCTCTCTTTACTATTGCCCATGGCTACTCTTCGTATATCGCGAAACTGCCTATTATAATGCCAAATGTTTAGGATGTTTTGTACAAAATCAGCATTTGTTATCTCCAAATAGTTTATCTCATACCAATTTGATTAAGTTTGTGATCTTGTTGTGCGCAGGAAAAATAAATGAACACAAGGCGCTTGATTGAGTAATAGCTTGCTATTGGGATTGAAAGCAACGCAGTTGCCTACAGGACGTAGGTAAGGGGCGAGAGCAGGACGCGGTAGCCTGATCGCTAATTTTGACCAGCACAAGTGGGCAATAATTTAATTAAATTGGTATCAATCACATTGTGGTGATTAAACTGGTGATATCGCGATATACAGGGCTAAAAATATTAGGTTGGCGCTGCATTCTATTTATAATGGGCTCCTTACCTAGGGGGAATTGATCATGAACAAGGCACTACTCGGTTGCTTATTTGCTATATCTTGGGCCTTGCCTGTTGGTGCCGCCGAAAATAATATCGAAAAATGGCGCTCTGTCACGATAGATAATGATGTATTTGTCGGGAATGATAGTGGCTACTCCAACGGATTGTTTATTTCAACGTTCGAGGTTAATTACAGCCCAAGCGCCGATCTTGAGAATGACTTTTGGGTAACCCCGCTCATGTGGAGCATGCCCAAAACGAGTGGGAAATTTTCGGTGAATTCCTATTCTTTTGGCCAATATTTAAATACCCCAAGTGATATAAAAATAGCCAATCCGAGTCTCGAAGAATTGCCATATTCTGCATTATTGGCATTTTCAAATAGCTACATTATGATCACTGACCAGTCTGCCGATATTGCCACATTACAATTAGGTGTCGTGGGGCCCATGGCATTGGGCAAGTCGGTACAAAAATTGGTCCATGGCATACTCGGAGCGAACGAGCCACAGGGCTGGGATACCCAAATTAATAATGAAGTGGTATTTGAATTTAATCGTGGCCACAGCCGCCGCATTTTCACCACTGAAAATGACAACCTAGATATCTTGCTTAACGGGCAAGTATCACTTGGAACTATCCAAAGTTCAGCTGCAATCGGTACCTTTTTTCGCTATGGCGAAAACCTTATTCGTTCTTACCCAACCACCTTGCTGGCTACCACACGAATATCCAACCCCATTGCGGTCGATGGTTGGAATGTGTTTACTGGCATTAGAGTCGGTTATATGTTCAACAATATTGCGCTAGATGGCAACACCTTTCGTGATAGTCGCTCAATCGATTATAAGCATACCTATGTTGGGTTTTCAGCTGGTTTTGCCTACGCTTGGCAAAACTTAGCCGTGACCTTCGCCTACAATGATTTAAATTTAATCACCCCTAACGATACGCCAGATGTATTGGCACAGCTAACTCAGTTTGGCACCATTAGTTTCTCATGGCCCCTATAAGCGCAGAACCAACAGTGACTAGTAACGAATTTAAATTAAGGAGATCTAAATAATGGCAGCGAAAAAGCGCAGGAAATGGCTAAGCTATATGCTCATTGTTGCACTCGCCTGTCTGTTGGGTATTCCACAGCTACATGAACAGCCTATGCCAATCACTGTAGCCAGCGACGTCAACCATTCACCGCAACAAGCGTTAGGATCTAGCTTTCCTGAGCCGATGATTGAGCCACAGCAAGCAAAAGATGATCAACCAACAGCGTTAAGTTCAAATTTTCATATATTTGATAATATCTGCAGTGTTGATCAGATTCGCGCTGATTATAAGCCGATGCTCAACGCGACAATTGCACAGCTCGATCGCAGATACCGACATTATCGTGTTGAGGTATCTCAATTGATCGAACTTAATCTCTACGCTTTCAATATTTCTGAGTCTTTTCTAGCACAACTAAGCGAACATTTAGCAACAATACACGCAGATTATATCGAAAAAATAGGCGCATCCGCCAGGCGCGCTATTTCGCTCAATGTTGTGATCACGCCTAACCGTTTTCATTACAATCATTACGTCTCTTTGTATCATGATAGTCCTGAAACGACGCTTGGCGTGCATTTAGGCCACCTCAATATTGCATTTGTTGATTACCAAGGGTCAGATGAAAAAGCCTACAAAACAGCCATTCATGAAGTAGTACACGCCTTTAATTACCATATCATTGGCAAAACACCTCGAATGTTTAATGAGGGACTGGCTGAATTTTATGAGCACACGACTATTGATGCCCATGGTGGTCTTAATCCTTACCTTGCCCCAGAACACCTAACGCAGGAGTTGTATCCATTGATGTATTTTTTTGAAAATGAGCAATGGCCGTATTTAGATAAGCATCGCCTTTATGCAAGTAGTTGGGCGTGGATGCATTTTATGCGCAATTCAAAGGATGGAAATAACGCGTTAGTTCACTACATCAAAAATGAGATGATTAAGCCTTGCGAAGCGTTTTCGGCAAATGAATCTTACGCTCACTTTCAAGAGATATATAATATGTTTGAGTCTGAATTTTATGAATGGCAGCAAGACTTTATTTCGCCTTAATAGTCGTTCCTTGATTCTCTAAGGCAGGTGCATCAACAAGTAATGCACCTTAATATACTGTGTTATAAGGTTAGCATCCGCTTTTTCAATTTTTCTAAATCAATAGCGCTGGCCCGTACCGTGAGTTTTACATGGTCATATTCATACTCTTCCTTGGTGACACTCATGCTTGAGCGAATTTCACCAATAATACCTTTAGTGGTATAAGGAACAATGATCTCATCCTCAACCATCTCTTGCTGCGAAACCTCAACAATATATTGATGCAATTTACTCACATCATCGGCCTTACGAGCCGATGTCATCATAGCATCGGGGAACTCTTCCATCAGCGCGTGCTGTTGCTCAGCGCTCAGAAGGTCAGACTTGTTCAAGACCAATAATTTTTTGCTGTCAGATACGCCGACTTCCCCCAATACTTCGTGCACCACATCGAGCTGCGTACGGAAGGATGGATCAGAGGCATCGACAACATATAACAGCAATGAAGCATCATGCGCTTCTGCTAACGTTGAATGGAATGAGGCGACTAAATCATGGGGTAATTTCTTGATAAAACCGACGGTATCTGACACTAATATGCGTGGTTGAGTCGCTGGATACAGCGCGCGAACGGTGGTATCAAGCGTCGCAAACAGTTTATTTTCACCAGCGACATCACTACCGGTGATCGCGCGCATAAGTGATGACTTGCCCGCATTGGTATAACCAACCAACGCGACACAAAAAAGATCTGAACGCTGGGTGCGCCTGCCTTGCATTTCATCTTGAACATTGACAAGTTCGCGCTTGAGATCGGCTAATTGGTCACGCACTTTACGACGGTTTAGCTCTAGCGTCGTTTCGCCAGCGCCTTTACCCATTTGACGTTCTCTATCACCGCATGATGTCTCACGCAGTCGTGGCGCTACATAATTTAGGCGCGCAATTTCAACTTGCAGTTTTGCCGTTTTGGTCCGAGCATGGCGACTAAATATTTCAATAATAATGCCGGTACGGTCAAACACTTCTACGCCTAACTGATTCTCGACGTTGCGTAGCTGCGATGGGGTTAAATCACAATCAAATACCACTACATCGGCACAAGCAAATGGCAGGTTCTCTGATGGGATTTGCGACAATGGCGTATCATCTAGAGAGTATTGACCGTCAGAATTGTCTTCAACAACGCCTTTGTTCCCTGTGAGGCGCGCTATTTCAAGAAGCTTGCCTTCACCCAGTACATTAACTTTTTGGGTTGAACTTTGTTTTTGCGACTGCGTGCCTACCACTTTAAACCCTAGGGTCGTCACCAAACGTGCAAGTTCTGCAAGTGATTCAGTTGCCTCATCACCTTTAAACTGCGGTGTGCAAATAGAAATAAGTAAAGCGTGATTGAGTGATGCTTTTTCTGTAAGTTGCATAATTTTACTGTTAATGCACCTGAGTGCAAACCTAGTGTTTATCTAAAGTAGCCTGATCCTACGCTGTTATGAGCAAGCTTTATAGAGTAGTAGAAGACAAAATTTGGATATTATTTAATTTTGTAAAAACTTGCTGATATATTAGCGCCATTCTATACGGATAATTTTACTTTTTACTGTGGATATCTAGTATTATAATTCGCAGGGTTTCTTTTATTTTTTATATTATGGAATACTAGACTGGCGTGAAAGAAGAGGGCAATGAATGATTAAATTTTTATTGTTATTCGTGATCATCACAAGTGCATCATTACCTGTGCGAGCAAATGTAGCGGCGAGCCCCAAGTCCGTTTTTTTTGGGTCTTACTATAACTTTCCCCCTTATATGTTCGGCAGTGAACGGGTCGGGTTAGTTGCTGAACTTTGCCAGATGCTGACCGAACAAAGTGGTGGTCGCTATCACTTCAATCCTAGATATTATCCTCGAAAACGTATCGACCGGTTGCTCTTGAGTGAGCAATTAGGGCTAGCAGCCTTCGTTAATCCCGCTTGGTTCGCCGATGATTTTATTGTGACTCAAGGGTTATTAAGTGGCTATGATGTGATAATTTCACCCGTGAACAGCCCGATTGATTATATTTCTAAGGAGTCTGTTGCGAACAAACGCTTTGTTGGTGTTATAGGCCATCATTATCCGCTGTTAAATGGGACAGTTGGGGCTAACTTAAAATTTCGTGTAGACAGTTCAAGTCTCAATTCATTGTTCAAACTAATCGCCAACAATCGTGGCGACTTTGCCTTAGTACCGGGGCTTGTCGCACTTCATTATCGTACGAACAATTCTAACAGTAAAAAAATTCATTATAGTGCGCAACTAGAGTCGGCTTATACGCGTCATTTGTTAATGTCAGCCAAACACCTAAAACTGAGGGATTATATCGATGGTGTGATGGCGTCAGAACCCGGGCATCGTCAGTGGATGGCGATATTATTAAAATATAATATATCTTCGCAAGCGATCATTAAGCAGAAAACAATAAATAACGGAACCGCTAAAACGCGATTGGTTTCTGGTGCTGTAAAGTGATTGGATGCGGTAACAAGTTGTCGTTATCGTTTTAATGTTGTGAGCCCCTCTACAGAGTCGGCTAATGCGTAGATCTATGCATTTTAAAGTAAATTATTGGCACCAATACCAACTGGTCACGTTATAACGATATCGACCTGCATATTCAGCGTTTAAGGGTTCTACCCAGTGTTCAGAGCCAGTTGATGAAGGATCAAACAACACGCAGCGATTGTATAAAGGGGCAATACGAATTGGCTTATCGTCCTTGCCGATAAAAGTGAGCTCCCCACCGGCATTATCGTTCCAGTGTTCATTTAAATACAATAGCATACACACCTCTCTGCCAGGAGAATCGTCGGCGTGTAGCCGAACAAAGTCGGCAGCGCCTAACCGAAAATAATTGGTATTAAGGTCAGGGCAAGCCACATTCATATCAGTTAATCGCACATTAAAAAGACGCGACAACACCGACATAAATTCATTCCCGCGCAAAAACAACAAAAAATCTTGAGCAATATTGGCTGAGTTGTTATTGGAGCGGAGCTCTTCACGTTGCCAGACATCGCGCTGCACAAAGCGTTGCTTGTCGTTGCTCTGTTGCCACTGGGCGTTATCCACATACAAAGCTGAATAAGTATGTTGTTGCGTTTTCCAATAACCGGGCTGGTGTAAAACACTCATGACATCGCTGAGTTTGTTTTGGTCAAATAAGTTATCAATCACAATATGATTGGGACAAGTACTCAATAAAGACGCCCGGTATGTACTTATTGCGCAATCGGAGATGCTCTCATTATTTAACCACATTACTATAACTCGCTTGTATTTTTAGACCATTACCGAACAGGCTAGATAATATAGGGTTAAGCAAATATTCCTATCCTTTTCCGCGAACTCACTAAAAAAACGTGTTTCGGGCATGGTTAACTTAGGGGAGTTGTCGGCGCTAAGTACGTTTAGATTAGATTTATATATCAATTAATAATTTTAAGAAGATAAAACACCGTCTTATTTTATCAATCTTTCAGTGGATATCTGTTAGTTTATAGTGATAACTACTATTAATAAATGGCAAAAAGTGAGTCTACTATGGGTCAAAGTTTACTTAATGATCGTGATATAGAGTTTTTATTGTACGAGTTTTTAAATACTCAGGAATTGCTCAAGCGCCCGCGGTATCAAGAACACTCGCGCGAAATATTCGACGCAACATTAGCGACGGCTAAATCCATCGCTACAAAATACTTTGCTAACCATAATGCGAAAGGAGACGCTAATGAGCCGGTTTTTGATGGTACCAACGTCACCTTAATTCCTGAAACAAAACAAGCATGGGATGCGTTGGCACAAGCTGGTTTTTTGGCTGCTCATTATGATTTTGAGCAGGGTGGGATGCAGTTGCCCGAGGTCGTTTTGCGCATATCTATGGCCTATTTTAGCGCCGCCAATATAGCCACAACGGGTTATTCGTTCTTGAGTATCGGCGCGGCGAATTTAATTAATACCTTTGGCGATCAGGCGCAAAAAGATAAATTTATTGAGCCGATGCAGCAAGGACGATTCGCTGGCACGATGGCATTAACCGAACCGGGGCAAGGATCAGCGTTGGCTGATATAAAAACCAAGGCTAAACCATATCACGATGGCACCTACCGACTATTTGGTCAGAAAACGTTTATTTCTGGTGGTGATCAGTCGATCACCGAAAATATTATTCACATGGTGTTGGCCAAAATTGAAGGCGCTCCTGCTGGTACGAAAGGTATCTCGCTATTTATTTGCCCTAAATTTATGGTCAATGATGACGGTAGCTTAGGCGCGCGAAACGACGTGGCTACCGCCGGTCTGTTGCATAAAATGGGTTATCGTAATACCACCTCAACGATGTTAAGTTTTGGTGAAAGTGATGGCGCCGTTGGATATTTGGTTGGCGAGGCTCATATGGGCCTTAGCTATATGTTCCAAATGATGAATGAAGCGCGTATTGGGGTGGCCTTAGGAGCTGCCGTGTTAGGTTATCAAGGTTTTAATTATTCATTAGACTTTGCCCGTAACCGCCCACAGGGGCGGTTACCATCCAATAAAAATCCGCAGTCAAAACAAGTGAACATTATTAAACATAGTGATGTGCGCAGGATGCTGTTGGCACAAAAATCCTATGCACAAGGTTCGCTGGCAATGTGTATGTTTGCCAGCTCTTTGTTTGAAGACTCTCACACCGCGCCAACCCAGGGTGAGCGTGATCAAGCGTTTTTGTTGTTAGATTTGATCACTCCGATGGTTAAATCGTGGTCATCGAAATATGGCCTTAAGGCGAATGAATTGGCGATTCAGGTATTGGGTGGCTCAGGTTATATTCGTGAGTATCCGGTGGAGCAATATTACCGTGATAATCGTCTTAACCCTATTCATGAAGGCACAGAAGCTATTCACGGTTTGGATCTGTTAGGTCGCAAGGTATTGATGAACAAGGGGGTTGGTATGAAGCTGTTTACCCAAAGCGTGCTTGCGACTGCCGAGAGTGCCACACACATTGAACAAACCAAAATGTTTGCACCAACATTGAGCGCAGCATTAACCACGCTTAATGAAGTGACGACTGTCCTGACTGCTCACCTGGCGAAAGACCCCGATTTAGCCCTAGCTAATGCTACTGTTTATTTAGATTTATTCGGGCGTGTGCTGGCAAGTTGGATTTGGCTGAAACAGGCAATTAAGGCCGCGCACGGATTAAACTCTGCACAGCTCCATGCAAGCGATAGTGATTTTTATAACGGGAAGTTACAAGCGACTCGCTATTATTTTCAATGGGAATTACCCGAAATATACCCACAGGCAGATTTATTAAAACGTTTCGATACGGTGCCATTTGATATGCAAGATGAGTGGTTCTAACTCATGACAAAATGCCTGCTGATCGCATAAGGCGCTTTAAACTAGGGTAGGGAAGGGCGAGGGCTTATGTGCAATGCCATTGTATTGACACATCACTAGCTTAAATTAGTGATCGTGGTATTTGACGATAGCTTCCTGATGACCAAGAGAATATTTACAAATTGTGTATTTTTTTGATGAAGTTGACCACGCCACTTTCTTCAACATAAATAGTGTTAGCTACTTTGGTGATCATTCGTTTGCTTTGAAGCGTCTTATACGCAGATTGAATTTGGCTTCTTGTTGGATTGATGATGCCGATTTGCCTATAGAGATTGATTGCCTCTTCATCGTAGCGGGAGAGTTGATCAGAGACGCGTATAAGCACACCCTGTTGAATAAGCGTTAGTGCATCTACTGTTGAATCAAATTGATTCTCAAGTGCCATCATTTCATCAATCGATTGGCATCCGTCTTTTAAACTCGTTTGATTGAGCGCAAGGAACTGGGCCAGGCGGTCGAACCAAAAGGCCGATTGGTTAATACTATTGAAATAGCTAATGAGCTCGCGGGTGTTATAGCTAAGATCAAAATATTTTTTTAACATTCCGTTAATATGACTCACATAATCATCGCCCAAATGTGGAAAGGCGACTTGATTCGCGCTGCTATAAAACGGCATCTCTTTATTATTAAACATTGCTTCGATACCACGACGACTCGAACCTGTGTATAACACGCCAATAGACTCGTTATGTTCATCAAACACAGTGCGCAACATATATTGTAACGGCGAAAACTCTGGTGCGGTGATCAAGTGCTGAATTTCGTCTATGAGCAACACCACTCGTTTTTTCTTTGCTTTTTGGACTAATTTCCGTAAGAGGTTACCGATAAGAATAAGATCATCATCAGTGGCGACCACCGGATCAAGTTTGCCAAATTCTGCCGTTAGCCCTAACGCACTGACTTTGGTTATTTCAGCACGGAGTACGGATTGCAGTGCGCTGCGTTTATCTAGTTTTTCAAGCACCATTTGTAGCTTGTTGATGATTTCTTTTTGCGGCGCGTTTTTGTTGCTCCACATCGAGATGTAAACGGGCAAGCAGTCGGCCTTCACTAAACTGGGTGAGAGATCTTTTAATAGAAACATTGTTTTTCCAATGCGACGCTGACCTAAATAAGCCAGCCGATTAAACAAGCCACTGGTTAGTTGTTGCGTGACCTGTTTAGCCAGTTCAGGTCTGTTGTAGTGCCAAGATATTGCCATTATTATTCACTCCCATTCACAGTTGCTATCGATATTCATCCTATAGTGATGAATAGTAAAGTGCAAGATGAATGCTAGTGAATGTAATGCTTCTAATTTAATATCCGTGATTGGAGTCGTGAAACTTAACTGTCATAGATAGGAGAGTGCGTCATTAAATGCCGATAAAGCATGGATAATATTTTACGTAGAAGTCAACGCAGGCACTTTATTCCAGAGATAAAAAAATCGCCTGTCTTTAGCTTATACATACAAGCTTAAGGGCGATTGCTTTACTAGAAATAGTCGTGCTGTAAAGTGATTGGATGCGGGAGCAACTTCTCTAGATAAGGAAGGAACTTACGACCTAAAAGAACTTACAACGGCACTAATCTGCTGATGCTTTGCTGCTAGTAAATATAATTCCAGTTCCCCTCAGTGGTTAATATGTCATCAATTATCTGAGCTAGGCGGTAGTGTAAAAAGTGAAAAATAAAAACTTTATCAAATCACTGAAAAGTTGCTAAATATGATATGGATTCGTTGATTAGCTTAACAAATTCAACTGTTGTAGCTGACTATTTAATGCGTAATGAGCCAAATGAAATATTCGGTGCTAATTATTTATATAATCAACATCACATCAGATCATTAAATATGAGTGTTTATTTAATGGGACAATTAACCAAGTCAATGTTTAAACAAGGGTTATTGTAGAGCAATGCTTAAAATATCATGCATGTTCAGTGATAATTTTCCATCAGCATCCATCAGGGCTAGAACTTGAAAGTTCTGCTGACATAAACATCACACGCAGAATAAAAGAATCTTTAACGCTAGTGGATATTACCTTACTCGATCATATTATCTGTGGTCGAACTGGCTCAAGCTCAGTAGCTAGCAAAGGCTTAATTTAGGTGACTATATAGCCTAAATTAAAAGGCCAGATCAATTGATCTGGCCCTTCTATTTGGCCTGTTACGTGTGTAATTTTTTGGATGTTTTTTGTGTTATAATAGCCATGTGCATATTGGTTGTCTTTCATAGTGGGAGCGCACTAAAAACAACTAAAATAACCTGAATGAGCGCTAGCCTTTCAGGTTAGCACTCGTTTGAAAGGAGTGTGTTATGTTAAGACTTAAAGATCGAAAAAGTATTTGTAACGGTAATATCACCCATTGCTATAGCTACAGTGTTAGTTGCTGGCTCTATTACATTAGTGGCCAGTTGTTATTTTGCTTACATAAGCGAGAGGTATATATAAATTATGAGTAATTTAATGGTTGCTGCTCTTGTGTCAATACCGGTGATAATTCTTTTTATCGCTATTGGATTTTGGGCAAAACAAAAAGGTGATGCTCTTCTTAGAGAAGATCCTGATAATTAGCTAATTAAAGCCAACTCGCTATGAGTTGGCTTTAACTTAGTTTTATCTATATCGATAACAAATGCTAGTATTTTTATACTTTGGCTGTGTACACAAACATTCCTGATAGTCTTTTGGTTTTTTATTGAAAATCTTCGGCGGTGTTCTTGCTACAACACAACGATTTCTGAAATGTTCATCATTAATATCACTACATGACACGTTTTGAGCAACACTTGTCTCATTGCCACTTTTGTCTCTTTCTCTACATTTTTGTGGCTTACTTAGCCACCAAAATGTTGCTAAATATGTAGTCCATTTAATTAATACTTTGCGACACTCAGAATGAGAAGCGGATATCGAACATAGGCATTCCAAGCATCATCATCGAATGTTTCTCTATTTATTTATGATCATAAAGATAGCTAATTATGATCATAAGGTACTCCTTAGTATTTAACCGAAAGTGAACTGGGAGAATGGTTTTATGGTTTTATGGTCGAGTAATGTTGGCCACGAACTTGTAAGTTTTCCAGTACCTTCTCTCTCATTAATCCAATCGATTTCATGATGGATATTGGCAGTATTATGATACCAGTGTCCTCACATTATCTAACTACTACAGTTAACATTATATTCTCCGCTAGTTAAGCTAAATCGAATCAGGTTGAGTTTTGTTATAAAATACCTACAGAGGCTCGAGCTAACAAGGTGGCTAGTTCACTTGACCACTTAAAATCAACGATTCAGTCATTTGCGCTACTATGTTGGAAGTAGTAATGAAAATTCCATATGGGGAACAAAAAATCCCGTTTGAACGAGCTTTAGTGAGATGAGGTGTTTTTATTGAATTAAACATAAAAGTTCCTATGCCAGTTTTAGTTCAATAATGTTATTAATCGCCGCGCCATTCCATTTATATCCATAGTGTTTGGCTTGGCAAACTTTAGTCACCAAATTAGGTTTAAAGAGTGCAAAGCATTCATTCGCGCCATGGCGTACCGAACGATAGCGAATGCCATCTTGCTTTGTTGCTTTGAGTGTCACCGCCATTGCCTGCCCACGTGCATAACTTGTTGGGTGATAAATATCACTCAACAAATGCTCTTCACTGGTAAGATCCACTAAGTTGGCACTAAATGCTGCTGCGATAGAGCGCATTTGAATATCTTGGGGGGGTTCATTGGTATATCCTAGCATTAGCTCCATGTGGTATACCGTTTCTTTTATCGCTGTATCAATGGACGTTGCGCAATAATAGGCACCAAAATCTCGCGTATTAAACCGTCCGCCGTCGGGACTACAATAAGTAAACGTAGCCATGACATAACTACAATGTGGAATTCCCACTAAGCGTTCGTCAACTGGTATGCGACTAAAGTCCCCAGTCTCTTCCAATAAACGTGGATTGGTTAGTGCCTCGATGGCAAAAATAGCTTCCAATTGCTCTGGTGAAGCCACATCTTCGTAAAGGTTTATGGGGGGGTACTTTGAAGGGATCAGCCGATAAGTATCATGCTCAACATAGTTTTTTAGCACATACTCGCTCACAACGAACGACCACCACGAAATGCGCCCATCCGAGATGCTACTTCATAAAGGTTAATGACATTACCTTGGGTCATGACTTCCATGGCTGAACGACCACCAAAAAACGGATGACTATTTGGTTTGTTTACCCAGTTATACACGCTGTCTTCATGGGAGAATATCACTCGTAACGATTTGTGAATATTAAATAGATAACTCATACGCTCCAATAAATCCCTTGATACTTTTGCTTTATCAGGCTGCGCACGATATTTAGTTAACGTTGAGCGATTGGTTAACCCTAATAACTTCATTTGATTAACTTGATCGCATTGCCATTTGTCCAGGATATTAAAAACCACCGGCAGAGCTTGTTTACCAGCGTCGGTAAGATTTGGTGTTTCTTCAATAAAATCTTGTTTCATCATCTTGTTCCTTTATCATATCGATATAAGCAACTGTACCATATATAGACAATGTCTGGCTACATGTCTAAATGTAAACAAACTGAGGCCGATGTAGCAGATTATCGTCCTGATTCTATTTCCTATCGTTGATATTGTTTATTTAATTAAGCGAGTGCTTTGGCTGTCGCTGCTAAAGGCTGGGTAGTGCTGGTTATTGATAGGGTAAACGAATTCACTTTATTCCAGAGATAAAAAAATCGCCGGAAGGCGATTGGTTTATATGCTGTAAAGTGATTGGATGCGGGAGCAAGATTTGAACTTACGACCTTCGGGTTATTAGGCTTTTTTTTTAGCGGTATCTTAATAAATATCAATGTACATTAAGTAGTTAATTTTATTAACATGCTGTTATTTATAGGTATGATAGTAAAATGTTGTGACTTATTTAATGTATACCTCAGAGGGCCAGTTTATTATTTGTCACAAACTATCACTACAACCTCATTTGTATTATTGAACCATTAAGTGAATTTAATGTCATTTAAATAAATATAATACACTTAGTCACTGATTGCCTAAGGCCTCAAGGTAGTTAATTATTGGTGAAAAATCACCACCATCAGCTTTACGTAGACCGTTGATGTAAGCTTGCCTTTCCTTCGACATGTCTTCAAGTTTAGCATTTGCCCACCGCAGAGGTTTTCTGTTTAGCAGATACACCCTAACAATATCGGTGAACATTCTTGAGTGTCGACCATTGCCATTGGGGAAAGGATGGATCTGAACAAGTCGATGTTGAATTCTAGCACTAAGCTCAAGATCGGAAAAGTGTTTAAACTCAATCCAGAGTTTTGCATCTTCTAGGAAATTATTTAGGTCAACGGATATGTTTTTGGGATCGACGCCAATGTTTAGTTCCCTTAACCGAAATAGTCCAGCCCAATCCCACACATCACCAAATAAGTTATTATGAAGTGCAACGACAAACTCACGGCTAAAGATATCATCGTGACTCGGGGATTTCATATTTGACGCCCAGATCTGCCCTTGAAGAATATTTGCTGCCTCCACTTCATTAAGCTGAGCGCGAGTTTGGATATGAGGCAACTTTAAACCCTGCAGATCATCAGGAGATAATGGCGTAGCGCCATCAGGGTTATCGGTTAATAAATTCATCGTTACACTCCTTTATCACTTTTCCAAAGCACGCGGCCTCCTGCGTTTAGTAGCTCTTGTTTTAACTTATCAAATAGAAATTTCTCTTTGTCTGGATCTATCGATTGGGCTTCGAGAAACATATTTTGAGTGTTTAATGATAGTTGTACCTTAGCCAATTGCTCTGCTCGCTCTTCGAGAAGCAGGTTAATATCCTTTTTAGGTACTAGTGCATAAGTAAGTTCACAGCCCAACTTGTCAGCCATATCTTTTAGCTGATTAATGGTAATATCACCACCAATCTCACGGCGCTCTAATACTGAAACGCGATTACGGCTCAAGTTGAGTCGCTGGGCTAATTGAGCACCTGACATTTCCAGTGCCTTTCGCATAGTTCTAACCCAGCCTTCGGCGGGGGGAGGAGCAACCTTTAACGAAGATGCAGAGTTAGCGATTTCTTTGTATTGTTCGTTCACCATTGATTGAACTATATTTTTAGCTCTTTTATCCTTGAAAGTTGTCATAATCCACCTCAATAGTAATGTATATTAGGTATCATTGTAATTTAAAGTGATTACGATATCAATATTTTGTATCTAAATTGAATTACGCACATTTTATTTTGTATATATATAAGGTTACTGGTTTTATGTTTTTAATTTTAGGGGCATAGTTAATTTTTTACCTAGGCCAAGTCAATCCCAAATAGTAATAGGCATAATGAAATTGTCACAAAGCCATCTAGAATAAATGCCGGATAATTTATTTACCCTAAGAGTTAACTAGCTGACTATAGTAGTTTTAAGTGGCAAGTATAGTTAGGTCTATTAACGTCAATTAAGATCCTTGCTGACACTGGATGTCACAGCAACGTCACAGAATGACACGGTATTGTTAGCTTTATTGGCAAAATAGGCGAAGGTCACCGGTGATTGGTTATGCAATATTTTCATTATTTATTCGTTAGGTAAAAATAGCAAAACGAGAGAAAATGTCACAGGGGTGGCACAAGCCGTTTTTTTGATGATTTAGCTTGGTCATTTTTGATAACCTAGGCGCTTAATTTACGGCCGAATTTAACGATATTTTAGGTGGTGAAATTATCGTATGAAGCTAAGGTTTGACTAAGGGATTACAGAGGCTACCGTCAATTTTATGATCAATAATAATCTGGGATAGGTAGGGTAGGAAAGGCTTTAGGTAGATCGGCTTCGAAGTGGTTCTCATTTATTCCAGGCATAAAAAATCGCCAGACTCAGTAAGAGGGCGATTGGTTTATATGCTGTAAAGTGATTGGATGCGGGAATAAGATTAAAAAGCTCACGACCTTCGACTCTTTATTATGAGAAAGTTGAGCCCGACGAGCTACCAGCCAGCTCCATCCCGTAATCACTTTGTTCCAGGCATAAAAAAATCGCCTGTCTTTAGAAACTAAAGGGCGATTGCTTTATATGCTGTAAAGTGATTGGATGCGGGAGCAAGATTTGAACTTACGACCTTCGGGTTATGAGCCCGACGAGCTACCAGACTGCTCCATCCCGCAATCACTTTGAGTTATCTTATTATTAAGTAGTAAAAAATGTTGGATGCGGGAGCAAGATTTGAACTTACGACCTTCGGGTTATGAGCCCGACGAGCTACCAGACTGCTCCATCCCGCAATCACTTTTTACTTAAAACTTTATAACTTGAATAACTCTGTTTAAAAATGTTGGATGCGGGAGCAAGATTTGAACTTACGACCTTCGGGTTATGAGCCCGACGAGCTACCAGACTGCTCCATCCCGCAATCACATTTTACAAAGTAAAAGATTTGAACTTACGACCTTCGACTTTATAATTACGAGAAGTTGAGCCCGACTGGTTTACCCAGACTGCTTTGTCTCGCAATCACTTTTAAACAATCTTTAACTTAACGTCTAACCTTGTGGTTAGCTGCCTCGTTTCAGATGGCGCTATAATAGCGATATTATTGGCTAATGCAACTAATAATTTTAAATTACTTTCTATCTGTCGCAAAAATAGACGTTAGGCTTTGGATTGCTTTTTAAGTCGCCACTTAGCGATATAAATGCAGCAATTGATTAACATTAAATTCACCACCTAGGCCATATTCCATGATTAACAGTTGTTGTATTTTTTCACTGACTTCTTCAATCGCACCTTGCTGGGTGATTAAACCGTGCTTTATTAACAGTGCGAGCTTTTCATCTGCGTTCAATGTTTGTTTCGACTGATAAAAAAAGCCTAATTTTCGCTCATCAACTAATTCTACAAGCAGACGCCTTGCGACATTATTACGTTGTTCTATCAATAGTGGCGTTAGCGCTGCTTTACTTGCAACTTGCATCGAATTCGCCGCCAAGTTTATCGTTGGGTGTGCAGGGTGGCTCTGATCTTTTGAATCGACGGTAATATCTGCTGGGCGAATGTGGCCAAAAACAGAGAGGTATAGTGTGGAGGTCAGCGAATTTACCTGCTGGTTTACCGGGTATTGATAATCGGAATAGACCGGCACAGTCATCGTCGCTGGGGTATGCGCCAGTTCGTGGGCAAGGTTATTAGTGTCTTGCACCAGATGAGAGTATTGACCACGCAGACTCGATAGGGTGCTTTGAGCGTGTTGCAGTTGGTTTTCAACTCGCGTTAGGCTCGATTGAACGCTACTTAACGAGCTGTTGAGCTGCGATCGCTTGGCTTGGGTTAAACTGCTAGCCGTTAGCGCCATTTCGATATGACTGAGTTTGGATGATAACTGCTGCTGCGTATTATGCAATGAGCTGGCATTACGACGGGCGCTCTTAATGTCACGCCTATTCTCTCGCTGCTCTCGCTGATTATGGCTTAGGCTATGTTGCATCTCTAATAACTGCGGGTTGGCAACTATTTGGCTGCCGCTGACATATTGCGTCTGTACAGTAAGCTGTGATTGCTCGATCTCAAAAATTGGATTCGATTGCGAAAATTTTATTTCGGTCGCAGACTGATCTGAAGTGAGTTGCAGGCCATCGATAGCGTCGATGACTTGCTCTGACACACTGGTACTATTGATATCGAGCCTGACATTGATCATGCTTTGCTCTCTCAATTGTTGATAAAGCGCTTTATATTGTTGATTGGCTTGTGGGCTACGGGTTATTTCAAAGGCTTTGGCGTACAGCAGCAGTGCTTTTTCGGGTTGCTGGTTTTGTTTGGCAATGGCGGCCTGAGTTTCTAGGTTGTTGGCCCATTGGGTTAAAGAATTCTGTGCTTGGCTAAGCTGGGTGAGTGTCGCTTTATCGTTTGGCTCTTCTTCTAATGCCGCACTAAATTTTTCAACCGCCAATTCATATTGCTGATGAGTCATTAATTGCTGACCCGCATCGATGAGGTTTTGATGGGCGCAGCCACTTAATAGGCTAAACGCGATAAAAAAGGCGCTTAAACGTAATTTTTTGCCTAAATGGCGGGGGAAATTAGCATGATTCACGAGCTTGTTCCTTAATCTATCTGTTTTTAATGTCTATTTTAAAGCGCACAACTGAACTGAAGCTGACTCATTATAATAGCGTATTTAGTGATAATAATTGATGAAAAGTTATTTGATACATTTAGACACACTTAAAAACAGGCATAAATTAGCATTTTATGATATAACGTGGCCTTTTTGTGACTGTATAAAATTGATAACAGGGTAGAATGAATATGAATAAACTTGTTAGTGGTTTGCTATTTGGTTTATCGGTGGTGATTTCATTACCGTCGATGGCCGGCGGTAAGCCGTTTGAAGATAAATTTCGTCAACTTGACGAATTATTACCAACGCCAAATACCTATCGCACTGCATCGGGTGCGCCGGGCCATAAATATTGGCAGCAGCAAGCTGATTATAAGATTAGAGTAAAACTTGATGACCAAAAACAAAAATTAACCGCATCAGAAACAATTACCTATACTAATAATTCGCCTGACACCCTAACTTACCTATGGTTACAGTTAGATCAGAACCGTTTTAAACGTGAATCATTAGACAAAATGACACGTACCACCAGTGTCGCGGGCAAAGAAAACCCTAAGACAACGTTTAGCTCAATGCGTAATCGCGTCAAGTCATCACAGCATGACGGTGGCTATGACATCACTAAAGTTGCTGATAGTCGTGGCCGCGCGATGAAATACGTTATCAACAATACAATGATGCGTATCGATTTGGCTAAACCACTAAAATCTGGTCAGGATATCGAATTTAGCATCGATTGGAACTACCAAGTGCGCGAACAAAAAGTATTGGGTGGTCGTGCCGGTTTTGAGTACTTTAAAGAAGATGATAACTATCTTTATGAAATCGCGCAGTGGTTCCCCCGCATGGCGGCTTACTATGACGTGTACGGTTGGCAGAATAAGCAATTCTTAGGTAATGGTGAGTTTACCCTTGAATTTGGTGATTATGATGTGCAAATTACCGTGCCTGCGGATCACATTGTTGCTGCGACTGGTGAGTTACAAAACACCAAGCGCGTACTAACCTCAACGCAGCGTAAGCGTCTTGCTAAAGCAAAGACTGCTAACAAGCCAGTGATCATCGTGACTGAAGAAGAAGCGATTGAAAACGAAAAAGAAAAATCAAGCAAGACCAAGACTTGGCATTTTAAAGCTGAGAATGTTCGTGATTTCGCTTGGGCTTCATCGCGTAAATTCATTTGGGATGCGCAAGGTTACAACGAAGGCGATATCGACACCATGGCGATGTCTTTCTACCCGAAAGAAGGTAACCCTTTGTGGGAACGTTATTCGACTGAAGCGATTGTTCACACCATCGAGCACTACAATAAGTACAGCCTACAATACCCATACCCTGTTTCAATTTCAGTGAATGGTCCTGTCGGTGGCATGGAATACCCAATGATCACCTTCAATGGTCCACGCCCAAAAGTAGACAAGAAAACTGGTGAGAAAACTTACTCAAAGCGCACCAAATACGGTCTTATTGGCGTTATCATTCATGAAGTTGGTCATAACTACTACCCAATGATTGTTAACTCAGATGAGCGTCAATGGACTTGGATGGATGAAGGCTTAAACACCTTCGTGCAATTTTTAGCACAGCAAGCTTGGGAAGAAAACTACCCACAGCGCCGTGGTCCAGCACGTAAAATCGTTAACTACATGAAAAGCTCACATCAAGTGCCTATCATGACCAACAGTGAGTCGATTCTACAGTTTGGTAATAACGCTTATGGTAAGCCAGCAACAGCGCTTAACATTTTACGTGAAACTATCATGGGTCGTGAGTTGTTTGACTTTGCCTTTAAAGAGTATGCAGAGCGTTGGAAGTTTAAGCGTCCTACACCGGCCGATTTCTTCCGTACTATGGAAGATGCTTCAGCGGTTGATCTTGATTGGTTCTTCCGTGGTTGGTTCTACACCACAAATCATGTTGATCTTTCACTTGATAAAGTGACCAAGCTGCACATCGGTAGTCAGGATCCTGAAGTTGAGAATGCATGGGATCGAGATCAGTTTAATCAAGAGCCTAGCGACATTAGCAATATGCGCGATAAAGGTCTTGTGGTGCGCACTAAAGGCAAGCCTGAGTTGTTAGATTTTTACAACGAACACGATGAGTTCACGGTAACCAACAGCGATCGCAACAAGTATGTTAAAGATCAGAAGAAACTTGAAGACTGGCAGTTAGAGCTACTTAAAAATGGTAGCAATATCTACGTTGTTGACTTTAGCAACAAGGGTGGCCTGGTTATGCCAATCATCTTAGAAGTTAAATACACTGACGGAACGAGTGAGATCCAACGTATTTCTGCGCAAATTTGGCGTAAAAATACCGAGCAAGTTTCGAAGATGCTAATCACTGATAAAGAAATCAGCGCGATCACGCTTGACCCTTACTGGGAAACTGCCGATGTTGATGTTAACAACAACTACTGGCCTGCACGTGTTGTAGAGTCTCGTTTAGCGCTATACAAACGTAAGAAATCTAAGAGCATGATGGAGAAATTCAATCAAAAGCTTAAGACCAAAGAAGACTTAGAAGCCGAAGAGAAAAAGGCCGAAGAGAAAGCTAAGGCGGAAAAAGACGCTAAAGAAAAGAAAGCGGCTTAACCGATGACTGTTCGCATTGTATTGAGCTTTTTCGCGTTGTATTTGGTGGTGGCGCAAGCCGCTGCCCATACGTTCTTTGTCGGCAATACCGAGATAATGAGTAACCAACATACTAATAGTATCGAGGTTATTCATCGCTTCACTAGTCATGATCTGGAAGCACTGCTTTCAGATCGACATCAGGTGCGAGTCTACGCCGACAGTGAAGCCTATCTTAAATTGGTTAAAGCCTATGTGGTCGAAAACTTTGCTTTAATAGGCAAAGATGGCAAACCCTTAGCGCTTGAGTTTGTTGGTATTGAGGCGGGCATTAATGACACGCATATTTATCAGGAAGTGCTAAACACCACTAAGATTAAAGGCGTGACGGTTAAGCATCGCTTGTTAACCGATTATTTCACTAACCAGAAAAACCGGGTTAACTTTGAATCGAAAGACATAAAAGGCAGCCTGTTATTCGATAACATTAATGTGAGTGACACCATGGAGTAGTAACTTCTTGATAAAGTCGCTAAGGACTGATTTATGTCAATTGCCTTGACCCGTTTCACCGTTATGATGAAGCCAGTTTAGACAAATAAATCTTAAATTTAGCGATAAAAGAGGTAAGTTATGAGTTCATGTTGTGGTGCCTGTGGCGGTCAAGATACTGAAAAAGCCAAGCAAGAAGAACAGCAAGAAGTAGTTCAGCAACAAGACGAAGAGTAAGTGTAACCACTTAACTTTTCTTGATAAACGGCGATCCACTTGGGTCGCCGTTTTTTTGTTGTTTGTGCCCGACAAAGTCTAAGTAGCGAGATCATCAATTGTTACGATTAAACAATAGAAATCCTTAGGTGTATCGCAATACTCCTGGTTATTATAATTATAGCAATCTAGGCAATACCAATTTAGGTAAGTAATTGATCTACTTTTTGACGAGTAAAAATTGACGAGGACAAGTTATTTAGGCCGTTAAAAAATGATTAGGTACTTTTTCGGTTGGTATTACTCAACTATCAAGGTGAACGTTCAGTGCTTAAAACCCTCAGTAAACTATTTTCACAATTAACCAATGATCAGCCACAACCTCAGGCTATCGCCACCGATCTCGCCCTTGCTGTGTTGCTTTATGAAGTGGCCAGTGCGGACATGACCATCGATGTAACCGAGCAGTCTACTATAGGCAGAATATTGGCTGCAAGTTTTGAAATGAGCGAACTTGAGGTCACTCAATTACTAGCGCAAGCAAAAATTGAACAAGAAAATTCAATATCGATACAGACCTACACCGCCATCATCATCAAAAATATGGGGCAACCGCAGCGCAGCGCACTCATTCAAGGGATGTGGCAGGTTGCTTATGCCGATGGTGAATTAGACGGTCACGAAGAATATATCATTCGTAAAGTCTCAGATCTTATCTACCTTAGCCACAGTGATTACATCAAGGCTAAATTACAGGTGATTGACGCGATAACGCCAAAAAATTAGTCCTTCATACTCGGGCTATCGCTGCACTTATTTTTCGATAATGTCTGGTGACGCCAAACAATAAGACCAATAACACGAAAAATTCAACCATTAATGATAGGCTTAATGCCATATACATTAGTGGCATTAATAGCGTTGCAAGCAGTGATACTATCGTGATGATGTGGCTATAGAAGAGTAGCTTAATGCCTGACTTACTCATCAGTTGATGCACATTGGGTAGCAGAGAAAACGCCTCGAAGTTGATCCCGCATTGCCGCTGCAGATGAATGTAAGCCAAAAATGGCGCTATTTTTACCAGCATCGCGACAATGATACTCAATATTGCGATGCAATAGAGGCTGGCGTAAATCAATGGTGAAAGGCGCAGATAAAAATCAAATAGGCTGGCGCATAAACACAAAGCCAGTGTTATTAATGCGACATACCACAGGGTAATACTAGGGTCGGGAATTTTACGCTTACGCCGATAAATAACGTGCAATGCGACCCCACTATAGATGAGTACGAGCATGGTAATGGCACTATCGATGATTGCCATTAGGTAAGGGCTGATGGTTAGCGCGCTAAAACACACTTTTCCCAGCAATAGCACCAACAGTGATAGGGGAAGAAAGCGCTGGCTCCAGTGAGGAAAGGCGGGAGCGACATGAAACATCGGCAGCACTTGAAAGCTCACGCCCATAATTAACAAGCAAACCCAGCCAATTAATCCTAATCCCGCGTGTGCATCGGTGAGTTGTTTAAGCTGGTTAAAGGCGCTGCCGATTAGGCGATCGCTAAGTAATAAGCCAGCCACAATAAGCAAGCACAGCATCGACAACATCGCCAGGCGCATTACCTTAAGAGAGTGTTGCTGCTGGTTGGTGCGGCCTATACTCAACAATATCGCGCCAAGCAGTAAACTGATACCGAGTAATATTAAGGTAAATGCCAAGACCAATAGCCACGATTGGGCATAAATAAAGCCAGCGATTAGACTAAGCGTTCCTATCACTAGGCCAATGAGGGTAGTATTGGCAATTAAATTGACTCGTGGCAGCGATTGACCGCCTAACACGCTAACTAGCTGGAGCGTCGCGCCGCACATCACCATGGTAAATACGCCTAAGACCAAGGCATGAGTCAGCGCTAATGTGTAAGGGTGCCAGCGACTATGCCATAGTTCTTCACCGCCAATGCCAATTATTAGGGCGCACAACAGGCCAAAACAGGCGGCACTGATGAAAAAGCGCAGTGGCAGTGAAAAAGGGGGAATATTATCGAAACTCAGGCCTGCAAGGTTCAAAATTAGTCTCGGCGTTTGATGTTAATAAGGTAAAAAGAGCCACTTTGTTGTACTTGATAACTAAAGCCAAGTTCAATCAGCTTCGGATACAGTGGCTTGGGCTCTTGCCGATGGCGCACCACTAAGGTTTGTCCCCTGCTAATGCCTGTTAGCGCGTTAAGTATCACTCGCATCGGCTCAGGGGCAGCTAACTCACTCACATCTAAATAAACATTGTCCATATTAGGCTCTGGCTAATTCAACCATTTCGTTAATTGTTTGCGCGGGGTTGGGCAGATTACTTTGAGTCATCGGATAGAGCATCTGCTCTTCTTTCATGTTGTGTTGCTGCATTAGAATCATTAGGGTTTCACTCAGTCCTAGATATTGCTCTTTATCTTGGCCACTCAGAGCATCGGTTAACTGGCTGACCAATTGTCGCATCTGCACGTGTTCGCCGCGCATCACCTGAGTCGGGCCCATGGTCATGCCTGTAGCCTGTTCGAAGGCTGGAAACAAAATGCTCTCTTCTTGTTGTAAGTGGTGTTCGAGATCGGCGGCAAACAAGCGCCATTGCGTGGTGGCATTAAGCCAGTCTTTTTTGGCGACCAATGCTTCGGCATTAATAAATACATCATCACATTGGCGATGACCGGCGCTCATATATTCTATTACGTTATCCATAATTAACTCGTGGTTATTCTCGATGGACAAAGTATAGAATTAAACGTTGCCTGATTAATTGATTTTCATCTAGTGCTAAGCAGATATTTAGAATATTGGTGAAGGGACTGATCTGTTGATTAATCGATTTTAGATTGGTAGCTTTGCGCGGTGTATACCACTGGTTGATGCTTAGCTAATATTTTTTTAAGTCGTTTAAGTCGTTTAAGGCGCAGAGCATTCAATGGCGTGTTGCGAAACGCGATAACTAATTCTTCGTAACTGAGGTGAGCGGCAAACCTTAAGTTGTTAATTTTGTTTTTTTCGCTGATGTAATCGACAACTTTAGGTTCACTGATGGCGACATGACTACGTTTGCGGCGAGCATTCGTATCAGAGAACGTTCGTCCTTCGCTCGGCTGATGTTATGAGGATATTTATCGATCAAGCGCTGTATTGCCTCTGGGTATAGGTAAGTACCGACGATACCGACGATATTATTTTTAAACGTTTCTTCAATCGTCTCGAAAATAAATGAGTTGTCTTGCTGAGTAAAAAGCGCAATCTGGGAGCAGTCTATCGTTGGTGACAATAGTGGAACATCGAAAGTGTCGGTGGTCCAAGCGGGATAAACGCCAACATATTGACCTGTTTGCTGTGCGGTTTTTTTAGAACGTTGCCACGGGTAAAAATCGACCGCAAGGGATATGTTATCGCTTGCGAGAAGATCGCTGAGTTCTTTTATCGCGCTGCCTTGGTCTGGTAAATCACTCCCGGAATAGGGCTGCCAATCCAATGAGGTAATTCGCCATATCTCTGGTTCTCCAGATAGTGAGTTTGTCGTGGGGATCAATAAGAACAACAGAATACAAATAAGGCGCAAGGCTGGCTGATATTTTTTTAATCGTATACCCTCAAATGTGTATCATTAACAACCTACGCTATTTGTCTACCGTTGTCATTGCTAGCTTTCAATGGTTAACGTAATTAGCTCGCTGCGGGTATTGATGCCAAGCTTCAAATATATCCGGTAGAGGTGATTAGAGACGGTCGATGGCGATAATGATAGCGCACGGGCTATTTGTTTAAATGTATTGCCCTGGCAAATACCATCAACTACCTGTCGTTCGCGCGCGGTTAAATCATCCAGGGGAGATCTCAATCTCACGCTAATGCGATAGAGATCCCCTAAACGTTGTTGATTAAACAGCAGACTCCCTTGACTAAATTGGCGATCACCAGTGACGATGGCGAGCGGAAATTGTTGCCGAACCTCACTGCTTAAATGATCGTCTAAGATATCTAAGAAGCTCGGTTGCACCGCATGATAGAGACCTTTTTCATCGCAGATAGCGCTGTGCTCTGGGCTGGCTTTAATCAAGGGTTCATTGAGTGCTATTAACTGGCGATGAGAGGCTGCGCTGAGTAAATGAAACAGCAGCTGGCTTTGAACCTGTTTCTCTTGGAGACTAAAACTATGTTGCCGATCATAACGATATAGGGTTAGCAGGGTAAATATACCCGCACGCTCATCGGCGTGAATAGAGCTTAATATTCTCTCAATGCCAAAGGGCTTAAAGCATTGTTGATAAAGCGTGGATTGATAAAAATCGTCATCGTTGATCACATCGGCCATATCGATGGCGGTATCGGTGCGCGATATTAACCGATCGATAATCGGGTTTATTGCTCGGTAGGCGATTAATTTTTCGAATATCTCTACCGGCACATCTACCGTCGATTGGGTATGGAACTCGTTGGTGGTGATATGCCCGGTGCCCCAAATTGCACCATCGAAAGAAATGACCTGTTGTAATAAATCTAAGGCCCATACCGAAAAATCGGCGAGAGGAACCTGCGGAGCCTCGCGGTACAACTGGCTAATAAATTGATCGGGAGACATTGCACCTGACATCACTTAAGGCTCCATTGGGTAATTTTTACCATAGTAATCGATGGCGTTGTTTGTGAGTATAAAACAAACCTTTAGTCAGTGATAGTTGGATAATGTCATGGTAGAAAAACTGCAAAATGAATATGACTGCATCATTGCCGGCGGTGGCATCGCAGGACTCGTTACCGCGTTAGAGCTGCTGGAGCAGACACAGCAAAAAATATGTATTGTCGATCGCGATACCAAAGCGCGTTTGGGCGGGCTAGCACGCTGGGCGTTTGGCGGCATGGCGCTTTGTGCAACCAAGGAACAACGCCGGTCCAAGATTGATGATAGTCCGGCGTTAATGCTGCGCGATTGGCAACAATTTGCCCAGTTTGAGCCATCAGATATCTGGCCTAAGGCTTGGGCTGATGAGTACACCCAGCATAACCATAAAAAAGTCTATTGTTGGTTAAAGTCGCTAGGCTTGAGTTTTTTACCCGCGGTGAATTGGGTGGAGCGTGGTTTGTATAGTGCCGGTAATTCCGTGCCTCGCTACCATGTACTTTGGGGCACTGGCTGGGAACTCATTGAGCGAATTATCGCTAAACTAGCACCTTACGCGGCGCAGGGACGACTGCACTATCTGCACCAACACAAGGTGATAGCGCCACATGTCACGCAGGGGGTGATTTCAGCCGTTACGGTACTGGATGAGAAAAACCAACGGCAGTTTGAGCTTGCAACTCATTGTTTTGTGGCCGCCTGCGGTGGCATCAATGGCAGTCTCGACAATGTCAAAAAGCATTGGTATAAACCCTGGGGAGCGCCACCGACACAATTACTCAATGGCGCTAACCCAATATCTGATGGTAAATTACATCAACAAATCTCCCAACTCGGCGGCGTGATCACCCATAGTGACAAGATGTGGAATTATGCGGCGGGGATTGAGCACCCGCAGGCCGAGTTTGCAGGGCATGGCTTGAGCCTTATTCCGAGTAAATCGGCCTTATGGCTAGATCATCAAGGTCAGCGCATTGGGCCGCAGCCCTTGGTTACAGGATTTGATACACGTTTCCTATGTGAGCAAGTTGCCGCGCTGGAGCAGCCGTGGACTTGGCAGGTGATGAATTGGAAGATTGCCAAGAAAGAGTTAGCGGTTTCAGGCTCGCAGCATAATCCGTCAATTCGTGATAAAAACCTGCTTGGCTTGGTCAAAGAGTCGTTGTTTGGCAACGAGCGTTTGATCAAGCAACTTGCTCGGGAAAGCGCTGACTTTTTAGTCGCGGACAGTCTTGAACTATTAGCTCAAAAAATGAATGAAACCACCATCGAGAGTCATATCGACAGCACTTTTTTAGCCCAACAAATTGAGCAATATGACAGTCAATTGAACCGGGGCAAAGGGCTGAGTAACGACGATCAAGCACGGCGTATCAGTCATGCCAGACAGTGGAAGGTTGATCGGATGCGCACGTGTAAAGCGCAGCCCATTGTCGACGCTAAAGCAGGGCCATTGATCGCCATTAAACTTAGACTGATCAGCCGCAAGAGTCTGGGCGGGGTGCAGACCAACCTGCAATCTCAAGTATTAAATAATCACGGACAGCCGATAATCGGTTTGTACTGTGTCGGCGAGGCAGCCGGTTTTGGCGGTGGCGGGGCTAGTGGTCTGCGCTCGCTAGAGGGTACATTTTTAGCCGGCTGTATCTTAACCGCGCGCAATGCCGCGCAAGCCATTATTGCAACAAATAAAACTAAAACTAAAACAATAAAATAAAGAGAGTTAAACGATGAAGAAAACAGCAGCATGGTTGGTGCGTTACGCACTAGAGCAATTAAACATTAAATTTACCTTCGGGATCCCTGGGGTTCACAACACTGAAATTTACGATGAGCTGGCACAATCAAAGCTTATAGAGCCTGTATTGGTTACCCATGAGGGGTATGGCGCGTTTATGGCCGATGCGGTGAGCCGCAGTAGTGACAGCCTGGGCACGCTAGTGATTGTGCCCGCTGCTGGCGCCACTCATGCAGCGAGCGGCATTGGTGAGGCTTATCTCGATGGTATCCCAATGTTAATCATCTGCGGTGGCGTGCGCAACGATTCCCAATTTGAATATCAACTACATGACATGGATCAGCACAAGATGCTCGAACCTATCACCAAGCAAACCTTTAAAGTGAATACTCATGAAGAGGTGATCCCGATGTTGTATCAGGCATTTAATATAGCGACACAGGGTGAGCCTGGTCCAGTATTTGTCGAGATCCCGGTTAACTTACAGCTAGACAAAGGAGTGGTTAGCAGCCTGCCAATTTATCAGCAAGCGCAGCCGACACTGCCACGCGATATTAGTAAACAGGTTAAACAGGCGGCGCAGCTGTTACTTAGCGCCAATTCTCCGGGTCTTTTTGTGGGCTGGGGCGCGGTCGATGCCAATAATTTATTAGTAGAGATAGCGGAATTGATTAATGCCCCAGTCTCAACAACGCTGCAGGGGCTAAGCTCATTTTCTGCCAGGCATCCGCTGCATACCGGCATGAGCTTTGGGCCTGGCGCTGTACCTGCGGCGACTAACGCGTTTGTCAATTGTGACTGTTTGCTTGCCATCGGCACGAGATTTGCTGAAATCGCCACTGGGAGTTTCGGGGTCACCGTACCAGAAAATCTTATTCACGTTGATATTAACCCCAAGGTCTTTAATGCCAATTATCCTGCTAAGGTGACCCTAGAAGGCGACAGTGTCTTGGTGTTAGAGCTGCTGCTGGCGCAACTAAAATTGCTTAGCTCGACTAAGAAAATGATTCGAGGCAATACGCTGACGAAGCAGATAGCCGCTGACAAGCAGGCTTATGTTGATCAATGGTTTGCCCATGATAGTGGCGATCGCGTCAATCCTGCCAAGTTTTTTGTCGCATTAAGACGGATGATTGCTGATGATGCCATAGTAATCGCCGATGATGGCAATCACACCTTCCTAGCGGCCGAGCTCATGCCCTGTTATTTACCCCGACACTTCTTTAGCCCGACGGATTTTAACTGCATGGGTTATGCCACGCCTGCGGTGGTCGGCGCAAAGCTCGCTAATCCAGAGAAGCAAGTGGTGGGCATTATCGGTGATGGCGCTTTTCTGATGAGTCAAACAGAATTGTTCACCGCGTCAGAGCGTAACATCGGCGCTATTTTTACCATTTTTAGTGATGGTGAGCTGTCACAAATTGCACAGGCGCAGCAGGTACCCTATAACCAAAAAACCTGTACCGTGTTGCCTAACCTGCGCTTGAAAGGCTTGGTTGAAGCGAGTGGCTGTCAATATATTCGGATGGAAAATGAGCAAGATATTGAGCCGTGTATCGCCAAGGCGTTAGCGCTAGCGGAGCAAAATATTCCGGTAGTGCTCGATGTTAATGTCGACTATTCCAAGACCACTCGTTTCACCCAAGGCGCGCTAGCAACCAATTTAAAACGGATGAAATTACCGACCAAAGTGCGAATGATTAGCCGTGCGCTCTGGCGAAAACTATAGTAAAAGCATGGTGTGTTATTATTTTGTAACATGTTGTCGAGTGATAATGATGAGTTTTAATTAGAAATAGCGAATACTTATTGTACTATCGTACAGAGTGGTGTAAGTTTTTGTTTGTGAAGTTAATCATTAATATCTACTCGGTATTAAACTGATAGCACGATGAAGGTTTTAGTGTGGTTTTTAACTTTCACTAGGTGATGTTTTAATAATTCATCAGTGATTTTTAATAATCCGGCAGTAATTGTTGCGTAAATGTTTCTTAATGAGTGGTATCAATAATAATAAAAGTGTTGGGAGATAATAATAATGTTAAGAATTAACCCTAGTATTAAGAGTCACAAAAACAAGGTGGCAAACGCCGTCATTGCAGCGCTTAGTATTTCCTCTTTTGCTGCTGTTGCAAATGCAACTGATAAACAACAATCACAAATCGAAGTGGTCACTATCACCGCACAAAAACGCGTGCAAAATATATTAAAGGTGCCGGTATCGGTTGGTACCGTGTCTGAAGATGCTATCGAAGAAAGCGGCTCGGTTATCCTCAGTGATTTAGACAAATTTATTCCCGGCTTTGATTTTTCAGACTCAAATATGACCCAAGCTGGTATTACCATGCGCGGTGTGTCTAGTCCAAATATCAGTGTGGGTGGCGATCCATCTTCTGCCACCTTCTTCGATGACGTGTATATGCCACGTGCAGCGCAAAACGTGTTGTTTTCAGACATGGAGCGAATCGAAGTATTAAAAGGACCACAGGGCACATTGTTTGGCCGAAATGCCGCGATGGGCGTGGTTAACATGGTGCCAAAATCCCCCATCGAAGATAGCGAAGGTTTTGCCAAGGTAAGCCTGGGTACCGACTCATTGATGCGACTCGAGGCCATGGCCAATGTCGCGCTTAGCGATAACGTGTTTATTCGCGCGAATGTCTTAAGTACCACGCAAGATGGCTTCGTCAATAATATCTCCACGCCGAGCTGGAACGACAATAGCAAAATTTGGGATGGCGAGGCACGCGATCATAAAGCGGCGCGGATCGCGCTAAAATGGAATATTTCCGACACCACCAACGTGCAATTTTCCTATGACTGGGACGATTTAGAGCAGGCGCCACCAATGGCCATCGGCATCAGTGAATATGCCTATGACAGTGGCAACGATGTCTTTTCATCCACCGTTGAAAATGATGTGCGCAACGGCGTTGAAGGACGTGACATGACCGCCTTCACCATGAAGCTAAATCATGAGATTAACCAGCAATGGTCACTAAAATATGTTGCTAGTTACCGCCAGTGGCAAACAGTTAACCGCGAAGATGAAGATGGCTCGGCACAAATAGACCGCTATTTCGATACCTCAAATAATGAAGATTCAGACATTTTTTATTCTGAATTACAAGCGAACTATGTCAGTGATAAGCTTAATGTTGTCACAGGGTTCTCCTATTCAAAAGAAAAAGTAAGTCAAACCACCGAGCTTAATTTAACCAGCGATAGCGCGGCGCGATTGATTACCGGCGAGCTCAATAACTTTATCTACGGTCAATTCGAGCAGAATATTGCAGGATTAATTGGTGGCAATAGTGATGCTCACGCTCAGGGAGCATCGGGCGGAGCTTTTAGCACCTTTAACGATTTTGTCGCTTATAACTATGGCCAAAGTGGCTTTCCAATCGACCATTTATGGCAGGCTGATCAATGGGCTGGCGCATTAACCGCACTAGGCTTTGATAGCGATATTATGACTGCTATCGGTATGCCTGGCGTGCCATTGTCGGGGGATATCGTACGCGGAACGGGTGATCTGACCTACGATATTGTGGCGCAGCAATTGGGCATGGGGGAAATCTTTGGCCCAAGTAATAGCGGTAAATTTTGGCAAGAAACGGTTAATAACACCGGTAATTTTACTAACTGGGGTATTTATTTAGATGCAGATTATGCGATTAACGACAAGTGGAATATTATTGGTGGTATTCGTTATTCACATGATAAGAAAGACTTTAGCTGGTTAATACCACGCGCCGCATTTGATGTCGCTAGAACGCCGGGCATCGATGTTACCCCATTTTCAAATATTCTATTCCCGGAGGTTAACCTCGCCTCATCAGATTCATGGGATCAGGTGACTGGGCGCCTAGTTACCAGTTATCAGTTGAGTGATGTTGATATGTTTTTTGCCTCATACTCAACCGGGTATAAGTCTGGCGGGTTCGATTCGCTAGCACCAAGTACCACATCTTTTGCCCCTGAGGAAACCACTAACTTCGAATTTGGCTATAAGGGGATCTTGGCCGACTCAGTAGTGGCCAACATCAGTGCTTATTATCTTGAGCTGACTAACTTACAGCGTACAGTTACCTCTAAGCAGCCAGGACAAGCTAACGCGGTGCCAACGATTATCAATGTCGATCAGGATATCTCAGGTATCGAACTAGATGTTCGCTGGGCAGCAAACGATAGCTTAACCTTAGGCTTTATGACCGAAATTCGTAAAAATGATACCAATACGCCATCATTCTATAATGGCGAAGGCACGTTTATCGACCCAACAACACTGTCCACCGATGCAGCCAGCAACATGACCTTAACGGCTGATTTTATGCCAGAGATTTCAAGCGGCAGCCTCAACATTCATGTTGATTATGTCTATCGTGAGAATACCAATCATGACATTGTCGGCCTTGAAGAGTATAAAAAAGGTGTTGCTGATTTCTTTACCGACTACAAGAATCTCAGTGGCCGTATTTCCTGGACCGATGACAATGAGCAATATGAGTTTGGTTTATGGGCTAAAAACCTAACCGATGAGCGCTATGTTGTATCTATTGGTGGCTTGGCAGCCGATGTGCTGGGTACGCCGATTGCTCGCATCAATCGCGGACGAGAAATTGGCTTAGATTTTAAAATCAATTTCTAATACCAATTACATTATTTAAGTGATCTATTTTGTAGCGAGGGAAAACGAATTAGAACAAGGCGTTTATTTTCATATCTAGTTGTTCTAAATATGAAATAAACAACGCAGTTATCATTTGTTTTAACCGTGAAAAATGATCACCTTTTTAATGCGATTGGTATAAACCGCTTGTTACGGGAAAGGCCTCGCTCTTTTTGAGCTGGGCCTTTTGTTGTTTTAGTCGATGAGTTTTTATTTTCATTTGTAGATATTACTCGCTAAACTGTTTTAATTGTTTGCTGTAAGTGACTTATTTTATGAGTAGTTTGGTCGATTTTTTTGCGATATTAAGTATTTCCCAAATGTTAATGGCGATGTTATTGCTAGCACCTTACTGGCGCAAGACTCAATCGTTACGTTTGTATATTGCGCTAATGGTGTGCGGGATATTACATGTTTCGGCCATTTTATTATCAGTACAGATTTTGCCTAGCTGGTTATCACAATTACTCTATATCGGAAACAATGCCTTACCTGGGGTATTTTGGTTGGTTAGCCTTAGTGTCTTTGGCGAGCATGTTTCGATTAAGCGCTGGCACTATGGCATAGCCTCACTGACCTTGTTTATTCCTATTTCGGTGCAATTGAGTCAGGCGCTGTTCACGTTTGATATTAGCGATTATGATGCTTTTTATGGCCTAACTAAATATGGTGCCATGGCCTTAGAGTTAACGTTGTTGGTGCATGCCTTAGTCGTGGTCAGCAAGTACTGGGATAGTGACTTGGTGCAGAGCCGTCGGTATATTCGTGGCGGTGTCATTGGTGTGGCGGCGTTATATATATTCTTAGTGATCATCATCGAACAACTGCTTAAATTGACTTGGACTGGCTTAGATGTATTAGAGGTATTGTTGCTAGCGATGTTAATGACGGTGGTTAATCTATTTTTATTTCGGCTCGGTGACAATAGCATTTTCGACCAAGCGATAAAAAAATCCCCTGAGGGCGTAAAGTTATCGCCAAATTCCAAAGAGCTCACTCTCATTATAAATGCGATGGAAGTCGATAAAGCCTATCAACAAGATGGTCTGACAATTAGTCTGTTTGCCAAGCAATTGGGGCTACATGAATATAAACTACGCGGCCTGATTAATGGTGAATTATCGTTTCGCAATTTTAACGACTTTCTCAATCATTATCGCATCGCTCAGGTCACTTCGCAGCTGGGCAATGTCGGCGATAAACCATTACCGGTGCTAACACTCGCCTTAGAAAGTGGCTTTCGTAGTCTGAGTTCGTTTAATAAGGCGTTTAAAGATAAACATGGTGTAACGCCCACCGAGTATCGAAAAAAGGCGAGTGGTAAATAAAATAGCTGAGTTATTTTGGAATCGCTCAGCTATTTTTCATTTTCCGTAAGACTCCAACGCCATAATTGACTAGCTTAAACATCATTCACTAGAAGGATTGTTTATGCGCCCCCTGTTTTTTCTTATTCTATTCATTGGCCTAACGGTTAAGTCGCCAGTCGGTGTTGCTAGTGACAGTCATTTCAAATTAAACAGCCGTTGCCCGGCTAGCTTTGAGTTAAAACACGGTAAGTGCTTCTTGGTTAGCCAGTATCAATTCTATGATTCGACTCAACATCGAGGCGTGGGTGGCACCCAGACATCTTTACCGACCATCAACGATGGTTATTCACCGCAACAGATCGATCTTGGCCGCTACTTATTTTTCGATCCCGTGTTGTCTAAAGATGGTTCGTTGTCTTGTGCCAGCTGTCATCAGCCTGATAAGGGCTTTAGCGATGACTTAGACCGTAGCGTCGGCATCACTGGACAGAAGGTCGGGCGATCCTCACCGAGCCTGTGGAATGTTGGATTCTTAGGTAAATTATTTTGGGATGCTCGTGCGACCACATTAGAAGAGCAGGCGAGTGGGCCACTGTTTGATGAAAATGAGATGGGCAACACGCCACAAAACCTACTGGCTACGCTCAATGAAAATACTAAATACAGCGAGATGTTTGCCAGCGCCTATCAAAGTGATGAGGCCATAACCTTGGCACAAGTGGTGGGCGCGCTAAGTGCCTTTCAAGCAAGCCTGATTTCGTTAAACAGTCGCTATGATCGTTACGCGCACGGTTATCATCAGGCCTTAAATGAGCAGGAAATTGCCGGGCTTAATGTGTTTCGCTCCTTCGTCGCTCGCTGCTCAGAATGTCATCAGCCACCGTTATTCACCAATGATCAAATTGCGGTGATTGGTACGCCAGAACCGACCGGGATGTCCTTTGATGTTGGCGCGCAGAAGACCTTCAATGAACCAAAATTACGTGGCGGCTTTAAGGTGCCCACCTTAAGAAACATCATTAAAACTGCTCCTTATATGCATTCAGGTAAGTTCGACAATTTATTTGATGCGATTGAGTTTTATACCAAGGGACGCGGGCATGCCGTGCCGAAAGATCAGCAGCAGTTCTTACATTGGCATATCTGGGAGCCTGATCTTAGCGACCAGGAAATAGAGTCGATTATTGATTTTCTAGCCACGCTAAGTGACGAAAGCTTAATGCCAGTTATTCCAAAAATTGTACCATCAGGGTTATCGCCCATCGATGCTACCTATCAAAATAACAATAAGGATCAATAACAATGAGTATAGGAAAAACAATAGCAGTAGTCGCTGTCGCCGCGGCGTTTGCCGGCGGCATGTATTATGGGGCTAGTCAAAACAGTGGGATGCAAATTACCGCGAGCAGCGGCGGCGCGAGTTATGGCGGCGGCCTCAATCAGGATAATACAAAAGTAGCGGGAAAAAGCGCGGTAATAAAGCGTGATAACACTGGTAAAACCCATGTTATTAACCCTGGTGATTCGATAATGGCCGCGGTGAAATTGGCGAGCTCAGGCGATACCATTTCGGTCATGCCCGGCATTTATCATGAAACTGTCTATATCGATAAGGATGATATTCGAATCATCGGGGTGATCCAAGAAGGTAAACGTGCAACGCTCGACGGTCAAGGCAAGCTCAATGACGCAATATTGTATTCAGGCAATAATATCGTGGTTGAAAACTTACTTATCACCAGATACAAAGGCAACGGTATCATGGGGCAGGCGGGCAATAACTTTGAAATCCGCAATAATATTATTATCGACACCGGCGTCTATGGTATTTTCCCGCAATTGGGCAAAAATGGCATCGTGTCACACAATATTTTGTCGGGTATCGAAGACGCGGCTATCTATGTTGGTATGAGTGATAACATTGAGGTATCACATAATGAAGTGTTTGATAATGTCGCGGGCATCGAGATTGAAAACTCGCGCCATGCGATTGTGGAAAATAATTATGTCCATGATAATACCGGTGGCATTTTGGCCTTTATTACCCCAGGCCTGCCAATAAAAACCACGTTTGATGTGATCATTCGCAATAACTTTATCGTCAATAACAACCATAAGAACTTTGGCGCGCCGGGTTCCATGGTCGCAGGCATACCTTCTGGCGTTGGTATCTTGATTATGGCCGCCGATGAAGTGGTGGTTGAGGGTAATATAATCACCGGCAATAAAACTGTCGGAATACTAATAACCGACCATCATAATGCCCCAAACGCGACCATAGATCCTGAGTCAGATCCGAGTCCAGATCGGATAATGTTGCTCGATAATCTGATGGACAATAATGGCTACGATACCATCGATGAAGTGAAAGCCTACATGTTGACTGAGTTTAAACAGGGTAACCCAGACATCGTACGTATCGGTGAGAGCAAGAATAGCTGTATTATCAACAGACACCGCTATGTCACTGTTGGGGTAAAAAATTGGGCGCAGTGCGATTTCACCAATACGCATGCGACCGTGAGTTATATTCTCGATGAGCCGGTTCCACCACGAGTGATTAGCGGTGCAGAGCGCGGTAAAGTTGCTTATCTAGGTATTTGCACCGGCTGCCATACCTACACCGGACGTATGATCGGTCCGCCAGTAGAGATGATTCAGAAGATATATATGGATCGGCCGCAGGATTTGGCAGACTGGATTGCCAAACCGACCAAGATTCGTCCTAATTTTCCTGAAATGCCCCCCCAGAACTATCTCGATGCACAGACACGTTTAGCGGTTGCCAAACATATGCTCAGCCGTAAGAACTAATTGGGGTGAATAACGCCGGATGAGTATCCCTACTTAACCGGCGTTATTTGGCCATGCGCTTGAATTCTAATCGCTTGACTGGTTTTTTCACTTTAATAGTCCTTTTGTACTATTTTGTATGATAAATTAATATATAGGTACTACTAAATGACAACAAGGACAAGTTACAGCTCAACTGACTTCTGTTGTGTTTGGTCAAAAGGACAATGACATCCCAGATAACTATTGAGAATTTACAGTTGAGTCGGTTATGTTAGAAATTATCCTTTATGTCGTGTTACCACTATGTATTATCCTATTGGTGGTGTTTTTCTTGGTAGAGTCGAGAAAGAAAGAACAAAAAAAAGCCAAGAAAGTAGCTATTATTCAACGAATATCAAAACAAAAACAACAGTTTAAAATTGATGTTAATCGTTTGGTGCAACATAAAATAATGAGCCAGCGTGGCAAGGAAGCGATCTACAGAATTGCCAATAATTATTTTGTTTTTCAGAAAATCAATGATGAGACGGTCATCTATTTTGAGCAGCTCCTTAAGCAGGTGATGGCCGCTATGCCAACACCGGAAGAGGCGATGGTGAATGTCGATAAGGTGCAAGGGCAGATGAGCCTATTTATACAACTCTTGCCAAGCACCCCAAAGGCTTACAACGAAGGATTTTATCGCAACCTATTGCCGGCACTGTTGGCAGAGTTTGTCGATAATCAAGAAAAAAATACAGCAGATGCCAATGCACAGCCACTGGCGAAAGTGAGCTAAAACCATTTCCAATAATCAATTACAGCGAGTGTGAGGTTATTTGCAAACGCTGTAATTAATCTGTCTCAAGGCCTATTTTGCCAGGCAGTTGAGCAACAACTCACTGATTTGACTGCCGGCAGTTAAGGTCTTTTCACGATCATTGCCACCATCTTCATTGGTATTTAAGAATGGCGCAATTTCTACCATATCCGCACCTGTTATCTTGAAGTGTTTGGCCAGCTCACTAATGATCAATAGTGCCTGCTGCGGGTTCAAGCCATCGGGCTCTGGCGTGCCAGTGGCCGCTGCAAAATGAGCATCGAGTGCGTCAATGTCAAAACTGACATAAAGCTCGTCGATGCCTTGGGCCTGTAGTTTGCCGATCGTTTCATCGACAATACTTTGCGCGCCGCGCTCATTAATTTCATGAGTCCAGAATTGGTTGACCCCAAAGCTACTCTCCCAATGACCACGGTCTCTACCACTCGAACGAATACCAAATTGAAACGCCATATCGCGTGATGGTAAATCATCAAGAATATGAGTGACCCACGAACCAAAACAGATATCAATGCCCAGACGCTCAACAAGTAAGTCGGTGTGTGCATCAAAATGGATCAATGCAACTTTTTTGCCCTGTGCTTTCTTGGCGCGTAAATAACTCTTAACCAAGGGATAGCTCACCGAGTGATCACCGCCGATGGCAAACAAGCTTTTTTGCGGAAAGGCGCGATAGAACTCATCACAAAAATCTTCGGTAATCGATAATGGGCTCACCGGCAGCGCCGACTCAGGGTTGCCATATAATGCCTTACGACAATTGGTGATGGTGGCATCATTGAGGTATTTATCATGTAATAAGTGAGGAATAACGCGAATATCGCCGACATCGAAATAGTCGACATCATAATCGCCATCGATCATCGCCTGACGTAGGAAAAGTGGGCCCCAATTGGCACCGCGTAGAATACCGCCACCAGTATCGCTACATACGCCTAATAATACCGGACGATTGTCATCAGCCAGTTGAGTAACCTGCTGCTGCCACGCTTGTTCAACGTTGTCACTGGTGCCATACAAATGGGTGTGAAGTGATTCTTTGCGCTCTTTGGCGGTATTAACGGTGAAAACGCCGTTGCCCGGGGGACACAAATATTGATTAATTTTAGCTTCAAGTGTTGACCAATCTGCCATGCTAGCTCCAATGGAAAGTAATATCAGCGCCCAATTTAACCAGATGTAGCGCACATTACAAGGCGGCGGCGGTTCGCATCGCTGATATTAATGCATGGCTATGCGGCTTAGCACATAACTATTCAAGTAGAGCGCTTAAAGTCGGCTTAAAGTTATGCTGCTAGTGCATCGTCCAAGAGACGAAATGTTTGAACTGCATAAACATGGCAGAATTTTTATTTGCAACGGACCGACCTATTATTCATAGTAATATCGTTATTGTTAAAAAATGTACTATATTCTATCTATGGTCGTTGAATTAAGTAAATTGAGGTGTCCATTTGGGTGCCGATGTATGAGCTAAATATCAATGAAATAAAGACAAAGGAGCGTTATTACCATGGTAACTCAATTAAGAACTCCAATACTGGCTGGGCTAATTGGTGTGTTATGTGGCTTTTCTAATGCCGCATGGAGCACCGACGAAGACGAATTGGCGAAAATGCAGGCGAGGCTCAATGCTGAAGTGATGGAAAAACCATTTTCTGTTGCGGATGAGAAAAAAATTGATAGCTTTATCAAGTCAGCAATGGCTAAAGACTTGAAACCTAAAGCTAAAGCGCCTAGTTTTTGGAAGCCGGGCTCAACCTGTGCTAGCATCTATAGTTATGGATGGAATCATTACCGTTCATGCCGTTATTATCGTCATTACTATGGCCGATACTGGTAAAGGAAAATTAGAGCAACTCAATTGCTATAACATTAGTATTAAATCGTAAACAAAGGATATTCGATATGAAATTATTTACCCGCCAATTTGCCCAAAGCTGTACGGTGCTTGCCACCATCATTATTCTCGGTGGCTGTGCCGCAGCGCAAGTTGCCATGTCTAAGAAAGATCTTGATGTGCAAACTCGTACCAGTACCGCGATTTTTGTTGATCCGGTGGCTAAGGCAAAACGAACTATTTATTTAGATGTTAAAAGCGGTGTGATGGAATTTGATCGCAATGCATTTAAGACCTTCGTAAAAAATCAATTTGCTCAAAATGATAATGGCTACCAAGTGGTTGACGATCCCGACAGTGCGCAATTCCAGATGGTGCTCTATGTACTAAACCTTGAAAAGGCATCACCGACTGCGGCAGAAGCGGCATTGGGTAAAGGGTATAGTAGTGGTGCGATAGCCGCGGGTGCTGCCGTAGGTGCAGTTAGTAACAGTAGCCACCGCTATACCGGCGCTGTTGCTGGTGGTGTTATCGCCGGAGCAGCAGATCTATTACTTGGTAGCTTCGTAAAAGATATTACCTATATGTTGGTGGTGGATGTACAAATTAAGGAGCGTGCCGGTCGTGGCGTTATCGTGCGTAAGGATAGTCAAACCGATAGTAAGATCTCAGATGCCGGTAGCAGTCGTCAGACGTACTCTGAAGTGTCCAACCGTAAAGAATATCGTACTCGTATCGTGACTACTGCCAATCAAGCAAACTTAGAGCTTGTCGATGCACAACCTTTGATGTTCAAGAAGACAGCCTATGCGATGGCTGGATTTTTCTAAAGGTGTTGTAGTTAAATAAAATAGATTGGTATTAAATGGCGCTAATGTGATGACATTAGCGCCATTTTTTGTGCCTAACTTAAATTACGGATAAGCTCATTGGGTGGCAGCTGAGTCAAGTCCTTACAGGCGCGGGTGCCGATTAATGCGACAAATAGGCTGCCACACACGGTGGCGCCAAGCCATAACATCGGGTGAGCTTGCCAGGTCATCTCGATAACAAAGGTTTGAATTAACCACAATGCCAACTCGGTGGTAAGAGCTGCTATAAAGCCCGCCAGCGCGCCACTGATCAAGAACTCGATGGCAATCGCGCGCTTTAGCAACTGCTTGCTGGCCCCTAACGTGCGCAGGATCACTAAGTCTTGATGACGCTGCTGATAACTGGCCTGAATTTGTACTAACAACACGAGAATACTGGCGCATACCACGAGGAACATGATGTAGGACAACGCCAAGGATACTTGGTCGATAATGTCGCGCAGCTTCTTAATTAAACGATCGATTCTAATGAGCGAAATGGTCGGATAGGCCGTCATCAGTTCCATTAACATCGGATGTTGTTCGCTGGGTAAATAGAATGACGAAATATAGGTTGAAGGCATATCACCCAGTGCCGCACGATTGAAGATCAAAATAAAGTTAGGCTGCATTGAGCGCCAGTGCACATGACGGATACTGATGACCGTTGCGCTGATTTTTTCGGCGCCAATTAGCGTCGTTAGGGTATCCCCAATCTTAATACCGAGGCGCTGGGCGGCATCGTTTTCAACCGATACTTGATTATCCTTGGCATCACTCTCCCACCATTGACCTTCTTCTAGAGGATTCTCCTCGGGCCGACTATCACGCCATGTAAGGCTTAGTTCGCGGCCAAACCCTTTGCGACCACTGCGCTTATTGTCTTGCTCTTTGTTGGCTTCACTATCATAACCGCCGACATCTTCTTCATTTATCGCCGATACGCGGCCACGAATAATCGGGTAGAGTTCACTGCCCGTCACCTGATGTTTTTCCATCAACGCTCCGATAGGTTTAACTTGCTCAGGCGTGACATTACCAAGGAAATGATTAGCGGTTCCTTGTGGTATTTGGGCCTGCCATTCGTCGATGAGTTCGTTGCGTAATAACAAGATTATTAGCATCAGCATGATGGCGGTGGCAATGCTGGCAATTTGCATGCTGGCAGCTGTTGCGCGTTGATATAACGAGGCTATCGCCAGTTGCCATGGGCTAGCTGCGCTAAATTTCTTACCGCGCGATAGTCGAATTAGTCCCATCGCAAGCAAACTTAAAATAGCAGCAATTAGCGCCGCGACACACAGGGTAATGAGGCTAAGCTTTAGGTTTTGGCTATAGAGTAATAACAGCGCGAAAATGGCACCGCCAAAGACCAAACCATTGATCCACATCTTATGGGCTTGTGGGCTCATGTCCCGTTTGATAACGCGCATTACCGGCACCTTAAACAGGCGCAACATGGGGGTTAGTGAAAACATGCCCGCACAGATACTGCCGGTGCTGATGGCAATAAGCCAAGGTTTGAGCCCTAAGCTGGGTAATACTTCGGGCAGGCTGTGGGGTAGATAATACGCCACCATCGCAAATGCGCCTTCTTGCAGCACAAAACCGCACAACAGCCCCAAAAGAATACCGATTAAGGTTAGGCTCGATAGTTGAAAGATAAATATCTTGCGAATAAGCTTGTCGGGTGTGCCTAACGTTTTGAGCAGGGCGACGGCGTCAAATTGTGCCTGACTATAGCGCGCAGCAGTGACGCTAATTGCGGTTGCAGCTAAAATGATCCCCAATAAGCTGGCCAGCAACAGAAACTGATTGGCTCTGGTTAACGAATTGGCCAGTGGTGAGTTTTCGCCTTTGATGTCCTGCCAATTCTGGTTAGTATTTAGTTGTGGCTTTATCGCCTGATGAAAATCGCTAAGCGCGCTATCGCTGCCACGATAGAGATAGTTATAGTAGAGGCGACTGCCGGGGCCAATGATATTAGTTGCTGGAACATCGTCGCCATTAATAAAGATGGTGGGGGAGGAATTAAAGATAGAAAAAGAGGCGTCTGGCTCTTGGGTGATGATGCCGTCGATGCGCAAGGTGGCGTCGCCAACCTCTAAGTTATCGCCAATGCTCAACCCTAGGCGAATAAGCACCTCATTTAACACCCAGACGCTGCCTTGTGGCGGCGGACCATAACGCACGTCGCCTTGGCTGTCGACGGGTGCATTGATCAGCGCCTGGTGGCTAATTTTCATTTCGCCGCGTAGCGGGTAGGGGCCAGATATGGCTTTGGTATAAGACAGTAACATCTTGTCGTTACCAAAGACCATCGAGTTGAAACTAAGATAGCTGGCCTGATTTAGGCCATAGTCATCGGCTTTAGCTAATAATTTGGGCGCGATAGGGTGCGCAGATGACAGCACCCGATCGGCAGCTAAAAAGTTATTGCTCTTAATCACTAATGCCTGATTTAACCGCTCGCCAAAGCCGCTAAGTGAAAATACTGAGGTTACCGCTAGCGCAATGGCCAGTAAAAAAATGGTCAATTCCCCGCGTTTTAGCTGCTGCTTGAGCAACGATACTGCCGGTTTAAACCACATCGTGTAATTCCTCTGGTAGCGCCTTTTCCGAGCCAAAATCCTCGCTGATCACCCCATCAGACATGGTAATGACGCGCTGACAGCTTTTGGCTAACTGAGTATCGTGGGTAACCAATACTAGCGTGGTATGATGCTGCTGATTAAGCTCAAACAACAGGCGTTCGATCCGTTTTGAGTTATCGCCATCGAGATTGCCGGTGGGCTCATCGGCAAATAAAATCGTCGGCTGACAGATGAAGGCGCGCGCAATCGCTACCCGTTGTTGCTCGCCGCCTGAGAGTTGATTTGGGTAATGATCGCCGCGATGTGATAGACCAACCTTGTCTAATAGGGCTAAGGCGTGTTGCTCTGCGTTGCCCATGCCAGAGAGCTGCGCTGGCAGCATGATATTTTCTAGTGCCGTTAAGGCGGGCAATAACAAGAATGATTGGAAGATAAATCCGACCTTATCGGCACGCAATTTGGTCCGTTGTTCTTCGTCTAATTGATGCAATGGGGCGCCATCGAGCCAAATTTCGCCGGTGCTGGCACAATCCAAGCCAGCCAATAACCCCAGCAAGGTCGACTTACCCGATCCCGACGCGCCAACGATGGCAATCGACTGGCCGCGCTTGACATTTAGGTTAATTGACTTGAGTATCTCTAGCTGTCCGTTATTTATTTCAACCCGTTTAATAAGATCTTTTACTATGATGACATTTTTCTGTTCTAAAGATGCTGCTACGCTCATTCGCTGGCCTATGCTGTTGGTTATTAGTTGGTTAACATTGGCGTTACCCGCCCATGCCACTAATGTATTGTTGTTAGGAGATAGTCTCAGTGCAAGCTATGGAATGCAAGCGGATAAGGGCTGGGCTAAGTTAGCGCAACAGCGCTTAGCCAAGGATTATCCGCAGTTTACGTTGCTTAATTTTAGTGCCAGCGGTGAAACGACTGGTGGCGGCAAGGCAAGACTGGCAAGGCTTTTAGATAAGAATAAGGTGGATGTATTATGGATTGAGTTGGGGGGCAATGACGGTTTACGCGGTTATCCCATTCATACAATTGGTAACAATTTAAGCCAAATGATTGCGATGGCCAAGGGCCGTAATATTGAGGTCATCTTGACTCAAGTGAAGATCCCGCCGAGTATGGGCCGACGTTATACTACCTTATTTAGCGATCTCTACCCTAAGCTAGCCAAGGAAACCAAGGTTGCCTTAATGCCGTTTTTTATCGAGCCGCTGGCGGGTGATGCTTCGCTGATGCAAAAAGATCAAATTCACCCCAACGAGAAAGCCCAACCGATAATCGCCGAATTTGTGGTGGAATATTTTAAGCAATACTTAACTCGATAAACAATTCGCTAAAACTCGCCGCTCCTTGCCCTGAACATCGCCGCTCCTTGCCATTGCGTACATGCGAAGCCAAGGATGGCGCAGGTAGAGCGACGCAGGATGCCAAAGCCGAGATGTACGTACTTAGATTTTGTCTGGAACAAAAAATCTGTGCTGCCATGGATGGCAGTACTTAGATTTTGCCGGGAGCATAAAATCTGCCCTGGCACCGCGGCATATGACCGACATGGATGTTGGAAATGTCGATTGTGCATTTGTGCAGGGATGCACGAAATTAGAACAATGCAGGAGCGATTGTCGAGGAGCACACAATCGACCCGTTCATCCCTGAACATCGCCGCTCCTTGCCATCCCTGGCACCGCGGCATTGCGTGCAGGGATGCACGTACTTAGGATTTGTCGGGAACAAAAATCCTGACCGTTCATCCCTGAACATCGCCGCTCCTTGCCATCCCTGGCACCGCGGCATACCGTTCATCCCTGAACATAAAAAAGCGCGGTAACCTGGGTTACCGCGCTTTTGGCTTAGAGAGATAATGTTTGCAGATTAGAAGCTATATTCTAGTCCTGCGTAGTAGTAAGCACCGTTAAAGCCAAAGGGTGCCGAACGACGCGAGTAGGTGAATACGCCTGGGCTGCTGACGATGGTGTTGCCACTGCCGTCGATGATGGTGCCAGTACGTGAGTTACCAATCTCATTCTTGTCTGGGTAGACATCGAAGATGTTATTGCCGCCTATGTTAACCGACAATTTGTCATTGATCTGGTATTTAACGCGTAAATCGGTCAGGATTTCAGCGCCGTACGTTTGACGTCCGCCATCGGTGATGGTGTATTCGCCGTAGCGGTTAAACGCTAGGTTTACGGTGAAATCATCACGTGTGTAGAGACCGCTAACGCTGATGCGATCTTCAGGTTGCCATTCTTCGATAATCGAGATGTCTTGCGCCGAGAAAATATCACTCGCTGGAATATCACCCAGTGCACTGTTCGGCGGGGTAAAGATATTAGCGACTTCAGTTTCGGTAAAGTTAGCAGCGAAGGTCATGTTGAGATCGCCACCCGCTAATTCGGTGTTCCAAGTGGCAATAATATCAACCCCTTGGGTCTCTGTATCGGCACCATTGAGGAAAAATTGTCCTGCACCTGCGCCGGCAGCGGTTAATGAGTTATCCAGCGCATCGGCCAACTCAAAGCCAAGCTTGTTACTGATAACGATACGATCGTCGATATCGATGGTATAGAAATCGACGGTTAAGTTGATGTCATCGTTAACGCGGATCACGGTACCGATACTAAAGTTAGTCGACTCTTCTTCTTTTAGCTGTGGAATGCCAATCGATTTAGCCAAGATACTGTCGTTGCGGAAGGTACCGATTTGCACTGCAATTTGATCGCCGCCTGGGTTAGCAGGGTCGGTGACAAACTGGGTGCTAATGTTATTAAAATAGAGCTGTTGCATCGATGGCGCGCGGAAACCTGTGCTCATCGCGCCACGGAACGATACATCGTCAGTCACCGACCAATTTGCCGCAAGTTTAAAGTTGGTGCTATCGCCAAAACCTTCATAATCATCATAACGCACGGCGCCGCTGACGATAAGATCATCGCTAAGCTCCGTTTCAACGTCAACATAGAATGAGATTACATCACGGCTCTCATCAACTTCTGATATTGGCCCTATGCCGCCAAAACCTTGGGTGCCAGCGCTGCGATCGGTTGCATACAAGCTAACGCCATTGACGGTGTCATAGTCACGGTAAGAGTATTCATCGCCGGCACTGACGCGATATTCATCGGTGCGGATCTCACTACCCATCGCCAATGAGAATGCATCATATTGCTTGGTGTAATCAAGATTAATTGTTTGCAGCGTTAGCTCAAGGCCGTAGGCTGCTGCCTCGCGTGGCACCGCGGCGCGAATTTGATCGGCGCTCATGCTTGATGTGTAACGCAGCGAATTGGCAAACGATGAGTTAATGGTGTCGCTAGTGGCGTAGTCAATCTTATTTTGACCATAGGTATAAGATAAATCTAATGACGCGTCGTTATCAAACTCGGTTTGAAAACCAAAGTTGTACGAAATATCATTGATTTGTGAGTTAATCTTTGGCAAGAACCCCGCAGGGATAGTGGCATCGCCATCTTGTAATTGCGCGTTACCGCCCGAATTATTGTTATGACGGAAGAAGGCAGCAGATTGATTATCGCGCTTTGAATAGGTGACAAAACCATAGAGTTCACCATCGCCCAATTCATAGGCTGTATTGATGGTTACACCAAACTGCTCAGAATCAGCGTCACCGATACGGAAGGTATTGCGAGTTGCTGTCGCTTCACGTGGGTCGCCAGCGAGTGATGCGCCGTTGGTGGCGTAGGTACAACCTGAAAATTGACACGAACCGTGCAGTCCGGCGCGGTTGGTATTTTCACGGTCGCGGAAATTTAGAGTGGTATTAAGGTAACCGCTATCGCCAAGCGCAAAACCGTTTGATATATCGACATTGGTGCTCGCGCCATCGCCTTCTGAGTATTGACCATGTGACACGATAACCTTGCCGCCATCTTCAGCGTCGTTGAGCACGATATTGATGACCCCAGCAATGGCATCTGAGCCGTATTGTGCGGCAGCGCCATCACGTAGTACTTCGATGCGCTTGATTGCGGCGGCTGGAATAGCGTTCATGTCGGTGCCTGCTGTGCCACGACCGACTGAGGTATTGATATGTATCAGGCTCGCCTGATGACGACGCTTGCCGTTGATCAAGACCAAGGTTTGATCGGGACCTAAACCACGCAAGGTCGCAGGGCGTAGTGCATCGGTGCCGTCACTAATCGCTGAGGTAGAGAAGTTAAATGATGGCGCGATAGCTTGTAGCATCTTACCTACTTCGATTTGTCCGGTATTGGCTAGCGCTTCGGCTGAGAGGATATCAACCGGTACTGGCAGATCATCGGCGGAACGACCGGCGACACGGCTACCAATGACTGAGATAGCTTCCACTTTTTTTGCTTGTTTTGAGTCTTCTTCGGCTGCGGATACGGTTTGGCTGGCTGTTGCCACCATTAATGCGGGTACCAACATTGCGATTGCTGTTTTTTTCATTGTAGTTTTCCTGTCATATTTATCAGCTTGTATGCTTAATAGACCAGATTTATTAACCACAGCGATAAGACCAGAGCCGTTTAATAGTTTTTTTAGCCCTGAATTTACTGAGTAGTAACCTTTTATCCCATTCGCTTGGTGTTGCTTGGTTAAATCGAATGAAAACACGATGGTTTTATTCGCCGCTTGGGCAAATGAAATCAAGGCTTTGTCAGCTCGTTGTTGGTTAATATCAAAGCGAATCAAACCGTCGGCATAAGCATTGGGTATCGTTAGTAGCATCATCATCGATGCTAAAATTAACCGTAGCGATGTCGCGGTTTGTGTCAAACGAAAGTGTTTTCGTTGTCTGCGCAATATGAATAAACAGGCTAGCAGGGGAAATCCTCTACACTTATTTTAATTAGTTTTAATTTTCGACTAATTCTAAGGCAATTGCTAGCGCTAAATAATAGATATAGGCGAGTGAAATGTAACCAAATGAGCGCTTTGGGTGAGCGCCAAGGACTAATCGGCGGCGCTGAGTAAGATGAGGTTGTTGTCGCTGTGTGTGCTGGTGATGCCAAAATTACTATTGAGCGAGGCTAACAGGCCATCGATATCGCCCGCCTTAAAATAACCGGCTACTTTTAGCTGGGCTAATTGTGGGTCGGTGATCTTAAATTTGGTCGTGCTATAACGACTAACCTCGATTAATGCCTGAGCCAAGGGCTCACCTTCGAAAATTAACATACCTTGCTGCCAGGCTAAATCTCGTTGCATTTGTGCCAAAGGAACCTTGACCACCGGCGCTTCTTTATGTTGTGCGATAACGATTTTTTCGCCTGAGGTGACCAAAATCCCGGGTAATTGCTGGGGCGATAGCTCGGTTAATATCTGGCTTATTTGCTCAAGGTTTTCCTGTGCAGGGGTAACGAGCACGCGACCTTCGGTGACCACCAATTCCATCGCCTGCTCATCATTTTTTTGCACATTAAACACGGTGCCCAATGCGGTGAAAGACTGTTGGCCGGCCGTTACGGTGAAAGGACGTGATGTATCCTTGGCCACATCGAAACTGGCTTCACCACGGATCAAGGTGATCTGGCGATGTGATGAGCTAAAAGATACATTTATTATGCTATTGGTATTGAGCAGTATTGAACTGCCATCACCGAGGGTAATATTTTCTTGTTGGCCTAACTCTGTACTAAATTGTTGTGCTCGCACTAATTTATCATTAAAAAAGGGTAATAGATTATCCTTGAGTAGCAGGTTAGCGCTGAGCAATGATACGAAGATGAGGCTCGCTGCCATCGCGATAGCACCAAATTTGCGACGGGCTTGCTTACGTGGTTGCTCTAATGGGAATAATGCGCTTAATTGATTGAGCACGCTTAAATTGTCCCAATAAGCGGCCATTTCCATCAACATATTGTGCTGCGACTTGCTTTCACCGCACCAAAGGACTAATTGCCGGTGCTCTGTCTCTGACAGGCCGCGATCAATTTTGCTGATCCACAGGCAAGCTTGCTCTTGAATCTGCTCTTTGGGGTGTAATTGACTTACTGTACTCATTTGCGCATAAACTCTTTTACGTGGGACTGTGCTTTAATCTCTCCTTGATTAGTGCTGGTGGCCGTTTGTTGTTCAAACGCTGCCATGTATTGTACACTCTTTAACAAGCCTTTCGCGACGTGTTTTTCGACGGTACTCTCACTTAGATCAAGGTATTGGGCAATTTCTTTTTGGCTCAAGCCGTAAACCTTTTTTAAAATAAAGCATTTACGTACCTGTCCAGAAAGTTGATCGGTAGCGCGGCAGAATAATAAAAAACGTTCCTTGCTGGCAAATTCATCTTCAAAAGCGCCCGTTACTAATTCGACAGGTGGCTCGACAAAATCCTCTATTGAGTCATTAAATTTATTGGCGGATTTAGCAACGTGGTTTAAGGCGAGGTTTCTGGCGGTTTTAAGCATATAACTGCGAGCATACTTTATATCATGCTTAAGCTCTGCTTCGTAACTGCGGACAAAGGTATCTTGGACAATATCGTCGATGTCTTCAGGTCGCACGATACGGCTTATCACGCGCCTAAGCTTTGCGGTATAGCCAATAAAGATGCTTGAGATATTGGATTCTTTAGCCAATGAACCATCGCTCCCCAAATGAAAAACTAATAGTAGAGCGAATTAACAATAAGCACAATGCTTATTGTTACGGTTATGTTGTAATTGTTGCGTTCGTTGCTGTGGGGCGCGCTAACTTGAGGCAGTGCTCAGCGCCAATGCGCTTGTCCGTTGTTAAATATGCGGTGGTTTGAAAGGCAATGCCAAAGACCCGAGTCCTTGGCATTGTTTAGCGGTTAAAACAGTGAGGCTGCGAAATATTTTTGCGCCACGGTATTAAGGAAAATGGCCAACAAAATGACTGGAATGAAGGTGCCTAGCGAGAAGTTGATATATTTTTGCATCAGCGAACCCTCAAAGCCATCATTGCCGATGCTGAGTTCTTTATTGAGCTCGTGCTTCTTCCAGCGGAAGCTAACAAACAGACAAACCAATAAACCATTCAACGGCAAGATAGTGTCATAGAATAAATCATACACCAGATCAAACATCGACTTAGTACCACCACCATAACTTAGCAACTCGGTAAAGTAGCCGACCATGCCAAATGATAACGCGCACATGACTGTTAATATGCCGCCGAACAGGCCAATCGTAGCAAGCGCTTGCTTACGACTCTGTTTCTTCTCATCGATTAAGTAGGCGGTTGGCACTTCGATAATCGACACCAGTGATGTGATCGCGGCGAAAAATACCAACAAGAAGAATAGGCTTGCAACTATGCTCGCGCCCACATAACCGATGGTCACCTGCAAGGCCAAGAATATTTTTGGTAGTAGCACAAAGATGAGGCTGACCGAAGATTCGCTTAGTTCACTGGTATTAACCTCTGGGTTAAACGAGAAAATAGCAGGTAAAATCATCAGGCCAGCGATAAACGCCACCATAGTATCAGTCAGCGCCACCATTTTCGCCGAGCTAACGATATTGTTACGCTTGCTAATGTAAGAACCGTAAGTGATTAAGATACCCATACCTAACGAGAGAGAAAAGAACGCTTGCGATAGCGCGCCGTTAATCACCGAGGCACTAATTTTGTCAAAGTCTGGAATAAGGTAAAACCTAACGCCTGCCATAGCCCCATCAAGGGTTAGCACGAAAGTCACTAAGCCAATTAACATCACAAAGAGTGACGGCATCAAGATTTTAGAGGCGCGCTCGATACCTTCTTGTACGCCCATCTTTAGAATAAGAAAGATGATCGCCGCAACGCCGACCATGGATATGAATATCCACGGGCTATTGATATATTCACTAAAGGCCGCTTCGCTGGCGAGATAGGCAAGATCGCCAGTGACCGCCATCACTAAATAACCTAAGATCCACACGCTAATCACGGTATAAAACACGCCAATCATCAAGGGGGTGATAACCCCAAGTAGACCGGCCAAACGCCAACCTTGGTGCTGGTTAGACAGCGCGCCAAATGCACCAACAGGGCCCTTGTTGGTGTGGCGACCCATAGCAAATTCCGCCATCATCACCGGTAAACAGACCGCAATAACGAATACTGCGTAGATGACTAAAAACGCACCGCCGCCATTTTTGGCTGCATTGACGGGAAAGCCAACTAAATTGCCGATACCAACCGCAGAACCTGCCGCTGCTAAAATAAAACCAAGTCGAGAGCTAAACTGTTCTCTATTTTCACTCATGGGTAACCCTTA